>Ga0105348_1000550_pt1 | contig 28204 bp, 27 predicted proteins | sample EN8Hudsemesocosm_2_FD_83504 | JGI IMG/M metagenome (GOLD analysis project Ga0105348, IMG submission 83504) | Methane-oxidizing microbial communities from mesocosms in the Hudson Canyon - EN8C Hudson Canyon | ecosystem: Environmental > Aquatic > Marine > Cold seeps | place: Hudson Canyon... | reverse complement strand
TATACCTGTAAAAACTATTCACGCGCGTATTTACATCATTTAGACAAGTGTAAGGAAATTTTAGGCTCGCAATTAAACACCTTACATAACTTACATTTTTATCAAAAAGTGATGCAAGGTTTGCGTGATGCCATCGAGCAAGGTAAATTAGACGCCTTTGTTGAAGAATTTTATGCTTTACGTGGTTTACCAGTACCGCCTTTAGCCGAAGGCAGTAAACAAGTTTAGCGTTTAAAGTAAGATTTAAGACTGACTTTACCGGTTAGTTATTAAAAATTGAAAATCTTGTGGCTTGGTATTTTGCTGTGATTTTGTTCAATTGAAAGGAAAAGACACGGAGTTGACGTTAGTCAATGAGTATCTTTGACAAATCAATTGGGCGAAAGCGCAATAAAATAAAAAAGTCACTAACTAATATTAAAAATAAGAAGTAAGAGGAATTTATGAGTTTATTTATCAGTAATGCCCATGCAGCAGCAGCTCCAGCACCAGCCGGTGGTGGCATGGAAATGATCATCATGTTAGCCGTTTTCGGTTTAGTGTTTTATTTTATGATCTATCGTCCACAAGCTAAGCGTGTAAAAGAGCATAAAGGCTTAATGTCTTCATTAGCGAAAGGCGATGAAGTATTAACGCAAGGCGGCATTGTCGGTAAAATCGTGAAAGTATCTGACGAGAAAGATTTTATTGTTGTTAGCGTTAGCGAAAATACTGAAGTTACCGTACAAAAAGCAGCAATAAATGCAGTGCTACCAAAAGGCACTATGAAATCACTTTAGCACCTAATCTCATTGCCAGTTAATATGTTAGCTTCATCAGGAATACTCATTGATATGCGTCAACTCCGTGTTCCTTCTTTGTTAACATATCAACTGGCTGCGAGCTTAAGTACTACTGTGAAAACTAAATCCTATAAAGACTACAATAAAACGTAGTAGATTTCTTTTTGTGATTTATTGAATTAAGTACAAGGCGAAAGCGCGGAGTTGACGTATGTCAATGAGCACATTCGACGCCGTAAATATAAAATAGAGCGGCAAATACAACAGCTCTTAAAAAAGGACACATTGTGTTAAACAAATACCCATTATGGAAAACACTGATGGTGGCTATGATTGTCGCTTTTGGTGCGCTCTATGCCACACCAAACTTATTTGGTGAATCTCCTGCCGTACAAGTGTCAGGATTACGTGGTGTTGAAGCTGATGCTGCCACGCTTGATACTATCAAAGCGCAGTTAGAAAAAAATAATTTAGCTTTTGATTCAATTGCCCTCGAAAAAGGCCAAGTATTAACACGCTTTAAAAATACTGAAGATCAGCTTAAAGCTCGCGATATTTTAGATGATAATTTAGGTAAGCAATTCTCTGTTGCCTTGAATTTAACACCTAATACGCCAGAGTGGTTAGCAGCTATTGGTGGTACGCCAATGAAGCTAGGTTTAGACTTAAGTGGTGGTGTGAGCTTCTTAATGGAAGTGAACATGAAAGAAGCCATCAACAAAGCTAAAGTTGGTATGGTGAGTGATTTTCGTGGTGAATTACGTAATGAAAAAATTCGCTACCGCACTGTCAAAGAAGCCAACGATGCCATTGTCATCATTTTCCGTAAGGTTGAAGATTTAGAAGCAGCAGAATCATTACTTGAAAAGCGTAATCGTGACTTACTGTTTAGCAGTAATGAAGATAAGTTAACGCTTACTGCAAAAATGACAGAAGCCAAGCTGAAAGAAATTCGTGAGTATGCACTACAACAAAACATTACCATTATTCGTAATCGTGTAAATGAGTTAGGTGTTGCCGAGCCACTAGTACAGCGTCAAGGTAAAAAGCATATTGTTATCGAATTACCTGGTGTGCAAGATACTGCTAAAGCGAAAGAAATCTTAAATGCTACTGCGACTATTGAGTTTAGATTAGTCGATACTGAAGGTGACTTATCTAACGCATTAAATGGCCGTGTACCTGCAAATTCTATTTTATTAACAGATAAAGATGGTAAGCCAAGTCTGTTGAAAAAACGCGTGATGTTAACAGGTGATCATATCACCGATGCTAAATCAGGCTTTGATGAATACTCTCGCCCACAAGTAAATATATCACTTGATAGTGCTGGCGGCTCTAAAATGTCTAACGGCACTAAAAACAATGTTGGTAAGCCAATGGCTACAGTATTTATTGAATACAAGCCAACGGACAGACGTGACCCTGAAGGCAATATTGTTTTTGAAAAAGTACAAGAAATTATTTCAGTGGCGACTATCCAGTCTCGCTTAGGTAAAACCTTCAGAATTACCGGCTCAGGTAGTCCGGCTGAAGCACAAAATCTAGCACTTTTATTACGTGCTGGTGCGTTAATTGCGCCAATTACTATTGTTGAAGAGCGAACTGTTGGTCCAACACTTGGTGCTGAAAACGTTCAACTTGGTTTCCAAGCAATTCTGATGGGCTTTGGCTTAGTCTTTATCTTTATGATGGTTTACTATCGCGCCTTTGGTGTTGTCGCTAACCTTGCACTAGGTGCTAACTTAATCTTGATTGTTGGTGTTATGTCAATGATCCCTGGTGCTACATTAACCTTGCCGGGTATGGCGGGTATTGTATTAACTGTTGGTATGGCAGTTGATGCAAACGTGCTTATTTTTGAGCGTATCCGTGAAGAAATTCGCGAAGGCAAAACAATCCAGCAAGCTATTCACCAAGGGTATGAAGCAGCATTCTCAACTATTATTGATGCTAACATTACTACGTTAATTGCAGCACTTATCTTGTTTGCTATTGGTACTGGTCCAGTGAAAGGTTTTGCGGTAACACTGTCTATCGGTATCATTACCTCAATGTTTACTTCTGTCGTTGCTTCACGCACCGTGGTTAATGCTGTTTGGGGCGGGAAGCGCCTTGAAAAGCTCTCAATATAGTAAGGGCAGGAATTAGAAATTATGCAAATTTTACGATTAAAAGAAACCGTCGCTTTCATGAGCTATCGCAAGATAGCCATGGTATTTAGTGCGTTATTAATGATTGCCTCTATCGCTTCTTTAGCGACTAATAAGCTGAACTTCGGTTTAGATTTTACCGGTGGTACATTAATTGAAGTAGGTTTTGAGCAAGCAGCTGATTTAGAAAAGCTGCGCGATGTGATGAATACCAATGGCTTTGCTGATGCCAAGATTCAATTTTATGGCAGCAGCCGTGATGTTGTTATCCGTTTAGGTTTACGTGATGACGTAAAAGCTGAAATGCTTGGTAATGAAGTGTTAAAGGTTCTTCAAACAGGTACAGGCCAAACTGTTGATATGCGCCGTATTGAGTTTGTTGGTGCAAGTGTTGGTGATGAACTAGCAGAGCAGGGTGGTTTAGCAATGCTTACTGCGCTTATCTGTATTTTAGTTTATGTTGCCTTTCGTTTTGAGTGGCGTTTTGCCATTGGCTCAGTTGTCGCATTATTCCACGATGTTTTATTAACATTAGGTTTATTCTCAATCTTAGGGCTAGAGTTTGATTTAACCGTATTGGCGGCTATTTTAGCGGTAATTGGTTATTCACTTAACGATACCATCGTGGTCTCTGACCGTATTCGTGAGAACTTTAGAAAAGTGCGTGAAGGGAGTGCAGAAGAGATAATCAATATTTCTTTAACACAAACACTTAGCCGTACTTTTATTACCTCAATTACCACGCTATTGGTATTGGCTGCGTTATTCTTTAAAGGTGGTGCGTTAATTCACGGTTTTGCAACAGCATTATTATTTGGTGTGTTTGTTGGTACTTACTCTTCAATTTATGTTGCTAGTTTAGTGGCATTATCTTTAGGAATTTCAAAAGAAGATTTAATCCCAGAAGTGATTGAAAAAGAAGGTGCAGATCAAGAAGCTATGATGCCTTAAACGCAATGTAGACTTAGCATTGATAAAAGCCGAGTAACTCACGTTACTCGGCTTTTTTTTAATCATTATTAATCATCACAGAGTTTAAATTTACCCTAGATAAATTGCACTACACTTAACCTTACTGTATGCTGCACGCCCTTCAAGCAGTTGTCATGATTAATCGCGCTGAACATTTACCCCATTATTGAGACCATTTATGAGTGCTACTCCAACTAAGTTTACAGAACTAGGCTTATCTGAACCATTGCTAAAAGCGGTACAAGAAAAAGGCTACGAGACACCATCACCCATTCAGGCTCAAGCAATTCCAGCGGTGATTTCTGGACGCGATGTTATGGCAGCAGCACAAACAGGTACAGGTAAAACAGCGGGGTTCACTTTACCGCTATTAGAGCGATTATCTAAAAATAAAGCCAATAAAGTTTCGTCAAATAATGTGCGTGCTTTGATATTGACACCTACTCGCGAATTAGCGGCACAAATTAGTGAAAGTATCGAGATGTATGGCAAGTACTTAAACTTCCACTCAACGGTAGTCTTTGGTGGCGTTAAAATTAACCCGCAGATGATGCGTTTGCGTCAAGGTGTTGATGTACTTGTAGCTACACCGGGTCGTTTACTTGATTTATATAATCAAAATGCGGTTAAGTTTAGCCAACTTGAAGTGTTTATCTTAGATGAAGCGGATCGCATGTTAGATATGGGCTTTATTCGCGATATTAAAAAGCTGATTTCTTTCTTACCTAAACAGCGTCAAAACTTACTTTTCTCAGCAACCTTTTCTCCTGATATTCGTGCCTTAGCGAAAGGTTTAGTTAATAAGCCGTTAGAAATATCGGTAAACCCTGAGAACTCCACCGCAGAAAAAGTGACACAGTGGCTTACAGCAGTAGATAAAAAGCGCAAGCCTGCAGTGTTAATCCATTTAATTAAAGAGCATAACTGGCAGCAGGTACTGGTGTTTACTAAGACTAAACATGGTGCTAATAAGCTTACTCGTTTGTTAGAAGCTGAAGATATTACTGCCGCGGCAATACATGGTAATAAAAGCCAAGGTGCAAGAACTAAAGCGTTAGCAGCGTTTAAAGATGGCTCAGTGAGGGTTTTAGTGGCAACTGATATTGCCGCACGAGGCATTGATATTGATTTGTTACCCCAAGTGGTTAACTTTGACTTGCCTAATGTTCCAGAGGATTATGTTCATCGTATTGGCCGAACGGCACGTGCAGGTAATACTGGGCAGGCATTGTCATTAGTGTGTGCTGATGAATTAGAGCAGCTATGGGATATTGAACATGTTATCCAGCAACATATTGAACGTAAAGTCATAGAGCAATTTATCCCAGCGAACCCATTGGGAGATTCTCGTGCTATTCGTCCTTTAAAAGCGAAGAAGCCAAAGAAAGCTAAGAAGCCTAAAGCCGCAGGGCAAGGCAAGGTTGAACATAAAGATGGCCAGCGTTCAGGGAATAACTCAAATGGTAATCAAGCTAAGCCGAAAAATAGTCCGTCAAAACGCAGAAGGCCTAAAAAAACTAGTGGTGATACACCAAAGTCGCAAAGAGCAAAACCGCGCGTTTAACTTTCATCATGAAGCAATTGAGAATTGCAAATAAATAGTTGGAACAGTGATAAGAGCGTCAAGACGGTTGGTTTTTACCTTGATGATTTCACCTTGTTTGAACGCACCAAAATTTTTCAAGAGTCTTTAAATACCAATGCAGCAGTGGTGGGTAAATATCTTGCGGGTCAGTGGCGATTACCTAGCACTATAGAGTCGGGTATTGAGCATAGTATTTACCCTTAACAAACTGCAGGGCGTCAAGTGAATTATCAGATAAAAACCTAAGGCAAAATTATTGCTCTGTTACTTGGCGTGTCGATTAGGTGATCTGGTTGCCTTTAACGGCTTAAAAGAAGTGCCAGAGTTTAAAGAAGTTAGCTTTGAATCTTTAGGGGAATTGAGTTTTATTATACCCAAAGCAATATCCAAAATTCAGACTTTAGCAAAATAAATTCTGTAATCGCAGATATTGGCTTTAGAAAGAAGCTCAACAAAATTATCAGTGAAGTTGCTTAAGCGTCTAATCTGATTTATCGGGTGATAAGTAACCTAGGTTAGTTAACTGGCTTGTTGAAAAAGTATTAACAACGTCACCAATGACAATCAGGCTTGGTGGCTTGATGTTATGTAAAGTAACTAGCTCAGTTAAATTGCCAATGTTACCTCGAATAACTTGCTGGTCGGTATGTGTACCTTTCCTAATTAGAGCTGCTGGCGTGGCTTTATCGCGCCCAGCTTTAATTAATTGTGCTGCAATAATCGGCAAGCTTTTTATACCCATATAAAAGACAATCGTTTGTTCTTTATCGTTTAACGTCTGCCATGGTAAATCTAATGCACCATTTTCATGCACATTACCGGTAATAAAGGTGCAACTTCTGGCAACTTTTCTGTGTGTTAATGGGATACCTGCATAACTAGTGCAGGCTGAAGCCGCTGTCATACCCGGTACAATATGGCAAGCGATACCGTTTTTTAATACAAACTTTGCTTCTTCGGAGCCACGGCCAAAAACAAACGGATCACCGCCCTTTAAACGAAGGACCTTTTTACCTAATATAGCGTGATCTACCAATAATTGATTAATACCATCTTGCGGAACTCTATGTTCTGCTTGTTTTTTTCCTACATATATTTGTTCACAATCATTTGGGAGTAATGCCATTATTTCCTTGCTAACAAGCCTGTCATAAATAACGACCTGTGCTTGTTTGATAAAACGATAGGCTTGAATAGTCAATAAATCAGGATCCCCTGGACCTGCACCTACTAAGGCTACTTCTCCGCCAACAAAGGCTTGTTTTGTGGTGTTGATATTTTCCATGGTCTCTCTTTATAAAAAGTACAAATGACTATCTAGTAAGTCTAAAGCAAAAAAAACGCCACTGTTACATTTTTAATAAAAGTAACGGTGGCGTTTAATAGTTTTTCGTTATGACTTAGCTTTTACTTCACTAAAGCAATGGTTATTTGCTTAGAGCATCACCTAAGTGTGGACGAATCTCTTTTAATACGTCTTTTAGAATACGGGTGTTGGCGGCAACGATGTTACCTGACTGAGTATGGTTATGACCACCAGTAAAGTCAGTTACTAAACCACCAGCTTCGATTACTAGTAATTCACCGGCAGCAGTATCCCAAGGTTTTAAACCAATTTCGAAGAAACCATCAACACGGCCAGCAGCAACGTAGGCTAAGTCAAGTGCGGCTGAGCCAGTACGACGCATATCAGAAGTTTTTTGGAATAATGCTGAGAACATTGCCATGTAAGCAACGCTATGTTGTTTATGTTTGAAAGGGAAGCCTGTTGCTAAAACAGTGCCAGCAAGTTCTTTGTTTTTATTTACGCGGATACGGAAACCGTTTAATTGTGCACCTTTACCACGGCTTGCCGTGAAAAGTTCACCACGAATAGGATCAAATACAACCGCTTGGTCTAACTTGCCTTTTACTTTTAATGCGATAGAAACTGCAAAGTGAGGGATACCTTTAACAAAGTTAGTTGTACCATCTAGTGGATCGACAACCCATTGGTAGTCATCATCACTGCCTTTTAAAACGCCTGACTCTTCACCAATGATAGTGTGGTCAGGGTATGATTTACGAATAGTCTCGATAATGGCTTCTTCAGCGGCTATATCAACGTTAGTAACGAAATCGTTTGTGCCTTTTGATTCAATTTCAACTTTGTCTAGTTGCTCAAGCGAGCGAACGATTACTTTACCTGCTGTACGCGCGGCGCGCACGGCAATATTTAGCATTGGATGCATAATAGAGTACCTATTTGTAAATAACTTTTAAAAGAACATATTCTCAAGCAAACATTGTCTTGAAAATTTAAGCGCGCAAAGTATAGCAAATAAAAATAACTTTAGCGATAGTCTTATCAAAATAGCTGTTTAATTAATGAACACTATAGATGATTTACTTTTGTTAGAGAGAAAAGGACTAGTTAATAGCAAATTACCATAGATAAAATTCCTTATTTCTCGTGCTTTTTGATAACTACAGCAGTAATCTTCTATGGTAGAATACTAGCCATCTAGATGGGTTAATAGAAATTCTTATAGGGTTTCTTAGCCTCGCACAACACATGGTAGAGTAAAATATGTCAGATTCTCAACAAAGTAATACCCCTGGTTCACTATTAGATCGCGTTAAAATAGTATTGGTAAACACTTCCGACTGTCGCAACATTGGTAGTGCTGCTCGTGCTATGAAAACAATGGGTTTGAGTCAGCTGGTTTTAGTAGACCCTATTGAAATGCCTAATGGTCAAGCACAAGCCTTGGCTGCAGGTGCTACTGATGTATTAGCCAACGCTAAAGTAGTTGCTACATTAGAAGAGGCCATTGAAGATTGTGGTTTGGTCGTTGGAACAAGTGCTCGTTCTCGTACATTGCCTTGGCCAATGCTTGAGCCACGTGGCTGTGGTGAAAAAATGATTAGCGAGGCTGAAGAATATCCAGTTGCCTTAGTATTTGGTCGTGAAAGTAGTGGCTTAACCAATGAAGAGTTACAGCTTTGTCACTTCCACGTGCAAATACCAGCTAACCCAGATTACAGTTCATTGAATTTAGCGATGGCAGTACAAACGTTGAGCTATGAAGTGCGAACAAGTTATTTATTAGCACATGATCAAAATTATCAAGAGCGCAGTACTGGTAATGGTAACCTAGTTGCAAAACCTAAAAGTGAAGATGAAGAGCTTTATCCGGTTGTTGCTGAAACTGAGCGTTTCTTTGAGCATTTTGAAAAAGCCTTAAAAGCCACTGGCTTTATTGTAGAAAACCATCCTGGGTTAGTCATGACTAAGCTAAGACGCTTGTTTAATCGCGCCAGACCTGATGTAAAAGAAGTTAAAATGATGCGTGGGATTTTTGCCTCAATGGAAAGGTCTAGTAAAGAAAAATAATCAATTAAGAAAACTCGTCACTTAAGAAAAGTAGAAGGAATATCGTATGTTTAGTCGTATCAAAGAAGATATCAATAGTGTCTTTGATAGAGATCCTGCAGCCAGAACCAGTTTTGAAGTTATTTTAAACTACCCAGGTATGCATGCAATTTGGATTCACCGATTAAGTCATAGATTATGGTGCGCTAAGTGGAAACTGTTAGCGCGTATTTTTTCTACTTTCTCAAGATGGCTAACGGGTGTTGAAATTCACCCTGGTGCTAAACTTGGTCGTCGAGTTTTTATTGATCACGGCATGGGTATTGTTATTGGTGAAACAGCCGAAATTGGCAATGATGTAACGTTATATCATGGTGTTACACTTGGCGGCACGAGTTGGAAGGCGGGTAAACGTCACCCAACATTAGAAGATAATGTTGTTATTGGCGCAGGCGCACAGGTACTTGGTCCAATTACTATCGGTAAGGGTGGTAAAGTCGGTTCAAATTCTGTTGTCGTTAAAGATGTCCCTGAAAATGCTACCGCTGTAGGCATCCCAGGACGTGTTGTTCCTGAAAAGTCTTCAAAAGATGAAGACAGTAAAAGGCAAGCAGCTGCACAACAATTTGGTTTCGACGCCTATGCGGTCTCACCAGACAACCCTGATCCTGTTGCTAAAGCCATTGGTAGGTTACTTGACCATGTGCATTTAATGGATTCAAGAGTTAGTGACTTATGTAAAGAAGTTAATAATTTGGGCGGTGATGTTTGCTCAAATAATTTACCGGAATTAAAAGTCGGTGAGTTTGTTGAAGATGAAAAAGCCGCGGCACAACGCAGAGAAAATAAAGTAGCGAGCTTCGATCCAGAGATCTAATCTACATCTCTAATCTACTTCTATCATTCAAGAAAAAATAATAGTTGAGTAAATTAGTCAACTATTACTTCTCCCTTGATTCAGCATGGTGTACAATACCTGAGTAAATTACTCGGGTATATATTTGACTAATTTGTAGGGTTATGTAAAATTGCGCAGAATTTACTAAGTAAGGCATTTTTTCATGCTTTTTTATTAAGCGTAATATTTAGTCGTCCTACTAAATTGTTTTATTTAGTACACCAATAAAGTATTTGAGAGCAGATTATGAAACTTACCTCTAAAGGTCGTTACGCTGTAACTGCTATGTTAGATGTTACGATACATGCAGTATACGGACCTGTTTCTTTGGCTGATATTTCTGAGCGCCAAGGTATCTCTTTGTCTTATTTAGAACAATTATTCTCTCGTTTACGAAAACATGGTTTAGTAAACAGTGTTCGTGGTCCTGGCGGTGGTTATCGTCTAGGCAAGTGCTCAGCGCAAATAGCCGTGGCTGATATTATCAGTGCAGTTAATGAAAGTGTTGATGCGACAAAGTGTTCAGGGAAAGGTAACTGCCAAGATGGCGGACAATGCTTAACTCACTCATTATGGGAAGGATTAAGCCAGCAAATTGAAGAATTTTTACAGAACATCAACTTAGCTGAACTTGTAGCTAAACAGGATGTTCAAGAGGTTTCCAAACGTCAAGATGATATTCATATCGGTGCCAATAAGAGCATAGCGTTAGAAACTTTAATCACCACAAAAAATGTAATGCACGATTGGTAACTACCAATTGCGCTGAATTAAAGATTTACCATCGGAGAGAGTTAGCGAATGAAGCTTCCTATATATTTTGATTACTCTGCTACTACACCTGTAGATAAGCGTGTTGCAGAAAAAATGATGCAATACATGACCAATGAAGGTCATTTTGGTAACCCAGCATCTCGTTCACACAAGTTTGGCTGGCAAGCTGAAGAAGCTGTTGATATTGCTCGTAACCAAATTGCAGAGCTAATCAATGCAGACCCGCGTGAAATTGTATTTACTTCGGGTGCTACAGAATCAAATAACCTAGCAATTAAAGGTGCGGCTAATTTTTACAGTAAAAAAGGCAAGCACATTATTACCAGTAAAACTGAGCATAAAGCAGTTTTAGATACTTGTCGTGAACTAGAGCGTCAAGGTTTTGAGGTAACTTACCTTGACCCTGAAGAAAATGGCTTAATTGATTTAAATAAATTAAATGATGCTATGCGTGATGACACGGTTTTAGTCAGTATCATGCAAGTGAACAACGAGATTGGTGTAATTCAAGATATTAACGAGATTGGCGAAATGTGTCGTGCTCGTAAAATTATCTTCCATGTTGATGCCGCACAAAGTGCCGGTAAAATTAACATTGATATGCAAGCATCAAAAGTAGACTTATTATCTATCTCTGCTCACAAATTATACGGACCAAAAGGTATCGGTGCATTATATGTTCGCCGTAAGCCGCGTATTCGCCTTGAAGCGCAAATGCACGGTGGTGGTCATGAACGTGGTATGCGCAGTGGTACATTAGCAACGCATCAAATTGTTGGTATGGGTGAAGCTTGTCGTCTAGCGAAAGAAGAGATGGTACAAGATCTTGCACATGTAACAGCAATGCGTGACCGTCTATGGGCTGGTTTAAATAGCATGGAACAAGTATTCATCAACGGTGATGCAGATAAGCGCTACCCAGGTAACTTGAATGTAAGCTTCAACTTTGTTGAAGGTGAGTCGCTTATCATGGCACTAAAAGACCTAGCAGTATCTTCTGGTAGTGCTTGTACTTCGGCAAGTTTAGAGCCGTCATATGTACTGCGTGCTTTAGGATTAAATGATGAAATGGCTCATAGCTCAATTCGTTTTAGTTTTGGTCGTTTTACCACCACTGAAGAAATAGATTACGCCATCGAGTTAATTAAAAAATCGATTGGTCATTTACGTGATATGTCACCGCTTTGGGAAATGTTCAAAGACGGTATCGATTTAGATTCAATTGAATGGGCAGGCCACTAAACTCACTTTTTATAAGAGAATGTTTAGTTAAATTAGTTCTGCACTTAAGATAAATTTTAGTGTCAAAAGGTATATAGATAATTAAATTGTCCTTATCTATAACCATTTGGCACAAGCTTGGAGAGTATTATGGCTTATAGCGAAAAAGTAATTGATCATTATGAAAACCCTCGTAATGTTGGCTCAATGGATAAAAGTGATCCATCTGTAGCTACTGGTATGGTTGGCGCACCAGCGTGTGGCGATGTGATGAAGTTGCAACTTAAAATATCTGACGAAGGTATTATTGAAGATGCTAAATTCAAAACTTACGGTTGTGGCTCTGCTATTGCTTCTAGCTCGCTAGTTACAGAGTGGGTTAAAGGTAAGTCAATTGAAGAAGCAGGCGAAATCAAAAACACTGCTATTGCTGAAGAACTTGCGTTGCCACCGGTTAAAATTCATTGTTCAATTTTAGCTGAAGATGCTATTAAAGCAGCAATTGAAGATTACCAAAGCAAAACCAGTAAATAGCAGGAGAATTTCATGTCGGTTACCATGACACCTGCAGCAGCTGAACGTGTACAATCTTTCATGCAAAATCGTGGCAAAGGGCTCGGACTTCGTTTAGGTATTAAGACCACGGGTTGTTCTGGCTTGGCTTATGTACTTGAGTTTGTTGATGACTTAAATGAAGATGACGAACTTTTTAATATTGATAATGTTAATATCATTATTGATGCAAAAAGTTTAGTTTACCTTGAAGGCATTGAACTTGATTTTGTCAAAGAAGGCTTAAACGAAGGTTTTAAGTTCACCAACCCTAACGCCAAAGGTGAGTGTGGGTGTGGTGAATCTTTCAACGTATAATGTTTCTACTTAGCTCTTTGTTATTTTAACCAGCTTCTTCGTCAATAGTGCTCATTGACATGCGTCAACTCCGCGCTATTTTCTTGAAGCTGAGATAAACTAACGTTGAGCTAAATAGAAAGCTTTATAGGCTACTTTTATATCTAGAGAAGATTCATTTTGAATTACTTTCAATTATTCGGCATCGAAGTCTCATTTGATGTTGATTTACAAAACCTTTCTTCAAGTTACCAAACGTTGCAAAAAACTGTGCATCCTGACAAGTTCGCTCATGCCTCTGAGCAAGAGCAGCGTATTGCGGTACAAAAATCTGCACAAATAAATGATGCTTATCAAACGTTAAAAAATCCATTACAGCGTGCTGAATATATTTTAGTGCAACGTGGTGTTGATATGCCTAATGAACAGCACTCCTTTAGTGATAACAGCTTTTTGATGCGTCAGATGGAATTGCGTGAAATGCTTGAAGAAGTGAAATTTGCTAGCGATGTTGATGCGGCTTTATTTGAAGCTCAACAAGTCTTAGCGACTGAGTATCAGGAAGTGTCAGTGCAAATGCAGACTCAAATACTTGAAAATACGGCTGATTCTAATAAGAGTGCTTGTGATAATTTAAGAAAGTTAAAATTTTATCAAAAGCTTAATGTTGAAGTAGATCGTCTCGAAGACAGCTTATTTGAAGACTAGCTTATAAAGCTTTAAAATCAGCTTGAAATAATATTAATCCACCTCCAGAAAATTGAAATAACACCATGGCTTTATTACAAATTGCAGAACCCGGACAAAGTACCGTTCCTCATGAACACAGACTAGCTGCAGGTATCGATTTAGGTACAACAAACTCATTAATCGCCAGTGTACAAAGTGGTAGTGCGACGACGTTAAGTGACGAGCAAGGACAAGATATTCTGCCTTCAGTGGTTAGCTATCAAGAAAGCGATGTTCTGGTTGGTCAACGAGCCCAAAAATTTAGTGTTGATGATGCGCAAAACACGGTCACTTCAGCTAAACGTTTAATTGGCCGATCTTTATCTGATATTCAAAGTAAATATCCATCATTGCCATATCAATTTTGTGGTGATGAAAACCACCCAGAAATTGTAACTCGTCAGGGGAAAGTTAATCCTGTACAAGTTTCTGCAGAAATTCTAAAAACGTTAAATCGTCGCGCTGAAGCCGCTTTAGGTGGTGAATTAACGGGAGTGGTTATCACTGTACCGGCTCACTTTGATGATGCGCAAAGACAAAGTACTAAAGATGCGGCAAAATTAGCGGGTGTTAATGTTTTACGTCTATTGAATGAACCTACCGCTGCTGCCGTTGCATACGGTCTAGACTCTGGTCAAGAAGGTGTGATTGCGGTATATGATTTAGGTGGTGGTACTTTTGATATTTCTATTCTACGTTTAAACCAAGGTGTTTTTGAAGTGTTAGCCACAGGTGGAGATTCAGCCTTAGGTGGCGATGATTTTGATGTAGCACTTGTTGACTATCTTGTTGAACAGGCAGGGTTGTCGCGTCCGCTTTCTCCATCACTAGAGCGCCAGTTGATGCAACAAGCTTGCTTCGCCAAAGAACAACTGACTACGCTAAGTGACGTGGAAGTGACCTTGTCATTAGATAACAACAGCACATGGCAGGGAAGTCTTTCAAAAGCGACTTTCGAACAACTTATCTCTGCCTTAGTGAAGAAAACCTTACGTGCGTGTCGCCGTTCTTTGAAAGATGCTGACATCACTGTTGATGAAGTGATTGAAGTGGTGATGGTTGGTGGCTCAACTCGTGTGCCTCTAGTACGTGGTGAAGTAGAGAAGTACTTTAATAAGCCGCCATTAACTTCAATAGATCCAGATAAAGTGGTTGCTATTGGCGCTGCAATTCAAGCGGATATCTTAGCGGGTAACAAGCCTGACAGCGATATGTTATTGCTTGATGTGATTCCATTATCCCTTGGTTTAGAAACCATGGGTGGACTAGTTGAAAAGGTTATCGCAAGAAATACCACTATCCCTGTAGCTAAAGCACAGGAGTTTACCACCTTTAAAGATGGTCAAACGGCTATGGCTGTTCATGTATTACAAGGTGAGCGTGAATTGGTTGATGATTGTCGTTCGCTTGCACGTTTTGAATTACGTGGTATTCCGGCAATGACAGCAGGTGCTGCCCACATTCGAGTGACTTTTAAAGTGGATGCTGACGGATTACTGTCTGTTTCAGCCATGGAAAAATCAACGGGTGTTGAATCAAGCATAGAAGTGAAACCTTCATTTGGTTTAGATGATGCGCAAATCAGTCAAATGATAAAAGACTCAATGAGTAATGCTGCTGATGATATGCAAGCACGTATGTTAAAAGAGCAACAAGTAGAAGCTTCGCGTGTTATTGAGTCTGTACAAGCAGCGTTAGTTGCTGATGCTAATTTGTTAAATAGTGATGAAATAGCGGCTATTGAAGCTGATATAAAGTCACTGGCACAAATTAGCCAAGGTATTGATAATAAAGCGATAGAAACAGCTATCGATAAATTAAATGATGCGACAGCGGTTTTTGCTGAGCGTCGTATGGATAGTTCAATCAGTCAAGCCCTTGCTGGGCAGTCAGTTGATAAGATTTAAATATGCTGTAGGCGAGATTTTATTCTCGCTTAAAATTGATAAGATAATAGTGCGGACAAGTTTACGCCTACAAAGAGATTAGAAAAATGCCAAAAATTATTGTATTACCTCATGAAGAACTTTGCCCAGACGGTGCTGTATTAGAAGCTGAGAAGGGCGAAAGTGTATTAAACACTATTTTAAAAAATGATATTGACCTTGAACATGCCTGTGAAAAAGTATGTGCTTGTACTACTTGTCACGTCATCATTCGTGAAGGTTTTGATTCTATTGCTGAAAGTGATGAGTTAGAAGACGACTTGCTTGATAAAGCATGGGGCTTAGAACCTGACTCTCGTTTAAGTTGCCAAGCCATGGTTGCTGATGAAGACTTAGTGGTAGAAATTCCTAAATATACGCTGAATATGGTTTCTGAAAACCACTAACATTATAAAAAAATATAATAAAAGGCTGATACACTCTTTGGGTTGTCAGCCTTTTTTATAAATAAAAAATACAGAAGCCAAAATTAATAACCAAACAGCCCCTAGTTTATAAAAATAGTTTAGAGATGGAAAAATCATGCAAGTAGTCATTTCTCAGGTATCACCCGTTTCAAAAGTGTCAGCACAGTTTTCCAAAAATAACCAAGTGCCGGCTACTGTGAATATGGCGCTCTTTGCCACGTATAAATCTAATGAAGAAGCGATTGATGATGTTTGTCACTACATAATTAACAACCTTAGTGACATCATTCAGTTACCGGAATTATTCTTTATTGATGACAAAACGATTACTAATAATCCGCAGCAATTGATGCAACTAAACGAGCTATGTAAGCAACTGATCACTCGAATCAGTGCTGAATTAAGGCCGTTTCAATATGTGTGTACAAGTTTAGTTCTGGATGGGAAACATCAGGCAGTATTAATCAGTGAAAGTGGCGTAGTTGCAATGCAACAACAACTACAGTTTTGTCCAAGATATCCGTGGACTACACTAACAAATGAGCTAAATATTGTAGAGCTAGCTTTAGAACAGGGCATTATTAAGGTGGCTATGTTAACGGCTGATGACGCGAGTAGTACAAGCATAGTGGATACTGCTGCAGTTAATCATATTCATTTACTATTGGTGCCATTTGATATTCAAGCACCTTGTGAGGTTGAGAATCACTTACTCTCTCGTGCTGCTGAACGTGAAATTTGTATTGCTGCGGCAAGCCGAGAAAAAAGTTTTAAACTTGAGCCATGCGATGATGATAGCGCTAACCTTAATAGGCATAAGAATAAACAAAAAATAAAACAACCAAAATCCACTGGGTTTATTGCGGATTTACCTTCAAATATTGCTTTGTATAGGCAAGGTGATGCTCAAAAAACTGAAAGTGCTAGCCAACTCTCGGTTAGTCAGCTAAATGTTAAACATCAGCAAGGGAAAATTACTAAAGCCTTAATTCATCCAATAGCTGCTTGTGGGGGAGCTATTAATCGATAAATTAAAATGCTTACTCTCTACCACTTTGCTTCCTTTTTGAGGGCTTTCTCCAGTGCGGCGAGGGGGGATTTGAAGTCTTTGATTATTACTTGAGAAGTTTATCGACACTTGGGCGGGGAAAAATGTTGTCGCTTTTAAACTAGATAAAGGCTGCATTAAAGAAAAGGCTAATAACATCGAGATGTTACTAGCCTTTTTATTAGTTTGTAGTCCCCTCTAAAGTCAGGAGGTTGACATTATTTTTCTGAATGATGCAGACTCATTTTTAGAGCTGACTGTTGCTATAAACCGTTATGATATTGTGCGTTGGTTGATTCAGGCACTAGTTCTTTTAACGTGTTCTGCACATTAACTGCTACCTCAGGATTTGAAGTCGCTTCAGTTAATAACTGCTCAAATTGCTCAATTAAAACTGCTTTATCAGGTGATTGTTTATCACCTGCACCAATATTGGTTAAATCAATCATAAAGCCATCGAATAACTTGGTTAAGTCCGCAATTATTTCAGTATTTAAGAATTGGTCTTGATTGAAAATACTTGGGTAGCCTGCTTTTTGTTTGTCGATAGCGAAAGAGTCACCTTTTAGATTGGTAATACTGGTCGATTTATCGCAAGAAAGCATACAGCCATTATCTATACGTGGTTTTTCACAACCAACACTTTGCTGGAAAAAACACTGTCTACTGGTCATCAATAAAATAGGATGATAAACGCTGTAGAGCATTTTAAAGTTTTCAGGACGGGCAATCGTTTGCATTTGTTGGCGGTTTATTTCGTTTGAAATAAAAGCACCATGACAATTAAAGGCTTCTTTCATGGCTAATAAAGCATAAGAGTTAGTGGTATTTAAGAAAGGTCCCGCTATCCATTCAATACCTAATTCAAAAGCTCGGTTAGCAATACCTGTGTTGTTGGTGACAATAAGCTTAGGCTTAACTTGCTCCAAAATATTAAGGGCAACATCGTAATCTTTGCCAATTAACACAGGCGGGAACCAAGGAATAAGTTGCGGGTTTTCATTGAAGAAGTCGACATATTTAGTACAGCCGCGCTTGTAAGCGTCAGGCAGCTTAAAGTAAACATCAGCATCGGTAACATTTGATAAGTTAATATCTGTTTCATCACAAATAAGGATGGAAAGCTTGGTTTGCTCAGCAAGTTTTGGATGACGAACTAGCTTAGGCAATTGTACTTCAGGGAGCACAGCCTTAGAGTTATTTAATAAAACTCTGGCTTGGTTTCTCAGCGCCGTTAACTCTCTATAAGGAATCGTTAAATCTGCTGCTAAGTTGTCAGTATTGATTTGTGTTAGTGAAAACTCTGCGTTATTGAAACTTTTAAAACGGCTGTCAATTTCGGCTTTATCAATGCTTAATTTACCACTTTTAACTAACAAGCTCGTTGATTTTAGCTCATAGGTTTTTAGCTCCACCTTGTTATTTGAATCAAGGTTATCAACTATCGCTTGGTTAGCTTTAGGCTCTTTGGCGATAATTTTTAAGCGTAAAGGTTGACCTAAACTTCCTGAGAATTCGAAGCTTAATGAAATTTTGTCAATGTTAAGGTATTTAATTTTATCGTCAACGGTTGCATTGATTTGTTGCTTTTCTTCTTGCAGCTTTTGCCCTGCATCATGAATTTCTACAACGGAAATGGCATTGCTTTGATCAATGGCATGATATTTTGAGTTGTCTCTCGGGTTCTCTATAAACATTGACTGATTTAGATCGCCACGTAAAAAGGCGTTAGAAAAGTCACGGTTAAACACTTTATAAAGGCGGTCGCCACTTTCTAATAATTCACCCGTTTCTACAAAACCATCAATTTGCTTACGGAAGCTATCAATTACCGTGTGCACATAACTAGCGCCTTTAATACGGCCTTCAACTTTAAAAGAATAAACTCCAGCATCAATCAATGCAGGTAAGTCAAAGAAAGCAGAATTGTCTTTAAGGTTTAACGGGAAGTTATTACCTGATTCAGTTGTTTCATATTCTTCACGACATGCTTGGCTACAACGACCACGGTTACCTGAGTTACCAACACTGGCTGAAGTTGAATAACATAAGCCAGAGAAAGCGACACACAAAGAGCCATGGACAAACACTTCAACGAGTACATCGTGCTGTTTAGCCTCAGCGGTAATTGCCTTGATTTCTTTTAGGTTCATCTCTCTTGATAAATTTACCCGAGTAGCACCAAGCTTTTTAAGAAAAGGGATTTGCCCTTTGTTATGGGTTGTCAGCTGAGTTGAAGCGTGAATATCTAGAGTAGGGAAGTGCTTTTTAAGGATATAAAGCAGGCCTAAATCTTGAACGATGACACCATCAAGTGTGGTATTGGCTAATTTACTTAACAATTTGGCAAGTGATTTAAATTCACGCTCTAAAATAACGATATTTAATGTTAAGAATATTTTGCAGTCATAATGGTGAGCGAGGCGAATAATACCGACAAGTTCGTCAAATGATATATTAGCGGCGCGATTTCTGGCGTTAAAGGTATCTAAACCACAATAAACAGCATCGGCACCTGCAATAATGGCGGCTTTTATCGCATCTTTATCGCCACCAGGGGCTAATAATTCAATTTTAGGACTCATTTTCTACAACTTTAGCCAATTAAAAGGCAGTTAAATTTTTAAAAGGGGGATTTTACGCGTATATTTGGCGAATGAATACCGTTAAAGTACTTCGTTTTCGGTAATTTATTATTGTAGTGGTTGGATATAAATAAAAATGAATGTCAGTGCTCAAAAAAATGCTCGCAAAAACAATGAACAAGTTGATGAATTAGCGATTCTTTACTCCTTAAGAAACTGTCCTTATGCAATGCGTGCTCGAATGGCAATTTATAAAGCTCAGTATCCTGTGTTCCTTCGCGACCTCGTGTTAAGTAATAAACCCGCAGAAATGATAGCAGCCTCACCTAAAGGTACTGTACCGGTTATTGTGCTAGCAAATGCTGAGGTAATTGAGGAGAGTTTAGACGTTATGTTATGGGCACTGAAGGAGAATGATCCGCAAGATCTCATGCATAGCTCAGCAGCTGACGAAGTGAATATTGCACAAGAGATGCTTGCTTTAATTAATCACTTCGATGTTGGCTTTAAATCTGCTCTTGAACAATATAAGTGCGCTAAACGTTATAAAGAAGCAAACATAGTGGAATGCAGAGAAGCTTGCCTTAGCTTTATTGATGACTTAGAGCAGCGTTTAGTTAAGCATGATTTTTTGATGTCGAATAACGAAAGCTTGGTAGATATTGCGTTAATGCCGTTTATTCGCCAGTTTGCAAAAGTTGAAAGGCAATGGTATTTGCAATCACCGTATCCAAAACTACAAGCTTGGTTAAATCACTATTTACAAAGTACTATGTTCTCTAAGGTGATGTCTAAGCATCCGCTGTGGTTAGATTCAAAACAGCAAGTGATCTTTCCACAGTTGTAGTTAACGATTTTTTTTTACTAACTCACTAACGATTAACTTTAATAAAAAAGTTTCGCGTTCAATGGATAAGCCTTTTTTTGCACTTTTAGCGATAGTCTCTTCGTTGTGAGCTATCGCTTGATGAATGTTCATCCAAGTTGGGTGCATGCCATTACTTAATTCGTGAGCTTCTAACTGAGGAGCAAGTAACTCTTCATCAATGGTACAGCAATAGCAGTATGACTCCATATGGACGATATCAAAACCTTCTTTATGCCAAGGTCTGAACTCTTCATATAAACCAAACTCGGCAATATTTTGCACATTATGTGCGCCGGTTTCTTCTTTTAATTCTCGTATTAACCCGTCAACATTACTTTCACCGTCATCAATGCCTCCTCCAGGTAAACTGTAATCATGGTAGCGCTTTGTATACAGCAAAAGAATATCGTCACCCTTAAGGACTATGGCTCTAGTCGCTTTTCTAGTAAATGTTTTTGCATTCAGTGAAGTTATCTCAGGGTGGGTGGTGGATTTTAATAGACGCATAATTTATGTCATTGCTTAAGAGTATTTATTGCTGTTGATATAAGTGGGGGCACAGATAAAGCATATCAATAAATTAGCGAGATTAATTTTATCGATTGTTCTCTTTTGCTCAAGGGATTAAAATAGCACGCTATCGTTTTAGTTTAGGCTGCCAATATAATGAGTAAGCTTTATTTTGGCATTAATGCCTTGAGTCTTTTCCATGCAAATTAATGCCCCTTGTTTTACCTCCTTTAATGCTGAAATAAACACCTTTAGTTTACCACAGCGTTTTACCTTTCCATTTTATTATCAGCCGCACCCTTTGTGTTTGCTAGCATCGCAAGAGTTACAGCAGTTGTTAGAACAAGTTGACGCTAAAGAGTACGACTTTAATGATAATGGTAAGATGATTGGCGTACTTTTAGTTGAAACAAAAGCGGGGGATATTGGTTACCTTTCTGCCTTTTCAGGAAAAGTGACAAAGCATTTTGCTTCAATAAACTTTGTCCCTGATGTTGATGACTCAATCAATGAAGACTTTTTCAAAGTAGAACAACGCGCTATTAATAAACTTAATGACCAAGTTAGACAATTAGAGAAAAATCCTGAAATTGGCAAACTTGAAGATATTATTTTTCAGCTAAATACTCAGGCTAATCAAGAGATTTCACAATGTCAAAAACAGGCGTCAGTGCAAAAAAAATCAAGAAAAGCACAAAGAACTGAAGCTGAAAAGACTTTATCTAAAGAAGCCTTTAAGGCGCTTAAACTGACACTAGCCAAAGAAAGTGTCAGTGATAAGAATGAGCTGAAATATTTAAAGTTAGCCTGGCAGGAGAAGCTAGATAGTGCTCAACAATCATTGAACATGCTTCTTGTAGAAATAAAGTCGATAAAAGATCAAAGATCTCAAATGTCTTCAGCATTACAGCAAAGGCTATTTGCTCAATATCAGTTTTTGAATATTGAACAAGAAACAAAAAGTTTAACCGATATTTTTGTCGAAACCGCCTTTCATCAAAGGTATGGTGTACCGCCCGCGGGCGCCGGTGATTGTGCAGCGCCTAAACTATTACAATATGCCTTTAAAGAAAAAATGAAACCATTAGCTATGGCAGAGTTCTGGTGGGGAAAATCTCCTAAGTCAGAGGTCAGGCAGCATAAAAATTTTTATACCGCCTGTATCGGAAAATGCCAGCCTATTCTCACTCATATGCTTACTGGTATGGAGGTTGATGAAAATCCGATGCTGAAGGCGTCTTCAAAAAACAAAATCATAGACATTATTTATCAAGATAACGATATGGCGGTAATCGATAAGCCAAGTGAATTATTATCAGTACCAGGAAAAGAAATAACTGATTCTGTTTATAGTCGAATGAAACTACTCTTTCCTTATGCAACAGGGCCATTGATTGTTCATCGTTTGGATATGTCAACTTCAGGGTTAATGGTTATTGCCTTAACAAAACAAGCGCATAAAAAGCTACAGCAGCAGTTTATTAAGCGCTATGTTGAAAAAAGGTATGTTGCCTTGTTATCGGGTTACCCAGAACAAATGAATGCCAATAATGAAGGGGTTATTGATTTACCTTTAGCTGGAGATTTTGATGATAGACCAAGGCAAATGGTATGTTTTGACACAGGAAAGTTAGCTGAAACACGATGGCATAAAATTGCTGTAGAATCAAAGGGCCAACAAACCTTAACAAGGGTACATTTGTTCCCTAAAACGGGTCGAACACACCAGCTTAGAGTCCACTGCGCTCATCAACTGGGTTTTAATACACCTATTGTAGGTGATGATTTATATGGAAAAAGTGCTGAGCGATTACATTTACATGCTGAAAAACTTAAGCTCAGCCACCCTAGAACCAATGAGCTGATGGAGTTTATCGCTCCGGCAAAGTTCTAGTTATAGCGTAAGCACAACGCAAACCTAATCGTTATTGCTGTGCTTATTCTAAGATTTAGCTTGACCTCTGGTTGGGCTAAGCTACTTCAACTTCATCTTGAAATATCTCTTCAATAGTTAAATTAAATAGCCTTGCCGCTTTAAATGCCAAGGGTAAACTTGGATCAAATTTTCCTTTTTCAATGGCATTGATGGTTTGTCTTGAAACCTCTAACGCACTGGCCAGCTGTGCTTGTGTCCAGTCTCGCTCAGCACGTAATACCTTTAAGCGATTTTTCATTGGTACTTCCTATGGCCAGATATTACGGCAAAGATATAAGTGATGCCCATTAAAATAACTATGTGCGGAATTTCAGGCTCAAAAGTAATTAATTTAATATCTTCTAATAATTCATAGCTTAAACCTACGACTAATCCTACACCTAATGCCAATGCCATTGCTTCTAGCAATATCTTTTGCTGCATCTCATCTAGCCCTCGTAAATAATCTCGGTTAGCTATTAACATACGAAAGCCAACAGCAATATTAATGAGCAAAGCAATTATTGTTAGAGTGGTATTGAAGTCCCAGATAAACCTTGGTGCAAAAGCTGCTATCGCCATGGTGATTACCCAAGCTGAAGTCCAATTGCGCAAAGTTTTGTTATTGGCACAGTTTTTCGTTTGATAAGTATCTTTTTTAATATCTTGGTCAGTCATAAGTAAAACCTCTTTGATTATATGTAAAGCTTATTTGACTTTAATTTAGCTCGCCGCCTTCGTTAAGTCAAGCTTGCTTTACAAAAAGATTGGTTTGTTAGTCTTTTTTCGTCTTTTGTTGATGATTGAGTTTGAGTTATTATCAAATAGCTTTGCTGGAAAAATATCTAAGTATAACTATAATTTTTAACAACACGCTTTTGATGACCCTTCACTTAAAAGGACTTATGGATGAAAGTATTAGTTGTTGATGATATGGCTTCGATGAGACAGGTGATGAAGCACATGTTAGAGGCGTTAGGACATGAAAACCCTGACGAAGCTGATTGTGGTGTGCAGGCATTGAGGATGCTAAGAACTCATGATTATGATTTACTCATCACTGATTTACACATGCCCAACTTAGATGGAGAGCAGTTGCTTAAAAAAGTGAGGGAAGATAAAAAATTGCACAGTTTACCTGTACTTATGGTTTCCAGTGAGGATGACAAAGCTAAGATCATGGCTGTTATTGCAGGAGAAGTAACTGGCTTTATGGTTAAGCCATTTGATTTAGCAACGCTTAGAAAGCAACTTGATTGGATGCAGCCTAAAACTAACGTAGCATAAGCTTTTAGAAGCTAGCCTAGGTACACTCGCCTTTTCTAAGTATTGGTAATTAAAACTCCCAATTGCCACTTTCTTGAGTTTGCTGCTCATGTAGGTGCTTACGAATTTTTGCCAGATCTACTTGTAACCAGTGAACTAATGCCTGAGCGTCCATAGGTTTAGCGAAATAATAGCCTTGTACTAAATCGATATTCAGTTGAAATAACAACTTAAAATCATCGTAATTCTCAACCCCTTCAGCAACGGTTGCTAAGCCTAAGTCTTTAGCAAGGTTTACCGTGCTTTTCAAAATGGCTAATTGCTGAGGTCTTGTTGCAATATTATCAACTAAAATACGATCAAGCTTTAATTCGGTAGCTGGAACACGTGATAATTGCTGAGCATTAGCAAAGCCAGTACCATAGTCGTCAATGGCTAGTTTAAAGCCTTTCAACCGTAACTTTGCCAAGGTTTCTATTGCGGTAGATATTTCACCACAAATTGCATTTTCAGTTACTTCTAACACAATTTCTTTGGGCTCTATTTTAAAATTTTCTACTTGTTCTGAGATTTTATTAGCAAGACCGATATCAGCCAAAGATAGCGGTGACAAGTTAAATGCAATATGAAAGTTAATACCTCTTTCTCGCCATAAAACCTTCTGTTTAAGCGCAATATTAAACAAGTAGTGTGTTAACTCAGAAATAATACCAAACTCTTCTGCGGCGGTAATAAACTCAACAGGGGAGACAAAACCAAGCGTAGGGTGATTCCAACGCGCCAGTGCTTCTACGCCCTTAAGTAATAGACCCTTACTGGTTAATTTTGGTTGATAAAACAAAATGATTTCTTTGTTGTCTATACCAGATTTTAAGTCCTCAACACTCAGTCTGTTGTAAATTTTATGGTTTTCGTTTGTTCTGGTATTACTAATAAGTCTATTAAAGCTGTTTTCTAGATCTGTCACTTGCATCGGTTTTTTAAAAGTGCCTAAAACGTTAAGACCATCCGATTCAGCCATAGTACCAATACTAGAAATTAAAGAAGGATCTTTAGAGCTTAATATGATGACAGAAAGTGCCAATTTCTCTTTAGCTATGGTGCGAGATAATTCAACGCCATCCATTATTGGCATTTCTAAATCGATAAATACAAGATCAAATGTTTCTTGCTTTAGCTTATCTATGGCGTCAACACCGTTGATAGCCCCAACAACACCGCCAACACCTTGCTCTACACACATATTCATCACATGGTTACGTTGGACATTACTGTCATCTACAACCAATACATTCAATTTATTCATATTGTTACTCATAAGTATTGTTTTACTTGTTTACTTTCTTTTTATTATTAATGCTTAATTAACTCTGCCATTTCACTTAAATCAACAATTTTTTGCGCTGCTCCAAGCTTTATTGCTTCTTTGGGCATGCCAAAGACAACACTAGAACTTTCATTTTGAGCTATGGTATTACACCCAACATTCTTCATTTTTAACAAGCCTTGTGCGCCATCATTACCCATACCAGTTAAAATTACCCCTGTTGCATTTTGTCTAGCATTCTTAGCTAAAGAGTTAAATAACACATCAACAGAGGGACAGTGTCTGTTAACCGCAGGCCCTTCAGAAACAATGGTGATGTATTGAGCACCAGAGCGTTTTACTTGTAAATGTTTTCCCCCTGGAGCGATAAGCGCTCGACCTGGAATGACACGATCGCCAGAGCTAGCCTCTAAAACTTCTAGCTCACATAATGAGTTTAGTCTATCAGCAAAGGCTTTGGTAAATTTTTCAGGCATGTGTTGAACAATGACAATACCAGGACAGGTTGCGGGTAATGCAGACAGAATTTTTTCTAGGGCTATTGTGCCACCAGTCGAGGAGCCAATAGCAATAACTCTATCAGTGGTATGGCTCATAGATAGCAGGTCTATTTCTTCATGTGGGGACGTTTTTTCGAGGACGGAGTCGATAATTGATTTTGCCTCATCATTACCTTCAAGATTAACAATGGACGAAGGAGGGAGATTGTTGTGGCTAGGCATAGTTTTTTGCAATCTCGCTTTAGCTGCAGCACGAACGACTGTTTTTATATTACTTGCAGACTCTTCAAGGAAGTTTTTTAGGCCAATTTGAGGTTTAGTGATAATGTCTACGGCACCTGCTGCTAAAGCATTTAGTGATAATTCAGCTCCTTTTTCAGCCAATGAAGAACAGATAACAACAGGAGTTGGGCGTTCAGCCATTATCTTTTTCAAAAAAGATATTCCGTCCATTCTTGGCATTTCAATATCCAAGACAATAACCTCAGGCCATTGTTTTTGCATCTTGCTATAAGCAAAAATAGGGTCATTTGCCACGGCATAAACCTCAATGTCGGTAGAATCATTGAGAATTTGCGATATAACTTGCCTAACAACAGCAGAGTCATCAACTATCATTACCTTAATGCTCACCAAGACCCCCTTTATTATTTCGGTATTTATTCAGAGTAATACTTCCTGTAGATAAGTCTAATGTCACGCTTCGCCCATGACACCCTAAGGTATCTTCTTGACTAAATACCAAGTTATTTTCTTTAGCCCATTTTTTGGCGAAATTAACGTTTATTTCTCCTATTGACGGGCTGCTTAAACTTGGATACATATTACTACCGCCAAATAATGCTAATTCATATTCATTTAAAGGGTGTAATAACATCATTTTCTTTAATAAATAGTCTAATGCTTCTTCCCCATATCGATACTTTTGCATAATCTGGCTTACTTTAGTGTGCTCCGACTCTTGTGCTAATAAATAATGACACATACCAGCCACTCGGCTTTGTGCATGCCAGATAGTTACCGCAACGCAAGAACCCAATATCGTTTTTAGTTGATGGTCAGCATCAGACTTTTTTTCCTGATAAAAGATAATTTCACCAGGAGGCAAATTTATACAACGGCTTTCTAGGGGCATTTACTTTCTCCCAAGTATTTACCTTTACAATATCCTTAGCCTTCATATTGATAAATTGCTGGCTTTATAAGCTTAAATGAATGCTCTAAACCATGTAATGTTTCAGAGTGACTAATAAATAGGTAGCCATCTTTGGTTAAACATTGTTGTAAGCCATTAATAATTTTTTGACGGGTTTTATCATCAAAATAAATCATGACATTTCTAATAAATATTAGATCAAATTTTCCTAAATTTGACATGTCATCAAGTAAATTAAATGAAAAAAAGTGCAATCGACTCCTTAACTCAGGCTTAACTCGCATATAACCTTCAAATTCGCCAGTGCCTTTAACGCAATACGCTTTACGGTACTTATCAGGGAGTAGCTTGGTTCTGTCATCAATATATATGCCTTTTCTGGCGTGAGTGAGTACGGATTTATTCACGTCCGATGCGATAACAGACCAAGGGGCGAAACAGTACTCATTTAATAACATTGCTATACTGTAAGGCTCTTCACCTGATGAACTTGCAGCACTCCAAACCTTATATTCTTTATTAGGATTGATTGTAGGTAAAACAACCGATTTTAAATATTCAAAGTGCTTTTCTTCTCTAAAGAAAAAAGTTTCATTTGTTGTCATTAACTCTAAGGCCACTTCGAGCTCTTGACTATTTTCTGGCGTAGTAATGTATCGAAAATAATCAGAGAAACCACTGGCTTGAATATGCTTTACCCGTTTTAATAACCTGTGCCCCAGCATCATGCGCTTTTGTTTTGCTAAGTGAATACCTAACTTTTCATAAACTAATTTTTGGAAAAGAGTAAATACTTCTTCTGAGGGAAGTGTTTCAAGTTGAGTCATTCTTGCTAGCCCTTGCATCAATCAGTTTAATTTACTTATTAAAAGTTTTGATTAATAGTTAACAAATTTATCATCGTCTTCATCTCTATTGCTGTTATCTTGCGTTAATTCGTTAGTTGAGTTCCTAGCTGAATGTCTCGAGTTTTCTCTATTGCTGTTTGCTGCGTTATTATTTGCAGACTTTGATTTCACTTTAGATAGCGGGGAGCTCTCTAAAGTAAAGTAATTTACAGAGTCTTGTAATTGTAAAGCCTGGACGTTCATTTCTTCGGAAGTTGCGCTCAGCTCTTCAGAAGCAGCAGCATTGTGCTGCATAGTTTGGTTTACTTGTGCTATTGCTTCGTTTATCTGATGAACCCCCGAGGCTTGTTCAGAAGAGGCTGCGGCAATTTCTTGTACAAGGTCTGCCGTTTTATTTATTGAAGGAACCATTTCTTGTAGGGATTGCCCCGCTAAGTCAGCTCGTTTGACACTGTCTTTTGCCAACTCACCAATTTCTTGAGCTGCAAACTGACTACGCTCTGCAAACTT
>Ga0105348_1000546_pt1 | contig 28313 bp, 19 predicted proteins | sample EN8Hudsemesocosm_2_FD_83504 | JGI IMG/M metagenome (GOLD analysis project Ga0105348, IMG submission 83504) | Methane-oxidizing microbial communities from mesocosms in the Hudson Canyon - EN8C Hudson Canyon | ecosystem: Environmental > Aquatic > Marine > Cold seeps | place: Hudson Canyon... | reverse complement strand
GGTAACTCTTACGCCGGTGGTAACTTCATCGAAAACCGTAAGTCGATGACCGTCGCTCTTAATGCGGTTTACCTAAACAATACAGAAGCGAGCATTTCGTATACTGAATTCTGGGACGCAGGTAAGAATAATGCGTTAAGAGATCGTGATAATATTGCGATGAACGTTAAGTATTCATTCTAAAAAAATAAACTCTTTAACAATAAAGAGAGACTATTAGGCATTATGGAAATTAAAAAAATGCTTACCCTAGGGAGCGCCACGTTGGCGCTTTCTTTGGCTGTAGGCGCAGCAACTATAAGCAGCACGGCAAATGCGGCTGTCTCCCAAAAAGAGGCAAATCAATTAGGGAAGAATCTGACACCTTTTGGGGCAAAGGTGAAAGGCAATAAAGCGGGGACTATTCCTGCGTGGAGCGGTGGTATCACCGAGCCGCCAGCGGAATATACGCGACCGGGGCAACACCATCCGGATCCGTATAAAGAGGATCAAATTCTCTTTACCATCACCGCAGAAAACATGGAAAAGTATGCAGCGAATTTGTCGGAGGGTCATAAAGCATTATTTAAGACCTACCCCAAAACGTTTCGTATGCCTATTTATAAAACCCATCGATCCTTTTCGGCACCTGATTGGGTTTATAAAAACACCAAGAAGAATGCTGTTAACGCTAAGTTAGTCGAGGGCGCTAATGGTGTTGAAGGTGCTTATGGTGGTGTTCCATTTCCTATTACCAAAAAAGGTACGGAAATGGTCTGGAACCAGATTCTGCGCTGGCGTGCCGAGTACGGCGTGTTGCGTTCAGGTGAGGTTGCTGTTCAGCGTAATGGCGATTACACCTTAGTAACTGCTCAGGCAGAAGCCCTGTTTAATTTTTACACGGCGGGTTCTGTCGATAAGCTCGATAATATTATTTTCTATTATTTGTCTTTCACTAAGTCACCAGCCCGTTTGGCCGGTGGTGCTGTGTTAGTACATGAGACCTTGAATCAAAGTTCAGACGATGGTGGTCAGCCACGCCAAGCTTGGGGTTATAACGCGGGGCAACGTCGTGTGCGTCGGGCGCCGAACTTAGCCTTTGATTCGCCCAATGCTGCAGCGGATGGTTTGCGTACCTCGGATGATACCGATATGTATAACGGCTCACCGAAACGCTACAACTGGAAGTTTAAGGGCATGCGTGAAGTTTATGTGCCTTATAACAACTACAAGTTGGGCAGCAATGAGCTGAAGTACGACGATATTTTAGAAATTGGTCATATAAATCCTGACTATACTCGTTATGAATTGCATCGCATTTACGAAGTTGAAGCTACACTGAAGAAAGGCATGCGTCACATCTATACCAAGAGAACTTTTTATATAGATGAAGACAGTTGGAGTGTGTTGTTAGCGGATCAATATAATGATCGTGGCGAGTTGTGGCGAGTAAGTTCTTCTTACACCAAGAACTATTATGAGCTGCCGTCAATTTTCAACGTGATGAATGTATTTCATGATCTGGTAGCGCGTCGTTATCACGTACAAGGCTTGGATAATGAAGAAAGTTCGACCATTGACTTTAGTCGAGAAGCGCCGAAAAAGCGTTACTTCAAACCATCGGCTTTGCGTCGACGAGGGCGTCGTTAGATCTATTGCTGTCCGCCGAGTTAATGCTGTCGTAACAAAAGGTTACGATAGGAACATGGTGTATTCTAGAGGAGCCGGGTACTATGCGTCCCCGGCTTTTTTATGACCAATGAGAATAACAGGAGTTAGCTATATGCTGCAGCCGTTTAAGCGGTTTTTACGAGGCCAATCCCCACGGCTCTTTAAACGACTACTTGTCCCTGTTTCCACTGCTTGTGTGGCGGCAGCACTTTCCGTAGCTTCATCCATTGCCTATTCATTTCCTGATTCATTAGAAACACCTGCGTTTAAGTCGGATATGGCAAAGCAGTCCTTACTGTTGGATGCCTCTCGTACTGGCGAAGGGAATAGAGTTGTTGTGGTTGGTGAGCGTGGTCATATTCTTTTTACGGATGACGATGGTCGTCATTGGGCTCAAGCTAATGTGCCGGTAATGAGTACTATTACAGCAACCCATTTTGTGAGTATGCAAAAAGGTTGGGCTGTTGGTCATGATGCCGTGATTTTGAAAACCATTGATGGTGGTAAATCCTGGGTTAAGCAATACGATGATGTTGAAACAGAAGTCCCTTTATTGGATGTATGGTTTCAGAATGATCGGGTAGGTATTGCCGTTGGCGCTTTTGGTTATTTTATTAGAACTGAAGATGGTGGCGAGACTTGGAATCAAATCGAGAACGCTATCGATAATGAAGATGAGTTTCACTATAACGCCATTACTATGGTGGGTGGCGATACGTTATTGATGGTGGGGGAGTATGGCACCTTGTATCGCTCCTCTGATTTTGGTGCAAGCTGGGAAAATATTACCGATCGTACGCCCTATGAAGGCAGTTTCTTTGGTGTGATCGGCACTCAGTCAACTGGCACAGTGTTGGCTTATGGTTTACGTGGCAATTTATACCGTTCTCATGATGCGGGTGATACTTGGGAACAAGTTCAGTCTCACACTGAAGCTTCTTTAGTCGGTGGTGCAGTATTAGATGATGGCTCCATTGTAATTGTGGGGGGATCGGGTGTTGTGCTGAAAAGTTATGATGGTGGTCGTAGTTTCACAACGCGCATTCGTAGGCAGCGTGAGTCTTTGACTGCGGTATCACCCACTGCTGACGGTAATCTAGTGGTTGTGGGCGCAGATGGTATTCATGTGGTCTTGCCAAATGGAACAGACTTAGACCGTCGTTAGTGCAATACCAGATTTAGTACCGTGTCAGATAGAAATTTATTTATAGACGCCGAATTCACATTTAGGAGAGTAATGGATGGGTAACAAGAAACATCATCTTGAGGCCGAACCTTTTTTAGAACGCTTATTTTTTAATAATAGGCCCATTTTCCTCATGATATTCCTCGTTGCTACTGTGGCGCTGACATATTTTGCGACGCAGATTAAGCGAGATGCTAGTTTTTTACGCATGATTCCACAGAATCATGAGTATATTGAAAATATGCTGGGCCACTGGGATGACGTTAAGGACTTAGGTAACGTTGTTCGTATTGCGGTGGAGAATAAGAATGGCACTATTTTCGATAAAGAGTATTTAGCAACACTGGAAAGTATTACCCAGGAAGTGAGTTACTTACCGGGGGTGAACCGTATCGGTATTAAATCCCTTTGGACACCGAATGTTCGTTGGATTGCTGTTACTGAAGAGGGTTTTGAAGGGGGCACCGTTATCCCCGATGACTATGATGGTACTGAAAGAACGCTGAATAAACTGCGTGTTAATTTGGAACGTTCTGGTCAAACTGGCCGATTGGTTGCGAATGACTTTCGCTCGGCTATTGTCTATGTCCCTCTTGAGGAAATTAACCCAGAAACGGGTGAGAAATTGGATTATCAGCAGTTCTCTGAGCTGTTGGAGCATAAAGTTCGAGATAAGTACGGCAATGAAAGTATTGGTATTCACGCTGTAGGTGTTGCGAAAAAAATCGGCGATTTGATTGAGGGCTTTAAAGCGGTTATTAAATTTTTCGCTGTTGCCATTGGTCTTACGTTTATTCTGTTACTGCTCTATTTCCACTGTTTGCGTTCTGCTATTGCGGTTGTGGTTTGTTCTATTATTGCCGTGGTTTGGTTGCTCGGTATTGTCACTATATTGGGTTACGGTATTGATCCTTATTCTATGTTGGTGCCGTTTTTAGTTTTTGCCATTGGTGTGAGCCATGCGGTTCAGATTATCAATAGTATGGCGGTTGAGGCGTCCCATGATGAGGGGCCTTTATTAGCCGCGAAACGTACTTTCCGTAGCTTGTATGTCGCCGGGATGTTGGCGTTGGTGAGTGATGCCATTGGTTTCTTAACATTGCTGCTGATTGAAATTGAAGTTATTCAGGGTTTGGCGATTATTGCGAGTGTGGGTGTTGCCACTGTACTACTGACTAATATTATTCTGTTGCCGATTATCATGTCCTATATTGGTGTTTCTGATACAGCGAAGCGCCATGCGAAAACCTTGCGCCATAAGTGGAAGCCAAACTGGCATTACCTGTCTTATTTTGCTAGTCACAAAATTGCTCCTATTTCAGTGATGGTGGCTTTATTGTTAGCCGCTGGTGGTTGGTATTTTGGTCAGGATCTTAAAATTGGTGATTTAGATAAAGGCGCGCCTGAGCTTCAACCAGATTCTCGATACAACAAAGATGTTGATTATTTAACCTCGAATTACTCAACCAGTGCAGATGTGTTGGTAATTATGGTGGAAACCGGTGTTGAGCAATGCGCTAGTTACAAGGCGATGGAAGCGATGGACCGTCTTCAGTGGCGCATGAGAAATGTAGAAGGCGTGCAGTCTGCAGTATCTTCTGCAACCGTTTCTAAGCGTGTTGTTACCTACTTCAACGAAGGTAATCTGAAGTGGTCAGGCATATCTCGTACCCCGGATGTACTGAACTCATCGATTCAATCAGCACCAGCTGGCTTGCTCAATGGTGATTGTAGTCTGAATAATGTATTTGTATTCCTGAATGATCATAAGGCCGAAACCCTTGATCGTGCAGTGGAGGCAGCTAAAGAATTTGCCGATGAATATAATGACGATGATATTAAATTCCTGTTGGCGGGTGGTAATGCTGGAATTGATGCGGCAACTAACCAAGTTATCGCGGATGCCCAGGACCGTATGTTGTTCCTTGTGTATGCAGTGGTCAGTGTTTTGGTGTTTATTACTTTCCGTTCACTGCGTACTGTGATCTGTATTATTGCACCTCTTGCACTTACCTCTGTGCTTTGCCAGGCATTGATGGCCCACTTGGGTATTGGTGTGAAGGTGGCGACCTTGCCGGTTATTGCCTTGGGCGTGGGTATTGGTGTGGATTACGGTATTTATATTTACTCGCGGTTGGAAGAGTTTATGAAAATGGGTATTCCGCTACGTGAGGCTTATTACAAAACCTTAAAGCACACGGGTAAGGCTGTGAGCTTTACGGGATTAACTCTGGCTGTAGGTGTTGGTACCTGGTACTTCTCACCGATCAAATATCAGGCTGATATGGGTATTCTGCTGGTGTTCATGTTTGTATGGAATATGGTGGGTGCGCTGTGGTTATTGCCTGCGTTGGCTAGATTCTTGATTAAAGCTGAGCCTACGGATAAGGCGAAGAGTTTACGTTACGCCTAGTGCGAGAAGGTTAGTGAAAAAAAAGAGCGGCATTGCCGCTCTTTTTTTTGTTCTTTTTTCACAAAGGAATTTTGAGCAAGAGTATGCTGTTGAATATTTTATTTTCTATGGTTCGGTACGTTTTGCTTTCATTTGAGAGCCGCTTACTTAGTTTTCCCTGTTGGGGTATCAGCAAGCAGCGTTCGTGGCAGTGGCCGTTGTGGAAGAGCTAGGAGGCTCTCCTATGGTGTCTTCTAATACGATATTAAATTAAGTAGGGTAGAGTGCCGGTAAGCCGCTTTGTTGTTTAGAGGCGTTATGTAACAGCTCTTTTCTTAGTCGTTTGAGTAGTTCAGCCAGACCTGAACCATTCCAGCTCTTAGCATAGCCACCTTTACCGTACACCACAAAATCTAGTTCCAACAGAATGTGATCTTTCTGCTGCTGTTTGGCCAGTGCCATCAGTTTTTGTAGGTCTAGATTGTTATTCATTACCTTAAGCCAAATTAGTAACCGGCTATGGCTTTCTGCTGCCGAGTTGCTCTTTATGGCTGATAGTAATTCATTAAAGGCTGAGTTTTCTCGGGATGTGTGGGTAGGTTGTTTCCGTTGGTTGTGGTTATCTTTAGTTGTTGGTTTCTTTATCAGCCAGAGGCTTGCAAATATGAGCGTTGTGATTACAAATAGCCCTGTTAAAAGCTGCCATAGTCTTGTGTCGCCGCTGGTGACTGTAGTTTCGGTGGGTTTTGTTTGTTGTGCGGTGACAGTTGGTTCTTGTTGTATTTGAGTCGGTAAATCAGAGGTTACGGTGATGGTCTCGACCGGAATAACGGCGTGGCGGACTTTATTAGCCTTTGTATCCCACCAGCTAATGGTGTGTTCAGGTAATTTCAGCTTGCCTGCTTTTGTCGGTACATAGGCAGCGGTTTCCTTGCGGATACCTACTAAGCCTTTTTCATTCTCTTGAATGCTGGTGGCTGGATTGTCTGGGTAAATTTTAAAGTCGGGTAGGTTTTTCTCTTCTATTGGAGGCAGCTGTGTTGCGCTTAAACCTTCTGCAATAATTTCAAAGACACGGGTAACGGGCTCGCCCACTTTGAAGGTAGGATTCTCCTCGCTCCAATAGGCGTTTGCGGTTATTTTGGCAGCGGGTAACCAGGCACTTTCTTTATAGCTTGCCGGTGGTGGTAGTACCGTTATTGTTTTAGCTTCAGAGCGAATGCGGATGGTTTTCCAGGTGCTGGATGAGAAAAACCCACGACGATTTACCGCTTGCTCAACCTTGCCAGTGAATACTTGTTGCGGTATTTCTAGCTTGCCGCTTTTCTGTGGGAAGATGGCGTAGTTTCGTTCAAACACGCGATACCGTATGCCGTTAACCATTTTCGAATAGCTTTTTGGATCACCGAGTAACTCTACAATGGCATCGTTTAGTTCTGGGTCTGTCGGGTTACCGTCAATTACTTCTGGGCGGTAGTACAGTCGAATGGTGTAAATAAGCTGAGCTTGAACATAGACTTTGTTTTTATCAACGACTACTTCCATGAAAAGGTCTTTATTGCCAGCTGCACCGGTAGATGCTTTTGCTTTGGTGACGGTAATTTGGATCGGTTGGCTGCTATCAGAACCCATCTGTATGGCAGGGATAGTGATCTTGCCGGTGTCTTTTGGCGCTAGCGTGATTAGCCATTTATTGGTTGATTGATTTTGACCATTAATAATACGAATGGTGCTACTACGTTGGGTGCCAAGAACATCAAAATCATTTTCTAACACGGATAAATCTGGGGATGACATTAACTGAAAAGCGTCCGTCATTAGATTTAGCTGAATTTGCTCATCTTCTGTGTAGGTCGTTTTATCGACACTGGCGATCAAGTTTGCCCAGGTTGACGTTAATGGGGCAACGCACAAAGTGAAGAGTGCGATAGTGAGGAGTAGTTTTCGAATCACCATATTGGACCGTCTTTCTGAGGTTGATTTTTCTGTTGTTGATATTGGTACTGAAACTTTTTACGTAATAGGGCGCCGGGCTCGTCCGGTATTTTTCGTAACCATTGTTCGAGTGCTTGCTGCTCTTCGTCACTTAAGCCCACATTATTGGCGGCTGTTTCCTGACCTTGCTGTTCCTGTTCTTGCTCGGTTTCCTGGTCGCCTTCCTTTCCACTTTGATCTTGGGGTTGATCTTGATCGGGGCCGCCTTGGTCACCCTGATCATCTTGATCTTCAGGTTTGTCTTTTTCAGGATCGCCTTGGTTATCTTGGTTATCTTGGCTGTCCTGCTGATTATTGCTTTGACCGCCGCCTTGGCTACTGTCGCTGTTATTTTCGTTGTTATCACTTTGTTGTTGTTCTTGGTTTTCCTGATCCTGATCTTGCTGATCCTGGTTCTGCTGGTTTGGGTTTTTTAGTAAATCTTCCAGCAGCTTTTTGTTAAAAAGGGCGTCTTCGTGATCTGGATTAATTGCCAGGGTCTCATTGTAGGCGTCGATCGCTTCCTGGTACTTCTTTTGCTTCGCTAGAGCATTACCCTTGTTATAGCTTTGTTCTATGCCACTTGTTTGGGTAAAACTTTGTTCGGCGTTTTCAAATTTCCCATCACGATATTGTGCGCTGCCTTGCCAGTCCTTATTTTGAAATAGCTTGCTTGCCTTGTCGTAGTTTTCTTTATGAAAAGCTTCTTGGGCTTGCTGGTTATTATTTTTCCATAAATCATCCCAATCAAGGGCTTGGGCTGGTTTGGGCGATAATAATAGCGCAAGTGTTAAGCTGAAAATCCAGCCGCGTCTGAAGGCCAGTGCAGCGAAGGGAGCTAATAGTAATGCTAGCCAATGTCCTTGCTCATACCAGAGGTCAAAGTCTTTTTCTACTTCAGTTGATTCTCCGGTCGGTAGACCTTCATGTTTGGGTAACAGGTAAGCAATGTCGCTATCACTAAAGCGTAAGTCTGCGTAGCGGCCACCCACCTTGCTAGATAGTCGTCGAAGTTCGTCACGATTTAATTTGGGTAGCACAATGGTGCCGTTATCTTTTAGAAAGCCGCTACTGGCTAAAGGAACGGGAGCGCCTTCTTCTGTCCCTACGCCCATAATAGATAGGTCTATTTTTTTATCCGCTAGAAAGTCTTCAATAATATCTTGTTGGCTTTGATCAATATTATCGGTCAGTATCAAAATCTGACCTTGGCTTAAGCCGGTCTCTTTGAGCAGTTGTACGGCCTGTTTTACTGCTGCCCCACTATTGCTTCCATACGCGGGCATAATGGCGGGGGTGAGTACCGATACCATGGCTGAGATCGTACCCGTATCATCCGTCAACGGTGTTACTGTGTGAGCATCAGCAGAATAGGCTATTAGTGCGGTTAAACCTTCCTTACGCTGTTTTAAAATATCGAGTAATTTGTGATGTGCTTTTGTTATTCGTGAGGGTTTGAGGTCTTCTGAGTACATGGACAGAGAGAGATCGAGGATCAGTACCAGGGCGTCAGCGCGTTTGTGAACGGACTGTGGCCTCTTCTCCCAGGTGGGGCCTGCTATTGCAATGCAGGCAATGACCCAGCCAGCGACCAAGGCAGCTACTGTGCGGTGACGCTTAGGGGCATCGGTTGTTTCTATTAAGTGAGACAGCAGTGATGGATCTATATTGCTTTCCCAGCCGGAGCGTGAGCGAAACACTTGCCACAATAACGTGCCAAGAAGTAATGCGCTGGGAATACCCCAAAGCCAAAGCGGACGCACAAAATGAAAGTTATTAAAAAATAAATCTAAAGTCATTGCTGTTGTTTACTGTGTTCTTGCTGAGCGTATTTTTGCCAGAGTTCTCGCCAAGGTAATTGGCCAAGTGCCATTAACAAGGTGATTCCTAAGGTGATAGTGAGTGGCCAGTGATAGAGAGACATTACCGGCCGTACCGTTTCTTGGTCTTGTTCGATAGGTTCCATTTTATCAATCTGATCATAAATACCAATCAGATCATCAGCACTTTTGCCGCGGAAATATTGGCCGCCGGTAAGTTGTGCGATTTGTTTTAACAGTTTTTCATCTAAGTCCGCTGAAGGGTTAACGGAGCCGCCAAAAATAGACCCTAAAAGACCTTGGCGCTCCATACGATCAGCACCAATACCTATCGTATAAATACGTACTTGTTCTTTGGCGGCAATTTGCGCTGCCTTTTCAGGTGTTATTTCACCGGCGGTATTAGCGCCATCAGTAATGAGTACCAACATGCGTGAGTCTACAGGCCGCGTTCTTAAGCGTTTTACGGCAAGGCCAATCGCTTCGCCGATAGCTGTATTAGCGCCTGCGAATCCTATTTGGGCTTCATTGAGTAGTGCGCGTAAAGTTTTTAAGTCGGCGGTTAGAGGAGCCTGTAGATAGGCATGGTCGCCGAAAAGAATTAAACCCAGGCGGTCACCGGTCCGTCTTTCAATAAATTGCCCTAGCAGTTCTTTTAATACCTGCAGTCGAGACATGTATTTTCCGTACAGCTGCAGGTCTTTGGTTTTCATGCTGCCGGATATATCCACGGATACCATGATGTCGTGTCCCTGCGTCGGTAGCGTTACGGGCTCACCCATCCATTGCGGGCGGGCAATAGCAAACACTAGGAAGATCCAGGCTAGGGTAATTAATAATTTCTTCGCCCAGTTAGCGGCTCTTTGGCTGGCGCTTTCGCCAGTTATTTTTAATAGGTGTGAAAAGAACGGCACGCGTAATGCTGCCTGTTGGCTTGATGCTGCAGGTAGTAACCAGTAGCTAAGAACTGGTAAAGGCAGCAGTAATAAGGCCCATGGCCACACTAGTTCAATCATATTGTTCTATGTTTTTTAATCCAATTAACGCCGATTTTGTGGAGTGACGCAGCAGGCAGTTCAAGTGTTTGTTGGTAGGGGCCGTGTGCTAATAGCTGGCCATCGCCTCTAGAAAAATCTTGAGTCTTAGCCGATTTATCTAAAAAATTCAGCCAAGTTTGACCGGTAAGGCTGGCAACTTTTTCCTGGGGAAAACTGACCAAGGCGACGCGTCTGATTATCTGGGCGAAATCATTTATGTAGCCGCTGGCGTTTTGATTTTGTTTGTATTGTTGTAATACAGACTCCAGCTCTTTTATGGCGATGCGTTTATGGGTTGATGATTTCCACCAGCGAATAGCCCAATAAACCAGGCTGGCAACGAGTATTGTGGCCAAAATAATTAATAGCCACCATCCAGGGGCTAGGGGCCACCAGGATACATCTGTGGGTAAGTGTATATCTCGTAGCTGCGCTAGAGGATCTTGCTTATCCATTTTTAATATCCATTAGCACTTATCCATAGTGACGACTACGGCCTCTTACTTTCATGCCCAATATATCCCGTAACGTATCTGATGCGGGTATGTGGGTGGGTGCCAATATAAGAGGCATGCCACTGCGGGTCAGCGTGTTTTGTATTAATTCCTTGCGTTGCTCAAACTGTTGTCGGTAGTTTTCTCGTGTTCGTTGACCTTGAGTACTGATAAGTGCGCGTTTTTCGCCATTGGTTATTTGGTACATGCCTGGTTTGGGAAGCTCCTTTTCCATGTCGTCATAAACAAAAACGCCAACGACGTCATTATGGCGAGTCAGTTGTCGTAGGTGACCAATAGCTTCATCTTCCAGATCAGTAAAGTCACTGATTATAATTAAGGCTGTGCCTGGTTTTACCAGGCGGCGAGCATGAATAAGTGCTTCAGTTAACGCTGAGCGATTTCGTTCGACGCTGTGTTTACCAAGCGCCTGGTTGTAACTATGAACGGTATTTAAAAACTGTAATACCGAGTGTTTGCTGCGCTTGGGTTTAATTTCTTTCAATCCTTGATCGGAAAATACTAATCCACCCACGCGGTCGCCGTGGTTCAGTGCACCCCAAGCGAGTAGTGATGCTGTGTGGGCAGCGGTAACGGATTTAAACGCTAAGCGACTGCCGAAGAAAAGCGATTGGCGTTGATCCAGCATGATCATCACCGGTCGTTCTCTTTCTTCATGGAAAACTTTGGTGTGAGTTTTTTGCGTTCTTGCCGTTACACGCCAGTCAATGGTTCGAATATCATCACCGGGTTGGTAGACGCGTACTTCGGAAAAGTCGATACCACGGCCACGCAGATTCGACTGGTGAAGGCCTGTCATCGAACTCAGAACTTTACGTTGTTTCCAAAGGTTGAGATCTCGGGCAGCAAAGCGCTCACGAATTAAACCCTCTAATGAGGTGTGGGCTCCGCCGTAATCTACTAGCTCATCAGTCATGACAGTCTTTTTTTAGATCCTTAGTATTCACTGGCATTGGCTATGTTTTCGGTGTGGGGCGGCCAGTGAATCTGCAAATTTGAACGAGTCTATGGTTATGCTACGGGTACTTGCTCGATAATTTTGTCGATGACTTTGTCTGCACTGATGCCATTGGCTTCAGCTTCGAAGCTAACAAGGATTCTATGCCTTAGAGTATCGTGAGCAATGGCTTGCACATCGTCTGGGCTGACAAAATCTTTATTTTGCAACCAAGCATAGGCGCGTGCACAACGATCCAAGGCAATAGTGCCTCTAGGGCTGGCACCGTAATCAATCCAGTTCGCCATTTCGCTGCTGTAATTGGCAGGTTCGCGGGTGGCCATAATGATTTGAACGATATATTCCTCAACGGCAGGTGCCATGTGCATCTTCAGGATTTCTTGGCGCGCTTGCATGATTTCAGTTTGCTGAACGCGTTCAGCAAGAGTGGCTTTGCCTTGGTCTGTACGGGCTTCTCCGCGGACTAACTGCAGTATTTTCATTTCAGCCTCAGCGTCAGGGTAGCCGATGGTAACGTGCATCAAAAAACGGTCCAATTGTGCTTCTGGTAGTGGGTAGGTGCCCTCTTGCTCAATGGGGTTTTGTGTCGCCATCACTAGAAATAGCTCAGGAAGCTTGTACGTTTTCTTACCGACACTGACTTGGCGTTCGGCCATGGCTTCTAACAGCGCTGACTGAACTTTGGCTGGAGCACGGTTTATTTCGTCAGCCAGTACCAGATTATGAAAGATAGGGCCTTGCTGAAACTGGAAGCTTCCATCTTCTGGTCTATAGATTTCGGTGCCTGTGATATCCGAAGGTAATAGGTCTGGTGTAAATTGCACCCGATGGAAATTGGCTTCTAAACCCTCAGAGAGTGCGTTAATTGCCTTGGTCTTTGCAAGGCCGGGTGCGCCTTCTACCAATAGATGCCCATCGGCCAATAGGGCGATCAAAAGACGCTCAACTAGCTTTTCTTGGCCAATGATTTGGTGGGATAGGTATTCCTTTAGGGATGCTAACTTCTCTTTGTGGGCCATGGAAAATAACGATTCCTTTGATTTTGTTAGGCTTCTAGAGCGGCCTTTGGATGGCCTTTGTGAGGAGCCATGCAAACGTAAACGGTTGATTTTACGAATTAAGCACGAGACGTCCAGTAGTTAATGCTATTTCATCGTTTTTCTTCTTCTATGCCGGACTAGCCACCCCTCTTGAATTCAGGTGGGGTTATCGCTAACTGCCTGTTTTTGTTATCCATAATTCAATGATCTCAGCTAGTCTTAGAGTAGGTAGTTATGTCAATGGATTAAGCAGGAAAGTCAATATGATTCGGGTAATGCAGGAAAAGCGGGCTAATTTTCATCAGGAATTAAGGGCACTTATTGATAAACATTATCCGGCAGATGCTGCTGCTGTTATTGATCAGTTTTCTCGTCGTTATCACCGTAGTAGACCCATCGATGAGTTGATTAAAACAGATATTAATGATGTTTATGGTGCAACCGTTGCTTGTTGGACTTTTCTGCAAGAGCATGACCATGAGAAGCCTAAGGTGCGAATCTTCAATCCTGATTACGAGCAGCATGGTTGGCAGTCCACTCATACCATTATTGAAATACTTCATAAGGATATGCCGTTTCTGTTGGATTCTGTTCGGTTGGAGGTGAATCGCAGAGAGCTCACCATACATGCGATTCAAAGTGCTGTATTTCAGATTCAAAGAAACAGTAAGCATCAGCTAGATATCTTACAGCCCGCTGATCATAGTGGTGAAGATGGCTCTAAGGCAGAAGCTGTTATTTATCTAGAAGTGGATCGCCAATCAGGTTCGCAAGCATTTAGCGAATTACAGGGTGCATTGCTTGAGGTGCTAGCAGAAGTGCGCGTTGCTGTGGGTGATTTCACGGTAATGAAAAATATTGCCGAAAACCTGGATGAAGAGCTTGATCAGTACGCAAGCATTTTGCCTGAGCATGAATTAGATGAAACTAAGACTTTCTTCCAGTGGTTGTGTTCAGATCACTTTTCTTTCTTGGGGTACGAAAGTTTCACCATTTCAGGAAAAGGTGCCAAACAGCAACTCGTTCGCGATGAGTCATCGGTACTTGGTATTTTAAAAAATAAAGCTGGCCATAAAACGAAGCAGCTTATTTCTGAGTTGCCTGTGGCTGTGCAGGACCTGTGGGAGGAGAAAACGCTGCTAAGTTTTTCCAAATCAGCGACACGCTCTATTGTTCATCGCCCAGCATACCCTGATTATATCTCGCTAAAACGTTTTGATCGTGATGGCCAGCCGATAGGTGAGCATAGGTTTGTGGGTCTGTATACATCGAGTGTATATACCCAGTCACCTCGCTTGATTCCTGTGATTCGCAATAAAGCGTCCAGCATCATTGAACGATCAGGTTTTGACCGTAGGGGACACAAGGGTAAAGATCTTGCTCAAATTATTCAGAGTTTTCCTCGGGATTACTTGTTTCAGTGTAATGAGGATGAGCTTTATCAAACCACTATCGGTGTATTTAATATTCAAGAGCGTCGCCAAGTTCGCTTATTTATCAATACCGAGCCGTTCGGAAAGTTTGTGTCATGCTTGGTGTACATACCCCGAGAAAGGTACAACACAGAAACTCGCAATAAAATTCAAGATATTCTTTGTCGTGAGTTGAATGCTCACGATGCTGAATTCAACACCTTCTTTTCTGAATCGGTGCTTGCGCGAACCCATTTTATATTACGTGTTGATCCCAGTGAGTCGATGGAATTTGATGCTAAGGAATTAGAAGAGCTTGTGCGAAGCACTATCCGCTCTTGGGATGAGGATTTGGTGGACGCCCTGGTAGAGTCTTGTGGTGAAGAGAAGGGGAGCTCGCAAGCGGCTTATTATCGGCATGCGTTTCCCGCTAGCTATCGGGATGATTTTTCGCCCCGGATGGCGGTCGCTGATGTCCAGCATATAGGAGCCTTGACCGAAGCTGAGCCATTAGGCATGAGTTTTTACCGCGTGGTGGAAGATAATCCTAATACCCTGCGTTTTAAACTCTTTAGTTTAGATACCTGGTTAGCATTATCTGACATTATTCCTGTGCTTGAAAACCTAGGTTTGAAAGTCAATGGTGAGTGTCCTTATCAAGTCAAACGAAAAGATGAAAAATGTGCCTGGATTCACGATTTTCGCTTAGAGGTGGCGAGTGATCAGTCCATTGATTTAGAAAAGGTTAAAGATAATTTTCAGGATTGCTTTGCTAATATTTGGCGCGGTCAGGTAGAAAATGATGCGTTTAATAAATTGGTGTTGGGCGTAGGGTTATCGTGGCGTGAAATTTCTATGTTGCGTGCTTATGCTCGTTATATGAAGCAAATTCGTTTTGGTATTAGTCAGGCATATATTGCTGAGACCTTGCAGCGACATGTGGCTATTACGAAAAGTCTGGTGGACTTTTTTATGCTACGTTTTGATCCGGCTACAGCTAAGGATAGTCTGGAACCTAGTGAATCTGAGCTGAAAATTAATGAGAAAATTACAGAAGCATTAGATGCCGTAGAGAACCTTAATGAAGATAAAATTATTCGACGTTATTTAGATCTTATTAAGGCAACGCTACGAACTAATTATTTTCAGCGTGATAGTGATGGTGAGCTAAAATCTTATATCTCTCTTAAATTTAATCCGACAGAAATTCCTGATATTCCGTTACCTCGACCTATGTTTGAAGTATTTGTTTACTCTCCGCGTGTAGAAGGTGTGCATTTGCGTGGTGGTAAAGTTGCTCGTGGTGGTTTGCGTTGGTCTGATCGAATGGAGGATTTTAGGACAGAAGTATTAGGTTTGGTAAAAGCACAGCAAGTAAAGAATGCGGTGATTGTTCCGGTGGGTGCAAAGGGCGGTTTTGTAGCGAAACAAATGCCAGAGAATCCATCGCGTGAGGAAATGCAGAAAGAGGGGATAGCTTGTTACCAGAACTTTATTAGTGGTCTTTTGGATATTACAGATAATCTAATTGACGGTGAGGTAGTGCCACCAAAATTAGTGGTAAGAAAAGACGAAGATGATCCCTACTTGGTAGTAGCGGCTGATAAGGGCACCGCTACCTTTTCAGATATTGCTAATGGCATTGCAGAATCCTATGGGTTTTGGCTGGGCGATGCGTTTGCTTCAGGTGGTAGCGTTGGTTACGACCATAAAGGCATGGGTATTACTGCTAAGGGGGCTTGGGTCTCTGTGCAACGGCATTTCCGTGAGCTGGGTGTGAATGTGCAGGAAGAAGATTTTACCGTTGTTGGTATTGGTGATATGGCGGGTGATGTCTTTGGTAACGGGATGTTGTTATCGGAGCATATTTGTTTAGTGGTCGCCTTTAATCATATGCATATTTTTGTAGACCCTAATCCTGACTCGGCAACGAGTTTTCAGGAGCGTAAACGGCTATTTGAGTTGCCACGCTCGTCTTGGAGTGATTATAAACAAGAGTTGATTTCTAAGGGCGGTGGTGTTTTCGCGCGTTCGGCGAAGTCCATTATTATTTCTGCAGAAATGAAAGAACGATTCAATATTGAAGAAAGTGCTTTGGCGCCCAATGATCTTATTAATCGTTTGTTAAAAGCACCTGTTGATCTGATTTGGAATGGTGGTATTGGCACTTATGTGAAAGCGAAGAGTGAAACTCATGCAGATGTGGGGGATAAAGCCAATGATTGTTTGCGGATTGACGGACATGAATTGAATTGCCGGGTTATTGGTGAAGGCGGTAATTTGGGGACAACCCAATTATCACGAGTGGAGTATTGTTTAAATAATGGTGCGATGAACACGGATTTTATTGATAACGCGGCGGGTGTAGATTGCTCGGATCATGAAGTTAATATCAAGATTTTGTTGAATGATGTGGTTGCCAATGGCGATATGACCATTAAGCAGCGTAATAAACTATTGGCGGAGATGACTGACGAAGTTTCTGAACTTGTGTTGAAAAATAACTATCGCCAGACTCAGGCCATTAGTATTGCGGAATATCAGGGTAAATCTCGTGTGGGTGAATACGCGCGTTTTATGTCGCAGATGGCGGCTGATGGTAAGTTAAATCGGGCATTGGAATATTTGCCTGATGAGGAGGCACTGGCTGAGCGAAAAGCTTCAGGTAAGCTCTTGACCCGTCCTGAATTGTCAGTCTTGGTGTCTTACAATAAGGGGGATTTAAAAGAAATGTTTATTGATTCTAACTTGCCAGATGATCCCTATATTCAACGGGAAGTAGAAACAGCTTTCCCTTCAAAATTAGCTAAGAAATACAAAGACAATATCTATAATCATAAACTGAAGCGGGAAATTGTTGCCACGCAGATTGCTAATCACTTGGTTAATCACCTAGGTCTAACCTTTGTGCATCGTTTAAAAGAAGCCACTGGACGTAGTGAGTCTGATATTGCTATGGCCTATGTGGCTGCTCGTGATGTGTTTGAGTTATCTGCAATTTGGGAAGAAATTGAAGCGCTTGATTATCAAGTCGATGCCAATGTGCAAATGGATATGATGGCCGAATTGATGCATTTAATTCGTCGAGGTACTCGCTGGTTTTTACGTAATCGTCGCTGTGAGCTAAATCCGAGTCAATTGGTTAAGCATTTTAAAGGCAATATTAAAAACCTGTCTAAAACCTTCTCCGATTTATTGTCAGGCGTTCCTCAGGAAAATTGGCAGCAGAAGTACGATCATTATGTTGCTGCTGGGGTGTCTGAAGGTTTGGCGGCAAGGGTTGCTGGTGCCAGTAATCTGTACGCTGGTTTAGCCATTATTGAAGCGGCAGATCAGACTGAAAAATCATTGCAGCGTGTGACGGAAGTCTTTTTTGCGGTGGGTGAGAAAATGGAATTGGATTGGTTTGCATCACGTATTGTCAAATTACAGGTATCTAGTCACTGGCATGCACTTGCGCGTGAGTCGTATCGGGATGATTTGGATTGGCAGCAAAGAGCCTTAACGGTCGGAGTTTTGCAGTTAGGTGCTGAAAACCAGTCAGCAGAGGAGGCGATAGAACTTTGGATTGAGCAACATCGTGTGCTGGTTGAGCGTTGGAAAACTATGGTGACTGAATTGCGCAGTGCCGGTGCGGGTGACTTTGCTATGGTGTCCGTGGCTATTCGTGAGCTGCTGGATCTTGCGCAAACCAGTGTGCACAGCGTGGCGTTACCTGAAGTGCCTAGTTGCGCTGTCAGTTAAACAATTATTAGTTATTTAATGGGCGGCAAAGAACTGGAAGGGCTCTTTGCTGCGTTTTAGATTTAGGCTTTTCTAGCATTGTCGCCTTGCTTTGATAGCGGATAGATATTGACGGTAGGGGGTAGGACCAAGTAATTTACGCCTCATTTTAATCTATTGCGTTTGATGAGATGAGAAAGCTAGTCGTTGATATCAGTATATCTGCAGAAAACTACCTTGCTGTTTATGAAGGTGCAGCTGAGAACGTTTTTGCCACCACTCGAGAGGGCTTGTCTGTACGTTTTCCTGCGAAGATCCTTAGGCCTTTTGTGACCCATGACGGAGTTGTGGGGTCTTTTGCCATCTACTTTGATAATGACAATAAGTTTCAGCGCATAGAGCGGCTGGGATAGTAGCGCTTAGGGTAGTTAGGGTGGTGGTGTTGGATTGATTTGAAGCTGTGATTCTAACTGTTGATGATGCTCTGATCTGCCTTAACCGTATCAATTCAGGGGCTTTCTCCGTATAATGCCGGTCGTTTTTGAGAGCCTAGCTCTTGTTCAAATGAATTGAGTTCTAATACTGAGCTCACACAGCGATGGGTCCCTATTTGATGCGATACACCGGCATTCGTAATCTTCTTTTTAAGCTATCTCCAGAGACGTCTCACGAGCTCTCCCTAGATATGATAGGTGCGCTAGGTCGTTTAAAATTGACGGGCTTATTTGCAGCAAAGGTACCCAGTAATCCGGTGACTGTTATGGGGGTGGAGTTTCCGAACCCTGTGGGATTAGCGGCTGGCTTGGATAAAAATGCGGATCATATTGATGGCTTAGCTGCATTGGGTTTTGGGTCAATTGAAGTGGGGACGGTGACTCCACGGCCTCAACCTGGTAATCCAAAACCGCGTTTGTTTCGTTTACCTCAAGCTCAGGCCATTATTAATCGTATGGGATTTAATAATCTTGGTGTTGATCATCTAATTGAGCAGGTTAAAGCCAGCAAGTTTAATGGTGTGCTTGGCATTAATATTGGGAAAAATTTTGATACGCCAGTGGAAAAAGCGACGGAAGATTATTTAATCTGTTTACGCAAAGCGTATGCCTATGCCAGTTATATAACGGTGAATATTTCTTCACCCAATACGCCAGGCCTACGTACTTTGCAGTTTGGTGATTCCATGGATGAATTGCTGGCAGCGTTAAAAAAGGAACAGAAGTTACTTACTGAAGAGCATGGTAAGTACGTGCCTATGGCAATAAAAATTGCACCAGATATGAATGATGAAGAAATTAAGTTGGTGGCCGGGAAATTAATGAGCCACGAAATGGATGCGGTTATTGCTACTAATACGACGCTCGACAAAAGCTTAGTGGAAGAACTGCCCCATGGTGATGAGGCTGGAGGCTTAAGTGGTGCCCCAGTGACAGAGCAATCAACCCATGTGGTGAAAGTGTTGGCAGAAGTTTTGAAGGGTCAGTTACCTATTATTGCCGTGGGCGGAATTATGGATGGTGCTTCAGCTGCTGAGAAAATTGCAGCAGGTGCAAGTTTGGTTCAGCTATACACGGGTTTTATTTACCGAGGTCCTGAGCTTATTGAAGAGGTTGCAGATGCAGTCGCATCTGAAAAACTAAAAATAAGGTGATTTCTCTAAAAGGAAAAGTATGAGGCATTAAAAAGGCCCACATTATGTGAGCCCGTGGATGCTTCGTGGTCTGAGTAGCTATCGGTCCCTGGGTGAGGGAGGTTTTCATTAAAGTCTACTTTTGCAAACGCTTGAAGCGTGAGTGGTACAACTTTATGTACATACTATGTAGTACTACCTTATTTTGATGCTACTTACTTGATCCTCCTTTTTTGATCAATATTAGTACGAACGTCGTTTGAAAGCTTTGTGGTTCTGGTCCTAGTAATACACTGCTATCAAATTAGACTAAGAAGAGATATGCATTCGATGGATGCCGGAAACGCCGGTGTAGCCATCCCACTGATCACAGCGACCCTCTCGCCAACCGACGAGCCAATTTTGTTTATGGGTACCTGTTTCAAAGGGACATCCGTCTTTAGGTTTTCCGGAAACACCCGCTTGGTATCCGCGGGTAAATGCTCTAGAGTCTTTATCTCTTTTCTGTCTTTTCATAAACGAGAAGCCTCTCACTAACTATTTATTTTTTGAGGGAGTAAATGAACACAGGACACATCCTAGTGTCATTCCTTGCCGCAGGATTAATCCTTTTTAGTGGCGGCAAGGTTCAGTTTTAGCTGAATGACTGGAGTGTGTCGACGATTAAATATTTATATTTATGTGGTTTTTTATAGGTTGCTGGAATATAGGCTAACCTTTTGAAATAGTAGAAGAATATCGAGGCTGTATATATTTTGTATACGGTATCTAATGTAATCATGGTGTATATCGAATAGCGTATGTCTACACAGTTTTCTTTTTTTGCTACGTGCCCCAAAGGGTTGGCGCAGTTGTTACAAGGTGAGCTTGAGGAGTTGGGGTTAACTACCGGCCGTCAAACCATTTCTGGGATCTACTTTTCTGGTGATCTAAAGGCAGCTTATCGCGCTTGTTTGTGGAGTCGGTTGGCAAACCGGGTGCTTTTGGTGCTATCTGTGGATGAAGTGGAATCTGCTGATGACTTGTATCAGGCTGCTAGCGGTGTTCGATGGGATGATCATTTGTCGAAAGACGGTCGTTTTGTGGTCGATTTTTCGGGTAGCACTCGAGCGATTAACAATACCCAATTTGGTGCGCAGAAGGTCAAAGATGCAGTTGTTGACCGTTTTGTTGATAGGTTTGGTAGTCGACCGTCGGTGGATAAAGAGCAGCCCGATATTCGCATTAATGCTCGGCTTTCTAAGGGAGAGCTGACGTTAGCTCTTGATTTAAGTGGTTCGAGTTTGCATCAGCGTGGTTATCGTCGTAAGGGCGGTATGGCTCCCTTGAAAGAGAACTTGGCAGCAGCTTTGCTATATAGGGCAAAATGGCCACAGATGGCTGAGCAGGGCCATAGTCTGATCGACCCCCTGTGTGGATCAGGTACCTTGTTGATTGAAGGCGCCATGATGGCTGCTGATATTGCGCCAGGCTTATTGCGGGATAAATGGGGCTTTTCCCGTTGGTTGGAGCATGTTCCTTTGTATTGGCGTGAATTGGCAGATGAAGCACAAGACCGTGCTAACAAAGGTTTAGATATGCAGCCACTTTGGATTCAGGGGTGGGATACTGATGAGGTGGCCATTAGAGCGGCAAAAAGTAATATAAGTAACGCTAATCTGGCTAATTGGATAAATGTTGAAAGAAGGCCTCTGGATGAATTCTCGCTACCTGAAGAGTTCGAGCATGGTTTGTTAATCACTAATCCACCTTATGGTGAGCGTATTGGTGATGAGCCAAATTTGATGTATCTCTATCGCACCTTAGGTGATCAATTAAAGTTCCACTGTCAGGGCTGGCAGGCTGCTGTCTTTACTGGCAACGTAGAGTTAGCTCGTCGTATGCGTTTGGCACCGCATAAACAATATCAACTTATGAATGGTGCGTTACCCTGTAAGTTATTATTGTTTGATGTTGATAGTCGTGCGCGTTCTACTGATGATAAACCGGTGACATCCAGCCAAGAATCAAAAAATAATTTGGAGCAAGCACCGGTGGTTAATCGTGAGCAAGCGGAAATGTTTGCTAATCGATTGAAGAAAAACTTAAAACAAATATCTAAATGGGCGAAGAAAGAAAACGTTTCTTGTTATCGTATTTATGACGCTGATATGCCCGAGTTTGCTATTGCGGTTGATAAATACAATGACTGGATTCATGTGCAGGAATACGTTGCCCCTAAAACCATTGATCCAGAAAAAGCGAGTCAGAGGCTGCTGGATGCGTTAGCTGTTATCCCTGGTGTGACAGGCGTAGCGGTAGATAAAGTAGTGTTAAAGCGCCGTAAAAAGCAAAGTGGTGCTGGCCAATATCAAAAATTGAGTCATGCTGGCGATGCTATGCAGGTGGAAGAGGGTGGCTGCCAGTTGCTGGTTAATTTGACCGATTATTTGGATACGGGCTTATTCTTAGATCATAGGCCGATGCGCTTCCGCATTCAGCAGGAAGCCAAAGGTAAACGTTTTCTTAATTTATTTTGTTATACGGCTACAGCCAGTGTGCATGCTGCACATGGTGGAGCGAGTGAAACGGTTAGCGTGGATCTATCGAATACTTATTTGCGTTGGGCTGAAAAAAATATGCAATTGAATGGTTTTAAGCGTGGCCATCAATTTATTCAGGCTGACTGTGTTCAGTGGTTAAGTGATCTTTCGAATGACATCGTGAAAAATGAAAATCATCAAGAGAAATTCGATCTAATTTTTATGGATCCACCGACTTTTTCCAATTCGAAGCGTACTGAAAATGTATTGGACATTCAGCGCGACCATGCTGAATTGGTCACTCATGCAATGCAGTGCTTGGCGGAAAATGGTGTGCTGTATTTCTCTAATAACTTTCGAAAGTTTAAGCTGGAGCCTGTTCTTAAAGAGCAGTTTATGGTGGAAGATATAACAGGGCAATCTATCCCCAAAGACTTTGCTCGTAATACCAAAATTCATAATTGCTGGCGCATCGCCCATAAGATATAGGTGGTCTAAATGGTCTGTAGCTTGCCTGTAGTTTACTTATAGCCCAGTAATTTCGGGAGCCTGCAGGCCATTTACATAGCCTTACCTTGATCATGTTGCTAACTAACCTACTAGTAGGTTAGTATTCTGCGCCATGCAAACAGCTGAAACCAACGTGCAAGAAAAACCTCAAACTCGATCCAGGAACCGCAAACAACAAATTGTGGAGCTTGCTGCTGAGTTATTGCAGACCCATGGCTTTGAAAGTTTCAGCTATCAAGATTTGTCGACTCGTTTGGGGATTACCAAGGCCAGTATTCATCATCATTTCCCAAAGAAAGCTGATTTGGGTGTGGCATTGTGTGAGTGGATTCAGCAATGGCATGAGAATCAGTTCAGAGCTTTACGCAATCTAAATGGTACGGCCTGGGATAAGTTAGAGGTGTATCAGAAAGCGTCTTTGGCCTATGCGGAAGGTGAAAATAAAATCTGTCCGCTAAGCTCGCTACAAGTAGATATCGCTTCGTTACCCGAAGAAATGCGCATTGCTTTAAAGCGGTTGGATGAGCATGAGCTTGATTCTATTGCTGAAATTTTACAGCGTGGGAAGGATGCGGGTGAAATGCATTTTGCCGGTGAAGTTCGCAGTGTGTCTGTACTGTTTGTGCTTGCCTGTAAGGGTGCGCTGCAGTACACCCGTGTGCATGGTCGTGAAATTTTTGAAGATACTATGAGTGAATTTAAACGCTTGCTAGCCAGGTAGAATCAATCGAGAAATTTAACGTTTTAACCTATCTACTAGTAGGTTGAATAGTAAGTAGTAGTCTATTGTTAATTATTTTTTGCCGCAAGGCAGTTAAATCAGGTGAGGATATCCATGAGTAATGTTGATAGTTTGTTTGCGCCATTCGACGGTGGGTCATTAAAAGTTTCAAACCGCGTAGTTATGGCGCCAATGACGCGTTCAAGTTCTCCCGGTAATGTGCCCAATGAAAAAGTGGTTGAATATTATCGTCGTCGTGCTGCTGGGGGTGTTGGTCTAATTATTACCGAAGGAACTTGTGTGGGTCATCAAGCGGCAAATGGTTATCCCAATGTTCCGTTTATTCATGGTGATGAGGCTCTAGCGGGCTGGAAAAAAGTAGTAGATGCAGTGCATGCTGAAGGTGGCAAGATTGCGCCGCAGCTCTGGCATGTGGGTGCAATCCGACGCCCAGGTACTGAGCCTGATCCGGAAGTGCCGGGTTATGGTCCTTCAGGTATGGCAAAACCGGGTAAGAAAACCGGCCATGAAATGAGCAAAGAAGATATTGCTGATGTGGTGGCTGCTTTTGCTAAGGCCGCTAAAGATGCCAAAGATGTTGGCTTTGATGCGGTAGAGATACATGGTGCCCATGGTTATCTTGTAGATCAGTTTTTCTGGGAAGGCACTAACCAGCGTACCGATGAATACGGTGGCTCTCTAGAAAACCGTTCGCGCTTTGCGATTGAAATTATTAAAGCGATTCGTGCTGAAGTCGGTCCCGATTTCCCTATTATTTTACGTTGGTCTCAATGGAAGCAGCAGGAATATACTGCTCGCCTAGTGGAAACACCTGAAGCATTGGAGCAGTTTTTAGCACCCTTGTCTGAGGCTGGGGTGGATATTTTCCACTGTAGTACCCGTCGTTTCTGGGAGCCAGAATTTGAAGGTAGTGATTTGAATCTTGCGGGTTGGACCAAGAAAATCACCGGCAAGCCAACAATCACTGTGGGCAGTGTGGGTCTTAATGCAGACTTTTTATCAGATCCTAACTTTGCAGGTTTTAGTGAAGGGCAGCCTGCCAGCATCGATAACTTGTTGCAGCGATTAGATAATGATGAATTTGATTTGGTGGCGGTAGGTCGTGCGCTTATTACTAACCCTGATTGGGCGAATAAGATCAAGGAAGGAAAATCCGACGAGCTTAAAGCCTTTGCGAAAGAAGCCTTGTTTAATTTGGATTAAATGACTGCTCGCAATTGAGCTTAAAAAATAGAGTGAGTTTGTAAAAAGAGCGGGGTTCATTACCTCGCTCTTTTTTTTGTGTCTTAAAAGTTTCGTTAATTGCAGTGGCTCAATTATCAGCGCTAAAGGGTTTTGGCTTGCATGATGAGTGCATTCAACATTGATCAAGCATCATTCAATTATTATCTTTATCAGTATTAGGTTTTTGTCATTTAGCTAGTTCCCTCTCCTATTTATCCCATTTACTTTTTTATCTTAATAGCCACGATTGTTCGTGGCTTTATTTTATGTGGCCTTATTTCGCGGGTAAGTGCTTTTATATTGGTGGCTGAGGTTTTTAGTGTTCGCGTTTCATATTGGTGCGATGCACCAATACGGCATGATATGTGCATTAAGTTGGTGCGTTATTGGTTTGGTGATGGTTGTAACCTTCTTCTAACTTACTGAAAATAAAAGGTAAATAAGAGTTGGTATACATATCCCACCTAGTCATTTTCGAATTTGTTTAGCTATAATTGCGCTAAATAAGGTCATAAATATAACACATGCACTCTTATGGTGCTGAAGTGTAGCTATTTGAGGTTGATTTACTGTGGAAAATGTAAATAGTGCCGTAGAGACCCTACTGCAAGGGACCAACACGCTTTTTATCTTGTTAGGGGCGATCATGGTTTTTGCCATGCACGCAGGGTTTGCGTTCCTTGAGGTTGGGACGGTTCGTCAGAAAAACCAAGTGAATGCGCTGGTAAAAATTATCACGGATTTTAGTGTCTCAACGATTGCTTACTTCTTTATTGGTTACTGGATTGCCTACGACACGAGTTTCTTAAAAGGGGCTGAAGAGCTGACTCAAGGCATGGGTTACGATTTAGTGAAGTTCTTTTTCTTGATGACCTTTGCGGCGGCGATCCCTGCGATTATTTCGGGTGGTATTGCTGAGCGAGCGAAGTTTTATCCGCAATTATTCGCATCATTTATCATTGTGGCGCTTATTTACCCAACCTTTGAAGGCATGATCTGGAATGGTAACCATGGATTTCAAGAGTGGTTAGAAGGCAGCTTTGGGGCTCAATTCCATGACTTCGCGGGTTCTGTTGTCGTGCATGCTGTTGGCGGTTGGTTGGCATTAGGAGCGGTGATTATGTTGGGTCGCCGTAATGGCCGTTATAAGGGGGATCAGTTGATTGCTTTCGCGCCTTCGAATATACCTTTTCTGGCCTTAGGCGCCTGGATTCTTAGTATTGGCTGGTTTGGCTTCAATGTGATGTCAGCACAGACCGTTGATAGCATTAGTGGCTTGGTGGCTGTTAACTCCTTGATGGCGATGGTTGGTGGGGTTATTACCGCCATGATCTTTGGGCGTAACGACCCGGGCTTTATTCATAACGGTCCTTTAGCGGGCCTGGTGGCTATTTGCGCGGGCTCGGATATTGTGCACCCGGTTGGTGCGCTGGTTATTGGTGGTGTGGCTGGCGCTTTATTTGTTTGGGCTTTCACTGCGACGCAAAATCGCTGGAAGATCGATGATGTGTTAGGTGTTTGGCCGTTGCATGGTATTTGCGGTGTTTGGGGCGGCCTTGCTGCGGGTATCTTTGGGGCGGAGGCCTTCGGTGGGCTTGGTGGCGTGACCTTCATGGCGCAGCTGGTGGGTACGCTTGCGGGTGTTGCCATCGCGCTAGTGGGAGGCTTTATTGTGTATGGGGTACTGAAAGCACTCGTTGGTATTCGTCTGTCTGATGAAGAGGAATACAATGGTGCGGACTTAAGTATTCACAAGATAGAGTCTGTTTCTAGTGATTAATTCCAAGGGTGACTTTAGGTTTTAGATGAGGTTCGGTAGTTAACTATAGGTCTTAATTATTAAACTTCATTTAAGGTGTGAAACGGGAGTGCTTCGATAGAAGGCTCCCGTTTTTTTATGTGCTTAAAGGCATTTTTAAGCGAGATAGCTTTAAAGTTATTACTTGGTTTGCCGCTAACTTTAAGTACACAGAGGCGATACGAGAGTACCTCGCTCCCATTCGTAGAGCAGTCTTCATTGAAGCGGATAACAGGGATAAGGTCTCGGGCGACGAATGGATCGCGCCCCGTTCAAAGTGCTAGCTAACTTTTAAATTTGGTTGAGTATTTTACTTTCGTATTGCCTCGGTACCCATATCGCATATGCCGGGTGCTTAAACTGCCTAAAGTACGGAGTCACGTCATGAACGTTGTTAACGACGTTTTCCCGCAATTTTCTGATCGTTTTTCTCGTCTATTGGATCGAGGTTCCTTTGATCATCATGGTCACGGAGATAAATCAAATACGCATCGTTCTGCGGGTGTCGTCGATTTATCCGCAGTGAGAGAAAACAGGCTGAGTATTTTTCAGCAAGCATTAACCGGTAGTGCAGGTGGAAGGGCGGCTCCTGTCTCGACACAGAGCTACGCTCCAGAAAATTCAGCGACGACGGCACAGGATGTGGCTGATACAGTGTTGGGCTTCGTTGCGCAACGTTTGCAGCGTGCTGCGTCTGATGGTGCCAGTGACGAACAATTGGATGCGTTGTTAGAGCAGGCGGCAGCGGGAATTGAGGAAGGGTATGGTCAGGCGGTAGAGGAGCTAGAGAATTTAGGTTTGCTGGACGAGTCTTTACAGGAAGATATCGGCGAGACCTACGAGTTATTGCATGAAGGTATTGATGCGTTACGTGAAAAATTTCTGGGTGATGATGTTGATGATACGTCCGAACCTGTTGCGTCAAGTTCTCAATCTGCACCGGGTTCTAGTCGTGGCGTAAGTGCTTATAGCCAAAGTGGCTACAATCAAAGTGCTTATGGCTTGTCTGAAAATTTTGATTTACAGGTGACGACTCGTGATGGTGATGTGGTAACTATCAGCTTAAATCGAGAATTAGGTAGCGTGGAAGAGTCATCTTTTGGCTATGCGGAAACTGAAGGCGGTAGTGCCTATGCCGCCAATTACACTCGCTTGGATTACAGTTCTAGTTCGTTTAAGTATTCCATTGAGGGTGATCTAGATGAAGGTGAAATGGAAGCTTTGGGTGAGCTGCTCGGTAAAGTGGATGCATTAGCAAATGACTTTTTTGAAGGTGATGTTGGGGCTGCATTTGATCAGGCGATTTCCTTGAATTATGACACCAGTGAGCTGGTGGGATTTTCACTAAACCTATCGCAGACAGAAGTGCGTCAAGTAACTCAGGCTTATAGTGCGGTTGAACAGTATGGTGCGCCGGCCTCTGATTCTAATACGTCCAATGGACGTGCGTTGGGGCATGTATTTAAAGATTTGTCAGATTATGTTCGTAGTGTTGTGGATGCTATCGAAGCAGCAGGTAAGCAATTTGAAGAACCCGCTAGTTTAGTCAATGATTTGTTGGATAGTGTATTTGATTTGTTGCAAGAGCGTTCCGAGCAGCCACAATCATTGCTTGATCAGCAGCGTGAGCAATTTAATGAGTTGAACGAGGCTATATTGGAATTCTTGGATAACTAGGGGATTGCTGGAATTCATAAGAGTGTAATGAGTTCGCCAGAAGACGTATTTTAGGTATTAGCATTTTAGATGATTGATGTAGGCCGAGGTAAGTGATTTACTTCGGCCTTATTTTTTGTGCGGCATTTTGAATCGTACTTTTTATTGAAACGCCTTTCTTTCTTGAGCTTATAGCGGCGAATAATCATGGTTGAACAAGAGCCCCAGGTTTTATTTTACACAACCTCTCATTGTCACCTTTGCGAGGAGGCCATAGCTTTGTTGCAGCAGCTTAATTTTGAAAATCCTGTAATGATTGAAATGCAGGATATTATTGAGAGCGACGATTTGGTGAGTGCGTATGGTGAGCGCATACCTGTATTGAGGCGTTTAAGAGATGACGTCGAATTGGGATGGCCGTTTACTGTCGAAGAATTGTCTACGTTTTTTGCCGATGCTTAATGTTGGAAGCGCAGTTATCGATTTCTATATTCGCCGGGGGTTTTTCCCGTCCAGTTCTTGAAGCT
>Ga0105348_1000540_pt1 | contig 28433 bp, 23 predicted proteins | sample EN8Hudsemesocosm_2_FD_83504 | JGI IMG/M metagenome (GOLD analysis project Ga0105348, IMG submission 83504) | Methane-oxidizing microbial communities from mesocosms in the Hudson Canyon - EN8C Hudson Canyon | ecosystem: Environmental > Aquatic > Marine > Cold seeps | place: Hudson Canyon... | reverse complement strand
TAAATATCGTTAAACAATGTTATTAGAAGAGGTCTGTATCAGGCCTTGTTTTGAATTTATAGATATTTGTTTGTTCTCAAAAGGGGGAGCGGTTATCGGCGCTGAGCCTAATTTGATATGCGCAGGTAGTGTTAATACGACTTCAGTCCATTCGTTTTCTTTACTCTCAGTTTCGACCGTTCCGTTATGGTGCCGCATAATCGTTTGACAAATACTTAAACCCAAGCCCATTTTTTCGGGTGACTTTTCATCTGAAAAGAAAGGGTCGCTAATCGACTGAAGAGTCTCATTTGAGATACCAATACCATTATCCCGAAAGCTAATACTAATCGTTTCAGATTGCTCAAAACTTGAAATTGTAATTTCATTTTGCTGTTGTGATTTTTTGCGTACCAGTGCATCGCATGAATTTAGAATTAAATTCACGAAAACTTGCGTCAAAGCTGAGGGGTGACAGTCAATCAACTGCGCCTCAGCAATTTGTAAGTTGAGCTGTATATCTGCTTTTTGTAATTCTCGATGACAAAATTTAAGCGCTTTAGCGACTAAATCCTCAAGACGAATAGACTCCAACTCATGCTCTGCTTCAGGCTGAGAAAAGCGCCTAAGATCGGTCACAATATCACTTATTCGCTGATGCTGTGAATTCGCCTCCTCAAGCGCTTCGTTTATATCTTCATCATCACTGATTGATTTTGCAAATCCGATGGCTTGAGAAGCACTATTAACCGGGTTAATAATCTCATGCAATAAACCTTTCGCCATATGATTTAAAGCTTTGTATTTTTGCTGTTGAATCAGTTGCTTCTCGGTTGTTTTTAAGGTTTTTAAGGTTTGGCTAAGTACTTCATTTTTTTCATTTAGCAGAAATTGCATCGCGAACATGTTTCGAGACAGCCATTGTGAAAATATACCGGCTGTCAGTGACATGGTAAAACAATTGAATATAAACCAATTACTTAGCATCGACAATAACTGTTCAAGACCTTTTCCAGGCAGCGCTATTATAAAAGAAGAAGCCGTGAGACATAGTAAATTTAGCAACTGTAAGATAGCTACATGTCGAATTGATACGGTGCTTGAACCCAAAAAAGCACTATAAAAAAGCATCCCAAATATGGGGTCAATTCCACCTCCTCGAAGTATATAATCTCGGTATGAGAAGATGAATAAAAACAAAGTGGTGATATAAATAATTAATGGTGCTTTATGTCGTATTTTTTCAAATTGATTTAGACCCAATAAAAACAATAAACCCAACCAGTACACATACGTTAACGAGGGAAAAGAAGACCAGGTCAATTCACCTGGTGCTATCGCTGTGAAAAGCGGAATAGCGCCGAATGCAGCTGAGAAGATTAATAAAACGAGTGTCAGATCTGCAATGAATGGCAGCACTTTAGTGCGCATAGAGAGCTTATAAAACAATTCAAAATCTTGTTGTTTCTTACTCGAAAGCGTTTTAATTTGTTTTATGCTATTTAACATATTCACTGACAAACACCCTCCTGAAGGCGATAAAAATGCAGGCGTTTCATATACACAACCAGTTCAGGTAAGCGTTCAAAACCGAGTTTAATGAGTATGCGTTCTTTATAGGTATGCACCGTTTTATGTGAAACACCCAATTCTTCAGCGATGCGCTTCAGCGGAATATGGTCAGCGATATATTTTGCGACTTCTTGCTCGCGTTCAGATAAAAGATGAAATAGCTCGGAACTAAAACTTTCAACTTTCCACACCCGCGGTTTAAGTGCTTCAGGTTTATTTCTGTAACGTTCAGCATCGATATACACGTGGCCATTACGGGTATAATTAAGCGATTTATTTAAATCTTGAAGGGACTGGTTTTTTGACACGACAGATTTAATACCTGAATCAAGATAAATGGCCAGCCGATTTTGGCTGATGGTGCTATCTACGAGGAGAATCACCACCAGAGATGGAATTTTTAATAAGGCCGCCTCCGCAATGGTCAGGCCATCCATGTCTTTCAGGTTTTCTTCTATAATCAGGGTCGAGGGTGTTGATATATCCAATAAACTTAAAGTTTCAACGCCTGTAGAAGATTCACCGACAATATCAATATCCTTCTGATTTACAAGATCAAACAAGACTGCATCACGATACAGCCGCTGCTCTACAGTGATGAAAAGTCTAATTTTATTGTCGATATTGAAAGTCACAATTTTAGCTTCTATAGTCTTTTATTATTAAGTACATGCATTTGGAAATTTAATACTCAACTGGAAACTTTGAGTTCCACTTTCTATTGATATATCTAAGTCCAGCTTGCGACAAATCAACAAAAGTATGAGTAGCTCACATTGTTGCTGGAGCATTTGTACACTGACTTGAGTATGCGCACTGAGTATATGTCGATAAAGAGATAAGTCTTTTCCTACCATTAGTTTAAGTACACTTTTGTGGCCCTCATCCAACAGCACCATTGCGCGAAAGTCCAAACCTGATGACGTGAGTAATTGCTGCAAACTTACCAGCATCTCCACATCTAAATACGCGCAACTTACCGCCTCATTTAACATGTATTGAGTCTCTTCTGCATCACTTTCACAAAGCCTTCGAATCAAGGCTAAAACAGTTTCCGAAGATGTGGGGAGTCGCTTGTCTTTAAGTGATAAAAGCCTTTGTTTTACCCTGTTTGAAAAGTCTGACACCAAGCATGTTTCAATGTCGGTTTCCTGACTCACTCTTAGAGAAGCTTTACCCGGCGGAAGAGGTGTGACTCGGTTCAAGCAAGCATAAAAAAATTCAAGCCCTCCTTCGCCCTCAAAAAGACTCACGGCCTCAGACAGATTCTCATCCAAACACTTTTTACGCTGATCCAAGATAAGCTGGTATTGCTGCCGTATATTTAATGCTTGCTCGCTCGCTTTCTTTAAGCGAGATTTAAACTCAAACAGGGACAATTTAATAATTGAGTTAATTTCTTCGGCATCCCAGGGTTTTTTAATATAACGATAAATACGGCCTTCATTGACGGCATTCAAGGCAATATCAACCTCTTCATAAGCAGAGGTCAGCATTCTAATGATATGTGGGCAATATTTTTGTACTTCACTTAAGAGTTGATTCCCTGAAATACCGGGCATTCGATGATCTGAAATAATCATCGCCAGATTATTTTTTTGTTCTTCGATTATACCCAGAGCTTCTTCCGCATTTTCGGCCACTAAAATATGGCAAGGACAATCCAAACGCTGCAATTGTTTACTTAAAAATTTGGTCGCTATTTTTTCATCATCAACAATCAAGACCGAAAATATTTTATCCGCGTCATCATCGATAAGCAGTATTGGCCTATTGCTATCGACCCCCATCGCAGCGGTAAAAATTTCAGAACGAATAATATTCGCATCATAAGGTTTGGCAAAACATTTATCCGTCAAACCGCTATCAAGCAGTGAGACAATCGCGTCCAAAGCAATATCTCGATGTAACTGTATTGACAAAATATGCGGATGGACTGACTTGGCTAGTGCGGATAAGCTCGAGTCAATCACTTCTTGATCAATGACTAAAGCATTAATAAGCTCGCCCTGTTTTTCTAGCATAAGCTTGGCATCTTCATCGGTTTGGCAAATCAATAGCTCAAAGTAACCCTGAAAAGCCTCAACAAAGGTATGTCTATCTTCTGCGTGGTCAAAACGATACAAGACCTTAGGCAATTCATTTCTGTTATTCATGTATTTTTCTTTTACTCATGTATTTTTTACAAAACGTCTTTCAGGTCCTGCAGCATATCAAAATACCACATGTTTTTTTGTGACAATGGCTATATTCGACGACTTGACCCTACTTTTATGTAAGACAGTCCTACATAAGTTTTTAACGCTCAATGCAACAATGACATGTCGCTATTATTGCGATGAGAAGTGATAAAAATAAAACCATAGCCCTACCTACATACCGTCACTAAGAACAGTACTAGGTGGGAGTTTATAACAAGGGGTATAACATGAAAGGCCTGACCAAATGTTTACTTGTATCAGCTATCGCAACAGCCTCCGCTGGCGTGCAAGCTGAATTACAATTATTGGATGATTCAGCTCTCGGAAATGTAACGGGTAGAGCCGGATTGACGGTAGATATAGAAACAAAAAGAACAATAGGTGAATTCGCATGGAAAGATGGGGGCTATTTCCTATTCCAGGGCATTTCAGTAGGGGGTAGCACCACCGCCGAGGAACTTGCTTTTTCTGGGGGGCATGGTTTTTACGATAATCTGCGTCTAACTCTCGATATCGCGGGAAACGGAGCGATTGGCAGCCCTGACAACCAACTGGATTTTGGTTTCTCCGATAGAACAAATATGGCTAAAATGCATGTAGCAGCAGGAAATACTGATGCTGGGATGTTACTTGCCGCAGGCAATGCAACAGGGATTGCGGTAGACGAAAACACTGGTTTGATGATAGATGCTAAACAAATTTACCAAGATGGTGATTTAGTTATTCACATTACGGGAACAGACCTTTGGCAAAAGGGCGGCGGCTTTGACGCTTATTCCGACCCAAGTATTGGTGGGGACGATGGTTCGGGGGGAACAGCCAGTATGGAGACCCTCAGTTATAGCGCTGCACGTAACATTGCATCACGAGCAATCGACTATAACTTCTCCTGGGATGCTCTCGGTATTGCCAGCTCCGATTATGAAGTAGGTTCACAAGGGATGGAAACTTACCTAAATACCAAGACAGGTAAACAAAATGGCACAAATCATACTGGAGGGTCAGATCCAACGCCCAAGTCAACCGTTCTTGTATCGGGTATTGATGCCAATGGTTATTTGGGCGTTTTAGATATTCATATGGCTAATAATGGAAATGGTTTTGGTGCAGACGGCTCCGGTAAAGATGGACTAATAGGTACCGGAAACGCCGACTCTAAAATTACCGGTGACGTCTTCTTTAACACAAATGTTGATTATTATTTAGATATTGCCGGAATACAGTATAAAGGTCTTCATTTGCATAATGAGCGAGGCGATTTAAGTAGTATGAATCGTAACGTTACTGATACGGGCTACACATCTTCATTTGGTTTCGCTCACGCTCGACGTGAAATTTATGCGGTCAAAGATACTGTATTAAACTTAGACTACAGTGCCCCTAACCCCATTCAGGGGGATGATGGTATGGGGTTTAATACAGAATACAAAGGCGATTACGATATTGGACATTTGTCATTTGGTGATACGGGTACATCTATAGGTGAAATTTATCTAACGGATGTTAGGTTAACCCGAAACTGGGTTATCTCTGCTCACTAAGTATAAAAGCACACCTCATTTTGTTGTGGTGTGCTTCCCCTGAGGTGACGCTGTTCAGACGCCAATCACCCTCTTGAGTTTCTTCTCAACGCGCTCGGGGTATAATCACCTAGTTTAAACACTTTGCTAAAGGTATAAGAATAAGACTCTTCATTGCTTAAGCCAAAAACATTATAGCGCTTGCTAAGTAGGTCATAGGTCACTTCCATGGCAAAGTAGGGTAAGTCCATATCGTAATAATTTATCAAATGCCCTTCAGAAACTCGCCAAAGTTCCCCGCGCTTATCGTATAGCTCGGCCAATACAATCGTCCATGAATCTTCATCGAGATAGAAAATTCGCTTGCCATAAATATGCCTTTGACCTGCTTTTAGCGTCGCTTCAATTTTATGAACACGATGCAACTCCCACCGTGTGTGGTCTGCATTAATGGTTGAGCTTTTAAGTAGATCTTGGTATTTCAATTTATTTGATGCAAGCCGGTAAGCATTGTAAGGAATATACAATTCCTGCTTACCTTTGTACTGCCATTGATACTTATCAGGCGAACCATTGAACATGTCATAAGAATCCGCTGTCTTTAGCCCGTAAGTCCCAGGGACAGGCGTGTCATAGGCTGCACCTGGTGAACGACGGACGCGTTTATGCGCTTGGTTATATAACCAGGCACGTCTATATTCCTTAGACTGATCAAGGGTTTCGTGAATGAGTAATGTCGTTCCAGATAAGCGTGCCGGTGAAGTGATTCTATCTAAGTAATAAAAAAGTACATTGCCCTCTTCGACCTTAGGTGTGCTTTTTAAATGCTCTGTACGGGTATAACGCTGGTATAGCTTTACCGGTACGAAATCTCCGTTATCAAATACAGTTGCCTGAACAACGGTTCTTTCAACATTGCCACCTCGATATCGCGCGATATGGTTCCAGATAGACTGTAAGGCGGCGGTTTGGCTTTTTTTGTCTAGTTTGGGAAAAGGGAAGCCTTGTTTGAAATTTTTCAGTCCGGCACCCCCGCGGGTCAATGTTGCACTTTTCGCGTTATAACGGGTACCTTCCAAAATAAACTTGGGGTAAGTTGCAGTGCGCCTGGATTGGTAAATAGGCAGGTTGTAACCTTTATTGCGCTGTAACAAAATTTTCTGGCCGAGAGCGAGTTTACTTTCGTGCCTGGATAGGTTTTCTGAAGAAATGTTGAATTGCACATCATCATTTATAAATGGGTCAGCATAATGTTGGCCAGCTTGCCAACCTGCCGGTATGTTAATTTTATCACCGGTATACTTTGGAATGGTGTTCTTTTTGTTTCCAGCAGCATTGGCTCCGATGATAGTTAGTTCATTATCTGTTCCTTTATTGGGCGTTCCTTTAACACCCTGTGCAATGACTAAATGACTACTTGCCATTACTAAACAGAATGCGACTGTTCGGACTAAAATTCGCCTCATTAATTCTATCATTTCAACTCTTTTACCTATTCCTGGAGTGAAAATTAATCCCAAACATCAACATTTTTTGCTAAAAAGATACGGACAGACTTGCCGTAATGTGGTCTCGGTCATTCAAGACATTATCTCTACCGCCACCGTAATATCGGACGTAGCCTAATGATGCTTGGTAACGACTGAGTAGATAGTCTGTCTTAAGCGTGACCCCAAGAGATTTTCTATCTTCGACAAAAAGCCCCATGGGATCTGGGCCATTACCCTTTACGTCGTGGGTAAAGAAAAATTCGGGCTGTATATTTACGCCAGAAAATACACCTTGATAATCAAGCTGCATCGCGAGGATATAACCCCATGAAAACTGCGTGGTATATCCCTTAGCATCACAATAGGAAGGGTTCGAATTGACCGCTACTGCCGCACCCTCACCAGTACAGGAATAGGCTGCAGGATTTATCAGGCTAAATGGGTTCATATCAGGGAATACTTCTTGCCCCAGTCCGTCAAAGTTGCCATTACCAAAGGACGCTGAGCGGCCATAACGTGCAACTTTATTTTTGGGGAAGTCATGTATATAAACGGCTCCTGCCTCAGCGGCAAAGGTGAGTTGATTTGATCCCATAACACCATTGAAAAACTTTATGGTGGAAAGTTGAAGCTGAGAAACTTTATAACGGTCATAGCCCTTTTGCTGTGTTCCGGCTAATGTAAACGGCGTGGTACCCGCTTCTTCACTAAGTTGTAAAAGGTGTCGACTATGAAGACGTAAAAGTCCTCCATAAACCACCTCACTGGTATTCAATTGGATGGGTAAATTTTCTCGAAAGCTATACTCTGCCGCCAACGAATAACCGCTAGACGTCGAGCTAGCGAAACTCAAGCCATAAAGCCGGATGTCTTCCGGGTATTCGCTAAAATAGGAAGGTAAACCCGGTATTGGGAGTAGCGCGGTCGGGGCAGTTTGAATTGGATTTGCAACTGCGCCACTAAAATAGGGCAAGCGGCTATGGTATTGCATGTAATACATACTTAGCTCGCTACCATTGAATTGCTCTAGATACCAATGTAAGGCAATGCCAAACTGCCCTATGTCAGATGCTTCTCTATCATCTAGCCGGGGAATATGCGCCATATTTGTTGCCACCAGGTTTGAGATGTTTGAATCAGGTACGTTGAGTAGAATGATGGGGCCACAGCCATCCGCCGTGGTGTCATTCATGGAGAAAAATGTCCCGCAAGGGTCTATTTCAATAGGTTCCCATTCAAGTTGATAAAACGTTTCTAGGGAAAGGTTATTGGATAACTCAAATGAGCCTGAAACCATATTTACTGGGAGTAATATGTCCTTGAGTTCTGCGCCAGGCACTCGTGCTGCGGACAAGTCCGCAGGGTTGATTATATTCACTCCGCCTTGCATAAATAAGCCGTTTCCCCAACTAAGTATTTGTCGGCCAAGCTTAATCGTTATTGGGCGTTCAAGATCAAAGTTTATATATCCATAGGCATTCATTAGCTCTATGTCTGCACCGGCAGTTTCCAAACTTTCATCAATTAACTCCCGCGAGTAGCCGGTATCATCCTTGGCGCGCGGCTCATCTTTTAGTTCAAAGTCATAAAAATATTTAGCCCCGGAAACCAAACCGTAATGCTCGTTGCCAATAAACAACTCGGTTGAACCTTTTAATATTTTTGAGTAGGTTTTACCTTGCTCGAAATTCCAATTGCCATCATCGGTATTATTGGTTGGAGATCCAAGCGTACTGCCAGGAGGAAGGTTCTGATTAGCTTGGCTAAGTTGGCGTTTATCCCTGTCTTCAAGTCGCCATGCAGCCCCAAACGTTAATTTCGTATTCAACGTTGCATCCAAAGAGCCAATATTAAACTCAGTGGCATAACTTGTTATGGGTAGCAGCCAGAACAGAAATAACATTAGATAACTAAAGTTTTTTACATGGCTACTTCGCAGAAAATTCATTGATTTTGCCTTACTTAATTTTAGTTACTTAATCTAAAAGTAACTAAGCCATTCAATTAAACTCGGTGCAAAAAAACCAATATCGAAACGCTGCTGCTTTTGAAGAACAGTATGAAAAAGATAGGCGGTTTTTATTGTTTGTAAGCACAGATCCGTTTTCATCTTAACGTTAACATTGCATGAAAAAGTAGGCTAGTTTTTCTAAATAGCCCTCGCTTCAAACGTTGTGTAATGTGACGCGGTACTATCTCTGAGGACATTTTTCACACTGGACTTCCCAAACGATGGTGTGGCACCCATTTTTATATCATGTGTGACATGACCTGCTAACTTGATAAGTTCACTATTGCATTTTAGTTCCCCCACCTCCTAAGGCCTAGTTTTTAACTTCTGAAATAAGATTTAGAATGCTATTGTCACAACTTGCTAGCAAGCATTTAAAAATCAGAATACTGACACATCTAAATAATCTGCAAAGTTTGATCAACAACCAAGGACGTCTGATGCACTCATTTTTTCTAAGACTACTCGCAGCTATTATCATGTTGATAAGTTTGTTTTTTGGTATTTTTCTCAGTCAGTCAGGCTTTCAACATATCCAAGAATTCAAGCAGCTAGAGCGCATCGTTCCTTCTAGCATTTCAGGGGTTTTAGAGGGCGAAACCCAGCTTAGAGCCTTAGCTTATCCTCTATCTGATAACGGCATCGTTGTTAGTCCTAAAGCCGGGGTTAAAAGCCTCTATTTTCGCTATTTAAAAGAGCGAGAGGAGCGTGATTCAGATGGTGATACACGCTGGGTGACGGTTGAAGACTATTCTCGTGCTGTGGATTTTTCGATTGCTGACCACTCTGCTAGCGCAACGGTATTTGCCAGTCAAAGCGTGACAAAAATTGATTGGGATTTGCCCAAAAGTTTTAGTCGTACAGAGGGCGATTTTCGTTATAGCGAATGGCGCATTGAGCCGGAAGACTCTTTGCTAATTTATGGCTGGGTTCAAATCAAAAACAAAGAGGATAGCAGTCATTTAACGACTCAACCTGAAGTTTCGATAAGCTTTGAGACCCAGGGTGCCTACCTTCCTATTATTAGTACCTATAGCGCCGGACAGGTTAGAGAATCCTTAGGTACGAGCGCCATTATCAAAATTTGGGGTGGCGTTTCACTCTTAGCCTTGAGCCTGTTTGCCTTTATTTATGCCGCGCAGATTCATCGTATTTTAGTTTATCTCACTTTATTGACGATCATCACAACAGGTAGCTTAAGTTATTACGGCATCGCGAGTTTAGTGGCGGATGTACGGGGTGGTGCCGACTTTTTATCGGCCCAGCAAAGCAAAATGGCCTTAGCCCTACCCAAGGCTTTTGAGAAAAAACAACTCGTCCCCTGGCAGCAAGAACGTATTAGTGAAATTCGTATGAATCACTATTTTTTACAACAGACTTATCAACAACAAATTTCAAACTTCCCTGAAAATCTTTTTGCATGGGCCTCGGAAATTGATCCATCCCAAAATTTACTGCAATTACGCCCTGATGAATCAGAAACTGTTCACACACGATTAGCGCGTTTTGAGCAAACCAAGGTGAATAATGGCTGGGCATACTGGTGGGTACTTGCTGGCGTAGTACTTTTCGCGACCCTAACTTGGTTTGGCTTCCGTTTTGCCAAGATAAAACGCATGATCGAAAATATTGAAACCACGCCCAGCTTAGGCGTGAGCTTTGGCATCGCGGAGGTGAAAGGAAAAGTGGTATTGCTTGAAGATGAAAGTTTATCTGGCCCTGTCAGCCACCTTCCCTGCTCTTGGTATCGTTATTTAGTTGAAGAACAACGTGGCAGTGGTAAAGACTCAAAATGGGTGACCATTTCAGATGACAAAAAAGGCCTGGTTTTTCTTTGCCAGGATCGTGAAGGTAGTTTAGCCATCGAGCCTAAAGACGCCGAAATTATCACTCGCCATAAAAAATCCAATCGCTCAGGTTCAATACGTTACACAGAATGGGCATTGCGTCCAAATGACAAATTGTATGCCATTGGCCAGGCCGTGATTAACCCTCAACAGGCCGACCAACTCATACTCGCCAAAGGTGAAAAAGAAGCGCTCTTTATTCTGAGCAATTACCCCGAACAAGACATTATGATCAAGAAAGCGTCTAGTAGTATGCTGACATTAGTATTTGCTTTTTCTGCCATGTTTTTTGCTGCTGTATTTTTAAGAGGCATGAGCGGCCAGTTCTCAGCGATTGATTACTTACTTTCAGGCCTGGTGGCACCGGTTTTCTTGAGTGTTTTTATGCTGGTCTTGCATTACAACGACTTGGTATTTTTAAAGAAACGGGCACAACGAAATTGGGCCAATATCCAAGTATCCCTCAAGAAAAGGTCGACCTTATTAAAACAAATCCAAAATGTGGTCAGCCAGTACCAACAGTTTGAAAAGTCTTTACTATTACAAATAACCCAACACCGAAAAAAACTAAAGCAAGATATACAGTCTGTCTCAAATGCGGGTGCTTTTTTGCACGAAGAACATCAGCTAATTCAATGCTTGCGTCTGACGATTGAAGACCACCCTGAGCTACAAGCCGACAAGTTAATGCATAACTTCACCGACAAATTAATTAAGCTTGAGAACGAAGTGTCCTTAATGCGTGCCGGCTATAATGACGCGGTGAACCAATATAATACTCGCGTCCAAAGCTTTCCTGATTTAGTCTTAGCACGTAGCTTTGGCTTTAAAACGTTAATGCGGCTTAGCTTTTAACCTCTGAATTAAAGTGAGAAACCTATAAACATGGAAAACCAAGAAGCGGAAGAACAACAATCACCCGATATGGAACAAACCATGATATCGACTCTGGAAGCCCGTATTTTGGGCGCGTTAATGGAAAAACAACTCACTACACCAGACGCTTATCCTCTGACGCTCAACAGCCTACTTCTAGCCTGTAACCAGAAAACAAGCCGCGAACCAATCATGAATCTTGAAGAAGGTGCCCTTCAGCAGTGTCTTTATCAACTACAAGACCGCCAGCTGGTCGAGTTCGATTATGGTTCACGTGCCAATAAGTTTAACCAGCGTTTAACGAGGACCTTGCACTTTAACGAAGCAGAACATGCCATTTTTTGTATTATGCTTTTGCGTGGACCGCAGACAGTTAATGAACTTTTAAGCCGCACGACACGCATGTTTAAGTTTCAAAATGCCGCCGAGCTCGAGGCATTATTAAATAAACTCCTGAACAAAATCACCCCCTTGATTCAAAAAATGCCCGCTCAATCAGGCCAACGCGAAGACCGTTATATACATCTGCTTTGTGGCGAGCCAGAAGTTATCACAAGCTCAATTAAAATAAGCGTCACAAACGCCAATACCTCAGTGGATGAGTTAATTGAACGCGTTGAAACACTTGAAAAGCAAGTTGCATGGTTGGTGGATCAGGTTCAAGGCACAGTTTGAGGCATTTCCAATGTCGTTTCTTGGGTTTTCATGGCCGTTAGTATAAAGTCCCCTCTCATATTTAATTGTTGTATTTTTTGAGGTCAATCAAGGGTGAAAATTTTAAGTTGTATTCTTTTGGTACTTTCATTGGCAGCCTGTACCAGCGGTGGTGAAGGTTCTGACAAAGGCGTTAGTTTTAAATTTCCAGACCTTTCTGATATACACCCTTACATTGCAAACAGCACCTACAGCAGCCAGCTTAAAACGTGTGTGAATATTTCCAGCTCAGGTGCCTCCTGTTCTTTAAGCACCTTACCCTTGATTGGCATGGAATTCGACCAACCAAGCATCGAGCAAATAATGCAGCGTGTTGTGGTTTCTCATGATTGGATGGGGCAGCGGTTTCAGGAATATCTCAATGAAGCGCCTACAGAGATTTTAACGCTACTCAAAACAACAAGTGCAATTGTGATTGCCGACAATATTCGTCCGGCTTATTTCCTGGATTATTCCGGTGCCATCTATTTGGACCCTAGTTTTCTTTGGTTAACAAATGAGGAAAAAACAGACGTTTCTAAAGACACTGATTACCGCACATCTTTTGGGAATAATTTACCTTTTAAACACTATACCCGGAACCTTATCGATAGTAATAATGCTTACATAATTTTTTCTCTTAACAACGATACTGAAAGAACACTTGAAGATACAATCATCTCCACTAGCCGGTTATTACTTCATGAGCTAGCACATGCCAATGATTGTGTACAAACTCAAAACATGATGAATATTTCAGAACAGCAAACTTATTACAATTACATTATCAAGCAAAAAAACGGAGCACTTTGCGCCTACCAAAAATTGACAAATTTATCGCCTCTCAGTTCTAGTATATGGAAGTCACTTGGCAAGGTATTATTCAAGGGTTATGAGGTTACTGCAGACCAAATCACCATGTCACCTCGCACAACTGGCGAGGCTTTTGCTGCTGATAATGCAACAGATTTTTATAGTTATGCAACTAGTCGAGAGGATACGGCCATCGCGTTTGAAGTCTTGATGCTAAAAAAGCTGTTTAATGTTGACCGTGATGTGATTATCTATCCAAACTCGACCAAAGCCTTCTGTGATAATAAAATAGACTGGGGAGAGCGTGGTCGCTTAGCGACACCCAGCATCTATGAGCGCTCCGAATTCGTCACAGAACTCATGTTACCCGATATGGATTTGTCTACTTTTTACCAAACACTACCAGCCGTATTCGAAATTCCAGAAGGCACCGATATTTGCACTAAAGACTTTGGGCAAGGAACACTTAATGCAAGTTCAACACCACTAAATAACGAAGTTTATTCAGTGCACGAAGAAATCCCCTTTCTTTAGCATCTCACAAAGTCCATTGTTTTAGCTTCTATGCTAAACAATGGACTTTGTAAAAGGTTTATCACTTCTTAGTCGATTTCACTACTTTATTGACAGCCGCCTCAAGTAAGCAAACTTGCTCTGAATCAAGCCTTTGCCTTTATCCCTATTGTAAAATAACACCTCATTTCGCTATCTAAAACGGTGATATAACACATGAGTATCAAAGCAATTGTTCTGGGCACACTCGTATCTATCGTCATTTTTTTGAGTGGCCAACTAGTCTATATTTTATTGGCAGCATTCATCGGTAGTTCTGCGAATGAATATGCCACAATAAGTGAGTATAAAGCGTTGTTATGGTTCTGCCTAAGTGCGGTCACCTTTGCGATTAGTTTTATTTTTGGTGGTTTTATTACTTCAATGCTCACCGATAAAAAAAAGGTGCTTCATGCCGCTATAGTTGGTTTTTTAGTTGCGGCTATTTCAATTCTGAGTGCAGGTGATTTGAGTGCTTTAAACTATAAAGCTTTGATTATGCTAATTGCGGGGCTTGGATTTTCGGCGCTAGGAGGAAGACTAGGTACGGAACCAACCACTGATTCGCTAAGACCCTAAACTTCAGGAATTTCATTTGATTCAACTAACACATTCATCATAAAAAACAGAAGCAAGTAGCTTAGCGCTGAGAAATAAAGCACTCAATAGTGGCATTCAAGCCTGACGCCGTTGGTTACAGGCAGAGTAGAAACTTTAGTGCTAAGCTTATCTAAGAGTTTTTATATTCATTCCGTTCGAGTTAACGGTATTTTCTAATCATTCTAAAGCTGGTATTTGTGTCTAATTCATCTTTTGTGTCAATAAAAAACTCTATCACTACTCAACTCTTGGTTGTGGTTTTCTCGTTGTATGTTATTTTTGCAATAACCGTTACCGCGACCCATATGATTGCTGAATATTACAACACTAAAAAAGGCGTAAAAGAAGATCTAGTCACCTTTCAAGAAACCTTTGAGCAGGGACTAGCAACCCAAGTTTATAATTTTGATAACCAGGCAGTCAGTGGCATATTACGCGGAATGATCAAAATACCGGTAATTGAGGGTGTAACCGTCAAAAATCTGGTAGATGAAGAGTCCAGTATTGGATTAGTCATCGACTCTAAGGGCGCTGCGACCACCATATCAGAAGATGGCAGCCGCCAACCCAAAAAGAATAATCTCCTTTTCTCCAAATTAATAAGTCATGCATTTACGCTTTATCATATAGATGAAACGGGTAATAAACATGAAGCGGGTTCCTGTGTAATTTATTCCAGTGAAGGCGTGGTTTTCCAAAAAGTCCGTTATGGATTCATTTTTATTCTGGCAAATGCTGTACTTAAAACCTTCGCTTTATGGTTAATTTTCTTATACATGGGGCGGAAGATATTGAGCCACCCTCTTTCTGAACTCACTAGAAGAGTTGAAGAAATCGACCTTGATCGAGTGCAAGACCAAAACATTAGCATCAAAACCAAGGGGCGGAATGAACTTAAAATATTAGAAGAAGTTTTTAATTCCATGCTACAAAACCTAGATTCTGCCAGAACCAAGCGTGATGAATACGCACAAGGTTTAAAAGAAAATCAGGATTGTTTAGAAAAAATGGTTGATGAACGAACCAGTGAATTGTTAACAGCAAAATTACAACTGATAGAAACAGAAAAAATGGCTGCACTCGGTCAGTTGGTCGTTGGGGTCGCTCACGAAATAAATACCCCCATGGGAATCTGCGTTACCAGTACTTCATTACTTCAAGACTTAACGCAAGAACTAGAAAAAAACCATCAAAAGGGCGCTATATCCAAGAAAGAATTTGAATGCTATTTATCTACAAACAAAGAAATAACCGAGATAATAATGAATAATATCCGTCGTACTGCCAATCTGGCAGATCGATTCAAGGGGGTAGCCATCAATCAGTCTGATGAGCAAAAACAAGTTTTCAAACTTAAACGCTATATTGACGACGTCTGCCTTAGTCTTTCGAGTAACCTGGAACAACATAATCATTGTATCGAAGTAAGTTGTAATAAAGAGATTGAAACAGAAGGCTACCCTATTGCTTTTACATTGGTCATAAGTAACTTAATCATGAACTCGATTACACATGGATTCAAAGGCAAAGAAGGGAAGAATATAAATATTGAAGTAAATGAAAATGATAAAAACATCCTAATTATATACAAGGATAATGGCATTGGTATCGAGAAGGAAAATATCAAAAAACTATTTGAGCCATTTTTTACAACCAATATGGGCGCTAGTTCTGGACTAGGTATGCACATTATTTACAATATCATCACCCAACAATTTGAAGGTCATATCCAGTGTCAAAGTGAAGTAAATAAGGGCGTCATTTTTACAATATCAATTCCTCGTATAATCAATAGAGACTAGCGTTGTCAAATAATCCCCCCAAAGGTAACACTTGTTTTTTGTACAATTCTATGATTTAGAACTACACTTTTTTAAATTCGTGTCATCAAAGATTTATTTCTCACAAAGCATTAAAAATGCTTGTCAGGAAAGTCACCTTTGGAGGGGTTATGAAAAAGCTCACTGTCATTATATTTGGTTTGTTTTTTATGGCTAGTATTTCCTTCGCCCGGCCGACGATTGTCAAAATGTGTAGCGACCCATGGCCACCTCTTAATGTGGGTAAAGTAGGTGAAATGGCAACCGGGGGATATGCGGTAAAGACTCTGACAGAAGTTTTTAAACGGATGGATATCAAATTGGAATTACCCATTAGGCCATGGAAACAGTGTTTAAAATTGGTAGAACATGGACAAATGGATGGTTTGCAGTCTTGCGTATACAGCAAAAAGCGTTCGCACTATCTAGATGCTACTGACCCTTGGGTAATAGGAAAAGGGTCTTGGTATTATATGAAAGAAAGATTTCCAGATGGTTTTGAATGGGAAAGCTATGATGATTTTAACGACTATAAAGTGGTTGGATACGCAGGTTCTGCTTATGGTGAAGACGTAGATAATGCGGTTAAAAGAGGCGTTTTAAAATTACATAGAGCAAAGAATGCAAAATCAGCCATAAAAGTACTCGCCGCTGGAGTACATGATTTCTATCTAGATTTTAACCTGACAGGAGACTATCTATTTGAAAGTGCGGGCTTGAAAGATAAATATATGAGTCCGAAAAAACCTCTCTATGTCAATTCTCAAAGGTTTTGTATCGGCAAGAAATCCCCTCTTCATACCTTAATCCCTGAGATAAATGAAAAACTAAGTGAGTTGAAGGCAGAAGGTTTCATTGAAAATGTTTTTAAAGGTAGTCCTTAAACCAGATAATATGAAAATAGAAGTATAAAACCTTGATTATACTTGTTGCGGGGCTTGGACTTTTAGAGGGAGGCTAGGTGCTGAACCAGACAATGACACGTTAAGGCCCTAAGGTAGTGATACTTACAATGATATTGGGAAAAGCCAAACCCAGCGCTATCAATAAGGGCAAAATATAAAAGTATGACAGCATCACACGGCGAATACTTTTATTCGCCAAGCGTAAGCCGACTAATTGGTCAATCACCAATTGCCCTTTCAAGGCAATAATAAAACAAACAATAACGCCTGTAATGGTATTGGTTGACAGGGCATTTGAGCTGGATGTTTCTGCAAGGAAGACACTCAAGGATGTTAAGGCCAGTAAGCTCAGCCAGGTCATTACCAGTCGCTTATTATCACTCATTTACCACCGCCTCCAGCGCTAGACCAAGACATACAATATGGGAAATATTATGATCCAAGCCAGATCAACCATATGCCAATAACAGGCAGTGGCTTCGAAGCCAGCATGTTGCTGGGCCGAGTAAGCTTTATAGTGATTACGCAAGAACACCCACAAAAGCCCGCACATACCAAACATCACGTGTAATAAGTGATTGAAGGTCAGGTAGTAATATACGGTGAAAAAAATGTCGGTATCAATGCCAATACCCCGCACCTCATTCATGTGGTACTCCCATGCTTTGACACAGCAATAAGCAAAGCCAGATAAGAAGGTAAGAACAAGCCATTTTTGGCTGGCTTTTACACGACCTTGTTTAATTGCTTGCACCGCTTTGGCAATGAAGAAACTACTGGTTAGCAGAATAAAGGTGTTGGCAATGCCAGAGAAGGTATCCAAGTATTGTGGGCCTGCCGAGAAAACTTCTGGATTGTGGGCTTTGGCGACGATGAAAATGACGAAGAATAAGCCAAATTCAAATAATTCTGCGAAGATTAGAATCCATACGGCAATATCGCCAGGAACCTTATCACTGGAAATGGGGGATGCTTTTTGAGCCTTAAAGGCACTTGGGTTGTTTATTGCCACTTGCATTGGGTTTCAATAATTAGCTGTATTTGGTGGGCAATGCCCACTCTACGTGAGTTTATATCGTGACCTATTGGCTTAAAAATAAATCTGAATTAATCGTTCAATGGCCGAGATTGTTTCTGTTTCATCCGTTAAGGTTTGTGCCAGACAAACATAACATGCAGCCCTTGGTTCAAGCCCCGAATGGATCATCATGGCAGTATAAATCAGAATACGTGTTGAAGCAGACTCTTCCAGATCGTGATCTTTTAAACGACGTAAATCGCCCCCTAATGAAACGAGCTTCTTGGCAGTTTCTTTATCAACATTGGATTCCTGGCAAACAATCACAACTTCACGTTCTGGCGTCGGGTAATCAAAAGCCATACTCACAAAACGTTGACGCGTACTGGGTTTCAAGCCTTTCATCACATTTTGATAGCCCGGGTTGTAGGAAATCACCAACATAAAGTCCGGGTGAGCCACGATTTCTTCGCCGGTACGCTCAATAGGGAGCACACGTCGGTGGTCTGATAAGGGGTGCAATACCACGGTGGTGTCTTTTCGAGCTTCAACCACTTCATCCAGATAGCAAATACCGCCTTCCCTAACAGCGCGTGTAAGCGGCCCATCCTGCCAGTAGGTGCCATCTTTATTCATTAAATGACGCCCCACTAAATCAGTCGCCGTTAAATCATCATGACAGGCCACAGTAAAAATTGGACGTTTCAGCTTTTTAGCCATGTGTTCCACAAAGCGCGTTTTACCACAACCCGTTGGCCCTTTTATAAGTACCGGTAAATGATTTTCTGCTGCATGCTGAAAAACCTCAACTTCATTATTTTGTGCTAGGTAATTCATTGCGTTTTTCATGCTTGCTCCTTGTGGCTTAGCTTTTTGTTGAACTTTTATATTTATGGCCAGGCTCATTACGACTGCCCTGTTAAATTTAAATAGAGTTTAGGTAATAGCGTTGGCAACCTTGCCATATCACTTACTACCGCATAACCATTGTCTCCGAAAAGATAGGGCAGGTACTCATTTCCGTCTTCATCAATGGTGATGCAGAAAGGTTGAATACCTTTACGCTTTGCTTCCATAATGGCTTTGCGGGTATCTTCTATGCCGTAACGCCCTTCGTAATGGTCAATATCATTGGGTTTGCCGTCAGACAAAATCAGTAGCAAACGTTTGTGTGTAGTTTGCGTTTGCAAGACCTCTATTGACTGCCGAATTCCTGCGCCCATTCGAGTATAAAAACCGGGTTTAATGGCTAATATGCGGCCTCTGGCAGCATCACTATAAGGCTCAGAAAAATTCTTTAATAAGTTGTACCTAACCTGCTTGTTTTTAATGGATGAAAAACCATAAATTGCAAAAGGGTCACCCGAACCACTTAGCGCTTCTGCAAACAGCATGATGCTGTCACGAATAACATCAATCACCTTCTGGTGGCTATTTAAAGCCGAGTCGGTCGACATAGATAAATCAGCTAACAATAAGCAAGAAAGGTCACGCTGGTTTCGACTGCGGGCTTTATAAAAATTTTGTTTTTCAAGTTGATCATTAGGGTCACTGATTTTCTCAATGCAAGAATCCAGGTCCAGTTCAGTACCTTGTGTTTGTCGTCTCAACCAATTTGTTTGGAAATTTAGTGCACTGAAACGATTTCTTAACTGGTTCGCGACCTTCTTAAGGCGGTCGGGAACAGCTGCGGGTATGGCATCATCTGCTAGCATGGGCTGGATTAAGCAGAAATCTTTCAACATTGAACTGCGCTTGTAATCCCATTCGGGCAAGCGATGCCCTTCTCCCACAGCCAAATCATCATTTTGTGGCGCAGGTAAGTCCATATCAAATTTTATTTTGGCCGACTGAGCTCTGCGCTGACGTGACAGGGTAATGATATCCACGTCATCAGCAGCCGCTGCGGCGTTAACATCAATGTCTTCTTCTTGAGGGCGATCTAATTCGATTTGCTCTGTCCAGGTGCCCAGACTTTCTAGCATGAACACTAACAGGCCGTCGGTTTCTTTGCTGTCGTTGGTTCGCTTGGCTTCTTTTCGTTCGCCTTTTAGTTGCTCTGCCTGCTCTTCTTGCTGCTCAACATCTGAATCATCCAGTTCATCATCGGCGTCAATACTTACGCCATGAATGGGTTCAGGATACAGCCATAAAAAAATCGGGTCAGGGTCTCCGGATGCTTTCGGTAGTAACTCAACACTTCCTGGTTCTTTAAGCGCCTGCTGAATAGCTAATTCACGCGCTAATTTATCCCCTTCAAGTTTGTCGAGTGCTGGCCGTAAAGGCAGTATGGAGTCGACAAGGGAAAAATAAGATGCTTCCAAGCCTGGTCGCGACTTTAATAGCTCTACTATGGCTTTTTGGTTATCACTAAACCAATGTTTAATTTGGGGTAATTGGGCAGCCAAAGCCGTCAGCCAAAAGTATAAGGCTTCATTCAGGGCTTTATCTGCGAATAAGGCATGTGCGGGAGGCAAGCGCACGCTACGCTCATCTTGCCACGCAATATTGGTACGACGGTGTGTACCTGCAACACGTTGCAAAAACCGTCGATGAAGGTTTCAGTATCTTGATGATTCCCCTTCAATCACTTTTCCGGGTTCACCCCCTAAGGCCCGCTAGCAAGGGGCTAGTTGGGAATTAAGGTCTACTAAACTCACCTTCGCGTCTGCATGATCTGTCGCAGCGCGTTTGGTAATTAGCTTATGCCATATTTCTCCAACAAACTCTTCCATTTACAACCTCAGAAAAATTACTTTAATTCTTAATATCACTCCTGAAATGCAGTGAATGATATTAAGGATTATTACTTAAAATCGAACAAGCACCTTATACAGATGCTTGTTCATCTTACTTATCTCAAGCGAAATTAAGCTTGCGAAGGCCCGTCTAAAACAAGACCATTCTTGTCACCAACAAAGAAGCTAGTTATGTAAAAGCCCATGCCCGTAACAAAGCCTACACCACAGAATAGACGTACCCAGAAAATTGGGTGCAACTGCTCTTGTGTTGCCATAAAGCTAAGTGCATTTGCATCATCAGGTAGACGCTGCAGAACAATCTGCCATACGCCTGCTACTGTTAGTGCTAAAGTGATGCCCAGCATAGATATACACATGATCCAAAAGGCCAAACGTTCCATTTTTTGAGCTTTCAAACAATTCCCATGTGGACGACCGCGCATAATTGGCATTGCATACGAAATAATCGTTAATACGATCATGACATAAGCGCCAAAGAAGGCTAAGTGACCATGCGCCGCGGTGAGTTGAGAACCGTGAGTGTAGTAGTTCACAGGAGCTAAGGTATGGATAAAGCCCCATACACCAGCACCCAAGAATGCCATTACAGATGTTCCTAATGCCCATGTTAGCGCAATTTGGTTACCATGCTCTAAACGACGTTCTCGTACCATCTTGAATGCAAACACCACCATCATAAAGAATGGAATTGGCTCAATTGCAGAGAAGATAGAACCCAACCATAACCAGTATTCACTTGGACCAATCCAGAAGTAATGATGACCCATACCGATTAAGCCAGAGATCAAAGCCATGGCAATGATGATGTACAACCATTTTTCAATGATTTCTCTATCCACACCCGTTACTTTAATCAGTGTAAAGGCAAGAATAGCCCCCATGATCAATTCCCAAACGCCTTCAACCCATAGGTGAACAACAAACCACCAGAAGTATTTATCTAGCACTAGGTTTTCGGGGTTATAAAAAGAGAATAGGAAGAACACGGCTAAACCAATCAAACCGGTGATTAACACCATATTGATAACCGTTTTACGGCCTCTTAGAATGGTCATACCTAAGTTAAATATAAATGCGAGTACGACAACAACCACACCAATTTTAGTGAGGGTCGGCATCTCTAAAAATTCTCGACCCATGGTAGGTAATAATTCATTAAAGGTTAGTTCCGCTAATTTTGCATAAGGTACGAACAAATACCCTAGAATTGTTGCAACACCCGCAGCGGCAAATATCCAGAACATAATTCTGGCAAGTAGTGGACTAAATAGTTCCGTTTCACTTTCTTCAGGTACTAAATAGTACGAAGCACCCATAAAACCAAACAATAACCAAACAATTAACAAGTTGGTATGTACCATACGTGCAACGTTAAACGGAATATAAGCCGCTAAAAAGTCACCGACGATGTATTGAAGACCCATAAGCAGGCCAAATAGAGCTTGTCCGCAAAACAAGACTAAGGCAAAGATAAAATAATTCTTTGCAACACTTTGTGATTCATATTTCATGTTTACTCCTCCTAACCCTGCTTATTCGGCGGCCAATCGTTGTCATTGATTCTGGATGTCCAGATCAAAAACTCCGAGATGTTATGAACATCTTCCTTAGACAAATTGAACTGAGGCATCTGGCGACGGCCAGGTACGTTCAGTGGCTGTATCGCCATCCAATTCTGCAAGAAAGCTTCAAATGCAGCCTCATTATCACCGACACCATCGTTGTCCGTATCTGCATAACGGTCGAAGACGTTAGCAAGCTCAGGTGCAAAATAAGCCCCTTCACCCATGATACTATGGCAACCCACGCAGTTATTGACTTCCCATAAGTTTTTACCCTCAGCAACTGCTTCGGTTATATTTTCGCGATGATCACGATCTGGTAATATCAGCATCGTATCGAAAGTTAGCCCGAGAAGAAGCAAGAAGAAGAACACCCCGCCTCCGTAATAGATATTTCGGGCCATCCCTTTGGTAAAGTTATCAGCCATTGATTGCCTCCTGGTTTAATTTCATGCTGCAATTAGTCTTTGCAGACAGTCTTGTAATTGTGCTCAAGCCCTGGTCACTCATTGTGTGGTTTTGCTTTTGAATTTACGACGAACCGAAGACATTCTCGAAAATGCTTTAATCCCTCACCTACGGTTAGTCTATTACAATATTTGTACCAATAGATAACATGCTGATTTTAAAGTAGTTTACAGAGAAAAGAGATCAATTTGATATCGCGCAAAAGATATCTAATTGACATCTTTTGTTAATATGACAACACAATGAGGAGTGATTTATCTTGAGTTCGTATTGGTATTCACTAAACTACCAAAGGCAAACAAATGACTTAAATGTATTCAAACGCTGACACTCAGAGCATGCTTACTACACGCCGACCTAAACCCTTTCTCATTCCGGCCGTCTTTAAAAACGTAATCCATGGTTTTATAGATAATGTGTCATTAAATTTATGGATACCGGCTCAAGAGACGACCGGTATGGCAATGTAAGGTTACCTCATTCCGATCAAAGCATGCGTCCAAAAAGTCCCAATTTACGCATCTTCAAGCCCCAACAAGCCACTTACTGATATGCGCAACAATAATGCCCAGATAATTTCCAAGCGCATAGCCAATAATCGCCGCAGCAAAGCCGGGCAATAGAATATCACGGTTCTTTAGTGCCCCTGAAATGGCTGGAATAAACGGCACCGAGAGGATGGCCGCTGATGAGGTAATTAAAAAAGTGTCGGTATCTATTTTACTGAACTTGCACAATATAGCCTGCAGCATCAGTGAGCCGATCAACACAAAACTAATATAAGCCGCTAATGAATAATCCAGGTTCATCAGTATTTGAACATCAGTCATACTGCCTGCGGTAAAACAAAACACCAGAATCAAATACATGCCCAATTGAAAACTATTCGCCAGCTTGCGTATTTGCGGAATAAAAGAACAAAATAAACCTAAACTGGTGATCGAAACGATGGTTACCGTTGATTTCATATCCTCGGGTACCAGACTAGCAATCACTAGTGAAAGCCCAACCACCAGCCCTGAACATAATAAAGCCAACACCGTTTGTGCCAGTTTACCGCGCTCAACAAGCTTGTTATAACCCTTAGCGGTTTCATCGGCCATATGATCCATCTGGCTCATGTGACTAGAATTTTCTTCACTCAACTCATCCGTTTTATGCGCATAGGGTCGTAGAAAAAGGCCAAATAAACGCTGCCCTATCGACATTACAAAAATCAGATACAAACCTGAAAAAATAATATCGTAAGACACCATTGTGATAAAAATAGACTCATCTCCACCAATCGCGGTTTTAATGGCAGCCATATTGGGGCCACCACCGGTATAAGCACCCACCGACATACCCGCAATTTGCCAAATTGAAACCAGATCATCATTAAACACCAAAGCCCCAATAATACTGACGAATATCACTGAAAATAAAGCCAACATCATCCCCTTTAAGGTATCACCCGCCATAGAAAACGCACTTTTGACATTCATTGAAAACACCAGCAAGGGCAAGGCCAGGGCAATACTGATTTCAGTCACATTACCTTGTACTGATTTAATCGTTTCAGCTGAAAATATCTGTGATAAATCAATGCTTGAAGCAATAGCGATACCACAGCCAAAGGAAAGCACCACAACACCCAGCTTTTCCAATAGGCTAAAACGCTGGCAAAGGATGATCAATAAAATGGGCGTTAGAATGTAAATAAGAGTAAGTAACATAAGGTGTTTATTCCGGGTGCCGGTTTGTTTTTATTATTGCGTTTTTTGCGTGACAGGGTTCGAAGACTGACCACCAATCGACAATCTTGCCTTCGTCATACACCGCCACTTCACCAAATTGTAAAAATACGGCTTCACTCTGTGTCGGCCTGAAGAACATAAAGTCATCCATTTTGATGTCGGAATCATTTGGCAAGTCATACATTTCCTGATTACTGGAATGGCCAAATAGCTCAGAACAGCGACTACCTGCTGGATAACAAGGTTTTGCCAACCAATTTCCACCATATATAAAACAGGATTTACTGGGCAGAACACCAACTGTATGCATAAGTTTGGAAAGTTTACGGGCCATAGGAATTTCAGGTTTATCAATCACCTTGAGCACGGGAGTAGCTATAAAGGCCGCATTTTTATGCTGCTTCAGAGTAGGCACATCGAAGTCTGTAGGTTTCACTAAGGCAGAAGCAGTAGCAAGTTCATTCACAATGCCCTCTTTATCAGAGTCGGTATATAAAGGGTATGTCGTACTTCCGCCGGTATTAAAGGTCAAACCGGCTAGCGCTTCAGTCCCCATCACGTCAGTAATCACTTCCTTGAAAGCACAATAGTCAGCTTGTGCTTTTCTAAAGGCATGTGTAGGACCACCCAAAAAAAGGGGTATTTTTCCAATATGCGGTTCATACCCCATCAAACCCGATAAACGTAAAGATTTAGACTCATTGATTAACGCCAAAGCCTGCCGATAGTTTTCATCACAAGCAAAACCGCCACGATGTAAACCAATATCAATTTCTAAATTAATATTGAACACCATACGTAACTCACGCGCCAAAGCTTCATACTGCTTCAAACGCTCCAGGCTATCCACCAGCCATTGCAATTGCCGAGACTGGTTAAAACGAATCTTGTTCTGCTTTCGCCACTGATAAAACAAACGTACGCTATGAACCGGCATCGGTTTACCCAGCAGAATATCCACCTTCGGAATTGACGCCACTACATGCATCAAAAAAGGCATGTGAAAGCTCATCAAACGATTCGTTCCCGTGCGCGCCATAATGTATTTCAACATCGGCAAAGAAGGCAGCGACTTCGCAACAATGCGGTAGTCAAAACCACTGCCAGTCACCGACATCAGCTGATCAATATTATGATCAAGGCGCTGCTTATCAACGACCAATGTAGGCCGATAAGCGCCAGCTTCCGCTAGTGCAAAGCTAATGTTATCGAAATAAGCCTCATCTGAGGAATATTGCTGGCTCATAATTAGTTTACTTTGTACAAAAGAAGATAATTCAGGCAGTACAGGATGCCTATGTAAGATAAAAACCACAATGTTTTATCTGGCCACAGTTTAAACCTTAACCTAGGAGATTTTCGGTAAAAATAAGGATACTTAGTTACCTAAGCCAGTGTAATCACTCTGGCATATAAACAGCCCCGCCCATCATTGAGCAAGAACCGGGTCGATGTATTTCTTAGCCTTATTTATTCTTTTAGATCATTTATTTATAGAAGAATAAGCGAAAGTATAAGTATAAAATACTCGTCTTAGCTAGACAGTTTATGCTGTAATTTGTCTATTTTAGAGTTGAGAGTTATAAACCAAAGAGCGGAACATGATATATCAATAAAATTAACGGTTTTAATAAAAAAGCTTTTGAATTGGCGGGCAATAAGCTGCCCGCGTTTTATTAAACTATTGAGTTCTTTCCCATTGATAATCAATAACCGATGTTGTGGGCGGCTGATCTATGGGAATACCGTTTATGGTACCAGATGTTGAAATAGTCATTTCCAAGTGTCCAGTAACCGTATCACCAACAGCGTTGTTAATATCTGATGTTATTGTAATACTTGAAAAGCTAGTAGTAACCGTTAATTCAGGCGTTGAAATTGACGTGTTGGCAAAAGTCTCACCCAGGCTTTCAATCTCTGTTTCGACTTGGGGTACACTACTGCCAAGAATACCTGTTTGAGTTGGAGTAATAATGGCTACCCCCCCTGTAGTGATGGATGTAGTGAGTGTCCATACAGAAGTTGCTGGAATTTCACCACCACCTGGCGTAATGATAATGCTGGAAGTATCAATTTCAGCATCAAAGGTCAGACTTGTTCCATTAACTAAAATAACAATTGTTTGGTTGATTCCTGATTCAGAGGAATTGCCGCTAATTGCGATATTAACGTCATCAAGAACAGCATCAAGCCCCATACCATTGGCGCTAAAAGGTTGAGTGAAGTAGTTTAAAGTGACATTTACGCCATTGTCTTCAAGGACATTCTGAATATTTGCACTAACAGTTGCAACAGCGGTCTCTATATCTTGTTCTGTGAAAGCACCTAGTGACGCCCAATTGGTGAAGAGATCATCTCTATCTTGACCATCATTAGCAATATAAAGTGCTAAATCAGTCAAGGGGGTTATATTAACCGTGCCCTCACCAAGGGCAAAAGAGTAAAGAACTGTTCCGTTATCCGATGATGTGACTTGCAATATGTAGGGTGGAGCTTCATTTACGGTAATGCTGAATGAGCCATCCGTTCCTGTTGTCGTAGTAGATGTAAGTCCTGTTCCATCTGTGACCACAATAATTCCATCACCAATTGCGGCACCCACAGCAGCTGTTCCGGTTAATGTGTCGCTAGTATCTGTATCTGCATCAGAACTAGAGCTGCTATTACTGCTTGAACAAGCCGTTAAGGCTAAAAGTGTACTCAATAAAGCTACTTGAAGAACTATGGAAAATTTATACATGCTATACCTCACTATTTTGTTTGAGAGTTAGCGTACCGCCATCATGATTTTTTAATTAATTCATCCTTTTAATGATGAATTGCTCTTGCCAGATGGTTCGAGTGAATTAATATTAGGTTTGTTATATCTATATTTCAAATAAGTACCTAGACCTAATTGACATAAAAACAAATTACTATATAGAGAGGATATCTTATCTTTTAGACAGTACTTTAATTTGGGCAGAAATGAGAATTCAGTAGCCCTGGTAGTTAATTTTAGAGGGTCTAGAAACTTTAATTTTAATGGTTACAGCTTTATATTATTTATACGAGGTTGCTGCTGATGTAGCAACAATCTGCTCTCGCTATTTCACTCTGGCTCATTGGTAATTTTTGGGAGCGACAAGTTCCATTTCATGGCTATAAACCTTGAAGCGATCGCGGTTGAGGCAGATAGCAGTAATGCGCTTTGTTCACCTAAACCAGAGAAGTGACCAAGCATATAGACAGCACCACCAATAATAGCGGCGGATGCATAAAAGTCCGAATGCAGTATCATCGGAACTTGTCGCAATAACAGATCTCGAATTAGCCCACCACCTGTCGCCGTCATAGCACTCATCATCAAAACACCAACCCAGCCTAAACCGTATTCAAGAGCTTTTGCAGCACCAATTGCGGCAAACACACCCAAACCAATCGCATCAGCATTTTTCACCCAGTGATAATGCTTTTCAACCCGGCCTGAAAAAAAGATAACAACTAAGCCACCTGCGATACAGGTCAGCAAATAAGTTTCATTGGTAAATGCCGCAGGAGGATTTATGCCGAGTAGAACATCACGCATAATACCGCCGCCAACAGCGGTAGCGATGGCAAGAACCATGATACCTAAGATATCAAGCTTGTGTTGCGCTGCATCAAAACCACCTGATAAAGAGAAAACAAAAACACCAAATAAATCGAGCGCTAGCAGCCAATCCATACAAGCCTTTTCCAAACATAAATATTAGTCAGATTCTGATTGTAATGTATCTCACCCACGACTTCATTGAAAACCTTACTTGTAGTTTCTTGAGAACAATCCTATTGTTGACAGCGTATTGTAATAAATAGGTAGGCTAATATGATGACTTGTGACCAACACGATTATGTAGAAATTGCCTGCATGTACCATTACCCTGTCAAACTAACACTGAAATCTGGCGCTGAACTAAAAGGGCGCCCACTTGATACTCAACGAAATAAGCTACAACAGGAATGTATTAAAATGCAGCTTGAGGATTC
>Ga0105348_1000538_pt1 | contig 28456 bp, 26 predicted proteins | sample EN8Hudsemesocosm_2_FD_83504 | JGI IMG/M metagenome (GOLD analysis project Ga0105348, IMG submission 83504) | Methane-oxidizing microbial communities from mesocosms in the Hudson Canyon - EN8C Hudson Canyon | ecosystem: Environmental > Aquatic > Marine > Cold seeps | place: Hudson Canyon... | reverse complement strand
ATGTCTATACCCAAACCAATTCTGTCTGTACCACTTTTTAGGCTTACTCTAGGGTTATCGAGTTGCACATTGAAAACAAACAAATACGAATCGGAAAATGGTAGTTTTTCACTAAGTTTGTCATAAACCTGCGACTCTGTGAGAGTATAAACATACTCTTTTCCTTGAAAGTAATAAAAGAGCCCACCAAGGGCTACGATACTGACAATTACCAATCCAATTAGAATATTTCTCATTACTTCCTCTGAAATCTAACGCCTTGCACATGGGCGTAGTACTTTGGCGTGGCTTTTTGCGTTTCTTTGCAAAAACCGCGACACAGTACGGAGTCCTATGGTGCTACTTGTTAGAGGCATTTTGTTCGTGCCCCTGTTTATTTAAGGTTAACAGACCTAAACCAACCAAGACGCCAAGCCCTAGTGTTAATGGTGCTATATGCTCTGGCGCAATTGGAGCATTAGCTTGTAACCTAGCAGCTATTGTAGCTAGCCCTGAGAATATCATGACATAGCCACCCAAATGAAAAAATTGCTCTGGAGAAGAGAAATTAAATGGATTTTTGTTCCAGCTGGGCTTACCAATTGAGTTATGTAAGCTTGGAACAATAAACAAAATTAATAGCCCCACTACTGCGATGATAGGGAAAAATACAAAACCTATAATTGCTATTTCCCACCCTGCATTCGTGACGATATCAGGACTTACAGGTCCCACCAAAGACGCTATGCTACTAAGTGCAATTAGAGAGATTCTAGTTATTGCCCACACACTCACATTTTATGCCCTCTAACATTTGTATATACGTCCTAATGACAAAAGTCGTTAAGACCTATATTTATCTATTCTCAATTTCTATATCTTTTTACATCAATTAACTCAATTAGTTAAGCGAAAATTATAATCTAGACATTTATATTTCGTCATTGAGACGTATATCTTACTAAACGCCGGAATAATATTTCTTTTTTAAAATCAAAATCTTATGCTACATTATCAACAGCTATTAAATATATCTGTCTTTCAGGTGCTTTTATAGCCCTCCCTTCAAGGAATGAAGGGTCATTAATTTATTAAAAGGAATTTATTATGAACGACATGGAAGACGTTCGCCGTCCAATCGACCTTAACTCTCCCCGCTTCATGGATCAGTTGAGAGTATGCATAAGAAGCAAGAATCTTGCTTATAAAACTGAAAAAACATACTGCCGCTGGGTCACTCATTTTATTCGTTACCATAATAATCGCCACCCTCGTGAGATGGGTAGCACAGAAGTTAACCTGTTTTTAAGCTATTTGTCAGTTGAACGAAACATGGTGGTCAACTCTCAAAAAACGGCTCTAAATGCCCTAGTCTTTTTATATAAACAGTTTCTTCATATCGACCTTGGAGAGCTTAACTATTCATACAGTAAACGCCCACAAACATTACCTACTTGCTTTAGTCATCAAGAAGCCATTAATGTTCTTGCCAAGCTCAGAGGTATACATAAATTAGCAAGCGGCTTAATGTACGGTTCTGGGCTTAGAGTAATGGAGTCTGTACGCCTTAGAATTCAAGATATTGATTTCTCTAATAATTGTATTGTTGTCAGAGAAGCTAAAGGTCTAAAGTGGCGTCGCACTCTTCTTCCATCATCATTGTCAAAAGAGCTTGAAAACCAGGTAACATATGCATTAGCTCTTCACGCACAAGACTTAAATGATGGCTATGGGCGGGTTTATTTACCAGGCGCACTAGCACGTAAGTATCCAAAAGCTGAAACAGAAAGCGCTTGGCAATACCTGTTTCCCGCACGGCAGTTTTCTCGTGACCCACGCTCAGGCATTACGCGTCGCCACCATATTGGCGAGCAACAAGTGCAGAGGGCTGTTAAGAAAGCAATCTCTGAGTCTCGAATTCTTAAAAAGGCGAGTTGTCATACTTTTCGACACAGCTTTGCGACCAACCTGTTACGCGCAGGTGTCGATATTAGAAATATTCAAGAAATGATGGGCCATACAAATATTTCAACGACTCAAATTTACACCCACGTCGTGGGCGTACAAGAACGAGGGGTTGTTAGCCCCATCGACATTTAATGACAATACTAACGCTCAAGAGATTCAATTAACGCTTGCATAAAGGCGGCTGCATCCGCACCGCTGGCGGCGCGATGATCAAAACTAAGTGAAATCGGAATGATGCGCCCTACTTCGATGCTGCCAGCCTTAACAACCGCCTCTTCTCGTATTTTACCGACACCGACTATCGCGACCTGAGGCGGTACAATAATGGGCGTGGCGTAGCGACCGCTTAATGTACCGAAGTTACTTAAGCTGATAGTGGCACCGAGCAGCCTTTGAGGTTTTATGCTTCGCTCATTCACCTGTTTTATTTGCTTGTTCATGATATCGCGAATTCGATCTTTTTCGAGTTTTTGAATATGCCTGATCACCGGCACAAACAAACCATCTCTTGCGTTCACGGCTATGCCTAAATTCACATCTTCGAATAACTGTACCGTCAGGCTTTCTTCGTCAAACCAGGCATTCAATAAGGGCACCCTTTGAGTGGCGTAAATAAGTGCCTGAATCAAACGTAAGGTAATATCCTCTTCATTTTCCCAGTGCTGGATCTGTGCATCATCAAATAAGGTAACCGAAGGAATGTGTTGGTGTGATTTGGTCATACTTTGCGCCATGACCTTACGCGCACCGCTTAACTTTATAACTTTGTTATTTTCACCCTTTTGGTTTTTTTGCTTAGTATCAGCTCCTCCGTCCTGTTTACGTTCAAATATAGTGAGTAAATCATGTTGAGTTAATTCACCATAGCTTTGTGTTTTAAGCTCAACTTCCAGCCCTAACTTTTTAGCAAACGCCATAAGTTCCGGCGTTGAGGCAGATGCAATTACTTTTTTACTTATCTGCTCCTGCGAGTTGGCTTCCATGCTGGCTTGCTGATCAATATTACTTTCATATACCGTCTCATATATATCAGGCTCAGCTTCATGCGAGGCCGTTTCCAGCTCGCCTACAACCGATACACTTTCTTGTTTCTTAACGCTTAAATTATTGGCTTGCTCGCTTATTTCAAGCGATGATTCTGCTGTAATTTTTTCTGTTTGGTATTCATACAAAGCCTGGCCTACAGCAACGGTATCTCCCTCTTTTACAAGTAATTTTGTAATCATGGCTTTAACAGGGGACGGTATTTCTACCACGGCTTTTGCCGTTTCTACCAAGAGCAGCAGTTGATCAAGTTCGACCCCCCGGCCCGCTTCAACTTTCCATTCAATAATTTCTGCCTCCTGCAAGCCTTCGCCCAGATCTGGTAACTTAAAGACTGGCATGACTCACCTCCTGTCGGCCATTTAGTTGCCCAAGGCCACAGGTTTCTATCGCGATGTCGACAATTTTTTCGACACTGGGCAAATAATGATCTTCATTTTTGAAGTAAGGCATAATCGTATCGTAGCCGGTTATTCTTGATACCGGCGCCTTAAGGAATGGAAATGCTTGCTCAGAAACAGTGGCTGCTATCTCTGCACCCACACCACAAGAACGCGCGGCTTCATGAATAACCATGCAGCGCCCTGTTTTCTTAACCGAGTTGACAATCGTTTGGTGGTCAAGGGGTGAAATACTGGCTACATCAACAACCTCACAAGAAATTCCTTTTGCTTCAAGCTCTTCGGCTGCTTTCATTGTTTCAACTATCATCGCCCCCCATGAAACCAGCGTCATATCCTTCCCTTGTTTCAAGATAAAGCAGCGATCTAAAGGTATCCCTTCACCGTCATTTTCAATTTCACTTTTTGAGATGCGATATATTCGCTTAGGTTCGAGAAATATAACCGGGTCGTTAGCGCGTATTGCAGACAGGAGTAGTCCGTACGCCCGCTTGGGTGAGCTAGGTATCACCACACGCAAACCTGGGACATGGGCAAAAATGGCTTCAGTACTTTCACAGTGATGCTCAGGTGCGTGAATGCCGCCACCATAAGGCGCCCTAATGACTAATGGGCAGGTTAAGCGCCCTCGTGTTCGGTTGCGCATCCTGGCTGCATGCCCTATCAACTGCTCTAAGGCCGCGTAAATAAAGCCCATAAACTGAATTTCAGCCACGGGCCTGAGTCCTTGCGTGGCCATCCCGATGGTCATGCCGGCTATCATGGTTTCAGCCAGCGGCGTATCCATTACACGCTTTACACCATATTTATCTCTGAGATGGTCCGTTGCTCTAAAGACACCACCATTTACGGCGATATCTTCACCTAACACAACAACGTCTTCGCTTTCACTCATGGCATAATCAAGAGCCAAGTTCACACTCTCAAGCATTGACAGCTTTTGGCTGGTTTTTTTAGTTTTTGAGATTTTAACTATTTGATTCATGCTCAAACCCTCCTTGCTTCAAATCACTGACCTTAAGCGCTGAACTACTTTGAGTTTTAACTCCTGACTCTTCCTTAGCACGACGGTTTTTTTCTAAAGCAGATATCGCTTTCAACTCGGCATATTGGTCTTCTAAAGGTTTAGGTAAGTATTCATATAAGTGATCAAACATTGACTCGGGTGGTTCAGCTTCCTCCTGAAGGTAAGCTTCAACGGCTTGGTTAATTTTTTTAACGGTCTGCTTAAGAAATTCTTTGTCTTTAGCGTTTGACCAAAGCTTTTCAGCCACTAAGAATTTTTTGAGTCGTGCGATAGGTTCATTCTTCCACGCGGCATGTAATTCATCGGCATCACGATAACGGCTCGCATCATCTGCTGTGGTGTGATCCCCTAAGCGGTATGTCACGGCCTCTATCAGCGTGGCGCCTTTTCCCGCATAGGCTTTTTTGAGAGCATGCTTAACGGCATATGAGACAGAAAAATAGTCATTGCCATCCACCACAATACCTTCTATGCCGGCGCCTATCGCTTTCTGGGCTATGGTTTGTGCCCCACATTGAATGCGTCGAGGCGTAGAAATGGCCCATTGGTTGTTGTTCACAACCACCACCAAAGGTAATTGCCATGCACCCGCCAGATTTAATGTTTCTAAGAAATCGCCTTTTGATGTGGCACCCTCACCACAGGTAACCACAGCGGCATGATGCTGACCAAGTGTTTTAAAGGTCACAGCAGCGCCCGCCGCATGCCCTAATTGTGTCGCAATTGGCACGCAAACCGGAAAGTCCCGTCGGCAATGCTCAAAATTACTGCCTCTTTCATGCCCCCCCCAATAGAGCAGCATTTCTTTTAAGCTCACCCCTCTCAGATATTGAGTACAGAAATCCCGGTAATACGGCGCAAACACATCGCTCTGGGACATCGCCATACCAATCGCGGTACCGATAGCCTCTTGCCCCAAGATAGACGGATAAGTACCCAGTTTACCTGTGCGCTGTAATGCAATAGCTTTTTTATCAAAGGCGCGTATCAAAACCATTGTTTCATAGGCCATGAGCATATCTTCTTTATTACTAATTTCTTCAGGAAGTGCTTTTATCAATCGCCCATCAGGCCCCAAAAATTGTTCAAACTTTATCGAAAAAGTTAACGTATCCATAGCTATACCTCACGCTGCTTCAACTTTGACTAAATGCAGTATGTCTCGCGCCATATTGTCGGCAATTTCACTCGTGGCTAATTGCTGCCTCTCGGACTCGATGAATATATGGCTTAAGGTTTGATGGATTTGAGCTATTCTTGTCGATACATCTTGATCTGACTGCCCATGATGAGTGAGTGAGGCATAGATAAGACCACCCGAGTTGATCACATAGTCAGGGGCATAAAGTATGCCTTTATTATGCAGCTGCTGACCCAAGTCAGGACGAATAAGTTGCACATTGGCTGAGCCTGCTACGATCATGCAACCGAGTTGATGTATTGAGGTATCATTTATCACATTACTCAAGCCACACGGCGCAAAAACAGCACAGGGTAAGGTATGTATTTCTTCAGGAGAGACCGTCTCAGCAGCAAATTTTTTAAGTGCCTTATTTATATTTGACTGATTAATATCCGCGATAATCACCTTGGCTCCGGCTTCATAAAGCAGCTTTCCAAGCGCTGAGCCGACATTCCCCACGCCTTGTATAGCAATACGTAAGTCTATTAAGTCGTCCCTTTGTAATCGGTGCTTGACGGCGGCCTTGATACCGGCCAATACCCCTTTTGCAGTAAAGATAGAAGGGTTACCGGCGTCACTAGTGCTGGTAACGTGAGGAGTCACTTGCTTAATAATATCCATTTCAGCGGCACTGGTGCCCGAGTCGATAGCGGTAATGTAACGTCCATTCAATGAATCGACAAAACGCCCAAATTCGGAAAAAAGTTTCACGCGGTCATAATCCCCCTGAGGTTTCATGATCACGGCTTTGCCGCCGCCTTGTGGCACGTTAGCCAATGCAGCTTTATAACTCATGCCTCTGGCAAGGCTAATGACATCTTGCGTGGCTTGCGCTTCGCTCGCATAAGTGATGAATCGACAGCCACCAAGTGCGGGGCCGCGTTGAGTATTATGAATGGCAATAAATGCTTTTAGTCCGCTGGCAGCGTCGTCTCTAACGTGCAGCTCGTTGACCTGGTATTGATCCAGTAATTCAAACATGATGCTATCCTCTGGGATTAACTTACGTTTACTTAAAATACTATCCAGCTTGTGGCCAGGGGTATTGAAGGCAAACAGTAAAAGGTGGTGACCTCGCGTTTATAGAGGAACGCGTATCAAACCATTTTAGTTAAATACCAATATGGCTTAATTTTTGTACAATAAAGTATACGCCTAGAATGAGGCAAAATGGAATGCTTGATAACAATCTGTTACGCGAACAGGCATTTTCTGAGTCAAATGAATTCCGACCTACGCTTATATAAGACTCTTATTTTCTACAATAAGCTGAATACACTTTGCGCATAAACAGCACTGGCTCTCGCCATATTTCGAAATGGCTTTCTGCTGCTCGTCGCTTAGAACAAAATCAGTACACCAGCACTTTAGTTCTTTAGTTTCAGCTACTTGCTGCGGCATAAGATTCTGACAAGCATTTTGTTGACCACATTTGGGACAAACTCGCTCATCAGTATCGTGAGTAGTATTAGGCAATGTTGCTTTAGACAATGCTCTTTTAGACACTGTTATTTTAGACACTGTAGAACTAGACAACTACGGCTGTCTTCCGGTTCGCTTACGTGTTGATTTCTTGCCACGGCGAGTACCAAATTCTTTAGTCTTATCGGCACGCACCTTTTTGACTCTTTGTTTTTCCGTCAATTCTTTTGTTGGCGTGGCATAAGGGTTAGCACCCGATTTAAATTCAAATCGAATCGGCGTGCCTTTTATTTTCAATACCTTACGGAAGGTATTTTCCAAATAACGTTTGTAACTGTCAGGCAAGTCTTCCGTTTTAGAGCCATGTACAATTATAATCGGCGGGTTTGAACCACCTTGATGCGCAAAACGTAACTTTATCCGACGCCCTCTAACAACAGGAGGCTGATGATCCGCAACGCAATCGATTAAGAGTTCAGTCAATCGTTTGGTTTGCCATTTCGCAAAGGCCGAAGCATAACCTTGGTCTATCGACTTATAGAGATCACCGACACCGGTACCATGCTTAGCCGAAATGAAATGCATTTCTGCATAATCAAGAAAAATGAGTCGACGGGATAATTCACGCTTAACTTCTTTTTTATCCTCATGGGTCATACCATCCCATTTATTCACCGCCAAGAACAGTGCGCGGCCTGAGTCCATCGCAAAACCGATTAAATGTAAATCCTGATCAACGACGCCTTCTCTTGCATCGATAACGATCACCACCACATTTGAGTCTGCAATAGCCTGTAGGGTTTTAATAATCGAGAATTTTTCAACCGCTTCTTTAATATTTTTTCTACGACGCACACCCGCTGTATCAATTAAAGTATAAGGCTTATCTCGACGCTCATATGGGATATAAACACTGTCGCGTGTGGTGCCTGGCTGGTCATATACCACGACTCTGTCTTCGCCTAACAAGCGATTAACCAAGGTTGATTTACCCACATTTGGCCGGCCAACAATACCAATTCGACAACCATGGGTTTCATCTTCTTGAGCCACCTGCTCTGGAAAATCTTCCATTGCCTCTTCAATCAGCGCGCTTACACCGCGATTTTGAGAAGCGGCCGTTAAACGTAGTTTTTCCATCCCTAAGGCATAAAAGTCATTCGCAACAATGTCTGTATTCAAACCATCAATTTTATTCACAACCAAGGTATAAGGCTTGCCAGTTTGACGAATATACTGCGCTATTTCCTGATCAACAGGCGTTAGACCATCTCTTGCATCGACGACAAAGAACACCAGATCAGCCTCAGCAATAGCCAGTAAGGATTGTTCAGCCATGGCGGCATCAATACCGACTTCATCACCACTAATCCCACCGGTATCAACCGTGATAAATTTCTTTTCCAGGCAGACACCTTCACCATATTTTCGGTCACGGGTTAATCCCGCATAATCGGCAACAATAGCGTCACGCGACTTGGTGAGTCGATTAAATAAGGTTGATTTACCCACATTAGGGCGGCCAACTAAAGCAATTACAGGGATCATTAGAACAGCCTTTTACGGATTTTTAGGGGTAGAATAGTATTTTTTGAGCGCTTGCAGCGTGTCATCAACTGAATGATGCTTATAGGCCACAATATCGCCGGAACGAGCATAAACATAAAACTGTTTGCCTGAAATCAGTATATTACCCATAACACCATCGCTATCAGGCTGCTTTCGAGCCAGGGTATCACCATCCTGAACAGAGAGGGCATGAAGATAACCTTCAAGGTCTACCGTCAAAACCATTTGATCAAATACCACAGGCGGCCCTAAGCGACGATACTTAAGCTTTTCATTGCGCCAAAGCTCTTGACCATTCGCTTGATTGAGGGCAACTACGACACCATCAGCAGTGGTCGCGAAAATTTTACCAAAGCCTAATGCTAAATGATTAAAGGAAGACAAATCTTTCGCCCAAATTTCTTGGCCACTTGTCACGTCTAAGGCAACAAGTTTACCTTGATAGGCAACGGCGTAGAGCGTACTGCCATCAATAACAGCACGACCATCAGGGTCTACCAGTCGTTCCAGCTCAGTTCGACCTTGAGGTATACCTAACGTTGCTTTCCAGAAAGGGTTACCCGTTTGATTATCAAATGCCAGCATCTCACCATTTGCGAAACTGGTAATGGTGTATTTTTGGCTAACAATAGGTGACGGTGTACCACGAAGAGAAAGAATCGGGCCAATACTGTCATAACGCCAGCGCTGACGACCATCACTTACATCCAGTGCGAGTAGCTTACCATCGATGGTTTGCACCAACACTAAGCGTCCGTTACTTGATGGCGCTGAAATTGATTCACTGGTTAATACCTGCCGCCACTTTTCTTCAGCAGTTTGACGATCAATACAAACAATCTCGCCTTGAAAGGTGGTGTAATATAGGTTTTGATTATCTGCCCCTAAACCACCGCTGACTCTTTCATTCAACGATTTAACCCAAACTTTCTTACCATCGTCACGACGAATAACATACAACTCACCTTCAACATCAATCGAGTAAATATAGTCATCGATTAAAACAGGTGTGAGCTGCAGGCTAAGTTCATCATCCCCGGTTCCGACAGAACTTTTCCATAGACGTTTCATTGAAATCTTGTCTTTAAAGCGGTCTTCTATTTCTGTTGGTTCATTTACCTTATCTCGACTACAAGCCGTCAGCATACTCAAAGAAAAGCATAAAACCATAAATTGGATAATACTTGAATTCATTCGTTTTAAGACCATGCCTTGAGCATCCTAAATATCTTGTTTGTTTCTGGTGAAGTCGTAAACTTACGAGTACGACTTCATTAATACGCGTCTAATAAAGCGGGTAGTTTCAAACACTCTCATTACAGTGTTTCTGGGTTGATCCCAAGGTTAGACAGCTTCACAGCTAAAAGTGGTTGTGCCTGTGGCGAGTCCTTTACTAATTCAAAAGCACTTTTATACGCTTCGATTGCGGCAGCCCTATCACCTGTTCGTTGCTTGATGTCACCTTTAATCTCAAGATAACTCGCTTCAAAGTCAGAATCATCTGCATTCAACATCGCCAAGGCTTCGTCATGCTTATCTTCGGCTGAAAGAATTCTAGCTATCCGTCCTTTGACAATATGCATAATACGAGAGTCATCGGTATTCGCTAATATCCAATTCAATTCTACTTTGGCTTTTTCCAGATCATTGGCTTCTACGCTTTCTTTCGCAATAAACATCGCCGCATAAATAGCGTATTCAGAATCTGAGTATTTATTTTTCAAGTCACTAGCAAGATAACTGACCGTTTGTGCTTCTTCCGCTTCTTCAAAACTCGTTTGTGTCGCGGCTGTTATGAGCTGCTGATACATGAATGAAGCCTGTGTTTTATCTTGAATTACACCGCCTTGATAAGCTTTCCAACCAAACGCGATAGCAAGCGCGACACCCACACCTATGAGTAATGAGTTACCATTATCTTTCCACCACTTTTTTAGCGCTGCAATTTGTTCTTCTTCTGTACTAAAATCGTTCACGTAACACTCCCCTTAGATTTTTATAAATTATGAGATTATTTTACTTAATTCATTTATTAATTCAGAACATGAGATAGTTTTCTGTTCGCCACCACTACCCAACGGTTTAAGCACGACTGAATCGGATTCAAGCTCTTGCTCACCAATGATCAAAGCAATTTTTGCACCTGACTTATCGGCCTTTTTCATCTGGCTCTTGAAACTACCTCCACCTGCATTTTGCAATACCCTAAGAGACGTTTCACTGCGTAATTGTTCGGATAAATCAAACGCTTTTTGTACTGTGCCGTCACCGGCTGCAACAATAAATACATCGATAGTAGCCTGCACATCTTCAGGTATGAGTTCCAGCTCTTCCAACAATAAGACCAAGCGTTCAATACCCATAGCAAATCCAACACCCGGTGTACCTTTGCCGCCCAGTTGGGCGACTAAGCCATCGAATCGGCCTCCTGCACACACGGTGCCTTGAGCGCCCAATGCATCGGTTACCCATTCAAAGACTGTTTTTGAGTAATAATCCAGTCCTCTGACTAAGCCACTATTTACTCTATATTTAATACCTGCGTTATCAAGAAAAGCCAACAATTCATTGAAGTCATTCTTTGACTCATCCCCATAAAAATCTGCCAGCTTAGGTGCATCTTTTAAGATGTTTTGAGTCTGACTATTTTTACTATCCAGTATACGCAATGGATTGCTCGTCAAACGTCGCTTACTGTCTGCATCAAGCTCGTCGATATACTGTTCAAGGTAAGTAACTAAAGCCTCTTTAAACGCTTTACGCTCTTCAGGTAAACCCAATGAGTTAATTTCTAAAACCAGATGTTCAGTCAAGCCTAGATTGCGCCATAAACGTGCCGTCAACATGATCAATTCAGCATCGATATCCGGCCCTTTAAAACCAAAACACTCCACACCTATTTGATGAAACTGACGATAACGTCCTTTTTGTGGCCGCTCATGTCTGAACATAGGCCCGGTATACCACAAACGCTGAGTCTGATTATAAAGAAGACCGTGCTGCTCGGCTGCACGTACGCAACAAGCCGTTCCTTCAGGACGTAGCGTTAAACTATCGCCATTTCTATCCTCGAAGGTATACATCTCTTTTTCAACAATGTCAGTGACTTCACCAATTGACCGTTTGAAAAGTTCAGTCTGCTCAACAATTGGCATACGAATTTCTTGATAACCATAACTGAACAATACTTTTTTAACTTCATTTTCAAAGTACTGCCAAACGGCTGATTGACCCGGCAATAGGTCATTCATTCCTCTTATTGCTTGAATTTTTGCCAAGTTTTTATTCCTTCTTACGCTCTAAGGATTGCGTTAAATATACGGCCGTTTTAGGCGTATTTATGTTTTTGCGATGATTTTTTCATTCTCAAGATCTTTTAAGCGAACTTTTTCCCGAATGTTTTTTTCAAGTTCATCAACTAATGACTCATTACCGACTTTATGATCAGGCTTACCGTCAAGATAAAGTAAGTTCTTGGGTGAGGCGCCAGTTAAACCTACGTCAACTTCTTTAGCTTCACCGGGACCATTCACAATACAGCCAATAATGGCAACATCTAAAGACGTGGTAATGTCTTCAAGGCGTTCCTCGAGATCATTCATCGTTTGAACAACATCAAAATTCTGGCGTGAACAGCTTGGACAGGCAATAAAGTTAATACCTCTAGCCCTGATACGTAAGCTTTTCAATATATCGTAGCCGACTTTAATTTCTTCTATCGGGTCTGCCGCTAATGACACACGAATGGTATCACCAATGCCATCCATTAGAAGCATCCCTAAACCAACCGCTGACTTAACCGCACCAGAGCGAAAACCGCCAGCTTCAGTAATACCCAAATGTAAAGGTTGGTCTATTTGGTCCGCAATCATACGGTAAGCGGCTACAGTCATAAAGACATCAGAAGCCTTCAAGCTGACTTTAAAGTTTTCAAAATTGTGGCTTTTTAGAATATTAACATGACGCATGGCTGACTCAACCAGTGCTTCAGGTGTCGGCTCACCATATTTTTTTTGTAAATCTTTTTCCAGAGAACCGGCGTTTACACCGATTCGAATAGGAATATTTTTCTCTTTGGCGCAGTCAATAACCGCTTTGATTCGCTCTTCTTTTCCAATATTGCCGGGATTGATGCGCAAACAATCAACGCCATACTCAGCCACTTTCAAGGCAATTTTGTAGTCAAAGTGAATATCGGCTACTAGCGGGATATTAGTTTGTTGTTTAATGTCTTTAAAAGCTTCAGCCGCATCCATTGTTGGAATGGAGACCCTGACGATATCAGCGCCAGCTTCTTGTAAGGCGTTAATTTGTGCGACGGTTGCAGCGACATCACAGGTGTCAGTATTGGTCATGCTTTGAACGGCAACCGGAGCATCGCCACCTACTGGTACATCACCGACCCAAATCTGAGTGGACTTTCTTCGCTTAATTGGTGATTCGAACTTCATTACTGATCTTTCCTCGTTTCACCCAAAGTAAATTGGGCTCGACCATTTCTAGCGGTATAAGGTTTTAAGTTCACAGAATTACTCTGAAAAACTATCGTCGCTTTAGTGGCATCACCAAGGACAATATCAAATGGGCCGGGCCCTGAATAGCTAACTTGATCACCACTTCGTTTTAAAGCAGCAAAAGGTGTTTTGCCTAAACCATTCTTTAATTTAAACCAGCAGTCACCGGAGAAGGTAGCCTCAAAACTGTAGACCTGAGAAGGCTTTGTTTCGTTTGCCTCTATTGGAGTTGACTGAGCAGCAACTGTCTCACTGACTTCCGTCTTGATAGCTTTAGTCTGTTTAACTTCGACCTGTTTAACAGCTGCCGGTTGCACCACAATTGGCGCCGGCAGAGAGGCAGAAACGCTGAGCTGTTTTGACTCAAGTGCCTGATTCTGAATTTCTTTGTTTAGTCGCTCATTTTTAGAGAGCGGCTCAGGTTTAGAGTCATCATCATTCGCGCCCTTTTGAGCATTCTTTTCTTGAACTTTTTCATCCAGAACGACGCCTGCCTTGCCACTAGACTCTACAGGCAATAATGAAGTATAAATATAGGCAATCAAGCTAATAGCAATAAGCATAACCGAAGCAACAACAAAGGCTTTTTTACGAGTGGCTGTCTGCTTAATTTTTTTCTCTAATAAAACGGCATCTTCTCGTTCTTGCTTTCTGCTACCAAGCTGTTTATCAAGCAATTCAACCATTCTTTCTTCATGAAGGTGAACCAAGCGACAGTAAGACCTAAAATAGCCTTTTAGAAAGACATCACTACTAAATTGTTCGTAATCCTCATCTTCCATCGCTGTGACGACACTGGCTCTCAAATGAAGTTCATGGGCAACATGTTCAACACTGTACTTTAATTCTTCACGGGCCGTTTTTAAAATTTTGCCGGGATTACTCGTTATATCTTGCGAAGCATCAGTCATTTACTTTCTCCGCCACTTTCTGCACCTAGATAGCCTGTATCTAAATAACCATCATTTAAAAGCCCTATTGCATGCTTGCTTTCATCTGAATCTGGGTACATTTCAGCTAACAACATGACTAAACCTTTTTTTTGTTTTTCACTCTTAAAAGAATGCGCTATTCGAATCCCCAACCACAGACTTTGTGCAGAATGTTGCATGTCCATTTCTCGAATCAAACGAACTAAACGATTATAGTAATGCTGAGCACGCTCATAGTCATGCGTTTGAATAAATAGTTCAGTAATACCTGACAAAGCTCGCCCATTCGTTCGATCTAAACGTAAAGTTTTTGTATAAGCTTCAATCGCTTGCTCAGTTTGTTCCAGTTTCAAATAACATAGAGCGAGATTTGAGTATATCTGACTTCGTCCTTCATATTTCGTGTCTTGTGCCGCATATTGAAAATGTTCTAAAGCTTCCTCTAAACGTCCTTCGGAATATAAAAAGGCGCCATAGTAACTCCTGCCCCTGGTAAAACCAGGATCAGATTCGAGCGCTTTCAAGAACAAGGCTTCAGCTGTCTTAGCTTCGTCCTCTTGATGATAAACCAAACCTAAGGCCGCATTAGCAGACGCATCGAGTGGGTCGATTTCTAAAGCACGACCCAGATGTTTTCGTGCGCGATGCAACTCATTTCGCTTAATGTATTCCAAACCCAATTGAACATAACGCTGAACAGCAATCACTGGGTCTGCTTTATCGGTTAGTGAACTGTTCGACGTGGTGACACAGCCATTTAATGCCAATACTAAAATAGCGATAATGCTTATTACTTTTACTTGAATCGTCAACAAACTTTTACCAACTTTCATTCTGTTAAATAGCCCACTTATTTTGCAGTAACTAAAGTATACCGACTAATACGTACCAACGAGATTATACCGACTAAAGCGCGCCAACTAAAACGTTACGGCTAAAACAACCAATCAAGAATTCGTTTGTTTTAATTCGATATATCGCGCACTTCTACGCGTTCTATCTTCTACCTTCCCAACCAATTGACCACAAGCAGCATCAATATCATCACCCCGAGTGGTACGCACTGTCGTAATATAACCTGCCGCAATTAGCTGATCCTGAAAATACCTTACTTCCATACTAGAAGGCTTTTTGTAACCAGAGCCAGGAAAAGGATTAAAAGGAATCAGGTTAATCTTACAAGGCAGATCCTTTAATAATTCAATCAATTGGGTAGCATGAATTTTCCGGTCATTGACGCCAGCCATTAAGGTGTATTCAATGGTCGCCTTACGTTTATCTGATAATTGGTTCAGATATTTTTTAACCGTATCAAGTAATACTTTTATCGGATATTTTTTATTGACCGGCACTAACTGATCTCGTAACTCGTCATTTGGTGCATGTAAAGATATTGCAATCGAAGCATCCGTTATTCCACACATTTTTTCAATCGCAGGCACTACACCCGCCGTACTGATGGTCAGACGCTTCTTTGAAATACTGTAAGCAAAGTCGTCCATCATGATATCGATGGCATCCATTACATTGTCAAAGTTAAGTAATGGCTCCCCCATGCCCATGAAGACCACATTAGTCACCGGTCGATCCTTCACTCTATCCAAGTCTTCGAATGATGCGATCGCGTTCCAAATTTGGCCCACAATTTCTTCGGCGCTTAAGTTACGATTAAAGCCCTGTTTTCCGGTTGAACAAAAACTACAATCAAGCGCGCAACCAATCTGGGATGAAATACAAAGCGTGCCTCTGTCACCTTCTGGTATCAACACCGTTTCAATACTGCTGCCACCCGGCATTTTCATCACCCATTTACGGGTACCATCAGTAGAGATCTCTTGTAAAATTATCTCTGGACCTTCAACTTTAGCAATTCGCTTAAGCTTTTCTCTCAGCACCTTGCTGATATTCGACATTTCATCAAAATCATGAACACCATACTGGTGAATCCATTGCATCAATTGTTTCGCTCTAAAAGGTTTTTCACCCATATCCGCGAAGAAATCAATCATCTTCTGCCTGGGCATACCGAGTAAATTGATTTTTTTGATATCTTCTGATGAATCAATAGTCATTTAATTCTTTACCTTAAATCTGTAACCGTAAACTTGTTTTTAGTTTGCCACGCTCTTTGGTTTATACCTACAGCGCTCAAAATAAAGCACCAAAACCGCGCACCTAAAACAAAAACAAAGCTCATCTATTATAACGACAAAAAGCAGGGCCCTTTAATTGGCATCTAAAAAGACAACCACATTAAAAGACATCCTGCTTGTGTCTAGCTAATTAAGCCTTAGCCGCGTGGGCAAAGTTCTTCATCAGCGAAGAAGTATGATATTTCACGTGCAGCTGATTCAGTAGAATCTGAACCATGAACAGCGTTAGCATCAATTGATTCAGCGAAATCTGCACGAATTGTGCCTTCAGCTGCTTCTTTAGGATTCGTTGCGCCCATTAGGTCACGGTGAGCCAATACAGCATTTTCACCTTCAAGAACCTGAACAACAACAGGACCTGAAGTCATAAATGCAACCAAGTCACCATAAAAAGGACGCTCTTTATGCTCTGCATAAAAACCACCCGCTTTTGCATCATCCATATGCATCATTTTTGATGCAACAATGTTTAAACCGGCTTTTTCAAAACGGCTGTAGATTTTACCAATAACATTTTTTGCAACTGCGTCAGGCTTGATAATTGAAAGAGTACGTTCTACTGCCATTTTTTAAATCTCCAAGAGTTAAACTTTAAATAATTAGGTATTTATGCACCGATTAGCTTATTAACAGCCACTTTATGAATAACTACATTATTCACTACTAAGCGGAAGACCATTCCATATGGAAATTCACAGTAAAGCGATATTCTTCCCATATCCAAATACAGGGCACAAATTTGAGGCGGAATTATACAGGTCTACGCACAAAAAAGACACACACCGTTTACAGCATTAAAGAATATTAAAATCGATGCCTTAGGCCGTCATTTTTTGAACAGCATTAATTAACATATTCGCCGCCTTAATTACATCTTCATCAGTGGTATACCGGCCGAAAGAAAAACGCAAAGCGCTTAGCGCTGCCACATCATCAACCCCCATCGATTTTAATACATGAGAAGGTGACATCGTCGCAGAGGTACAAGCAGATCCGGACGAAATAGCTAGACCAGGCAAAGCAGATAATAACAGCTGCCCATCCAAACCTAAAAAAGAAAGATTCAGAATCCCTGAGACACCTTGCCCAAACTGGCCATTCACCTTAACCCCCTTAAGCCCGGATATTTTTTCCATAAACATAGATTTCAAACTCGAGATGCGCGCCTGTTCCTCAACCTGAGCGGCACCCGCTATCTCAAACGCCTCACCCATTGCCGCTATCTGATGGGTAGGCAATGTGCCTGAACGCATACCTCGCTCATGCCCGCCGCCATGAATCTGTGCAGGTAAAACAAAATCGTCCCGGCGACGCACATATAGCGCCCCCACGCCTTTCGGGCCATATATTTTATGCGCACACATTGAAATCAAATCAGCGTGCAGCAACTGTGTATCCAAACCCAACTTACCTGCACTTTGCGCCGCATCAATATGAAAAATAATATCTTCTGATTTGGCCAGCTTTGCTATTTCAGTGACATTGGTGATGGCGCCTGTTTCATTATTAACATGCATCAGAGAAATCAAAATGGTATCAGGACGTATTGCTTGCTTAACATCCTCGACAGCTATTTCCCCATTCACTCGCGGCTTTAACCATGTCACATCAAAACCTTGCCCCTCAAGATACTCAACACAATCGATAACCGCTTTATGCTCTGCAAGTGAGGTAATTATATGCCGCCCCTTCTGCTTTCGGGCCGTAGCAACACCCTTTATTGCGAGATTGTTAGCTTCAGTTGCGCCTGAAGTCCAAACGATTTCTCGGGTATCGGCATTCAACACCCCTGCCACTTGTTTACGCGCATGCTCTACAGCCGCCTCCGCTTGCCAGCCATACATATGCGATCGCGAAGCAGGGTTGGCAAAAACGCCATCCATCGTTAGATATTGCATTAATTTATCAGCCACACGAGGATCAACTGGCGTTGTAGCGGCATAATCTAAATATATAGGCTTATTCATGGCACTCATATAATAAGGAAATAGGAAGATAGGCGTAAACACAGCCCAGAGCGTTAAGAGCTGATTATAACAAAGTAGATGATATATCTAAAAGCCTGGATAAATTAAATACCTAGAAATAGAGAGCAGATCAAATATCCAAAGATCGAGAGTAGATTAAATACCTAAAAGCCGGGCGTTAATAATATCCGCCTGTTTATCCTGCCGTAGGGACGTCACTTGGACTTCACGCTTATTCATTAAATCAAGCAGGGTAATATCACTCAAAAACGTATGAATCTGCTGACTCAAGTCCATCCAGAGGTGATGGGTAAGACATTGCTCACCATCCTGGCAACCTATTCTATCACCGCCTTTATCGGCGCTTTTATCGCCACACCGCGTAGTGTCTATGGATTCATTCACCGCACTAATAACTTCAGCGATAGACACTTCACTCGCCGCCAGCCTCAGCTGATAACCACCACCTGGACCGCGAATACTTTTAACCAACTGATTTTGACGAAGCTTCGAGAAAAGCTGCTCAAGATAAGAAAGTGAAATACCCTGCCGGACTGATATATCCGCTAAAGCCACCGGTTTCTGAACAGCATGGATAGCGAGATCCAGCATGGCAGTAACGGCATATCTACCTTTGGTGGTCAGACGCATGATTCCCCTTCAATGATTATCCACTTAATTAAATACACAAAAATTATCTAATACCCCAGTATTTTAATCAAGTACTCTTAATCACCCTGAGCTCATCATCATTCCGAAACAAGGCAATCGCGCAAAACAGAACCACAAAGAAGCAAACTATTGAGGGTCTTTGAAACAGCCCATCCCTTCTTCATCGAGAGCCGGAACCGCATCACTTTTATAAGTTGCGTCCAGATTTTTCAGCGCTTTACACATTTTGTTCATGCGCTCATCTACTAAGTGCATATGATCAAGCATACTTCTAATTGATCGTGCCACCGGGTCAGGCATTTCATCACTTAAACCGTAGGCGTCAAAACCGAAATTTTCGGCCATTTTTTGCCTTTTTGAATCGGCCGAGTCGTCTTTAGCAGTCACTTCTTTTAAAATAATTCTCCCTGGAATACCCACAACAGTTGCTTCTGCTGGCACCGCTTTTGTCACCACAGCGTTAGAACCAACCTTGGCATTCTCACCAACTTCAAAAGGGCCTAATACTTTTGCTCCCGCACCTACAACAACCCCATCTTTCAAGGTTGGGTGTCGCTTTCCCTTGTTCCAGCTAGTTCCACCCAAAGTCACGCCCTGATAGAGCGTAACATCATCACCGACAATCGCTGTTTCACCTATTACGACCCCCATGCCATGATCGATAAAAAAACGACGACCTATCTGAGCACCAGGGTGAATTTCTATGCCTGTCAACCAGCGACTGAATGTAGAGATACTACGCCCTAACCAGCGAAAATCTCTCAACCATAACCTATGCGCTAAACGATGAAATAAAATAGCATGCAAGCCAGGGTAGTTTGTCAAAACCTCGAATGTATTGCGTGCGGCAGGGTCCCGATCAAATACACTCTGAATGTCATCTTTAATGCCTTCAAACATTGCTGCACCTTACTTAAAAAAGCCTACGATTTTTAAAAAATCACTTTGTGTGTTTTTGTGCTGCGCTTAATACACCACGTAATATATTCACTTCCATTTTATCCAAATGAGCACGTTGAAATAGCCGCCTCATTCTGGTCATTAGTTGACGAGGGTTCGCCGGGTCGTGGAAACCGATATTAATAAGCGTTTCCTCTAAGTGCCGAAAAAAACCTTCAACTTCTTCGACAGGCGCCAGTTGCTCATCCCAGCCGGCATCATCCGCTGATAAAATAGACGCTATTTGATCAGTTGGGGCCTTAAGCGATTTATCAAGTAGCATAGCCATTCTTATTTCATAACTAATCAACTGAACTGCCATCGCAAGGTTCAGTGACGAAAAGTCAGACACCGCGGGAATATTCACATGATAATGGCACCGCTGCAGCTCTTCATTGCTTAAACCACTCGCTTCTTGCCCGAATAAAATGGCAATTTTACGCCTATCAGTCACATCTTCATGAGCAGCTTTATGCTTAAATATCTGTTCAATAACGAGCGCTGCACAATCTCTTGGATTCATTAAAGGCCAAACCATTTTACGACTTCTTGCACTGGCGCCAATAACAACCTCATACCCTTCTAAAGCTTGATCGACAGACTCACAAACCTCAGCCCCCTCTAATAAGTCTTCAGCCCCCGCTGCTCGCCGGACAGCCTCATGTGAAGATTTAGGGCATAAGCCCGCCTTATCATCACTAGATTGAGTGCAATCGCTTGGATTAACCAAACACAAGTGATTTAATCCCATATTTTTCATCGCACGTGCGACAGCACCAATATTGCCGGGATGAGTGGTTCGCATCAAAACGATCTTCACAGAACCTGCCAGTACTCGTTCCAAACTGGTGTCTGATATTTGGTTTTTTTCTGTTCCTTTCACGATTTCACATCCAACTGCAGCATACTATCTATTGACGCTGGGTTAATCAGACTTTTAAAAGAGTCAATTAAGGCTCGAGCTTCTGCCTCATCTACCGAGAGCGCCATACGCACAGCAGAACCGGCCATATGAGACAATAAAAAACCTACCTGAGAGAGCTTTTCCCAAAGCGCTTCATCGTAATATTGTTTAATACAAGAAAATATTAACTCAGCATGACGACGACTATCTTCAATATCCAGGTCTTGCATAGATTTATCAGCCGATACACTTACCCAAATATCCAACATGGCAGGATCATCCAAATACGCCTGATAATATTGTTCGATCATTTCCTGCAAAACAAAACAAGCCTCCAACTTAGAAGACGTAGCTGGGAGATTATTTGAAAGTGACGAGAAAGCATTATCGAAGGTATCTTGCGCAAGTGCTAAAGTAATTGCATTTTTGCTCGGAAAGTACTGATAGATAGAAGCGGGCGTCACTTCTGCGCGATCTGCAATATCATGAATTTTTAATTGCGCACTGCCCTTTTCGGAAATCAGGCTTTTCGCCGCACTCAAAATCGCGTCCACGCGCTTTTTACTTCTCGCCTGAGTGGGGCGGCGTCGAGTTTCCTTCGATGTAGAAGCCTTTGTAGCCGTAGCGGTGCTTTTGGCTGTGATTGTACTTTTAGCCATAGTTGTACTTTTTGTCATATCTGTACTTTTAGTCATATCTGTACTTTTAGTCATAGCTGTACTGCTAGCGATAGTCGTCGTAGTTTTTTGCAAGATAATTCCAATGAGCGTCTGCGTTATATTTCCAATTGATATTTTAACCAGATTCTTATCCAGTCAATTTTCAAGCAGAGTAGTTTACCGCTGTTTTCACTTAGATGGCAGCTTCGTTTACAGCTTTAGTGTCGATCAGTGTTTTTTTTGGTATCATGCGGATCAGTTAATCACTCTTTGGTGATTTGAACTGCGCTCTTTACAAATTTGTCTTCGGCTTTCGTTAGTAATACCAACACGTGTATTACTACAGTTAGTATTAGTAATTTTAGCGATGTTTATAGCATAAATAATGCGTTCATAAACAACACCGCCATTAACAACAGTAGGTAGTCATGCAACCGATTTTAAATATAGCCTTAAGGGCTTCTCGCCAAGCTTCTGAATACATCAATCAAACCATTGATAAAAATGACCCTGCACAGTCAGACGCAACTGCAAATGATAAATTGCTTAGCCACCTAGAAAGTAGCTTGTTTCAGAATTTCTTTGATAGCCTGAAAAAAGCTAACCCAACTCACTTTATAGTTGAACCTGGTGAAACCTTAGCCGACGTCAAAGATGATAGCTGGCACGTTAACAGCTTCCACAACCCTCAGCACCTATTAAGAAAGCTCCCCTCTTGTGCATATTCATTGATACATAAACATCAAGGAAAACCCCAAAACGCCTTACTCGTTAATCCTTACAGCAACGATGAGTATACTGCCAGTAGAGGGAGTGGCGCTGCGCTAAATGGCCGAAGAATTCGATGCACAGCAACCAAGCAGCTTGATCACGCCATTGTTGCCACCAATGCACTTAACCTACATTCTAGTCACACAGAAACACATACAGTCAACAATTTTATGGCAGAGCTAAGTGCAAATGTTGGGCAAGTTGTTGTGGGAAATTGTGATGCGCTTGATATTGCAATGGTCGCAGCCGGCCAAATTGATGCAGCCGTATTAAGCAAAACAAATCCTGCAGAAATCGAAGCCGCGCTTTTACTCTGCCAAGAAGCAGGCGTGTTATCTGGTACATTCAGCGGTGGTTTATTCGGAGGCACGAGTAACCAGGAAAATCTGATTGTTGCCAACCCCAAGCTTTTTAAAGCACTGGTTCAACGCTTGAATAGCTTTCAAACCAAACTATAAGCAACTAACTAGCAGAAGCCGCAATGCTAGAAACGGCCATAACAGAAACAAAAAAGGTGGGCCAAGAGCCCACCTTTTTTTGAACGTTTCACTTTATAACAAGCGTTTTTTATTACAGCGCTTCCTATCTGAGCCTAAGGCAGCTCATCTACCTCGTCGCCCTCACCCTCTCCGTCTTCAGCAACAGGCGCAATTAAGTCTTCTTTTGCTATCCCCATCATCAGCAGCACATTACTCGCAACATAAATGGATGAATAAGTACCAATTAAAACACCTATCAATAGCGCTTTAGCGAAACCATTAATCATTTCACCGCCGACAAAGTAAAGCGCAAGCAATACAAAAATAGTCGTAGCAGATGTCACCAAGGTTCGTGAAAGCGTCTGTGTCAAAGATATATTGATCACTTCAAGGGGCGTTTTCTTGCGTAGCTTTCTAAAATTTTCACGAATACGATCCGACACCACGATAGTATCATTTAGTGAGTAACCAATAACCGCTAGCAATGCTGCTAATACCGTCAAGTCGAAATCCCAATTCAGGATCGAAAATACCCCCACCACAATGATCACATCATGTATTAATGCCGCAACCGCGCCAATAGAGAACTTCAACTGAAAACGCATGGCAACATAGAGCATAACAATAGACAAAGCTAATAACAGCCCAAGACCACCCTGCTCTCGTAGCTCTTCACCCACCTGTGCACCTACAAATTCAGCGCGCTTTAGAGAAACCTTCTGACCTGCCGAAGATAAACTAGCAACGACCTCCAGCCCGACCTTATCGTTAAAACTCTCAGACAAGCGCACCAAAACAGAGGTCGCCGCGCCAAAATTCTGAACAACTAGCTTTTCGTACCCAGCAGTATTTAATTGCTTACGCACCTTTTCTAAATCAGGCGCGACCTCATACTCAACTTCAACCAAGGTTCCGCCGGTAAAATCCAACCCTAAAGCAAGCCCTTTATAAGAAAGCGATGCAATAGAAACAAGAATGAACAGTATCGAAAATGCCGCAGCAATTCGACGTTTACCCATAAAATCTATTTGTTTATTCATGACTCTCACCTTACCCTATCGATAGCTTTTTAATTTGACGACCACCATAAACCAAATTCACGATGGCACGGGTCAATACAACAGAAGTAAATAATGACGTGAGAATACCGAGAGATAACGTCACTGCGAAACCTTTCACAGGCCCTGTTCCAACTGCAAATAGAATCACAGCAGCGATCAGAGTCGTGATATTGGCATCTAAAATAGCGACAAAAGCGCGACTATAACCCGCATGAATCGCTTGCTGGGGCGTTAAGCCATTTGCCAGTTCTTCACGTATCCGTGCAAATATCAATACATTGGCATCGACAGCCATACCCACAGTTAAGACTACCCCCGCAATACCCGGCAAGGTCAATGTCGCAGAAATCATTGACATCAAAGCACCTAACATCACCACATTTACAGCCAATGCTATATTGGCAATTACGCCAAATGCACGATAGTAAGCAAGCATAAACAGCAAAACAACGCCAAACCCGATTTGAACGGATAATAAACCCGCATCTATATTCGCCTGACCCAGGCTTGGCCCAACAGTACGCTCTTCAACAAAGTAAATCGGTGCCGCTAGCGACCCTGCACGCAATAATAGTGCAAGTTCAGAAGCTTCTGGCGCAGAATCCAAACCGGTAATTCTAAAGCTATTACCAAAAGCGCCTCGAATACTCGCTAAGTTGATAATATTTCGAATTTCACGATTCCGGCGCTCAACTACCTCTACGCCATCAACTATTTTACGGAAAGTTTCAGACTTTTGCTCAATGAAAAGAACGCCCATACCACGATTAAGGTTATGCTTGGTCGCTTCCAGCATCATTTTTCCGCCTTTTCCATCCAGCGAAATATTAACTTGTGGAATACCATTTTCATCAAAACCTGCATTTGCATTCGAGACATTACTACCGGTAACAATAATGTCATTTTCTAACAAGACTGTTCTCTCTGGGGTATTTTTAAATGAGAACTTTTGAAAAGATCGCTTACTTGCATCAGCGCGAGCCTCCAAGCGAAACTCCAGATTAGCTGTTTTACCGATGATACGTTTTGCTGTTGCCGTGTCCTGAACACCCGGTAACTCAACTACAATTCGGTTTCTACCCTGTCGCTGAACCAGAGGCTCGGCGACACCCAGCTCGTTCACTCGATTTCTTAAGGTAATCAAGTTTTGCTGAATGGCATAATCTTCAATTTCTTTAATGCGTGCTTCAGATAGCTGTAAATTCAGGTAGAAATCACCCTCACTTTCAGACGTTTCTCTGGTAAATTGACGGTAATCGCTTGCGGCTAAAGAAACAGCTTCATTCATAGCTTCTTCAGTTTTAAACTTGATTTTTAGCCCTGCTATACCTTCGATATTGACCGAACGATAACGAATTTTCTCGCTTCGCATGGTTGCCTTCATATCACTCATGGATATTTTAAGCTTTTGACTTAAGGCTTTTTCCATATCCACTTCTAGAAGAAAGTGCACACCACCACGTAAATCCAAGCCTAATTTCATTGGCCCCGCACCTAAAGACCGCAACCAGTCAGGTGTACTTGGCGCCATATTCAATGCAGCGATATACTCGTCATTCAATGCATTTTTCAAGACATCTTTAGCCGCCAGCTGAGCTTCACTATCGTCAAAACGAACCAAAACATTTTTTTCGGTCAATTCTGAGCGTTTAATGCTTAGCCCTGCATCTGTTAACGCGCCTTCAACTTTATTTAATAAAGTCTCATCTGCGATAAAGGTACTGGATGTACCCGTTACCTGAACGGCAAAGTCATCTGGGTAAAGGTTGGGTAATGAGTAAACTGTTCCCACCGCTAAGGCGATAAGAATGAGAAGATATTTCCAAGCGGGGTATTGATTGAGCATGTTAGCTCCAAATCCTGTTTATGTTGTTATAGTTAGGCAATAAAAAGGCCTCAAGTATAGAGGCCAAAATAACGTGACTAGATACTCTTTAAAGTACCTTTTGGTAAAGCAGACGCAATCGCTACTTTCTGAATTTTAATTTCTACACCGTCAGCTATTTCGACGCGAATAAAGTCTTCAGAAACTTTTGAAATTTTACCAGCGATTCCGCCATTGGTAATTACTTCATCTCCCTTGCTAAGCTCAGACACTAGGTTCTTGTGCTCTTTTGCTCGCTTTGACTGCGGACGCCACATAAGAAAATAGAAGATAAGGATAAATCCACCAAAGAACACTAGCTGCATAATAGCGCTTGGCCCTTCTGGCTGTACTGGCGCACCTTCAGCTAATGCAAGTACTGAAAAAAAACAAAGTGACAAAAACAAGCCAATTTTTGCAATGATAGTCATGGTTTACTTCCTCTATATAGATAATTTAAATTCTTAATTTATTCATGAGCGTTAATCGCTCAAAATCGCTCTTTATTCTGGTACGCCTACATTATTTGGCGTTTCAGCAGTTAATTCAGGCGTTGACTCACCTCGCTGGTCGTAGAAGGCATCAACAAAGGCGGACAATTTACCCTGTTCAATCGCCTGACGCAAACCGCTCATCAAGTTCTGATAGTATCTCAAGTTATGAATTGTATTTAATTGCGATGCCAGCATCTCTTTACACTTATCCAAGTGATGCAAATAGCTTCGACTAAAGTTCTGACAAGTGTAACAGTCACACTGTTCATCCAGCGGCGCGGTATCCTCTTTGTGAAAGGCATTGCGAATTTTCACCACACCTTTTGAGGTAAATAAATGACCATTGCGTGCATTTCGGGTCGGCATGACACAATCAAACATATCAATACCACGGCGCACTGCTTCAACCAAATCTTCAGGTTTACCCACCCCCATCAAGTAACGTGGTTTGTCATTCGGCATTTTAGCGGCAACAAAATCCAGTACCTTCAGCATTTCTTCTTTAGGCTCACCCACAGACAAACCACCAAGTGCATAGCCATCAAAACCAATATCGGTCAGTCCATTGAGCGAGACTTCACGTAAATTTTCGTACATGCCACCCTGAACAATACCAAAAAGGGCTGATGGGTTATCACCATGCGCATCTTTACTGCGTTTAGCCCAGCGTAAAGATAATTCCATGGAGTCACGCGCTTCCACTTCAGATGCTGGATAAGGCGTGCACTCATCAAATATCATCACGATATCGGAACCCAACTTACGCTGTACATCCATTGAAATTTCAGGGGTCAGCTCAACCGGCGAGCCATTAATAGGTGATTTAAAGTTCACACCTTTTTCAGTGATTTTACGCATATCACCTAAGCTGAAAACCTGAAAGCCGCCCGAGTCAGTGAGTATCGGCCCCTTCCATTGAATAAACTCATGCAAACCGCCATGTTTTTCAACGACATCGGTACCCGGGCGCAGCATCAAATGAAAGGTATTACCTAAAATAATCTCGGCACCAATTTCTTCGATATCTTTTGGCAGCATGCCTTTGACCGTGCCATATGTACCAACCGGCATAAATGCAGGGGTTTGTATCTTTCCGCGAGGAAAATCAATTTCACCTCGACGTGCCTGTCCATCCGTCTGACTCACTTTGAATGACATGCAACACTTTGACTCGCTCAACACTTAACTCCTGAATAAATAAACTAACGAGGTATTCACCCCTGGTTTAAGACCTTACAGCTTTAAACCTTTTGTTTTAAAATTTTGTACCGGGGCTCTTGTATTGGAGCCCTTGTATTGGAACAACACCCGTATTTATTACCTTGTACGCCTATAAACCTGTACGCCTATAATTCTAACTTGCTTATAAACATCGCATCACCGTAACTGAAGAAACGATACTTTTCTTTAATTGCCTCATGGTAGGCATGCATAATATTTTCTTTCCCCGAAAAAGCTGACACCAACATTAATAGGGTCGATTTGGGCAAATGAAAGTTAGTAATTAAAGAATCGACGGTTTTAAATTGATAACCTGGGAAAATAAAAATTTCGGTATCACCCGTAAAAGCCTTTAACTTGCCTGATTGACTAGCAGATTCCAAGCTACGAACACTCGTAGTACCAACACACACCACGCGTCCACCGGCTTTTTTTGCCTGCTCTACCTGATCAACTACGTTTTGTGAAACATGAATCCACTCTGAGTGCATTTTATGGTCATGTATATTATCAACCTTCACTGGCTGAAAGGTGCCGGCCCCCACATGCAAAGTCACAAAGGCCGTTTTCACACCTTTATCCTTGAGTTTGTTAATTAAGGCGTCATCGAAGTGCAAACCTGCGGTCGGTGCGGCAGCGGCACCAGGCTTATCAGCATAAACGGTTTGATAACGATCTTGATCAAGCGCCTCATCTGAACGCTCAATATAAGGCGGTAAAGGAATATGACCAAAGCGCTCAAGCAAATCAAATACTACTTGATCAGCAGGCGTTTGAAGAATAAATAAGGCGTCCTGACGTCCTTTCATGGTCAGCTCGGCGACTTCATTTTGCGCCTCGTCCAGTACATAGATATGACTACCCGCTTTTGGCGACTTACTAGAACGCACATGCGCCAAAAAAGTATGCTCATCCAACATACGCTCAAATAAGATTTCTAACTTTCCACCGGTCTCTTTCTTCGCAAACAAGCGAGCGGGCACGACTTTAGTGTCATTGAAAACCAGTAAATCATTTGGCTTAAGCAAGGCTAAAATATCGCCAAAGTGCCGATGCGTTATTTGTGCTTTATCAAGCTCGCTATGCTCTAGGCCGTCATTTTCTAGACAGAGCAAACGACTTTGCGTTCGCTCCGGCATAGGATAATTAGCGATTAGCTCATCAGGCAGATCAAAATCAAAATCAGAGACGTTCATTAGATTATTGGCGTCTCACATTGAACGTCAGCATTTT
>Ga0105348_1000537_pt1 | contig 28487 bp, 22 predicted proteins | sample EN8Hudsemesocosm_2_FD_83504 | JGI IMG/M metagenome (GOLD analysis project Ga0105348, IMG submission 83504) | Methane-oxidizing microbial communities from mesocosms in the Hudson Canyon - EN8C Hudson Canyon | ecosystem: Environmental > Aquatic > Marine > Cold seeps | place: Hudson Canyon... | reverse complement strand
TTCATCAATTCATCAATTCATCAATTCATCAATTCATCAATTCATTAATCCGATTGGCTGAGTTTTCCAAATTCTAAAAGTAAGCTGAGTGTCCGATTAGCGGATACTCAGGTTAAAGTTGTTTTGTCTGTTCAGGCCATAATTAAAATTCTAAGTTGTACTGACTGGTTAGAGCCGATGCAGAGTATTAAATAGTTTGCAGGTAGCGTTGCCAGTCTTGAGCCGTACGTATGGTTTTTTTATCCAGCTCAGTATTTGCTATTAACTGGTTGAAAAGTGCTTTGGCTTTTTTGATCTGTCCATGTTCGTAATAGGCATAACCTAGAGATAACTGTAAGCTAATAGCGTCTTTTTCTTTTGCCTTATCTAGCGTTAGCAAGAGAGTAGCAATGGCGCTAGACCATGCCTCTTGCTCGATAAATAATTGGCTTAATAATTGACCCGGTAGTGCATTAGAGGCGGTAGAAATGGCTTTTCTCAGTATAGGAATAGCGTGTTGTGGTTCTTGAGCCTGAATGTAAGCACGGGCTAATAGCGTCAAATTTTCTGGCGTCACCCATACGATGAAACTATCTAGACCCTGTTGCAATACTTGTGTCGCTTTATGCGGATAGCCTGCTAACATCAGGCGTTGGGCCAAAGCGGTATACTCTGTCGTGTCATCTAGAAACCCTTGCTTGAAAGCGACTTCTAATACCGCTAAGGCTTGTTTGGTTTGCTGTGTTTCGTCATATAAGCCAACTAATTGCATACGAAAGTGCTTATCCTGGCCAAAATACACAATAAGGTGTTTTAGCACGCGGATAGCAGCCTCAAAATCTTTTATCTCGATGTAGCTTGCCAGTAATAATTGGTGATGATACTTCGAAGGTTTCTCCCTTTTCAGCTTTGATCTTGTGATGGCTTTATTTAGATATAAGGCGGCCTCACTATGTTTTTTTAATTTCAGAAAGGCTGACCCTATCCGGGCATATACCGCAGCGGAAAGTTCTTCCTCTGTCGCATGATCTAGCCAAGTTGTTAAGTAAGTAATGGCGCGATTTAACTCAGCGTCGATTATGGCTTGCTGATCTAGGTTTAACTGTTTTACATTTTGTTGACTCATCAATAGCTGAGCTAGGTCATAACGTAGTTTTTGTTGGTTTTCTCTTGCGAGTGAATTTAGCTTTAATGCGCTATCGAGTAAGGGCAATGCTTTGCTGGTTTCTTGTCGGCTGACGTAAATGTAGCCTGCCGTTTTGAACACCACAGCCGACTCATAAGCATTATCTTTTACGCGTAATATGAGCTTATTAAGTCGCTCAAAAGCTTCATCATATTGGCTCTGGTCGATGGCCTCTTGTACTTTAGTCAGTAATTTATAGGTACCTTTTGAAACCAAAGACTTTTTACTTTTACCGCCGCTATTACTTGCTGCAGCGACAGTTTCAGGCATTTGAAAGTCGGTCGCTATCGTTAGACCGGAAATGCTTAGAAGTAGTAATACGGCTATGTAAGGGCGCCATTTAAGTGTGCTTTTCATTGAATGCATCTCGGCCTCAGTTTAATCCAAATACGAGTTTTTGTTCTGCTTTTCGTTGCTGCGGTATACCCGCAATTAACTGAGGTGAAAATTTCCAGCGTGATATCGCCTTGATTGCCGCTCTATCGAAAATCCTCGGGGGGGTCGATTCTATTAGTCGTACATTGGAAACCGAGCCTTCGGTGGTGATCACAAAGCCGACTTTAACCCATCCCTCAATACTTTGACGTCGCGCTTTTGGCGGGTAGACGGGGTGGATTTGCTGAAGCGGCATGAGGTCAGTAGAAAACAGCGTGTTATCTTGGCTACCTGAGTTATTCACTTGCGGTATCTCTGAATATGCCAACTCTGTCAGTGTACTTGGGCTGATAAGGGCTAGCTCAGGAATGGCTCGCATAGGCAGGGTCAAGTCGAATTTCTGGGCAGGTAGGTCCATAGAAGGTAGAGAAACAGCTTGCGGGACAGGCGGTGTCGGCCTTGTTTGCTGTTCAGTGACTGCTTTTTCATTGGGCTTATCCTCAACCTGCTCCTCCAGAGCTGGGGTGGCGCGCAAAAAATCAATTGAAACGAGTGTTTGGGTTTCATGTGCTGGATGCTCTTGAGGTTTAATTAAATTTGCCATCATCCACAGAATACACAGCAACAGTACTGCGCCAAGTGGCATGAGTGTCACGAGTCGTAACATCACTGACGCCCTTTCTGAGTCGCGATGGCGATGTTTTCAATGCCCGCTAATTTAACTTGATCCATGACTTCTACCAGTAAACCTGTTTTTGAGTCGGTATCAGCCTGGATAATGACCCCGCTTTCAGGACTTTCTGCTTTCAAACGCTCAACATTTCGCCTGACCGCACGCGGGTCAACTTGGTGTTGATTAATCCAGATTTCGTTACTATTAGTGATAGCAATCAGGATAGAATTTTGGTTCTGCGTGGCAGTTGATTCAGCGCGAGGGCGGTTTATTTCGACCCCTGCCTCTTTTACGAAAGATGTCGTGACGATGAAAAATATCAACATAATAAACACCACATCCAACATGGGGGTCATGTCGATGGCAGCTTCATTGTCGTCTGAACTTAAATAGGGCACTCGATGTCGCATAGTGGTTGGTACACTCTCGTTTGTCTAATTTTATTTCAATAGCCTTGTGCTACAGACTGCATCGATAATTTTCTTTAAATTGTTAAAGCAGTGGCTAGTTTTTCGTGTCTGTAGGTGATCATTCGTTCAAGTTGCACACAAAGCAGTAAGCCCATAATGGCGACAAACATGCCCGCCATAGTAGGGATAGTGGCTTTGGATATGCCAGCTGCCATTAAACGCGCATTGCCTGTGCCATTAAATGCCATGACCTCAAAAACACTGATCATGCCGGTGACAGTACCCAGCAGGCCGAGCATTGGGCAGATCATAATTAACACCCTAATGATGGGCAGTGTCGCGTTCAGATCTCTATTTGCATTGCTGAGTATCGCTTCACGTATTCTGTGAGCACACCAAGAGCCAGTGTCTGAACGTAAGCGCCACTGCGCAACATGTTGCTGGTATTGATGCCGGTAGGTGATATACACAAACCACATGCGTTCAGCTGCCAAGGTAATCACCAGAAAAGCCACTAGGGCGATGAGCCATAACACCCAACCACCCAACGTGAGAAAGTGCTGAATGCTTAATAAGGGCTCAAATACTTGTCCCATGGTTAGTAGTCCCATACTAAACTGCATTATGACTCGTTTCTGTTCGGGGTAGTTCGAGGGCGTTCGATGGTTTGAGCGACCAATGATAGGCTTTGCTGGGTCAGTATGGTGAGCAGAGATTTAACGCGAGTAGCCACCAAACTGTGACCAAATAGGAGCGGAATGGCGACAACCAGGCCGAGCACGGTGGTAATTAATGCTTGTGAAATACCGCCAGCCATGAGTTTTGGGTCACCGGTGCCAAAAAGAGTAATCGCCTGGAAGGTACCGATCATGCCTGTAACGGTACCCAATAAACCGAGCAAGGGCGCAACCGTCGCCAGCAGTTTGATGATACCGGTACCCTTATCTAATTGAGGCGCTTCTCTGAGTATTGCTTCGTTGAGTTTTATTTCTAAGCCTTCATGGTTTTCGTGTATGGCTGCCTTGGTGTCAGAGCTGTGTTTGTTAGAAATTTGTTTGCTAGCGCTTTGTTCGTTTGAGCGAGTGCTTGATGCGTTAAGCTCGACAGACTCATGATAAACCGCGAGTACACGCCCTAAAGGGTTATTCTTATCAGGTTGCTCTGGTGTGGTCAGTTGTTGCTTAATCTGCGTATTAACTTTGGCTAAAGTAATCAGTCTAAACAAGGTATAAAGCAGACCTGCTATGCCTAGGGAAATAATGACAAATCCGACGGAACCGCCCTGAAAAATTCGATCTAACAGGCTGGGTTCTCTATTTAATCGCGCTAGTACGCTACCTCGAGTGGGGTCGATTAAGACATCAATAATATCGCCTGATGCGAAATTTTCAGCGGCTAGACCTTGCGAAAGTAAGTTGGCGGTACCTTCAGGCTGTCGATTAAGTACATTCAAACGTTGGTCGTATGAAGAGTATGATAAAAAATGAGTTTGAGTACTCGCCGTGAACGGCCCTATGCGATAAACCCTAGTGTTAACTTTGTCGCCATTTGTTTGGAATACGGGAGACTCGAACGTACTTATCTCGGAACTTGCTTGAACGTCTAGCAGTAATACACGCCAAAGCGTTTTCAAATCGTCAATTTGAGGCAGCTTCTCCAATTGAAGCAGCGAGTTTAGGTCGGTACTTGATGTTGGGTATTGGCTGGAGTTTAGCGAGTTATCAAGATCAGCCTTGGTATCACGTGCTATTTGACGCGCCACAGAATAGAGATCTTTCAAGTGATGTGAACGCGCTTCTAAAGTCTGTTTTAAGGCACTCGTTTGCTGCTTAGCGGTTTCTACTTGCTCAGTAAGTGATTGATAAAGCGCATTAGCTTTTTTTTCTTTTTGTTTTAACTGTTTTAGTTGCTCTGCTTGTTTAGACTTCGCTTGAATGAAACGCTTCTCTCTGGCTTGGTTTATTTCAAGCTCGCGATGTTTGTCTTGATTGACTTGTACTAACAGTTTATTGAGTTCAGCCTGAGCGGGTGACTGTGTTGATTCTTCAGCGAATACGGCATTGCTCACCAGTATGCAAATGAGTGTGCTAATTGTCATACGTGCTAAATAGTTTAAGCGGAAAGTATCTTTCATTGCTTTTCTCCTGATATAGACACCGGCAGGCGTAATAGAGACGGCGTCGCTTGTTCTCTCGCCATTAATATTCCTTGTTGAATTGTTTTACGATAGTCGGAAGATAAGTTCTGCCATTGCTGGCTCGTGGTGTTCCAAAAGCCCAGCGTGTCGCCATTTTGCGTTTGATAATAAAGACCAATACGACCCACACGTAAGATCGTGACCAGTTTCATAGCATCGTTTAGTTGAATTTCTGTTTGGTAGGTTTCCAGGGTGTAACCAAACTCGCGTTCAATTTCATAAGCCTCTAATACGCGGCGGTACTTTTCTGGTATCAGAGTATCGGGTTGGATCATGAGTGCTTTAAGTAACGCTAAACGTGTGCGGCGCTCATCTAACAAAAAGGGTAGGCCGTGCTCTACGGATGCCTCTAGCGTCTCAATCATATTGAGAATCAATGGAATAATCGCTTTCTCGGTGACAGTCACGGTTTCTAACTGCTCATTTAGTGACTGCATTTGCCGTGTTTGTTGGTCAAGCACCTGCTGTAGATGCTTGTTGTTGGTAGCAAGGTGGTTTAAGTTTTCGTGAGTCTTGCGGTAGTCATCAAGTAAGAGATTTGTTTTTATCTGAATTTCATCAATCTTTTGCTGCGATGCTTCACCAGCAAGATTGGCTGAATGGGTGATGTTTAAACTCTTATCCAACTGTTCTACAAGTGCCTGGGTGTTTCCCCAAGATAATGCAGGCGTGCTGCAGAGGGTGAAAATTAATGCGTGTTTTAAACTTTTGGCATCAAACAAACTGCTTAAAGGGCTACGTACAAGGGCTCTTAATTGCTGTAATGCGGAATTGAATTGTTTCATAGTTAAATTAGCTCTATCTCTGGTTTAATTGTTTACTAAACCGCTAACTGGGTGAAATGGTTTCCCCAGTGGGCTTTTGGCCAAGGCGATAATCCGGGAGTGACAATTTCTAGCGTAGTGCTCTCTATATGGAATAAGTCCCCGCTTGCCGAAGTGACAAAAAAATAGTTTCCGTCCCGACTCAGGGCTATACCGCCTGGGTCATTAATATCTACTGCTTTTAGGAATGTTTGTTTATGGGAATCCCAAAATGTAACCAGGTTTCCTCGTGGGCAGGTCACACCTGTAACACCTGACTTAGGGTGAATAGCAATGCTGGCGGTATAATTATTCATTTGCCAGTGTGTTTTTTCTGAGTTGCTTTTGAGTAAGTGGATTGGTTCAATGCCCCGTTGAAAACCCACTAAGGCGGGAGAATTGTCGCGGCCTTTATATTGCAGTGCGATGCCCACTGTGTCGTCAGTGCCTATCGTCATATGGCGAATACTCAAATGATGATCACTGAGTCGATGCTGTTGTATTAGCTGACCCGTTTGGCTGTTTATATAAGCAAGTGAAGGGCGCATGGTCGCTTTGTTTATCGCTTTACGACCACTTTCTGGTAAGGTTTGAATGCCACCGTTAGCGATGACTAGGGTTTGACCATCTGAGAGTAAACCGAGCTCATGTGGGCCTTGACCAAAGCTGTCTAATTCGCCGGTCCGCAGCTGAGTACTCAAATCATAGATGCCTATCGAGCCTTGCTGTTTCTTGTAATTATTTTCGCTAGCATAAAAATAACGGCCGTCGTGAGAAAAACAGCCGTGGCCATTAAAATGTCGGCCTATTCCAGGTTTCAAACTAGCGATGATTTGCCCTGTTTGTGTGCTAATGACCTGAGCATAGGTGCTGGGGTCACGAGGTATACCGATGACGAAAGTGGGGGTGGCAGGGCAAGCGGCGATGCTATGAAATTGAGTTTGTATTTGTGTCCGGAAAACTTCGGCACCCTCTAAGGTCATGCCACTGATAAAATGCGCGTCGTTGGCTTTATGTCCCGTTAAAAAAAGTTCGTGTAATTTATCTACAGAGCGGTCTGATTTATTGAATAATGAAGGCAGCACGGCTGGTATCGCGATTAAGCTTAAACTGCCAGTAAGGAGCAATTTTCTTCGTGTGATTTTGTCTGAGGATAGCTTCATTAATAGTGTTTTTTTGTCTGTGTTTATTTGCAGATGCTAATGATAATGAATATCATATGCATATACAAATGATATTCATTGTTAATGGCTCTTGGTTCGTGGACTATTTCGATTGCATTGATCTAGAGCATATAAATTGAAATTTTTAATAAGCCTGTAAGTTGTCTCATGAGTGAAGAAATTGAATCAATCGCTAAGCTATTTTTAGATACTTTTTTATTAATAGCAGATCCGAACGCGCGCCTATATTTTGTCTTCCTGTTATCGTCTCTGCTTATTGCAGGTCTGGTTTATTGGTTCGGTCCCGTGACGCGTTCAGCCGCGGCTAAATCCTCTCGCTCCATCATCGGCGGAGTCCGTTTTCTCTTCCCTACAAAAATCTGGCTGCATCAATCGACGGCCATCGATGTCATGCTGCTATTCTTTAATGCAGCATTAAAATCACTGGTTTTTATTCCTGTGCTAATGACATCTTTTACGGTTGGTTTTTATACGGTTAAGGGGCTTCGGTATGTGTTTGGTGTGGCTGACATGCCAATATTCGACTGGCCAGATGAAACCGTTGTAGTGAGTTACACTCTTGTATTGATCTTAACGGCTGACTTCACTCGCTATTATGTGCACCGACTACTGCATGAGATCCCATTATTGTGGTCTTTCCATAAAGTGCATCACTCAGCAGAGGTTATGACACCACTCACTTTATATCGATCGCATCCTGTTGAGGTTATGCTATCGCTATTACGTGACTTTTTGACGATAGGGTTTGTTTCGGGTCTGTTTTTCTATCTGTTCGGTGAGTCAGTTGATATTGTAATGATACTCGGGGTGAATGTAGGCCGCTTTATGTTCAACATAACTGGCGCCAATTTAAGGCATTCCCATGTATGGTTATCTTATGGTCCTCGATTGGAAAAAATCTTTATCAGTCCTGCTCAACACCAGATACACCATAGTAATAACTCAAACCACTATAACAAAAACTATGGTTCTCAATTTGCGCTTTGGGACTGGGTATTCGGTACCTTATATGTAACGAAGGGCAGAGAAAAAATAAGCTTTGGATTAAAAGCTAAAGCTGATTAAACATAATGTGCCTCTCTTTATTTTTTCCCTTACTCATTCATCTTTATTCTTGATTTAAGAATGCTTTATTTATCTAATATCACTATTAGTGATGAGTCATATATGAATAAGCAATTATTCAGTGGAACTTTTTTGCGTCAGAATGCACTAACTCAAACTAAATCAATTTCGAAATCTATTTAAGGTGATTTTTAGCTTGATTTTAATGTTATGAAGAGGTGCTTTAAATGAATATCTATGTGACCCGAATTTTCCGCCAAACCAGCTATGTTTTTTTCTTAAGTCTGGCTTTATTGTTTTCGAGCTATTCAAGTGGCGCAGAGGTCAAAACCAGCCAGAATCTGGGGCGTGATATTGAAAACACCATGGACCAACTTATTCTTAAGCTTAAGCAGAATAAAGCGCAATACAAAAAAGATACGAACCTGTTTTATCATGACCTGAACGCTGAGTTGAGTGAAATTATCGACTTCAAACGCATTGCATTAAAGGTGATGGGCAAGCATGGCCGAAAGGCTTCAACAGCGCAACGTTCAGAGTTTATAAGCGTATTCAAACAGAGCCTGTATAAATCATACGCCGCGGTTTTATTAGAAAATGACGATGTAGAAGTCAGGGTGATCAATTCGTCTTTAAATAGTCGAAACCCTAAAAAAGCCCAGGTAAACATGGAGATAAAGAACGGCAGTGGTTCTTCTTATGCCGTGTCATACTCCTTGAATAAAGGTAGGGATGAAACTTTTCGTGTAGAAAATATCGTGATTATGGGAATCAATATGGGCTTGGCCTTTAGAGATCATTTTCAGCAGCAAATGAAAGTTCATCGAGGCAATATCAACGCCGTTATTGACAACTGGTCTTCTGAAGGCGTGGCTAATGCATAGCGCCTCTATCTAGCGCCTTAATCTAGTTCTGATATATAGACATGTTATATTGTAAGGCTGCCAAGCCTATACGATTAAGAGTGTGCCCATGAAGAACCAAGAGCTGAGTTTATTGTTTATCTTTGATGCGGTGATGACCGAAAGCTCAATTTCCAGAGCCGCTGAACGATTATCGATGACTCAGCCAGCGGTCTCGAATGCTGTAGCCAAAATGCGTCACCATTGGAATGACCCCTTATTTATCAAAAAAGGCCGTAATATTGAGCCGACCTCTTTCGCCTTAAATCTATGGCGGCAAGTGAAGGGGCCGCTTTTGGATTTATCCCATGCCTTGAATGCGCGCGAGTTTGATGCGCTTGAGTCTAAACGTAATTTTCGTATTTCCCTGACCGATATCATGGTCGACCTTATTTGGACCCAACTAGCCCGATACTTGTCGATAAACGCACCTAATGTTGATGTGTTTGCTGTGCCTTTTACCATTGAAGGGGCGGCTGATTCTCTTAGAAAAGCCAATGTTGACCTCTCCATTGGTTTAATTTCCGAACATGATACTAGTATCCGCTCGACTTGGTTGTTCGATGGCGATTATGTTTGTGCCATGTCTAAGAGTCATCCCTTGGCGAAAGCAGGCGAGCTTGATCTGGATGCCTTTGTAAATGCCAAACATTTGATGGTCTCGCTCTCAGGTGATACTTCAGGATTTACCGACCAGGCTTTGAGTAAATTAGGGCTAAAGCGGCGGTTGGCGATGACAGCGAATCATTTCTCGGTGGTACCAAGCATATTGAGTGAAACAGATTTGATTGCCGTGGTGCCACGTATTGCGGTGGGTAATCCCGCGTTTTCTGAAAAACTAGCATTGGTAGAACCGCCTCTCGTGATAGAGTCTACCAGCCTTTATTTGGCTTGGCATGCGCGTCATGATAATGATCCGGGTATGATCTGGATGCGTGAGTTACTCACTAGAATTGCACAGCAAGCATGGGGGAAGTGCGAGCACTGTTGATGCTTTAGCGCATTATTAGTTTAATTATGCTCTGGTCTCGTGATGCTCTGGTCTCGATATGTACAGGTCTAACGCTGTTAATGTCTAACTAAATTGTGTAGATGTTGCCAGGGCTGTGCTTCTTCAAGCTCGTATGCTAATTCAAGCAAAATTTGTTCTTGTCCTAAATTCGAAGCGAGCTGTATCCCAATAGGTAAACCATCTCTGCTCATACCCATGGGGAGGGATATCGCCGGGGTGCCAGCCACATTAGCGATCGGTGTAAAACTGGCATAACGTGTGAGCCTTTCAAAGAGAATGTCATAAGGTGTATTGGGATGCAATTCGCCTAATGGACGTGTGGTTTGGGCCAGAACAGGGGAGAGTACAACATCAAGTTGTTCAAATTGTTTTTTAAATACCTGAGCTTGTTGTTTTAGCCGAAATAAAAATGCAGGTGTTTTATGAATATGCTTGAAATAGTGATTCGCTAAACCGTGAGAAAAGGGGTCAAGCAACTCAGGATTAAAGCTACGATTGAATAATTGCTTTGCTGTTTTTTTTACCAGAAAAGATAGCATTCCCCAATATAGACCGAAGTCTTCTGCGAATTGAGCGCTGACTGGCAGTTTAATTTCTTTAACGTCGTGTCCCGCTTCTTCCAATAGGCGGGCAGTTTTTAGAACCGATTCTCGGGTGTCTGTATCGGAGCTGAAACCGGTGACTGAGTCGGTCACGAGTCCGATCTTTAGTCGTTGCTTATTAGGACTTGTGACCAAGGGAAGTAAGGGGAGGTTAGTATTGCGATAATGCTTTTGTAACTCAAAATGAAAATAGGCAGTATCTCTGACACTCCGCGTAAGTACGCCCTCACTAACTATGTTAATCGGTAAAGTTTTGGCCGCAAATTCATTTATATGTCGATTGCGGCTGGGTTTTAAACCCACCAGTCCACAACATGCTGCGGGGATGCGAATTGATCCCCCGCCATCATTGCCATGAGCAAAAGGTACCACACCTGCCGCCACTAAAGCTGCTGCCCCTCCAGATGAAGCACCTGATGAATAATCCAAATGCCAGGGGTTGCAGGTGGGGGCAGTATGAGCCGGCTCGGTGGAGGCATTAAAACCGAATTCAGGTAAAGCGCTTTTGCCGAGTACATTGACCCCCGAGGATAGGAATTGCTTGGTATAAGCGCCGTGGCGTGTTTCTGCTTTGGGTTTGAAGGCAGCAGATCCGTAGCTGGTGGGTAAACCTTTTACCGCTATATTATCTTTTATATAGGACGGTATGCCCTGAAAGAACATGGCGTTTTTTGCCTGTTTGCCTTGTGTCTGGGTAAATAGTGTTTGGGTAAGAAGTGATTGGCTAAGCTTTGAAAGACTCGGTGGCGCATGATTAATTCGCGTGTGGTTATGACGGTTAAAGGTGATGGCATGAATAGAGGGCTCAACTCGCAAGGCTCTTTGACGCGCAGCCTGTGCGAGTTCGGTGGCAGATACATTGCTAGCCCTTAAATCTTGTACCAAAGCCACAGCATCTTTTGTGCCTAAAGCATCATCCTGATAAGCATGAATAGACTTGTGTCGGTCTTGTTTATTCATTACTGGTTTTATCCAGAGCTTCTTGGCAATGGTGTAACTGTACTTTAGTTAATACCAATTCTGCAGCAAGCTGGTTAATGATTTTGGCATGCTCATGATTGAGTAATTGTATGCCATCGGTAATTTGCTGAGTGATTAGACCGATGTGCTCTTCTCTAATATAGGGTGGCAGTTTGAGAGAAAAATTTTGTTTCCCCATATTGCCGTACTTCTTGTAGACCTCTATAAGTGTGTCGATCGTAATATCGATAGCGGCATCATTGTCGCCTTTCGATTCCATGAGTTCGCGTATTCCCTCCTCAAGATAGGACATTCCTTGTTCTTCTTTGGATGGAAATTTGATTACCTTTCCCATGTTAGTACCTCCAAAAATAAGAAGGGTGTCAGTCTTTAGTATAGCGCAGTTTTAGTTAACAGACGTATTCACCAGCTTAGTTCATTTTTGCATATGAGTCATCGTGCGTTGTTATTGACTACTTATAACTATTTACCACTTATAACTATTTATCACTTATAACTGCGTATCGGCATAAGTCTTCTATACTTAAGTTAAGTCATTTGAAAGTTGAGTCATTAGATACGCCATAAAATAAAAGGGGCCGTATGTTTAGTGATCTTTTGTTTGAACCTTATCTTCGTTTAATTTTTGCTGTCATTGTCGGTGGTGGCATTGGTCTTGATCGTGCCTTTCGTGGTCGTGCGGCGGGTTTTCGAACGCATATTCTTGTGTGCCTGGCCTCATGCCTACTTATGGTGATGAGCGACTTCCAATGGGCGAATATACCCAATCAGCTTGAAACCATGATAAGAGTCGATCCTGCTCGAATGGCGCAAGGCGTGATGACGGGGATCGGTTTCCTGGGCGCGGGTGCCATGATGCAGGACAAAAATACCGTTAGGGGTTTGACCACAGCCGCTTCTATCTGGATTACCGCTGCAATAGGGCTGGTGATAGGCGCTGGGTTCTATCTTACCGCAGTTTTTGCTGCCTTTCTGACACTCATCACCTTGGCTATTTTTAACCAGATCGTTGAAACACTGCCTTTGCGTCATTATGCGGTACTAGTTTTACGTTTCTCGCGACAGGATTATTGGTCAGAATTACAAATCAGAGAAACCTTAATAAAGCACTCTTTAGTGGTGAGTAACTTATCGTTTAAGCTTAACAATAACGGTAAAAATCTATCGTATCAAATGACCGTTCGTACCAGTGACTTGAATGCACTCTCAATGTTGGCCGATGATTTATTAGCCGCCGATTTGATTAAAGAATTTAGTTTACGTCCTATGGGCGATTAGCAATGAACGCGATATCTAATCACTTTTGAGGTTTATCTGATGTCGAAAGAATTGGGTTCGAAACAAAATCTAACGAGTCAAGAATGGTTAGATCGCACGCGTGAGTTAGAGCGCTCAGGTGAGTTCTTACGCGCTTACGATACGGCTATCTCAGGTTTAAAGCAGCATGCTCATGACCTGATGTTGCAGTATCGGGCGGTGCTAGTGTTGGCGCGGGCGGGGGCAACGATACTCGCCAGTCAAAAATACGAAGACTTTAATCTAGCCTCGCACGAGTCTGAAGATATTGCCGCATTGGGAGCACGCTTATCAAAAGATGAAGCTTTGTCTGTCTCTGAGGGAAAACACTGCCCTAAAGCTTTACTTGCTGCAGAGCAATATGAAATTATTTTTAAACGTACAGGGGGTTATTACCCAGGTATAAATGCGGCCACTATGTATTTGTTGGCTGGCAATGAGCAGTACGCTAAAACGATTGCCAAACAAGTGATTCAAGTTCTGGATTGTTTTGATATTGAGCATGATGAAAAAGAAAACCTGAATGGGCGTGATGAGGGCCGAAATGAGTATTTACATAATGGCGCGAATAATGGCTTAGGAAATCATAAAATAAGTGAAGAAGAGCGTTATTACCTTTTAGCTAGTCGCGCTGAAGCTTTACTTATTTTAGGTCAGGTAGATCAATTTTTAGCGGTGCTTGAAAAGGCATTTATGGCAGTAAAAGACGATTGGGCCGCCTTGGCAACGACTCGAAAACAGTTGCGTTTGGTCTGTCGCTTGACGCATCAGGATGCCCTGATTTTGAATCATTTTCTGCCACCTACTGTGATTCATTATTGTGGACATATTATTTCACGCTCAGGTATTGATGGACGTTTTCCCTATGAACAGGAGGGGAGTGTTAAAAAGTCACTGCAAGTTGAATTTGATCACCTAAATGGTGTGATTGCCTACGGTTCACTCGCCGCCGGAGCAGATATCATGATAGCCGAAGCAATTCTTGCCCAGCAAGGCGAATTGCATGTGGCGCTACCTTTTTGTTTAGATGAATTTATCGATGTATCGGTTAGACCGAGCGGCGAAGATTGGGTCCGGCGTTTTTATCGCTGTTTGGGTTTAGCCAGTAGTGTGCGATATGCCACGGAAGATAGTTACTTGGGGGATGATCAGTTATTTACCTACTGCAGTGGTTTGGCGATGGGTTTGGCCGTCTTGAGGTCGCGTTATTTAGACAGTCCTATAAAACAGGTCGCTGTTTGGGATGGTGTTGCACCCAGCACGACGGTGGGTACCGCTTATGATATTGCTTGCTGGAAAAATTTAAATCTGCCTCAATCGCTGATTACTGTGACTGGACGACAAGCGCCCTACGTCAACGTTGAGGCACCTGTTTCGAGGCTCGGCCGTGTTCAACGGGCGATGTTATTTGGTGACGTTAAAGGTTTTAGCAAGCTAAAGGATCAGCAACTTCTGATTTTTGTTGATCAGGTTTTGGGGCGATTAGCCAGAGTGCTAGACAGCTTTGGCGAAAAAGTGTGTTTTCAGAATACTTGGGGGGATGGTATTTTCGTGGTGTTTGAAGACGCTCATGACGCGGCACTTTGTGCAATAGCGATGCAGCAGGCGATGAATAACTTACATAATAGCGAATATGGGCTTCCTAAGCATTTAGCATTGAGATTAGGGGGGCACTTTGGGCCCATTTATAAAGCCAAGGATCCGGTGTTAAAGGTCGATAATTATTTTGGCGCACACGTGAGTTGTACTGCCAGAATAGAACCGGTGACCCCTGAAGGTTGTGTGTACGTGACCGAAGCTTTTGCAGCCATGATCGCGCTTGATAAGGATGCTGGTTTTGCTCGTGATGCTTATAACGGCGCTGCTTCTTGTGCTGACTATTTTAGCGGCGACTACTTCAGCTGTGACTACGTGGGTAATATACCGGCAGCAAAGGGTTATGGCGATCTATCGATGTATTTGTTGCATCATGCTCGCGCACTTTAATAGTACAAAGATTTATTTGTATTCTTAACCCGTCCTCTAGGTTGCAAACCCATCACACTTTACCTTCTTCCATGGGTTCACAGCCTTCATTTTCTCTTATATTTTAATATGTAGTTCTTAATTCTAGGCGGATAATTTTGTCATAGAACTCAAAGTTTGTCAGTGGTTCACCATAACCCAGGAAGATAGAGTGTTGCTTCCCGAAGCTAGCGCGCGCACCAATTTTCAGATTAGTGATAATTTTACCCCTGACTTTCATTGGTGCGGCTTTAGAAGGTGTTCCATCAGCAGAAGTGAGCACTTGCCCCCCTAAAAATTTCCAGGTAACTAACTCTACAATTGGTGAAATACGAGTTTGACTCGAAACGTTGAAATCATACCCTGCACCGATGCCAAAACGTAGGATCTCACCGGCATAATCTTCACTTTCAAAAGGAGTGCCTCGACCATTTGTACCATCAATGGGGAACCAATATCTTAGCTCAGAAGCAATCGTCCATTGTTCGTTTAAGCGGCTAGAAAATAATAGGCCAGGTTCAATGCTGGTATGATCGGTTCCAAGGCCTTTTTCTGAATCACCTGTTGGTAAGTATGCCCTTAGCTGAGCGGTAAGATGAGATGATGACTGGTCTAATAAGCCCCACTTAGCGCCGATACGAATATCACCAAGACCTTGGTCGTGCCCAAATATTTCACCATCTACAAACCGGATCGGGACTTCAGCAAATACTGACATATTCCTTTGGAGGGCGTATTCAAAGTCAAAGCTCAGTTCTTGATAATCAAGCGAGGTTTCAATAAGAGGTGAGGTTAAAATTGCACCTGGAATTACCGTCCCGACGGGGCCCGGTGCGCTGGGGTTCAGTACCGCGCCATCAGGGGCCGGGGTATTAGATGGCGGGTTGGGTACTACTCGCGCGCAACCGCAAGCGCCATAGAAAAACTCTGCTAAGTCTGGAACCATATTATTAGAACCGGAATCAACTCTCATTCTGAACTGAGTTTGGATTATTGCACTATCAATATACCCGGTATTACTGTCGGAGATGAACATCGGCATATCTTTGTCATCGCTATCCCAGTTTGTATCTGGATCTTCATCTGCAAATACAAAAGAAATACCGGTGGTGAGGGACAGCATTGATACAAAAAAAGCTGTGGTAAAGCGTTTCGTTAAATGACGCATGTGTGGTCTCCTATGAGTTTAACGACAGCCCATAAGATTCAGCGAAGTGGTACGCAGTCATCAAGGTTCTGTCAGTATTAAGGGCCTGATATCAAACAATTTTTAATGTAGACCCTTACCGCCTGCTATTATTTTCTGAAAGTCGTGGTGCTTATTTAATGGATGGAACTTACCGCCTACTTCTGACTGCTTAATTAATATGTTTTTTGAATAGCCATTATTTACTGCTTGTTGCAAGAGAGATAGCGCCATCGAAGTATATGATTCAGCGAGTTGGTCGCGTTTAAATTGCTTTAATTTAGTATCGTGATTAACCATATCTATAGCCTGTACTAAGAGCCCTGCAGCACTGACTTTTCTATTCTTATCTAAGGGCCGCTTCAGTAAAGATTCCAGGGCAGATTTTGAAGCACGGAAATTGCCTATTTTGAGATGATTCTTGGCAAGTAACCAATAGGCATTACTCAAGTTTTTCTGATAACCCGAGCTGGGCGCAGCTGAATTTACAGCCTTTAAAAAATATGTAACAGCTTGTGTGATTAACTTAATACCCGCTCGAGTCTCACCAGAGTCAATTCTAAGTATAGCAAAGCTGGCTAAAAAACCACCAAATCGGTTATTAAAGTTTGGGTCTTCATTAAATTTAGGAGAGGTATTTTCCAGCTGGGTATAATGTTTGATGGCTATTTTGACTGCTTGCGTGGCTTCTTCTATACGATCCTGGCGTCTTAGTATGGCGCTTTGGGTATTATAACTATTGGCAATTTCATTACGTAATTCGGGTATAGGCGTCGCCAGGGTCTCAAATAACTGGCGTGCTTTATTGTTAGCGATCAAGGCAGAATCGAACTCTTTACTGGTTAAATACACATTTCCCAAATTATTGTAAAATCTCGCCAGCCCTTCCATGTATTCACGTTTATCAGGTGCTTGTTCTAGCAGCTGTTTGACAAGGTCAATCGCCTCATTATAAGCCTGGGCCGATTTTTCTGTTTGGTTCATGCGCCTTAAGAGGCCTCCCAAACCATTTTGTGTACGGGCTAGTCGCCACGCATCCGAAGGTTCTTCACGCAAGTTAGTTAGGGTTTTAAAAAGTGAAATGGCGAGTTGAAAGTGTTTATCAGCTTCTTCTGCGCGCTTTGAATCTGCGCCCAATAATATGCCCAGATTGTTATAGCCGCGTGCAAGTTCGTAACGATAGTCATACCCTTCAGCAAAACGTGTTACAAGATCCTGGTGATATTTCAAGGCCATGTGAAAAGCGCTTTCGGCTTTTTCCTGATTGTATTGCATAACTTGAGCGCCATACCAGTTATAGGCTTCGCCTAGTCTATGCTGAATTAGGGCCTGTTCAGGAAACTGTTTATGTAAGTCTTTTAAGCTTTGAATCGCTTTGAGTAAGGTGCTTTCTGCTTTTGTAGGCAGGCTTTGCAGTTGATAAATTTTGCCTAAACGAACCTGTGCAACGGCCGCTTCTAAACGCAAGTTTACATCAGCCGCACGATCTTCCTGGAGAGACTCATAAAAGTGTCGGGCCTTCTCAAGCAATTGCTGCCGCAGCTCTTCTGTTTGAGGAATATCAGCGAGATTACTCTCAACTACCACATCGGCTAGCATTTCATCTACGGCCGTTACTGCTAGGTGAAAGTTTTGTTCTGCCCGCGCTTGTTGCCGTTCTGCTATTTGTTGCTGGACGAGGGCATACACGGCAAATATTAATAAAACAAAAGCCACGCCCCAAGCAGTTTGCAAACGTTGTTGATGTGCTTTGCGTTTTTCTGCTTCAAGGTGCTCTCGTTCAGCCTTACTTTTTTCAAGGAAGGCGATGGCCGTGTTAAAATGGTTATTATAAAGCGCAGCCCATGCGGTACTGGGTTGGTTTAATTCCAGCCACCTGAGACCAATTTGTAACTCTGGGTCTCGCCATAGTCCGGCGGTGCCTTTTTCATACCTTGAGGCGGCACGTGATAATCTCAAATAGGTTTGCGCTGAGGTTTTTTCCTCTTTAGTCCAGCGGATTAAATGTTCCCATACCCGCATTAGACTTTCATGGGTGATATCAATCACCGAGTCGGGTATTAACTCAATATCATCTGTGGGGGTGAGGAAGGCGCGGCTATTTAGTCGAAACTGGTCAATAACCTGAGTCACCTGATGAATTTCTGCCTGAGCAATTTCGGCCAAACTTTTCAAGGTAGTCGGTCGGCGTAGGCCACGACTATCAGCCAGAATGTCTGTTAAACATTTGAATACAGAGGCCGCAATGTGTTTGGCTTTATCGGAATCAAGTGCCTCAAATACTTCATCTGCATGACTCGATAAAGCCGCCTCCATCGTACCAATGGCTTGATAATGCTCAAGGTCCAAGGGCTCATTATGTCGACCCTGCTTGAACCAAAAATCCCAAGTGCGCATTAAGGCATGTTGCAAAATGGGTAATCGGTCTGGGTTATCTCCCACATCATTCAATAGTTTGACTAAGAGCCGAGGTGAAATATCTGACCCTCCCACCATAGCGGGACCAGAAATTGCACTTCTTAACTGCGTACGCGTCATACGCGGAACCAGAAATTGCCCCTCGTTAATGGCTTCGGGCAGACCAGGATATTCATTGCATTCACCAATAAAATCGGAGCGCATGGTTAACACAATGTAGATAGGTAATTCGGATTGAGTGGCGGCGTGGGTTAAACGTTTTACAAAAACGTGGGCGTCTTCTCTGGCTTGATCTGCCTGTTTTTTATGTTTGAATTGTTTGTCTTTAAAGCGGAACAGTTCTTCAAATTGATCTACTACGATGAGTATATTTTCATTCTGTGGAATGCGTGCCAAGCGAATACAGTCCACTAAGCCATAGTTACTGCGAATAATGGTGGCTTCGTTCACCACCGGGCTAGCGTCTTCCAAGCGGGCATCGTGACCCAATATATCCGGCTGGCTCAATGCTCTGGCCAGATTACCAATGGGGTCGGCACCTGGGCGCATAATCGCGACGCGCCAACTTGAACCAGCTTGCGTCATATAACCGCTGTATAAAGAGGGAACTAAACCTGCCTGAATTAAGGATGATTTACCACAACCTGAACTACCTATAACGCTTAAAAAACGTGTTTGGCGCAAGCGCATTAATAACTGATCAACGATTTGTTCTCTGCCAAAAAACAAGTGGTCGTCTTCACAGACAAAGGGCCGCAAGCCTCTAAATGGGTTAGACAAACTCTCTGTATTCATTTTCCTTTTTTGTCCTCGCCAATTATTGTTTTAAGGCATTGATAAATGGATCGAGTAAGTCAGCTTTAAAGGTATCAGGCTGGTGAATAACGAGCGCTTCATGGCTACGTAGCCATTGTTTGCGCTTTTCATTTGGGGGTACGAGTATTGCGTTGCTTTTGAATGGTTGGGTCCGCCCGAAACCCGCACTCTTACGGATTTCCCTGAGTTTTCGGTGTAACCAGAGCTCTTTGGCTTGGCCATAATAAATGAGTACAGCATCGGCACGACAGAGATTGTCTTCATGGTCTTCACGCACCTCTGCTTCATCGCCTTCAAATACCGGCAGTATCACTTCAAAACCCTGGTCAAAAAGGCAATCAGCCACGGGGGTGACTGCATCCAGATCAGGTGCGTCACAAATAAGGTAAATGCTAATAAACTCCTCAGCTTCAGTCAGTCCCTCAGCTGTTTTCTCTATTGATGACATTGGGTCTAATGTTGACGTTTGTTCTGTGGATATTGATGCTTGAGTTGAAGGCTCGCTAGGCATAAAAGAGGCATGGGTTTGCGTTGGTGTTTCATTGAAAGCAGGCTTTGCTGAGCGCTCAGACTTTAAATGTGAATTTAAAACTTCGGTCACTTGTGTCTTCAAATCTTCTAAGGGGGTTTCCAGAAGATCGCCACCAAATTGAATTCTGGGGTCGGAACGAAGTGATTCAATAAACTGTTTTTGCTGAGGTTCTTCAACGTCTAAATCTTGTGGAATCCAAACCAGGCGGCTAAAACTGCCTTGTTGTTCGCGTTCAATTGCCAGCTCGTTTTGGAGTGCAGCCAGAGAGTCTTTTGAACCTTCGGGTATCACTCCATATTGTCTGCCAATAGGGTGAATAGATAAGTTACATTGAGCGAGGTTTTCTCGCAAAAAAGGCATTAACTCGTCAACATTCAAGGGCAAAGGTTGATCGGGCAGCACTCTGACATTTTGTCCGAGTAAATCACGTCTAATCGAATCATATTGCTCTTTGATATCGTAACTCGTACTTGCAACATAAACACTGGTTTTATCCGGGTCAGTATTAGACCTTGCCGGATCGTTTGGGTCGAGTGCCAGCTGGTCAAGTAGTTGGCAAAGGTCTTGGGCAAGGTCATCGAGTTTGACCCAGAATTCCCGCTCGGCTTCACCGCCAAACACTTCGTTGAGCTCGCGGGCTCTGCCGGAGTTCGGGTCAATCACATAGAACTCATAACCCAGCACATTGCGGATATTATTGGGGTGCTCACTAATGGGAACAGGCGTTTTAAGCACTTTGAAAATTCGGGTTTTATCACCAAAACGTAAACCGCCGGTTTTGGCTGAAGCATGACAAAACTCATCCAGCTCTTTCGTACACCATTCAGAATGTACGTAACGGGGCGTCATAACTGACACTAATACCGCCACATTAGGAAGCTGGTCAATAATGGTATCGTCGAAGAAGTCATTGCCTTGGAGTTTTAAGTCACGCCAGACCTTGGACTTGATCCCACGAAGTTGATCGACCCGTACTTCCAGCGCATGGTGAAATTGTGATACCCAGCCGTCTGTATCTTTCACTAGAGGCTGATTATCGATATGGGCGTAGCTGATGAAAATGTCGTTCTCAAAATTCATACAAATCCTGCCTGCGCGGATATGATAGTCTTTTCAATGTGAACATTAGCCTAGCTAATATTGACTGAGCCAATATCTATTAGTATAAAACTATCGGCTTACATTAATGAGTATAGAGCTCAGATCTGACTATGGACAGCTTGAGAGGAAAGTTTAAGAGGGAAGTTTGGCGGCTATGTTCTTAGAGTGGCCCTATCGCACTAACTATTAATCTACAGTCGTGATGCTGCCAAATAATGTTTATACTGTTTTGGATTTTAGAACAGAGTCCAGATAATAAAAATATTAGTGGTGTAAAGGAAAGAAAGGGAAAGGTTTAGGATGGATGTGGTTGAAATTACTCGTTTAGAAAGTGGCGTCATAAAAATAGATTATCCCCAGAAGCATATTACGCTGGATATTGTTGAAGAGGTATTTAAACGGGCTTCGAGTATGATCGATGGGCCCTCGCCTTTTATAATATCGGGCAATCGTATTTTATATGTAGACTATGATGTACTGAAATTTACAGCCTCCCCTGAATACAGTGACTTAGTTTCTGCTCAAGCTATTCTGACTAGAACGCGAGTTGAGCGCTTACTCGGAAGCCTATATATGAAAACGCACCCCACTAATTACTTAAACCAATGCTTTGTAGATGAGGCGTCCGCTTTGGCATGGTTAGCGTCTGTTAAGTAGCGTGCTTGGGCAGCCTTAATGAAATAAGTGCAGCAAGTATTATAAATAACGTCGACACTAACAAGCAGGCTTCCAAACCATAAGCTTGAAATAAGCCGCCGGATAAAACCGTACCGATCAGTCTACCCATGGCATTAGCCATATAATAAAAACCAATATCGAGCGATACCCCATCTTCTCTGGCATAACTGACAATCAAATAACTGTGTAGTGATGAGTTGACGGCGAATACGCCGCCAAAAATGAGCAAACCAGCTAACAGGCTCCATTCAGGATGGAAATCATAGTACAGTGCCAAGGCTATTGCTAAAGGGGGGAGTGCTAATGTGGCAGCCCAGGCAAAGGCTGTTTGCCCATCGGGTGTCTGTGATGCCAGTTTGTTATTGGTAAAAGGTCTTTGAGTAAGTCTAGGGGCAATGGATTGAATCAGACCATAAAGGATGACCCAGCTCGCAAGAAAGCTACCCACCTCAGTGTGACTCCAATTAAATTGGCTGACTAAAAAAACAGGTAATGCCACCACAAACCAAACGTCCCGCGCCCCGAATAAAAAAAGTCTGGCTGCCGAAAGGGCATTGACCGCCTTGCTTTTGGAAAATATTTCGGTGAATTTGGGCTTATTCTTGGTTTTTCCCAGATCTTTTTCGAGTTTGAGAAGACTAAAAATACAAACGGCAAATAAGGTCGTGGCCATGGCTAAAATGGCACCTTGAAAACCAATCAGGCTTAAAAGGGCACCGCCCATAAAAAACCCCGCGCCTTTCAGGGCATTTTTAGAGCCGGTTAAAATCGCGACCCATTTATAGAGCGTTTTTTGATACCTTGAGCCTTCAGTATCTGCGGGGACAAAAAGCTTGATTGAACTTTTAGCACTCATCTTATTCAGGTCTTTAGCGATGCCAGAAAATGCTTGAGCAGCCATGACCCAAGGAAGGGTTAACATGACAGCTGGCACTAAAAGCATCGCCAGAGCGCAAACCTGCAAGCCCAAGCCAATATTCATGGTTTGGTTCAGACCGAGATGAGCCCCCAGCCAGCCGCCGAACAGGTTGGTTATCACACCAAAGATTTCATAAAACAGAAACAACATCGCAATTTGCAGGGGGCTATAGCCTAAAGCATGAAAATGCAAAATGACGAGCATTCGCAATGCGCCATCAGTCAGGGTAAAAGCCCAGTAATTGCCCGTGACCAGTAAATATTGTCGTATTTCCGGGCTTAAATTCGAAGCTGTTAAGTTCTTTGGCTGACTCATTATTTATGTTTTGTCTTTCAGCGCAACCAGAGTCACCAGCTCAGCGGTTCGATTTGCATAACCCCATTCATTGTCATACCAGGCATAAATTTTTACTTGCGTGCCGTTTACCACCAAGGTCGACGGCGCATCAATAATGCTGGAGCGTGGATCCGTTTTATAATCAATCGAGACTAGGGGCCTTTCTTCGTAACCCAATATAGTTTTAAGATAGGTTTCTGACGCTTGCTTAAACAGGCTATTTATTTCTGCTGCTGTTGTATTCTTTTCGACTTCAAACACACAGTCAGTCATAGAGGCATTTGCTAAAGGTACTCTGACCGCATGGCCATCAAGTTTACCTTTTAATTCAGGAAAAATATGGGTGATAGCGGTAGCCGAACCTGTGGTTGTGGGAATCAAACTCGAGCCACAGGCGCGAGAGCGACGAAGATCCTTATGGGGGGCGTCGAGTATGGTTTGGGTGTTGGTGATGCTATGAATCGTGGTGATCGAGCCATGTTTGATACCGAGGTTTTCATGGATGACTTTCACCACGGGGGCTAAACAATTCGTGGTGCAGGATGCGGCGGTAATAATTTGGTGCTGCTCAGGATTGTATCGCCCGTCATTGACGCCCAGCACAATATTTAACACACCTGCCTCTTTCACTGGGGCGGTGACAATAACGCGCTTCACGCCCTGATCCAAGTAAGCCTGTAGCACGGTTTTGCTTTTATTTACGCCTGAGGCTTCAATTACTATGTCGCAGCCAGACCAGTCAGTATCGGCAATGGCCTGATTCTGGGTGCATTGAATCGTATGGCCATTAATCGATATATGGTTATTTAATGTCTGCGCTTCATGTTGCCAGCGTCCATGGACTGAATCAAAATTAAGCAGGTGGGCTAGGGTTTTTGCATTGCCCGAAGGGTCATTTATGTGTATGAATTCGATGTTTGAATTATTAAAGGCTGCCCGAAAAGTTAAGCGGCCCATTCGGCCAAAACCATTGATTCCCACTTTAATCGTCATGTTGTGCTCCATGGAGAAATTTTTTTAGCAACAAACCTGAGTGCGCTCGGGTCGACCACCCGTTTTGTCATTCATCAGGCTCAGGTTCTGCATATTTGCTTTCAAAAAAACCGGATTCTGAGTACTGCTTACTTGAAGCACCTCTTTAGCCCAGTCAGGTAACGCGGGGTTGATACGATAAAATACCCATTGGCCCTGTTTACGGTCGAGCAATAAATTGCTCTTTCTGAGCTGGGCTAAATGTCGTGAAACTTTCGGCTGTATCTCTTGTAAGGCGGCCATTAACTCGCAAACGCAAAGTTCGCCTTCTTGTTGTATCAGCATGACACTACGTAGGCGGGTTTCGTCTGCCAGGCATTTATAAAACTGAACCGGGTTCATAAGGTCTCGTCTTGTGATCTGAGGGTAAGGGAGAGAGCGTTAGAGGGCTGAAGTATATATGGAAATAAGTATATATGAAATAAAATGCATACGAAATTTCATATATAAAAAGCACTGCTAAAGAGCTGTATAAAACAGTCTAACTAATAAGAAGGAGGTCTTCGAGATTAGGCATAACGATGCGTAGTTTATGGCAAGGGCTTGAGCTTCAACCAAAGGGACAGTTTTTCAGCGACAGTATCGGGTTCAACAGGTTTGGAAATATAGTCTGACATACCCGCCGCTAAGCATTTTTCCTTATCACCTTTCATGGCATTTGCCGTCATTGCAATGATGGGAAGACCTTTGAATTCAGTTCGTGATTTTAAAATCTTACTGGCTTCATAACCATCCATTTTGGGCATTTGGCAGTCCATAAATACAGCTTGATAGTTAGACTGTTCACTTTTGAAGTTTCTATCGAGCATCTCTATTGCTTGCATGCCATTTTTGGCAACGTCAACATGAATGGGGAAATTTTCCAGAATAGCTTGGGCGACCATGATATTTATTTCATTATCTTCAACGAGTAACACGGGTAGATAACTATCTTTATCGACCGCTAAACTAGGTGTGCGCTTATATAAAGGTTCGTGGTTCAAATCACCTTGAGTGGGCACCTCCATTGTAAGGTTAAAACTGAAATGACTGCCCACATGTTGTTCACTTTTTACTTCAATTTCACCATTCATCATAGTCAGGAGATGTTTGGATATGGCTAAACCTAAACCGCTGCCGCCAAAACGACGGGTTGTTGAGGTTTCCATTTGTAGAAAGGGTGAAAAAAGTAGTTTAAGTTTGTTTGCCGGAATACCTATGCCGGTATCTGATACTGTGCACGATAGCTGGTATGACTTGCCTTCTTGTCGCAGCGAAATAGCTATTTCGACACGCCCTTCACGGGTGAATTTTATGGCATTACCGACAAGATTATCAATTATCTGACGTATTCGGATAGGGTCGCCCACCACATAATCGGCGCAAAAATTGGCATGGCAACTAAAAGCCAGTTCTTTTGCATCTGCGCTTAATTTCATTGCTTGCTCAATATCCTTAATGAGCGTAGATAAGTTAAAACATATTTTTTCGAGTTCAAGTTTCCCGGATTCGATTTTTGATAAATCAAGAATGTCATTGATGACGACCATCAGGGTTTTAGAGCTTGATTTGGCTAATGAGAGATATTGCGCTTGTTTTTTGTTGAGGTTTTCTTTTTCAAGAATATTTAATACCCCGATGACCCCATTCATCGGGGTACGTATTTCATGGCTCATATTGGCTAAAAACTCACTTTTTATTTTAGTGGCGAGCTCAGCTTCTTGTTCTGCCTGTTTTCTTGCTTCAACTTCATCAAGGAGTTTGATGACAGTGTCAGATAGTTGGCTTTCTGAAAATTTAATTTGCTTGAAAAGACTGATAACCGATAAGGACACAATAATAAGTTGTCCAATTTGATGAAGCCGATCCTGGTTGGGAATGAATTCGGCAGGTGTAAGGTTGGTCGGCGCACCAAAGCGGGTTTCAATGTAAAACAGCCCAAGGCCTGTCATAAGTGAAAAAATAAAGGCAAATATTCCGCCAGATTTACCACCAACCAACGCGCCTATCAAGGGCAATGCGATTAACCAGCCTGTAGCGGGGTTACCTATACCGCCACTGCTATAGGCACCATATCCTACGGCAATGCAGCAGCCGATAATACCGACAACCGCTGATAGCGTACGTGAACCGCCGTTTCTAAGAATGAGAATACATGTGAATACCAGTATTGAGCATAAAGAAAGGCTGAGTACCCGACCGTATAGCTCCCATTGCAAAGCACGAAGCCAAAATATAATGCACAAGATCATGGCGAAGGTCATCGTAGAGAGTGCTGTCGCACGTAATCTAGCGTCGCTTATTTCTTGCATTTTTTGGATTGGATTGTCCAAATATACTCTCGCTTACTGATGGCTTAACTAGCGCCGCTCATGATTTGTATTCGATATCAAAGAGTATAGTCACTAATTGGCAAAGGCCAATGGCACGATAATGGGTAAAAATACATTTGATTAGTCATCTTCGATATCCAATTTTTTATCAGAGGGTGAGGGAGGGGTATATGAAAAACATAAAGGAAGAAGGTATATAAAGATACCTTCCCATATTTAGGAAAGTTATTGCTAGAATTACCTATTATATTGCACCTTGGTTAAATGTAAGCTGCTTCAAACCCTACAATATGGAGTGTTACATGGCGAGCCGCTTTTTTTTCAATGTCATTCATTTTCGTTGGCCGATTATTCTGCTTTCGATTTTATTGTCTCTCTCAACTGGCTGGGGCATGCAATTTTTAGAAATGAAGTCGGACTATCGAGAGTTCTTTTCAGAAGATGACCCTCAGCGTGCTTCATTTGACCGACTTCAAGATACCTATTCCCAATCTGACACAGTATTTTTTGTTATTGCGCCTAAGGATGAAATTGTATTCCAGCGCCTGGTTTTACAAATGGTTGAAGCCTTAACGGAAGAAGCCTGGCAATTACCTTTTTCTCATCGGGTCGACTCACTCACTAATTTTCAGCATACCCAGGCAGATGAAGAGGGCTTGCTCGTGGGTAATTTAGTCGAAAATGCCGCGCTATTAAGCGAGTCAGATATTAGCAATATTAAGGCTGTTGCCTTAAGTGAAACGCTTATACAAGGGAAGTTGATCACCGATGTTTCAAATGTGACCGGTGTGGCGGTGACCATTAATCTACCGGGTGAATCGAATGATGAATTTGGTGAAGTGGCACGCGCAACTAGAGTATTGGCAGACGAATTCAGGCTTAGATATCCAGAGATCAATATTCACTTAAGTGGCATGATCATGGGGAATAACACCACCACAGAATTGATTGAACAAGACGCGGCTACCTTGGTGCCATTGATGGGTTTGATTATTATTGCGACCTTATTTCTCTTGCTTCGTTCTGCTATGGCCACGTTGGCAACTGTGATTGTTATTTTACTTACACTGATCACCACCTTAGGCTTAATGGGCTGGATTGGCTTTTCTGTGACGGGACCTTCGTCTTCTGCGCCGATTATTATTGTCACGATTGCGGTGGCTGACTGTGTGCATATATTAGTGAGTTACTTTTTTCTACTACGTGAAGGCTTGTCTAAAACACCCGCTATTTTAAAGGCTTTGAAAATTAATCTGGGGCCGATATTTTTAACCAGTTTAACCACCGCCATTGGCTTTCTGAGTATGAACTTTAGTGACTCGCCACCGTTTCAAGTGCTCGGGACAGTTTCAGCCATGGGTGTCGTGATTGCTTTTTTTCTATCGACTACTTTATTGCCTGCTTTAATGGCGCTTTTGTTGCCTGCAAAACCTGTTATGAAAATTAAAGATAACGGCGGCATTCTCAGACCCATAGCTGATCGGGTGATCGCTCATCCGAAAGGCTACTTTTTTGGGGTGAGTTTGGTGTCGATACTGTTGTTTTTTGCCATTCCAAAAAATGAAATTAACGACGAATTCACGCGATTTTTTGATGAAAGCCAATCCTTCAGGCAGGCCGTCGACTTCTCAAATGAACACTTGGTGGGTGTGTCGACAATTGAGTACGCCTTGATCAGTCCTTACGAAGGCGGCATTAATAGCCCTGAATTTTTGAAAAAGCTAGATCATTTTTCCCAGTGGTTATTGACTCAACCCGAGGTCAAACAGGTCACTTCACTCTCCGATATCATGAAACGCTTAAATCGTGATATGCATGCCGGTGATACTGAATGGTATAAAATTCCTGCGGATAGAGAGTTGGCTGCGCAATATTTATTACTTTATGAGATGAGCCTGCCTTTTGGTTTGGATATGACCAATCAGATTGACTTCGATAAAGTGGAAACCCGTGTGACGGCTTCATTGGAGGAGTTGAATACCAACGATATGTTGGCCTTGGAAGCTCGGGTGAACCAGTGGTTGGAGGTGCAATATCCAGATATTGAATATTATGATTCGAGCGGCACCTTGATGTTTGCTCATCTGTCAGTGAATAACTCGGCGAGCAGTTTGATAGCGACGGCGATTGCCTTGATCCTGATATCATTTATTCTCACCTTCGCCTTAAGTTCTCTGAAAATGGGCTTAATCAGTTTGTTGGTGAATATTGCACCGGCCGCATTGGCGTTTGGTATCTGGGGGCTAGCGGTCGGGCAGGTTGGATTATCTATCTCGGTGGCGGTGGGTATGACGCTGGGGATTGTAGTCGATAATACCGTTCACTTTTTAAGTAAGTATTTAAATGCCAAGCGTAGACAAGGCTTGGATAGTGAGTCAGCTATTCGTTATGCCTTCTCGCATGTGGGGACGGCATTGTTGGTGTGTAATGCGGTATTAATTGCAGGATTTTTGGTATTGGCTCAGTCTGACTTTATGTTGAACCGGGA
>Ga0105348_1000535_pt1 | contig 28519 bp, 24 predicted proteins | sample EN8Hudsemesocosm_2_FD_83504 | JGI IMG/M metagenome (GOLD analysis project Ga0105348, IMG submission 83504) | Methane-oxidizing microbial communities from mesocosms in the Hudson Canyon - EN8C Hudson Canyon | ecosystem: Environmental > Aquatic > Marine > Cold seeps | place: Hudson Canyon... | reverse complement strand
TGAGGCTTCTAATTGCGCTTGTGCCAATGTGGTGATTTCAACCGCTTTGTGCTTGGCAGATAACTCTTCCGCTTCAGCCGCTTTCACTTGCTTCACTTTATCTTCTTCGGCATTTGCTTCAGCATTGATGACCTGTGTTTGCTTAGCACGATCCGCTTCTGACACTTCACGAACTTCTTTAATACGCTCTTCTTCAATCGCAACCGTCTTATCAACAGCAATTCGCTCACGAATCACATTGGCGATTTCCTTCTTCTCTATTTCAACCGCTTTTTCTGCTTCGATAGTCTGAAGCTCAACTTCACGCTCACGTGATACGATTTCTAAATCTCGGGCTCTAGTAACCTTCTCTTGTTCGATGGCAACTGCACGCTGACGGTTTTGTTCGGCGACTTCAATCTCTCTCTGTTGATTCTCTGTCTGTACTTGCAGATCCTGCTCAACCTGAATCGTTGCACTTTCAGATTTCTTGCGCTCTTCCTCTTGGACCTTCTTCGTTTCGGCTTCTTCACGCGCACGTAAAGTCGCAACCTCTCGCTCTTGCTTCGCTTCTGCATCGGCTTGCTGGCGTTCTAGCTCTAGCATTGCTTCAACGGTTTCTACGTTTTTCTTTTTGATTGCAAGTGCTTCGTCTTGCTCAAGAATATTAGTGCGTATATTTTGAGCGGCGGTTAATTCCGTAATCTTCTTGATCCCTTCTGCATCGAGGATGTTAGTAGGGTCAAGTGATGATTTAGGCGTTTGCTCAAGGTAATCAATCGCTACATCTTCAAGGATATAACCATTCAAATCGTCGCCAATCACTTCTACGATTTTTTCACGGAATTGCTGGCGATTTTCAAACAAGCTAACAAATTCAATTTGCTTACCGACTGTTTTCAGTGCTTCTGAAAACTTCGCATTGAATAATTGATTCACGGCATCTTTGTCCGATGCTCGATCAGCGCCTACCGATTTAGCAACCTTCAATACGTCATCTGCCGTCTCATTCACTCGCAGGTAAAAAGCGACCGTAATATCTGCACGCATGTTATCTTGGCAGATTAGTCCATCCTTACCACGACGATCTACTTCAAGAGTGATCAAAGAAACTTTCATCATCTCTTTTTTATAGATGATGGGGTAAACAAGCGCACCCGTAAAATGAACCTTTGGTGTCGGAGACATATCATTAACAATGAGCGCCGTACCCTGCTCCACTTTGATATAAAACGCTTTGAACAAGGCTGCCAAGCCCATCAAAATGACAAAAAATATTCCCACGCCAAATACGACGGGCATTAGTACCGATAAATCAGCCATAGTGGTAACTCCATTTCCAAATTTATTAATTTAATTTTTAAACCTATCCTTCGGTCATTCCGGTAGTGTTTCAAGCCGGAATCCATTATTTAAGTTCATGGATCCCCGATTAAACACTTCGAGGATGACAAGGAAGGTAGTACTTTTATGAAACTGTTTAATGTTCTCTTTTTAAAAACTAAGCTCCTGAAAACTCATCTTCAGAAATTACTTTGTAGATATTCTTTTCTTTATCGTGCTCCAACAAGACGACACGATCACCTTTTCCAAACTTAGCTTCTCCTATAGAACGAACCTTAAAGATTAGACCTGCACCACCATCTTCCAAGACTGCTTCACCAAAACTGCTGTCAACACGAGTGGTTCTGACTATTGCAGTTTGCCCTAAGACTCGCTTAACCGTTTCTTGAGTTGCTTTCTTAAATAATGGCCGAAGAGGTTTAATCAATATCGCTGTAACCATTACGGCAACATATAGTGAACCAGCTAGAACAGGCAGTCCAGCAAGATAAGTAAGCAAACCATCTGGTACTATTCCAAATAGAAAATGGACTATGTAATAGCTAATAAACCACCCAAACAAAGCGATAAAGGATAGAATTACTGTGACCGGGACACCTTGAAGACCAAAGCGCAGCATTAACCCCGCTAAGACGTTAGCATTCGTCAATCCAGGATCAAGATCAGCATCGGCTTCAGGCAAATCGAAATCAAGCACATCAATTTCAACAAAACCCAGAATAGCAACCAACCAATACAACACAACTATTAGAAGAAAGAAGGTAAAAAACACAGTCGGGAAGGACGATATATTTTGATAAAATGGATCCATATTATCGGTTAACAAAATCGCAAACATTCCCAACTCTCCTTATTTGTATTTACGCTCACTTGAACACATCAAAGCGAACCCTAGTTGAAATATTACCTTACTTCAACGACTTGTTTTTCAGCCGCTCCAAAATACTATCCGCATTTGAACTATTTGAAGTGATACCCGCCTCTTCCAACTTGGTTTGCAACGAAGCATCTGAGGTTTCTTCTGCCAATTCACTTGCCGCTGACATTTGAGCCGACTTTAGTGCCTGCTTCTCTTTTATGCGATCTAATGAGTCCATGGCGGTTCTCATTTTTGAATGCGAACCACTGTGCCGTTCTGCCACAGCAGCTTGAGCACGTTGAACATTTTCAGTCGCTTTTACCGTATCGACCTGCTGCTTCAAACGTTTAATATTTCGTTCCGTTTGTTTGATCGCTGTACGCATTTTGTTAGCGCTGGCAGTAAACCCTTCAGCCGCTTCAGTTTCTTGCGTTAACTGGTTTTCGAGGTCTGCAATTTTCTCTGCCACTTCATGCGCTAAGGCCTCGTCACCCTGTTCAAGTGCTTTGATCGCGTAACCTTCATGCTCTTCAATTTGTTTTTTTAGGCCTGAGCATTTTCCCTCAGCCACCTTTTGACGCGCCATTATTTCTGCAAGACTATCTTTTGAATCTTGTAATGCCAAAGACGCTTCACGCACCTCCTGATCCAAAATCCTAAGCGCCTGAATATCAACAATCGCTTCACCGGCCTCATTTACGCCACCACGAAGCGCCGTCATCATTTTCGCCCAAATATTCATTGATATGCTCCTTAACCTACTAACTAGCGGCTACTTTTTCATCCACAGTTTTTTCAACCGCAGAGGATATTGATAAAAACTCGCTATACGCTTCAGTTGCCTGAATCACATTATTAGCAAGCACCTCAATTTCGAATACAACATTTTTTAAGATAGACGAAGAACTCAGCGCACCAAACATTTGGTAATAATCACCATCGTCGCCCATTTTATCCAGACTAATCGTTGATAACGGAAAGTATTTATGGGTTCTGAGAACCGCATCATTAAACCCTGCCACATCAAGCACTTCGTCAATTGACCAAAGAGCCGATTCAACAATAATTTGCTCACCCGAGACTGTTAAAAATACGGGCAAGTCACCATATTCAGCCATCACGATATGTAACGCTGGTTCAACACCATCAATTAATTCAACTTTAGCCTGCCCACTAACAAACAAATCCATACCACTTAACGCTTCATATAAGCTAGCAGTCGTCCAGTTAGTCACGTCACTTCCTACAACATTCGTTGTCATTACACTCACTCCTGTTTGAGAGTCGCCCACTTTTAAATTAGACGGGTCACGTTCTCGCAGAATCTTTTCATAAACTGCAAGACGCTTTGCATGCTCTGGAAGTATCCAAACTTCCTTTTTAACCAAACCCTGCTCACGCAGGCGTTTGCGATATTCACGCTGATAATGTGCTGATGATTTTGGCTTCATAAGTCATACTTGTTCATATTTTATACACACTATATTTATTACATGTAACAATGTCAACTTATTACATGTAAGTTCTTATATGCATTATTGTTTGACTGCTCAAGAAAATAAAACTAGCAGAAAATACAGAAAAGACCCTAAACGGGCATTATTATTCGAAAAAACGATCATCTCACTACATTCGAGCTTTTTTTGCCTATCTGTATCTAGAAAATTGACAAGCACAGTGAGGCGACTGAATCACCAGTCACGCGGCTAGATGAGAAATACTACAAGCCTGCAGAGCAGGCTTTGAAGACAAAACAGAAAAACAAGATACTCTATACTCGCTTTAATGATTGGCTAGACAATAAATTGCGCTTCCGTTAACGCCATCAAACTCCCCTTTCCTGCCTGCATCATTGCTTTATGCCCCAACGCCCTTGGTAGGATACGTTCGAAGTAGAATTTTGCATTGTTTACTTTAGCTTCTAGAAAGTCCTTATTTACTTCTGAAGATACAGACTCTTTTTTGCCATCAAGTATATCCTGAGCTGTACAGGCCATTTTTGCCCAAAAATAGGCTAGCGTTACATAACCGGAATACATCAGGTAATCGAAACTCGCGGCACCAACCTCATCCCGGTCATGCATGGCTTTACCGCCAATGTTCATGGTTATCTCAGGCCACTCCTTAGAGTATGCAGACAAGATGGAGATACAATCAGACAATTCATGATTATCTTTCTGGGTTTGACACAATTTATGAATTATTTTTGTAAAGCTCATTAAGCTTTTCCCTTGAGATCCAAGCACCTTACGACCCAATAAATCTAAAGCCTGGATACCTGTTGTACCTTCATAAAGAGTGGCTATTCGGCCATCACGATATAGCTGTTCAACACCAGATTCTTTAATAAAACCGTGCCCTCCATAAATTTGAATAGCATTGCTAGCAGACTCCAGACCTGTTTCGGTACAAAACCCTTTTGCAATAGGTGTTAAGAAATCAAGAAGCTGTATCTTTTCTTTATCAGCATCATTTTTATGACACTCATCCAATAAAGACGCACAAAATTGCCCAAGCGCTCTTCCTCCTTCTGCAAAGACCTTTTGTGTTAACAGCATGCGGCGAACATCGGGGTGAACAATAATCGGATCAGCTTCTTTTTCCGGTGCTTTAACACCACTTAAGCTACGCATTTGTGTACGATTAATGGCATACGCGACACTCTTCTGGTAACTGCGTTCACTTAGACCTACGCCTTGCATTGATGCACCTAAGCGCATTTCATTCATCATTGTGAACATGGCATGAATCCCCTGATTCACTTTTCCAATAAGGTAGCCTTCAGCATTTTCAAAACACATGGAGCAAGTTGGGTTGGCATGTGCGCCCATTTTTTCCTCAATCCCAATACATTGGACCGCATTGGGTTTGCTCCATTCTTTCATATCATCCTGAATTTTTGCAGGAACTAAAAAAAGTGATAAGCCTTTAATTCCTTCAGGTGCGCCATTTAAACGTGCTAACACTAAATGAATAATATTGGAGCTAGCATCATGCTGCCCAGAGGAAATAAAGATTTTATTCCCTTTTATATGATAAGTATTATCTGAAACCTGTACCGCTGAACTACGAACCAACCCTAAGTCAGAGCCACAATGACTTTCGGTCAAACACATTGTCCCAGTCCATTCACCAGACACCATCTTACTCAGGAACGTGCTTTTAAGTTCATCGCTCCCGTGACTAATAATGGCACGACAAGCGGACATGGTTAAGGCTGGCGTCATACTGAAAGAATGGTTTGCTGAAGTGAGAATTTCCGCCACGCAAATCGCTAAGCGTTCCGGAAGTGCTTGCCCACCCCATTTTTCTGGCATTGATATTCCTAGCCAACCTGCTTTTGCATAATTTCGAAAAGCGGCATTCAATTTAGAGGGAATAGATACCTCGCCATTTTCAAATTTGCAACCTTCAGTATCACCTTGAGCATTGATAGGTACCAACTCTTCTTCAGCAAAATGAGCACCTTGCTCAAGAACAAAAAATAAATCTTCATTGCTTAATTCATCAGAACTAACTGTTGATTGATCAGATATTTCGTTCATTAGAAATTTCATATCTTTAAGAGGTGCTAGATATTCTGGTAGCAGATTAGACATAGAATTACCTTTCAGAATTGAGTGATTATTAAAATAATTTTAGGCTTGCCCAAATTTATATTATTAAAAAATAATAGCCGCACAAGCCTTAACATTTGATAATTACGGAAAATATATATGACAAATTTGTATTTTTTCTTGAATTCAACCTAAATAATAATTTTATATTTGAGTTGTATATATCGATAAAAACAAGCTAATAAGTAGCTGTGTAAGTTTTTGTACTTGCTCGCAAGTGAGGTAATAAACCATTATAGATATCGCTTTTAACGTATTCCTAGCGATCATTCAATCCTTCTGGTTAGGCTATTTTTACTATTTTTAAATAACGCATCGTTAGGCACAATAGCCTTATTAGTTATCAATTACAGAGGCAGTATATGAAACCCAACAATAATATTGAACCAGGCCTACTTGCCAATGAAGCAGATTTCTCCGACGCATTTTTCCAGCAGTTCACTTTACGCAATAACAAAAAACCGCTAGCACTCACGGACGCCATTAGTAAAGATTATTTATTCCCTACATTCTACGGAAACGTTACTTGTGCTATCGGTGTGTTCCTGTGTGATTATGACAAGGCTCAAGCTATGTTGCCGCACCCAAACATGAAACCCGTGGCAATGCCAAAGGGACGCGCTATTGTTACCTTCTCATGTTATGAGTATAAAAAAGTTTGCGGCGTAGCGCCTTATAATGAAATTGCCATGACCATCCCTGTCATGGTCGACCCCACCATTAACATCCCAGTACTCCCTATGGTTATGGACGGGTTATTCAAAAAATTTGGCTATCACGTGTTCCATATGCCCGTGACGTCACTTGAAAACCGTATTCGTGGTAATAAAATCTGGGGTTTACCCAAGGCAGTGGAAACAATTGACATATCTGTTCAAAATGGCACTTCAAAAACCACTGCAATTGATGAACAGGGTAATGAATACTTTTCTCTTTCAGTACCAACATCGGGTAAAGCAACCGAATTCGATGTTAGATCCAACCTCTATTCCAAGCTTGATAAGAAATTACTGCAAAGCCCCACACAATTTAAAGGCAGCTTTAACGTTAATAAGTATATGAACAGGTTATGGACAAATGGAGGAGATGATCCTGGAGTATTAACGATTGGACTAGGCCCAAGTGGTGATATGTTACGTAACTTAAATATAGAGCCTCAACCTTTTCAATTTCGCTATGCCTCGCAAATGAATGCTTGCTTTGATTTGCCGAACGAAAACTATCACGCACCATTTAACTTCAATAAATAAGTTGGGTTGTTACATGTCAAAAATAGATACTGATAAAACTGTCTTATTGGTGGGCGCTGGTGCTGTTGGTGCGGCGATCGCTTCATGGATCGCACCAGTACACAAAAGTTTTTACGTGCTCGATCAAGGAGAAACACTTAAGGCTATCAAAAAGAAGGGTGTTTTTTCCTATCTTCAACACAATAGAAACAAAGGTGAACAGATACCAGTTAAGGCCATTGATGGCTTTGCAGATTGCCCTGTTCCAGATATTATCTTGTTATGCGTGAAAAACTATAGCTTGGAAGGATTATCGCGGGCCATTATTCAAGCCTATGGCCCAGATACGGCTAAAGACATTATCGTTGTAGGTTTACAAAACGGCATCGAAAACCAATCGATACTACCCAAATATTTCTCTAAAGTTGTGTATGGCGTAATAAGTTTTAACGCTTGGCTGGATGAACCTGCAGTTGTGGGATACCAGGCTAAAGGCCCTTTTATTTTTGGCACACCTGACGACCTTCAACAAATTGAAGTAGATTTAGTAACGGCTATTTTTAATCAAGGTGTAGAGGCAATTGCCAGCAAGCACTTTCAAGATGCAGCATACTCTAAAATGATCGTTAACCTAACAAACTCCTTTACTACATTGGTGGGATTGGGTTATCAGGAAATCGATAATGCGTCAAAGTTTCAAACAATATTAAGCCAGCTCACTTATGAGGGAGTAAAAATTGTCAAAGCTTCAGGCCATAAAGAATGTAAGGTCGGCGATATTCCCAGCTGGTTATTAATGGCTGCTAGTGCCCAATTACCACAGCTTTTTACGCGCAAGTTGTTTGAAAAAAATGTTAAGAAAATGGTCGTTAGTAGTATGGCTCAAGACATTATTCAGAATGGCCGCTGTGATAATGAGCTGGAAGGGATTAACGGACACCTATTAAAATTAGCAGATAAATATGGTGTAGATGCGCCTTACAACCAAGCCATCTATGCAATATGCCAGAAAGAGTTTGCCAAGCCTAATTTCTCACCCATTAGCGTGAATGAGGTGTGGTTCCGAATCAGCAACGGAAAAAAAGAAGCTGCATTTAATTCTTAGCGCTATTCGCATTTTTGTTATGGAAATTAATTCTTTCATTCACATCAACAGAAGCATGATAGCTTCTAATTGTTTTGAGCCACAACGACTCTAGATTAAGAGAAGTACCCTCTTTTTTTGTCAAAGCAATGTAAACGGGCACCTCTCTTTCCATTGAAAAAAATTTTCGATAACTTACATCATTCAATTGAGGCGCTATTTTCCTATATTTTGCCAACATCGATAAATAACTAGTTTCGTTGGCAAAAAAATAATCATAACGCTTTAAAGCGACCAACTTTAATACCTGCTCTTGAGAATTTACAATTCCGATATTTGTTTCATCTAGAGAGTTGATAAACTCATTAACTACTTTTCCAAAGCTGTTGCCTCGAACCATAGATAGTTTATACCTTCTCAAATCGTCTAGCACTTTAACCTTCTGTACATTTTCATTTCCAAACAAAGCATATGCACTAAAGGCTGACTTATTTATAAATGAAGGTTCTTGCAAAAAGCGTAATATTTTCTGGCGCTCTAACGTTTTGTTTGCTCCCAGTATAATATCAACATGTCCATTTGCGACCTCAAGTTGGCACCTTTTCCAGTTATCAATAATAATAGCCTCAGCCTTAATCTTGTGCTCTTTTTCAAATAATCTAAGCTGCTCTATCAGTATGCCATCATAGCTTTTTCCAGAAGAATAAATCCAAGGCGCCCAATTATAATAAGCACACCAAGTCATTGTCGTTTGAGATTGGACACAAGACGATATAAATAGCCCCGCTAAAATGAAGCTACATTTCTTAAAGAAATTTTCTTTTAAAAACATTTAAAGCCCTTATTTGTCATTCAATTATAGAACTTTGCGAGCAATCTAGCTCTTTTTTTCAAAGACATAAACAACATTCTGGTGACGCATTCCTTTTTGAAAGACAATCTCCAGAAATCCATATGATCAAACACCCGCGATTAAAGACCCTTACAAAAAATCACCCACCAATACCAAAGATTAGATTATGCATGTATACTTTGACGTTATATGAGATTAAATAATGTTAAGGTAGCTTATAAAATAATGAAGTTTACTATTTATTCAACTATTCTTTTATAACAAGAAATTCTGAAAAATTTCTTGTTATATTTTAGTAAAGGGATTTTGAATACTTCATTCTTAGTCAGGCTGAACAACCTTGAATACAACAATAATAAACTCACTTGAAGGCGCTTATTTTTTATTGATTGCCCTCACTTTATTTCAAATCACTAAGCATTATATTTTATGCGCTGTATCCAGCCATAAAACAAAGCGTAAATATATAAAACCTCTGACTATTTGTCGCTCCGATAACAATTCAACTGAGGACAAAAAAACACTGTTTCCATTGAATTATTATAATTACAAACTTCCAGAGCCTGAGATTTCAATTTCTTCAGAACGGAGCGCTATTTTTCACTTGAAAGATATTCATTTTCAGTCTCAAGCTACACCCTTTCAAACAAAAGAAGCACCAAAACCAAAACCAACTTTTGCGTCTCAAAATAAATCAGTTTTAAATAATTATATTGATGATTTTTTTGCTATTTCACCAAAAGAAGACTCGACAAAAACCTATAAACTGCCATGCATAGAGCACACTATAAACTCACCTGCAAACGATGAATTTATAACGGTGCTTGAACCAAGTAATGATCGCATTACCCCATTTACCAACAATGAGTTTATAACCTTGAAAGGAATCAACACAGAGCTTGCTTGAATAAAGAGAGTATTCACAAACATTTCATCTATTTTTTCCTTCTAACTAGTTATCAGTACTTATAAGGCTTTAATTCACCTACTCAATCATAAGCAAGTAATTACCTCATAATTGTCGGTCACTGCGACAATTTGTCACTTCTGCTCATATTATTCCTCTATACACTTCAGCCTTAATATTCATTTAAATTTTTTTTAACGCTCATTTTTAAAAACTCCCTTAACATGTTTTTTAAAGGTGGATGTTAAAACTAGCATCATAGAAGGTTTAAAAGTGAAACATACCAAGCACTGTTTTTTGGGGCTCAGTTTAATGGCGATGAATGCCGCTGTAGTAAGTTATGCATGTGCAGATAGTGGAGTTAGTGATAAAGGCCGCCAGCAGATTGATCAGTTGGATGCGATTAGTGTGACGGCGAATCGAGACGAAGAAGCATCATTAAGTGTACCTGCAAGTATCGGTGTGGTTGATCAGCACTCGATTACCCTGGACCAACCAAACTACCAGAAAGAGTTGTTCAATTCGATCGCAGGGGTGCGCGTCACGCAGACGGGGTCAACGCTCGGACATATGACGAGTATTCGTATGCCACTTAATACAGGGCCTTATTATTTATTTTTACAGGATGGTATTCCGGTACAGTCTTCAGGATTTTTTAACCATAATGGTTTAGCGTATACCAACTTCTCCTCGGCTGGTTCAGCAGAAGTATTAAAAGGTGCAGGTACTGCATTGTATGGCTCTGATGCAGTTGCAGCGACTGTCAATGTCATTTCAAATGACCCATCCCTAAAATCAGGGTACAAAATTAAAGTAGATGGTGGAAGTGATGGTTTTTACAAACTGAGCTTATCAGGTAGCAACCAAGGAAATAAAAAAGAGACTTCAGATTCAGATATTGGATTTGAATTTTCTCATAGCGAAAGTGATGGTTGGCGTGACCATACAGCATCAAAACGAAGCGAAGCGAATATCACGCACTTCAAAACATTAAATGACAATAATGCACTCAAAACGATTGTATCTGTAAATGCCTCCGAAGCCGATATGGCAGGTAGTTTGATCGGTCTTGATGAACTTGAACATAACACCGAGTCAGTGGGAGATATTCAAACTGCATTGGACTCTGGTTTAGAAGTACAAAGAAAATTCAATTTCGCTCGTATCAGTACAGAGTGGACACACTTTTTAAGTGATGAAATTGAATTGAGTACGATTGGCTATCTTCGTAAAAATAGAAACAGATATACCGCTACCTGGGAAAAAAACCTTCCTAAAAATGACAGTAAAGAAAATACTGTTGGGGTGATGTTCAAAGCAGATATTGACAAAAATGATCTACGTTTGGCGGTAGGAACAGACCTGGAAATCACAAAAGCTAATCGCACTTATAAGCAGCTTTTTGATTACGAACCATCGGGGTTTGGCTCATCGGTCCCTACAGGTAGTCTCTATGATTATGATGTTGAATATATATCCTTTGCACCTTATGTGAGCTCTGAGTTTGATGTATCTGATCAACTACAGTTAAATGCTGGCTTGCGCTACGATAACGCACGTTATGATTATAAAAATAATTTGGATGATGGCCAATATGCGAGTTCAAGCTATTCACGACCTAGCAGTGATAACGACCCATCATTTGAACACTTCAGCCCTAAATTAGGCATCACTTACCGCTTTAGTGACCTGCAAAATATGTATGCGCGCTTTGCTAACGGATTCCGTATACCGCAAGCTTCCCGCTTATATTCACTCAAAACCAACAATATTAATTTCAAGTTGGACCCTGAAGTGAGTGATACTTTTGAGATAGGCTACAAGTTAGGTACACAGTCGCAACGCTTGGATTTTGCTATTTATTACATGTCTATTGATGACAGCATTGTTCGTCGAACAAATAGTGATGGTGACCGTTTTTATGAAAATGGGGGCAAAACAGAGCACAAAGGAGTCGAACTTTCTTGGTTGTACGCGCTAAATAATCAGTTTTCAACACGCCTAGCTTATAGCTATTCGAAACATGAATACGTGGATGACATTGAATATGGAAACAAAGAGCAGGCAGCTGCTCCCAATGATATTGCTAACTTACGCTTAACCTATACACCGTCTTCTATTGAAGGCCTAAGTACCATGTTTGAATTCGAACATGTAGGTGAATATTGGTTGGATGATGAAAACACCAAAACCTATGACGGTTACACCATCGCGCACCTGAAGGCGAATTATCAAGTGAACAAACAGCTTAAACTGAGCGCGAAGATTAATAACCTTGCTGATAAAATTTATGCTGAAAATGCCAGTTTTAGCTATGGGAAGGAAAAATACACGCCGGGCACGCCACGCCAGTTTTTCGCAGGTTTAGAGTATCGTTTCGAGTAGCTTATGAAAATACTAATACTGGTTAGTGCTGCGCTCATTTTATTGAGCGCATGTTCAACTTCGATGTCTAATAGGCATGGAGGGCATTCTAAATCCAAAGGGAGCTTAATCCCTGAGTGTCAGACCCCATCTTCTTTGTCATCGCCTCACTGCGGTCGAGTACCGGGTTTGGCTTTTGATGATGATGGACTTTTATATGCAGTATTCAGCCAGAACGGCCATATTTATATCTCAACATCTTCAGACAAAGGCTTGAGCTACAATGTTCCATCAGTAGTGATCGCCGAACCTGAGCGTATTTATGACGACGGTGAAAATCGTCCTAAAATTTTGCTCGGAAAGCAAGGCGAAGTATTTGTGTCATGGACACATAAAACACCAGGCAGATACTCAGGAGATGTACGTTTTGCACGTTCATTGGATAAGGGAAAACACTTTGATACGCCAATTACGATTAACTCTGATCATAAGCTGATAAGTCACCGCTTTGACGCAATGAGCCTTGATCAAGATGGACGTATTTTTATTACCTGGATTGACAAGCGCGACCAGCAAAAAGCTAAAGAACACCAGCAGGAATATGCGGGTGCCTCAATTTACTACGCCGTATCTGAAGATCAGGGCGCAAGCTTTAAAACAAACTACAAACTAGCAGATCATAGTTGTGAATGTTGTCGAATCGCGATAGACAGTGACTCGGATGGAAAAGTCGTCGCACTCTGGCGCCACGTTTACCCGGGTAACATTCGTGATCATGCAATTTCATATATTGACGCTCAAGGTGTTTCAATAAAAGGCTTACCCACAAAAGCGACAGAAGATGCTTGGAAAATTGAAGGTTGCCCTCATCATGGCCCTGATATCGCTATCGACGAACAAAATATCGCTCATATGGCTTGGTTTACCCAAGGGATGAAGAATAAAGGCTTAATGTACGGACAGTTTGACCTTCAGAATAATAGAAGCACGAACGTACAAAGTATTGATGCAACAGCGGGGGCAGCTAGACCCCAAGTGGAAGTGATAGGTCAGTATGTATATTTATTGTGGAAACGATTTAATGGCATATCGATAGACCTATTGACTCGCTACTCCAACGACAAGGGAAAGATCTGGTCCGAAGATAAAATTATTGCCACAACTAAAAATGGTTCTGATCACCCTGATTGGGTACGCGATGGGGATGACTTATACGCTTCATGGCAGACACTAGCAGAAGGTTTGAAATTGATGAAGGTGACACAATGAGTCATATTATGAAACGGATATTAAAGTCAATCGTATTGTATGCATCTGCTGATTTTGGCTTACTTTTTAAGTCTGTCAGACATGCCTTGCTCGTTTGTCTGGTGTTGAATATTTCGCTCGTAGTATCTGCCATTGTATCCACCAATATTGTATCCGCCAATGAATCTACACCTGATGAGGACCTTAAACCATTTATGGCTGAGAGCATGACAGAGATTATTCAGCATAAAGATCAACAGCCTTTTATTTTAATTTTATGGTCCATTGACTGCCCTCCATGCATGAAAGAACTTTCCCTTCTTCAATCATTGAAGGATGAGTTTACGACAAATCAAGTCGTGTTGGTTTCAACCGATGATCAGGATTCATCAGCTTATGTTCAACAGATACTTGTAGATCATCAGTTAAACGAGTGGGACAACTGGATTTTTGCCGACGCCTTGTCTGAGCGTTTGAGATATATCATCGATCCTGACTGGTATGGTGAGTTACCAAGAAGCTATTTTTACAATAATGAACACCAGCGAAATGCTCATAGCGGTTTGCTAAATGAAATGGTGCTAAAGGCATGGTTGAAACATGATGTAGGATCTTAAACGAGAGCAGGCATTATGAAATATCGTTACTCACTTCGCTCTCCCATATTGGCTTCTGTGCTCATTCATTTAATGAGTGTCTTAGTACTCGTGATGACAGATTCTTTTTCCCTAGATATCAGAAGAGACGTTCTGCCTGAAGTGAACCCCGTTCGAATGAATATCTCAATGTTAAAGTTTGAGCCAGAAGCAGAAAAAGCAATCAAACCGAAAAAAGTTTTAACACCTGAATTAAACGAGACATCAACATCTGAAAAAAAGACTACTTATAAAGAAAAAACAAGTGCCACGACAGCTTTAGCTGTGAAACCAAAACCAATTTTAAAGTCTGCGGTTGCGCAGATGATCGAGCAACAATTTGAACCGAAAAATGAGCCTGAAGATAAAAATAATTATCTAAAGCCAGTACCTCCAGAAACTAGAGTCGTAGAAAATTCGCCGAATCATAGTACTCCCAGTTTAAACTCTAAATCACGGTTAAACCTTATTGCTTTTGAAGAAGATCAATATCGACGACTCATCATACAGTTAATTGAAGAAAATAAGTTCTACCCTAATAGAGCGCGTAAAATGCGAAAAGAAGGAAAGGTTTTAGTGTCATTCACCTTGAATAGGAACGGGAGCCTTCGAGATTTAAACATACTCGAAGTCATTGGCCATTCTTCATTTAAAAAGGCGACAATGAAAGCGGTTCAAACTTCTGAAAATTTTCCTCCTTTTCCAGATAACTCTCATCGCCAGACTTGGTCATTTAAGACCACACTAACCTATCGTTTAATATAGCGACAACAGGTGTAAGAAAAAAGATGAGGCTAGTCTTACTACTTGCATTCAAGCTATTCACTTGATTGCATTGTCTTTATAGATCAATTCTTATACCTCAAAGATATTTATTCACCTAGCTTATGCAATGTGGTTTACCGCTATGCTAATGTCTTAATGGGCCGGGAAGCCTATATTCATTGCCATTTAATAAAAATAAATACCGGAGAATACTATGAATAGAAAACATAAATCATTGTCTTGCAGTAAGCTTTTTCAATTAGGTGCGATCGGAGTAATCGCCCTGTCATTATCATTGCCAACCCTGGCGGCTAAAGGTGGCGGTGGCGGCCCTAAATCTTCAACACCTAGCAATATTGCTGCCGCAGGTGACAGTATCACCATGGGCTTTGCGGCTGATTGTACCGGCAATGTTTGGTTTTGGGATCTTGCTTGCCTACTTGGAGGGGATCAACCTGAGCACTCATGGTTTGATGGGTGGTCTTCCACCGTTGACAGCGTACATGATCGTTATAAAAGTTTGGATCGTAAGATAAGCGCTAATAAAGATGCAGCCATGTCAGGCGCAGAAATGCGTGGCACAGGGGATTCAGGCGATGAGCCAAATTTCGCAGCTCAAGCTGCTGCCATTGTCACTCAATCTCCCGTTCCAGATCATGTAGAGGTATTATTAGGAGGAAACGATATTTGCAACCGAGATTGTGTCGATCCTGCACATTGTTCAGACCCCCTATTTACCAACTCCCAATGGCGAGAAGCAGTTCAAGCTGGTCTTGATACTTTGATGAGCGGTTTGCCATCAGGGTCGACTGTGCAGCTAAATGGCATGCCTAGAGTTCATGATCTGCGTCAGGCTGGCTTGGAGAAGCAGTCTGGAAACGCTAATGTTAACTGTGATTCAGTCTGGTCAACTTACAGTATCTGTAGAGTGGTGACCAATGGCGGAACCTTAAATGGCGAGTCATTGGCTACACGTCTTGCTGCAGTGTCTTCGGCACAGCAAAGCTATAATACGATTTTGGCAGAGGAAGCTACCGCTTACAACAGTAACACCAACGGCAAGAACCCTAATGGTATTGAAGTTGTTTCAGAGTATGTTAATGAAAATACACCATCAGGTGGTACATTCCAGTTTGGGGGTGAAAATATTGATGGCGGAGATTGTTTCCACCCGAATGTCGCAACCCAATCAATAATCGCAGATTTTTCTTGGGCTGGAAATATAGATAAATAGTTTAGGCCGTTAATTTAGCTAGGGTTCCCGGTCTCCTCGCTGATTTATATGACCCGACTATTTCTTTCGATGCTCCGTTAACATACACACCATCTCATCCGTAAGTTCTTTGTGCCATTGGTCAACAGCTTTATTGAATGCCTTTTCATCATGAATATCCACTTGTGGTGGAAGCTGCGCTTCACTTATAAAGTGGGTCAACTTAACTGGGCGTGGGATCAGGCTAAGTCCAAGACCACGCACAACGGTCAGAGGTAAGCGCATACGTTTATAGACCATTTTGGTAAAACGATTTTCATACACCGTATAAATATCATCCGCTTCTGGACAGGCGATTAATGTAATGGGCGTTTGTGTCTTTATTGCCAATCGTACAAAACCTTTACGCTGCTCCCAATGGAGAAGGTTTGTTTGAGAGCTAGGCTTCAATGCTTCACGCATTCCACCAGGGGCTACCAATAGAATTTCCTCTTTGTTTAATAATTCCTCTGCCGCGACAGGGCAGGCTCTGACTGTGCCGGTCTCGGCTAAAAATTGCCCAAGTAAAGGTAAGCGGAACCACATATCATCCCCTAAGCCCATTACCACACGCCCAGTAATATGACGCACTTTAGCAATCATAATAGACATGTCATAAGTTGCCAGACTATGATTAAAAACTAACAGGCTACGCCCTTCTTTTATCAGATTTTCACTTCCTATAACCTGGTGTCGGTGATATTTTCCAAGTGCGGTGTACACGGCATGTAGCTTTTTTACTTTTTCACGAACAGGCTTTAAGTAAAGCGTTTGTGTCACGGTTTAACCTCTGTCATTAATTCATATAATTTCGGGGGAGAATAAACATCTCATTTGCGCAAGGCAAGCCAAATACTGCAAAAGCTGTGTCTGTCTAGATTCATTAGCTGAGCAGCGAGCGTGGTGTTGTACGAAAATGCCGTTTAAATTCACGGCTAAATTGCGTTGGGCTGAGATAACCTACCTGCATTGCAGCATCATTCGCCCGAAGCCCTTCCGTAACTATCAACTCTTTGGCTTTACTTAAACGAACCTTTTTTAAATACTGTAAAGGCGTTTCTGTGGTGACTTGCCGAAAAGCTCGATGAAAACCCGATATGCTCATATTTGCTTGCTCAGCCAAAGCTTCAACTGTGATCGGCGTGGCATATTCTCGATGCATTAGGTTTAAGATTTTAGCGATACGCGCATAGTGGCCATCATGGCGCGCCAGGTCAAATAGTATATGTCCGTTTTCACCCGTTAACACTCTAAATACAATCTCTTCAACGATTGCCGGCCCTAATATTTTAGCCTCTGTATCATTATGCAGAACTAACAGTAAACGTTTAATTGTATCGTCCAATTCTGCATTAATACTCTCAGACTTAATACTAAGATCCAAACACGAGTTAAGGTTTGAGTACGTATCATGCAGGTAGTTATCTTCAGCGAGCTGATTTACTAGTTTATGTAAAAGTTTTGAATCAATATTGATTGATAAACCAAATATAGGTAAGCCATTATCGGAAAACGCCTCGCATTCCAAAGGAAGCGGCACACCTAGTACAAGATAGTCGCCGGCACCATAGCAAACGGTTTCATCCCCTAAATGAATTTTTTTATGGCCTTGCCCCATCACAATAATGCCAGATTGATACAACAAAGGCTGACGGCCACTTCCTTCACTCACCCGATAAAAACCAACACTGGGAACAATAGTTTTGCATGAACCTTCAAGCCCGTTCAAAAACTTGAAATCAGCATAGGATTGCATTAATTCTGCAAGAATCATTATTTCCAACCTTCAATCAGCGTTACACCCACAAAATTCAAAATATAATAAAATATAGTTTTAGGCAAGTTTTTTCCACTTTTTAGGGTTTTTTTAACCACAAACAAACACTATTATGCAATCAATGAGTTAATTACAGCACAAACGTAGTTCTCGCATATATCGTACTTAATCATTTATGAGGTCTTACTTAATGGAATTTTCATACCTTAACGCAACTCAGATCCACTTTGGCAAAGGCAAAATTAAAAACATCACACAAAGCATTCCGAGCGAGAAAAAAGTGCTTATCATTTATGGCGGCGGGTCCATAAAGCACAATGGTGTATACCAACAAGTCATTGATGCTTTAGAAAATCATACTTACTTAGAATTTTCAGGCGTTGAACCGAACCCGACAATGGAAACCTTAGATAAAGCAGTATCAATCGCTAAAACAGAAAACATACAATATATTCTTGCTGTTGGAGGCGGGTCAGTTATTGATGGCGCTAAGTACGTTGCTGCCGCATCACTTTATGATGGGCAAGGTTGGGACATTTTGCTAGGTAATCACCAGGTAAACGATGCAATCCCTCTAGGTGCCGTACTCACGCTACCAGCCACCGGCTCTGAATCAAATTCAGGCGCAGTCATTACCAAAGCTGAAACTCACGACAAACTTCCCTTCTTCTCACCGGCAGTCCAACCCAAGTTTGCTGTAATGGACCCGGATGTTATAAAAAGCCTGCCAGAACGCCAATTGATCAACGGTTTAGTTGATGCATGGGTTCATGTTTGTGAACAATATATCACTAAACCAACGGGTGCATTAGTTCAGGATGGTTATGCTGAAACCTTACTCAAGAGCTTGCTTACTTTAGCCACTCAATACCCAGAACGTGACGATGACGCTTGGCGCGCCAACCTGATGTGGACTGCCAATCAGGCCTTAAATGGCTTAATCGGTTTAGGGGTTCCTCAAGACTGGGCAACGCATATGATCGGTCATGAACTGACCGCATTGCACGGAGTGGATCACGCGCGTTCCTTGGCGATTATCCAACCGGCTCTGCTTAGAAACCAGTTAGAACTTAAAAAAGAAAAACTTGAGCAGATGGGAACAAACGTATTTGGTTTAGAAAACAGCACAGACTTAGCTGAAAAAACTATTATTGAAATAGAACGCTTTTACCACAGTCTAAACGTTGACACTCAGCTCAAAGGATATAATGGCGACAAACAACAGACAATCGAAAAGATAGTTCAGCAATTAGAAGCTCACGGTATGGTGAAACTAGGTGAAAACCAAGCTATCACCCTAGATAAAAGCCTTGAGATTCTTAAGTCAGCCGTTGAGTAATAGTCACTAACCGGATAGCGGAATATAAATAGGCTTAATCTAACAACCTAGATTAGCTTAAAATAATTCTGCTCTCATTTCATCACAGACCGACCCGTAGCAAATATTAGCGCTTTAGGGTCGCTCTTAAATAGTCTTTAAAAAAGTAGATTCATTTGATGTGAATGTATAAAATTTGTACTAATGTATATGTTCAACAATCTATATTGTTCGTGTGAAGCTCGTAAACTCTAGATAGTAAGTGCCTGAGGTGTCTTATGAGAGTGTTAACAATATTATTAACTGCCTTCCTCGTTTCCTGTTATATCCCCTCATTATGTGCGGAGCCCAATAAAAGAGAATTACTCATTGGTATTAGTTTCTCTATCCCCCCTTACGTTATAAAAGAACTCAATAGTGGTCTTGAGCTAGAAATTCTGAGACAAGTCTTTAAGGTCAATGGTTACACGGTACTGCCTTCCTACCTCCCTCTGGCTCGAACCTTTATGCATTTTCAAGAAGGTAGTATCGATGGCGTCATCAACGTGAAGAAAGGTATGGTAAAAGGTTTTTATACTGATGTTGTGGTTATTTTTAAGAACTATGCCGTGAGCTTACAAGAGCGACAACTTGAGATTAACAATATACAAGCCCTTTCAAATAAAAGCGTCGGCGCATTTCAACGCGCTAAGTCTATACTAGGCACTAACTTTCATAACGCAGTACAAAATAATAGTAATTATAGTGAGTGGGCAGATCAATCGATTCAACTAAAGCAACTCTATAAATATCGAGTCGAAGTCATTGTATTAGAACAAAAGATATTTAAGTATTATCGAAAAAAGTTGTTTGATCGTAGCCTAGTTTTGGGAGGACAATATTTCATTAGTCAATCTGAGTTAAGAAAACCCGTTATATTCCACGATATTTTTACGCCTTCGGAATATAGATTCGCTTTTATATCTGAGCAAGTAAGAGACCATTTCAACGAGGGACTTCGCCTAATCAAAAAAAATGGTGTGTACGATAATATTATGAAAAAATATGCAGAAGATTTTAGCCTGCCATTAGCACCCTGAATTATAATCATTGCTTTCAGGCCTCGTGAAAGACTACGCACTTATGAGTGCATTTCGAAATGGGAACTAGTCTCAACTGAGAAAATGCTACAGTGATAATCCATAAAAAATTTAGCTTATTGTTTGCTTACGCCACTGCGCTGGACTTTGACCATATTCCCGTTTAAATAAACGGTTAAAATGCCCAGGATCTTCGTAACCCACTCTCCATGATATTTCGGCAATAGTTTTATTACTATGCTTTAATAACTCCCTACCCTGCTCCATTCGTAATTGTTGAATATAACTCAGTGGTGTTACACCCGTCGCTTCTTTAAAACGGCGTTTAAATGTTCGTAAACTCATCAATGCTCGCGCAGCCAATTGGTCGAGTGTTAATGCCTCTGAAAAATGAATTTCCAGCCATTGTTGGACCGTTAGAATCGCATCATCTTGATGATAGGTTTGTTGCCCTACTGAGATAAAGTCACTTGAGTACCCGCGTTTGAAATCAGCCAAAAAAGTATCCTCCACCTTTTGAGCTACTTCAGGGCAAGACAACTTGGCCAACAGGTGAACCATAATTTCCATCGCAGCATTCATCCCAGCAGAACAATACAACTCGCCCGTCGCCGTCACAAAACGTTCTGGTCTTACATCAACCAATGGATAACGTTGAGCGAATTCTTTTTGCTTATGCCAGTGTGTGGTGCTAATACGATCATTTAACAAGCCCGCTTCCGCGAGTAAAAATGAAGCGGTAGTCGCGGCCATAATAGGGACACCTAAACCATGCCATTCTCGTAATTGAGTAAATAGCGGCTGCTGCTTCTTTAACAGGTCATCCAACTCGCCCCATATTCCATGCAAAATAACCAAATCAGTTTTTGGTACATCGGCTAAGGCGCAATCGGCTTGCACTGTTAAGCCACTAAAAGAAGAAATTGACTTACCATCCAAAGTCACCACTGATATATCAATCGCACAATCCAGCAGTTTCACTTGAAGTAAGGAGGCAAAAGCGAACACATCTTGCGTCAACCCTAAACTAAGGCCCATTGCATTATCGCAAGCATACAAAGTGACATGTTTAATCGACATGATTTAGCACCTAATAATATGACAAATATAATGAATTATTAAACATTCTGGCCCTAATGACCATCAAATAGACCTAAGACACCTCATCTAAAACCATATTTTCAGCTTACTATTCCAACATACCAAGTCATTTTATTAGGAGTCGCCCAATGATCTTTACCCCTGAGCATGAAGCACTAAGAAAAACCGTTCGAAATTTTGTTGACCAAGAAATGGACCCTTTCGTTAATGAGTGGGAACAAGCTGGAAAAGCCCCATTACATGATTTATTTAAAAAAATGGGAGACTTGGGTTTACTAGGCATTCACAAACCAGAAGCATTTGGCGGCACAGGTTTAGACTACAGCTATAACTTAGTTTTTGCTGAAGAAATAGGCCGTGCTTATGGCGGTTCAATACCGATGGCAATAGGCGTGCAAACCGATATGGCTACACCCGCACTAGCACGTTTTGGCAGTGATGAACTAAAGCGAGAATTCCTAACACCGGCTATTTCTGGCGATATGGTCGCCTGTATTGGTGTGAGTGAATCAGCTGCTGGGTCAGATGTCGCGGGACTAAAAACCTCAGCAAGAAGCGACGGTGATGATTATATTATCAATGGCAGTAAGATGTGGATTACCAATGCTACCCAAGGTGACTTTGTTTGCTTATTAGCTAACACCGGTGACGGCGCTGTCCATGCTAATAAGTCACTCATTATTGTACCGCTTAGTTCACCAGGTATTTCTGTGTCAGCACCTTTGGATAAAATGGGCATGCGTGCCAGTGACACTGGAGAAATTTTCTTCGATGATGTCCGCGTCCCCAAGCGTTACCGAATTGGTGATGAAAACCAAGGCTTTGCCATTCAGATGATGCAATTTCAAGAAGAGAGAATGTATGCCGCCGCAAGTGCCTTGAAAGGCATGGAACGTATCATTAGCGACACGATTGACTGGTGCAGGGAAAGGGAAACCTTCGGACAACCCATTCTAAATAATCAAGTTGTTCATTTTAGAATGGCCGAACTTCAAACTGAAGTCGAAGCACTTCGTGCTTTAACCTGGCAAGCGTGTCAACTTCATATTAATGGCGAGGATGCGACTAAGCTCGCCTCAATGGCCAAATTAAAAACCGGGCGTTTATGGCGAGAGCTAACAGATGCTTGCTTGCAATATTGGGGCGGCATGGGCTTTATGTGGGACAACCCTGCCTCAAGAGCCTACCGTGACACACGCATTCTATCCATTGCCGGCGGTAGTGATGAAATGATGCTTGGAATAATTGCCAAATACATGGGAATTCTTCCCAAAAGAAGATAAACCAAACACTTTATTAAAGAGATTACTTTTTCAACGAGACAACTTTTAACGAGATCGCGATGCCAGTTCCAAACTTGTTCAAAAACCGTTTAAGACTACCTGTTATCTGTGCCCCAATGTTTCTGGTTTCGAGTCCTAAGCTCGTTATCAGTGCTTGTAAGAATGGCATTGTTGGTTCTTTTCCGGCACTAAACACTCGCCCACAAGCGATGCTCGACCAATGGCTGGAACAAATCACACAAGAACTAAAAGAATATTCAGAAGCCAACCCAGACAAACCCGCTGCACCTTTTGCGGTCAATCAAGTAGTTCACCCGTCTAATTCGCGCCTACAAGCAGATAGAGCGTTAGTCAAAAAACACAAAGTTCCCCTAGTAATTACAAGCCAAGGCAACCCTACTGAAGTTGTGGAAGAAGTTCATGAATGGGGTGGACTCGTTTTTCATGATGTAATTCATGCTGAACACGCTAGAAAAGCCATTTCGGCAGGTGTTGATGGCATAATCATTGTTTCCGCAGGTGCGGGAGGCCATGGAGGCACCGCCAACCCTTTTGCGTTAGTGAGGCAAATTCGAAAATTCTGGGACGGCCCCTTAGCCTTAGCTGGCGCCATCAACGATGGTTATGGTATTCGTGCCGCAGAAATATTAGGTGCCGATTTTTCTTATATGGGTACCCGTTTCATTGCAACAGAAGAAGCCGAAGTAGACCCCGACTACAAAGCAATGCTCGTCGATTCAGAAATTAAAGACCTAATTTATACCGACACTTTCACAGGCGTAAATTGCAATTACTTAAAACCGTCGATAGAAAACGCAGGCATTGACCTCTCCACCTTTGAAGGTAAATCAAGCGTCGATCTTGACTTGGGTGACACCAATGCGTGGAAAGATCTTTGGAGTGCTGGACATGGTATTTCTGGCATTCATGACGTTCAACCAATGTCTACACTAGTATCACAACTAGAAGAAGAATACCAAACAGCCAAGCAAAAACCTAGTTTTTGAATATTTAAGGTTTTCTTTTCCCCCAACAACAAATAGGCCCTGCTTTAACCAACGAACAGGGTCTATAAAAGCTTATACATAGATGCCACTATCTTTATGTATAAAGCTTCCTTTGTGTATATACTATAACACTAGTTATTGTTCGGTGTTTAAGTGGAGGGGCTGGTTTATGAATCAACTTTGTAAACAATTAGCTTTATTTTTATTGTTAACCAGTACACCCGTTTTATCCTTCTCAGAACCTGCAAAGTATTCAATAACGGATGAAAGCTGGAGCCCTTATTGGGTCATTAATGCAGACCATGTAAGTGGTATCCTGCATGAGATAATGCTTCAGCTTGATCAACGTATTGCGCCATCATTATTAGCAGACCAACCTTACCCACCAAAAAGGGCTCAGGTCAGATTTAAGGAAGGGAATGTTCAAATAGAGTGTTGTGTGAATGACGCTTGGAGAGCATCTGAAGAGCAAGTTGCCGTCTCTTTGTGGACCGATACGGTATTGGTCGTTGAAGAAGTGCTTATTTTTCCTGTTGGTAAGTCGTTCGAGTTTAATAAACTCGAAGACCTAAAAGGTAAGTTTATTTCAACTGTTCGAGGTTATGGTTATGTAGGGAGTGAGTTTTTCACACGAAGTGATAGCGGCGATAATATTTCACAAATACAAAAGGTTGCCTTGGGGCGAACTGATGCAGGTATTATTGATCGAGTAGAACTTTCCTATATGCTTAAACATAGTAAAATATTAAAAGAGCGAAATATAGAAATCGAAATAGGACCTGTTATTAATCGTTCAGAGCTAAAAATACGTGTTCATACCTCTCGCCCTGAATTGGTAGAGCCGATTAATAAGGCAATAAATAAAATGAAACAAGACGGCACAGTTCAAAATGCTATAGATAGCTATATAAAATAAAGATTTAAATCCCCCCTAAACCTCCACTATATTCATATCAAAATGTAAGGTCACAATATAATGTCAGATCGACAAGACAGTAATGCTAATTGTTTGTGTGGTAACGTATAAATCACTACTATGGCAGCCAACCCAAAGTTTACGGCCTGCCATTGTGAAACTTGCAGGAAATGGTGTTGTACAATGAATTTAGCAAACACCTTAGGGACCATATAAATTGCAAGACTTGATTACAAATACTATATTTATGTGTTAACCGGAACAACAAAAATAGGATGTATAAATTGCGATTCACGCTAATAAGGATGCTATTGGTGTGGTCTGTTTTGTCTGTATCTGCTTTTGCGCAAGAAAAACAGACCATACGCTGGTTGAACTGGGAACAAACACCTAACTTTATTACTAAAGGGCCGTTTGCAGGTCAAGGGCTGGGTGACTCTTTTACCAAAGCATTACAGCTCAAACTTCCTCAATACAATCATGAAAATCTCATTAGTAATACTCGGCGATACAATCGTTTGATTCGTGAAGAAAATGTTTGCGTTGCCTGGTCATGGATTATTCCAGGAAGTAATGCGTATAGAGTACATAGTCGGGCAGTTTCATTAGCGCCACCCTCAGGAATTTTAACGCTGAAAGCGAAACAGGATTTGTTTGGAAAACCTGGTGAGGTACTGTCTTTAGCAAAACTTATCCAAAAACCTGATATTACTTTAGGCTATTTGGAAGAAATGAGTTATTCAAAAAAGGTGAATGACTTGCTTGAACAAAATAGAGGTAAAGAAAACATCTATTTCTCTTCGAGAGGTGAGGTTGAATTTGCTTTAACTATGCTGGATAGAAACCGCTTGGATTACTTTTTTGCATTTTCCGCACAAGCTATTTTCGACGCTGAAGTAAAAGGAATCCCAAATAAATATCAGTTTTATAACATTGAAGAAATGCAAATGTATTCGAGTTTACACTCGCATTGCTCCAAAACGCCTTTTGGTAAAGAAGTGATGGCTGAAATAGATAAAGTACTTACCAATAAGATGTTAATCGATCATCTAGCGGTAGTTGAGCGATGGTATGGTAAAAACAAAAAATATCATAAGGTTTTTATGGAGTATGTTATAAACCAGAAATCGAATACGTTTGTTACTAACCCAGGGCAGTAAGGGGAAATACTTAAAGTGTAAACTTATGATATTGAATTTTACCTAATCCCCCTCAATGTTTACCTTACCCTAGAAAAGTGAGCGCCTTTACTGCTTGTGATCTAGTGCTCACCTTCATAGTATGTTTCCACATTCCTTCCTCATTTGCTCCTCATTTAGCCTGTAGCTTTTATTCCATGATCACTTGAATACCAACGAGGCGCAATACCTGCCAAGTACTTCAGGTGAATATTCAACTGACTATAAAAGTGGAGTACGCAAAATGACAAGAAATAAATCATGGGCCAAACAAAGAATTGCCTTTTCTGGCGTGGCCATTTTAGGTGCGGGCCTGATGCTGCAAGGCTGTAAGTTTAACGAAGATGATGTGAAAGATGCAGTAGATAACTTCTCTGAAGTCTCTGACGATACAGGCAGCACTTCCGGTGATACTTCTGAAGATACGACAGGCACCACCTCCAATGCTGATGTAATTGATATCACCAACAGTATTTTTACCGAGCGTAGTGGTGATTGTGCTGGCTATAGCAATGCTCTTGAAGCCTCGGTGCTCGATATAAGCCAGAACATGGGCTTTGAAGCCAGCATGCTGATTTCCAATACCAACGATAGCTGCACCTTTGTATCGAATAGTATTCCTAACCATGATTTTGATGATGCCAGCGCTCACTTTGCGACCCCTACGGCTGAATATGCACTGGAGTTAAGTATTTCCCGTTCTCCCGCGATAGCAGCATCTACTTCCTCGTTAACGCAACAAACCGAAGATGCCATATTCCTTAATGGTGTGGTACTGGACATTCTATCTGCTGGTTGCTATGACCCAAGTAAAAATGGTGCAGATGCCAATGGTAATACAGCCATTGGTTGTAATACCGATGACCCCTGGTTAATGGATCCCCTGGGTTCTGATACCAAGTTTGGCGCCGATGCTCACAATGCTCACACCCAGCCAACAGGTCAGTACCATTACCACGGTAATCCTGAAGCAATGTTTGACAACAATCCAGGACCTAATGGTTCACCGGTGATTGGTTTTGCGGGCGATGGCTTCCCTATTTATGGTAGTTACTTTTTAGATTCCGATACCGGCTCAGTGAGAAAAGCTACCTCCGGATTTACACTTAAGGCAGGCAACCGTGTCGCCATAAATGGCTTAAACCCCTCGGATAATGGTAACTCAGAGAGCTACGATGGAACCTATGTCGCTGATTGGGAATATACCAATACCGGTGACCTGGATGAATGTAACGGTATGGCCGTAGATGGCCAGTACGGTTACTACGTGACCGACACCTACCCTTGGGTACTGGCTTGCTTTAAAGGTACGATCCATGAGTCGTTTTACAAAAATGGCGGCGGTGCTCCGGCAGAAGATACTTCCGAACAAACGCCAGTTGGTGAGGTCAATGCAGATTGCCCAGAGCCAGGAACTTTACCCGAGCCTAACGGTGACGGTTCCATGCCGCCTCCACCCGAAGGTTGCCCACTGCCTGATGATATGCCACCACTAGTGTAACAAGAGGATTAACTGATGAATGCTCAACTTGATACACCAGATCCATTATCTGTTACCAGCCTTTTGAATATCGTTGTTCAAACTGCTTTTATGAGCTTGCTGCTACTTGGCAACACAACTTACGCTCATGAGTCAGGCGTAACAGATACCAGTATTCAAATTGGGCATTCATCAATTAAACTGGTGTATACCTTGCCTATTGATGCCCTTGATTTGTTACGAAAGCAATCAGGGTTACCTACACAAAAAATTATTTCCCAGGGCTTTGTTGTTAAAAATGATACCCGACCTTGTAACATAAACTACTTTCAACAAAAAACCTTAAACAATATTAACTCAGCCCAATTTATACTTTTACTGCAATGTGACGGCCCACTACAAAACCTTAACCTGGGTTATTATTTATTAAACCAGGAGGAGGATCACCAAAACTTCACACGTATTTCCATCGCCGGACGTGATCAAAATGTAAGCTTATCAGGCGAAAAGAATACTCATAAGATTCCTGTGGCTTATTTGCTAAATCTTTGGGGTAAAAAACTATCCGACGATTTGTTAGCAAGTGCCTCATCCATTGCAGAACCTTCCCTTAAAAATAGCCAAAATAATAATTCATCGATTTTTTCCGCATTATTCAACAGTATTAGCCAATCCAAGCATTATTTCCCTATTGGTTTACAACATATTTTACAGGGCTACGACCACGTACTTTTCTTAATTGGCTTATTACTTTTGCCTTTGGGCTTCAAACATCTGTTACTACTAGCCAGCGCCTTTACCTTGGCCCATTCTATTTCACTGGCCCTCTCTGTATTAAACATTATACGTTTACCTTCTGCTTTGGTAGAAGCCGCTATTGCCGCGTCTATTATTTACGTCACTTTGGAAAACCTGTGGCATTTACGCCCAAACACCAAGATAGACAAGCTGGTTTCTCCCTGGAAACGCCGCACAATCATGACCTTTATGTTTGGCTTGATTCACGGTTTTGGGTTTTCTTATCTGTTAACAGAGATAGGTCTTGGTGATCAGGTGGCTGGTGCGCTGCTGTATTTTAACCTTGGCGTTGAAGCAGGTCAGTTACTAATTATTGCTCTGGTATTTCCAGCATTGGTGTATGTTTTTAAACGTCAGCAAGGCGTAATAATAGCTCGTTTTGGGTCGTTTTTGATTGGAGGGGTGGGCAGTATGTGGTTGGTTGAACGTTTAAGCGCAATCTGACT
>Ga0105348_1000532_pt1 | contig 28580 bp, 13 predicted proteins | sample EN8Hudsemesocosm_2_FD_83504 | JGI IMG/M metagenome (GOLD analysis project Ga0105348, IMG submission 83504) | Methane-oxidizing microbial communities from mesocosms in the Hudson Canyon - EN8C Hudson Canyon | ecosystem: Environmental > Aquatic > Marine > Cold seeps | place: Hudson Canyon... | reverse complement strand
GTTAAGCAAAGAACTTCAGGCCTTTTTGCTTAACAGGTTTTTCCGATCAGGGCCTCCCTACAAAGCCCTTTTGTGAACGCGATGATTTGATAGTTCGGCATCAATTCATCGCTTTTTTTTGCCTAAAACAAAGTAAGCCTAAACTAGTAAATTAAAACAGGCGATTAAAATAAAACAGCCCACCAAACTAAAACCGGCTACTCATATATTCGTTTATATGGCGGCAATGAGTTTATAAGCAAATTTCCATAACGCCTGGTTAAAAGACGGTTATCAAGTATTGTAATCTGTCCGGTATCTACTTCTGTACGTATTAACCTTCCACACGCTTGGATCAACTTAAGGCTTGCGTCCGGAACTGAGACCTCCATAAACGGATTACGCCCCTGAGACTCCAGCCACTCACTAATACTCTCTTCTAAAGGGTCATTTGGTACAGAAAATGGAATTTTTGCGATGATAACATGGGTAAGGTAATCTCCAGGTAGATCAATACCTTCTGCAAGTGACGCTAAACCAAATAAGATACTACGCTCTTTTTTATCTACACGCTCTTTATGCTTTTTGACTAGTTCCTGCTTACTAAAGTCGTCTTGTGTCATAATATCTTCTCGCAAGTCACTTGGTACTTGCTGATAGACTTCAGTCATTTGTCGTCTGGAGCTAAATAGCACAAGGACAGATCTATCCTTACCTATCCACTTAGCAAGGTGTTCAGAAATCTCATTTGTATGCGCTTCAGGCTCACCCGCCGACGCAGCCATATTCGGGATCAACAATTTTGCTACATTGTTAAAATCAAACGGACTTTCAACACGATGATAAACGCTTCTTTTCGGTAGGCCTGCTTTTTGAGATAAACGATCAAATTTACCTAATGCCGTTAAGGTAGCCGAGGTTAAAACGGCGGCATATGATTTTTTCCACAAAGCTTCATGTAGTAAGCCTCCTGCGCTTAATGGACTACCAAACAGGCTGATATCTGCTGCGTTATCAAATTCCCTTAACACTAACCATCGAGCATTAGGTGGATCCTTCTCTTTTTGCTCTTTACCATAAAACATCCAAAGCGCGTGCATACTCTCTACTCGATCACATAAGCTTCCAAACACAGGAAACCATTGTTCGCCCTCTTCTTTTGACAGTCCGCAGTCAGACTTTTCATCAACTGCTTTAGTTACTTCTGAACGAATATCATCGAGCAAGCGACATAGACTTGCAAAAAGCACCTTTAACTCGTTGGAATAGTTAATAAGCTCTTCAGGCAGGACCCCCTGTTTAAACCGATGACGGCGGGTGCCGGACATGTCTGCTGTATCCCATTCTACCGTGGCAGCTAAAAAATCATAAACTTGTGTCAGCCAGTCATGTAACTGCGTCGAGATCATTGAGATATCTTCAATATGCCGGCCTAAGAAATTGCCTTGACCTAAATAAGGTCCGAATTCGACCATCACCTTGCTTAAAGACTTCAACCAGGTATCTGCGCTTTTCAAGCCGCCATTAACTGTAAAGTGATTTAAGGCTTTATCGGCTAAATGGTGGCCTTCATCCAATACCAAGATAGAAGTATCTGGCGATGGCAATAACACCCCGCCCCCTAAAGATAAGTCAGAAAGAAGCAAGTCATGATTGACGACTAGAACATCGGCTTCATCCCAAGTTTTCCGTGTTTCATAATAAGGGCAAGAATTAAAATAACTGCACCTTCGTTTAGCGCATTGCTGATTGTCGGTGGATAAACTACGCCATACATCTGGCTCTATTACCGTCTCCCACGTATCCCGGTCGCCATCCCAATCACCTGAGGCATAACGCGAAAGGTAGATTTCAAGCTCAGAACTATCGACAGGCTGGACATTGTTATCTGTCATGAATAATGGCAAAGCAGTATGCTCACTATTCGCACTTTCAAGTTGTTGGTCGAGCTTACTCAAGCAAATATAGCGACCTCGCCCTTTTGCCAAAGCATAATTAAAAGACATACCAGAATACTTTGCCAGCTCAGGTAAATCTTTACTCATCACCTGCTCTTGGAGTGCGGTAGTCGCAGTAGATAAAATAACTTTTCGGCCTTCCTCTAAGGCCAGCGGTAAAACCGAAATACAATAAGCTAGCGTTTTTCCTGTACCTGTTCCTGCTTCGACCACACACACAGCAGGGTCAGACGTTCTTAAACCTTGCTCATTTTCTTTAATGCTGCCCAAGTATTTTGCTATTTCTGCAATCATGACGCGTTGACCATACCGGGGTCGAAAACCTTCACGAGAGGTAAATTTGCGATAGCTTGTTTGAATACGTTTCTTTTGATTTTCGGTAAGCATAAAGTCTGTTTGCAGCTTTTGGGGTTGTTAGTTTTTAACGATAGTCAGTCTTACTATAATTTAGGCGCGAATTTTGGAGCCTTGCAGCTCATCAAGCAAGCTTTTTCGGTACTGACTCGGCGAAAGGTGCATGACTTTTCTAAATACCCGTGAAAAATACAAGGCATCGTCATAACCGAGTGAAAATGCGACATCAGAAATACTAATATCTACCTGCTCGAGTAATAAGCAAGCATGCTCTATCTTAAAGTGAATAAAGTGTTGCTGAGGTGAATAGCCAGTCATCTCTAGATACTTTCTGCTAAAATGGTACTTTGATAGATGACTAAAGCTCGCGAGCTCATCGAGACTTAAGCCCTTATGCAAATTTGCGCGCATATATTGATGTATATCAGGCAATATTATCCCTATTTTCTCTTTTTGTTTACTCTGCTTAATCCGTTCAATCAAGGTAATAATATGCCTAAGTTGACTGGCAACATGGACAAATCCTTCAAATGAATAACAAGCCCGCACACTTGTGATTAACTCATTGAATTGAGAAAGTAATTTGAGGTCATTCAAATTTCGTATGGCCAAGCAAGTATCTTCAGGCTTGATGTATTCAAAAAAAGCAGGCGCCAATGCACCTCTAAAGTGACACCAGAACAATGTCCAGGGCTGAACATGGTCGGCTTTATATTGGTGAGGCGTTCCAGGAGGAAGAATAAATAAATCACCTCTTAATACCTCACCACGGTAAGTTTCAGTTTCAAGCACGCCTTTTCCATCAACACAAAAAATGAGAATGAAATCGTCATGTTCAACTCGCTTCATCTGATGACTTTCTGCGTTGGGATAATAACCAATAGCAGTAGGAAAAATATCTTTGGATAAAACACTATCACTTAATACAGAAATAATATGATTAGGCACGCGAACGCGAAGCGCTTCATTTGATAAAGGCCAATTAGAAGGTTCACTCATTAGTAGACATCATCCATGTTAATATCTCAAAATAAAGCAATATCATCCATATTGAGCGCAATTTAGTCAATTCATTCTTTGATAAATCCAAGTAGAGTATAAATAAGCACATCAAATACAAAATAAAAGGAAAAGCGCATGGTTACTCAAGTTCCTCTATTAATTAATGGTGAATTCATCATCAGTGAAAGTTTAGATAAACTCGACGTACTTAACCCCGCGACACAAGAAGTCCTTGCTCAAGTTCCCTTATCAAGCCCGGATGAGATTGAGTTAGCTATCCAGGGCGCTAAAGAAGCGTTTCTGCTTTGGCGAGAAACGCCGGTTTCAGAACGCGCCCGTTTGATGCTTCGTTACCAGCACTTACTTAAAGAACATCAAAAAGAGATAGCTAAGATTCTTGCTGAAGACACCGGCAAAAACCTTGAAGATGCAATGGGTGATGTATGGCGCGGCATTGAAGTGGTTGAGCATGCGTGTAATATCCCGACACTATTAATGGGCGAAACCGTTGAGAATGTCGCCCGGGGCGTAGATACCTATAGCGTGACTCAGCCACTAGGCGTCACACTTGGCATTACGCCGTTTAACTTTCCCGCCATGATCCCTCTTTGGATGTTTCCTATAGCGACAGCCTGTGGCAATGCCATGATCCTAAAACCCTCTGAGCAAGTTCCGCTTGCCACTGTTCGTTTACTTGAATTATTCCAAGAAGCAGGTGCACCAGCAGGGCTGGTGCAAATGATTCAGGGCGGCAAGCAGCAGGTACAGCAGTTAATGATGCACCCTGACATTCTGGCGACCTCTTTTGTTGGGTCAGTACCTGTCGCAAAAGAGATCTATAAAACCGTGACCAGCCAATTTAAACGCGCCCAATGTTTTGCTGGCGCTAAAAACCATATGGTCGTATTGCCAGATGCAGACAAAAATACCGTAATGAATGCTTTAATTGGTGCCACTGTTGGCGCAGCAGGTCAGCGCTGCATGGCCATTAGCGTGATCGTATTTGTAGGGGAAACCAGCAAGTGGGCGGCAGAATTAGCAGAAATGTTAAAAGCGATACGACCTGGCATTTGGAATGATCCAAAGGCAGCATACGGACCGCTTATCAGTAAACAAGCAGTTAACCGTGTTTCCAACTTAATTCAAAGCGGTATTGATCAAGGTGCAAACTGCCTTTTAGATGGCAGAAACTGTAGTGTCAAAAATTTTCCAGATGGTAACTGGCTTGGTCCAACCCTGTTTACAGAAGTAAAGCCTGAAATGGATATTTATAAAGAGGAGATTTTCGGCCCCGTTGTTTGTTGCATGAGCGCTGACTCCTTGAATGACGCAATTAGCCTGGTCAATAACAACCCCTATGGCAATGGCACATCCATTTTCACAACTTCTGGAGCATCTGCCCGCCAATATCAACATGAAATTGAAGTTGGGCAAGTCGGTATTAATCTACCCATTCCTGTGCCGCTACCCTTCTTTTCATTTACTGGCTGGAAAGGCTCCTTCATGGGTGATTTACATGCCTATGGGAAGCAAGGTGTCAGGTTTTATACCGAGACTAAAACCATCACAGCCAATTGGAAAACAAAACCTACTGAGACACCCAATATGTCAATTAGCCTAAAATAGATTGCAAAATCAAGCTAATTATAAGACTCAATACAGATCGCGAGTTGGGTCAAAATCAGGTCGTTTGTTAGGTTAATTGCTAGGTCTAAAATAGATGAATTATGATTTGAGTGAAGAGCAGCTTGCTTTTCAAAACACTGCTAGAAAGTTCGGCGAGCAAGCACTTGCTCCTCAGGCGAAAGAGTGGGATGCCGACTGTCATTTTCCCAAGGAGGCATTTATTGAAGCCGGAAAACTCGGTTTCATGTCTCTGTATATACCTGCAAAGTTTGGCGGCATTGGCTTGTCTAGGTTAGATAGCACCATCATTATGGAAGAGTTAGCGGCGGGCTGCACCTCTACAGCTGCGTTTATCAGTATTCATAATATGGCTTTTAATATGTTTGCAACCTATGGACACGAACGACTAATCAACGAGTGGTCAAATGGCTTAGCGTCAGGCAGATTATTAGCAAGCTACTGTTTAACAGAGCCTGGAGCAGGGTCTGATGCAGCATCGCTCACAACAAAAGCAGAGAAGCACGGTGAACATTACGTCATTAATGGTACGAAAGCGTTCATATCGGGTGCAGGCGAAACTGATTTATTAATCGTCATGGCACGAACATCTAAGGAAGGTGCCAAAGGGATAAGCTGCTTTGCAATTCCAGCTGACAGCCCAGGCATATCATTTGGCAAAAAAGAAGACAAGCTAGGCTGGAGTAATCAACCGACTCGGCTTATTCACTTTGAAAATGTGCATGTACCCGAAATAAATTTAGTTGGTCATGAAGGTCAGGGTTTTTCATTGGCAATGGAAGGCCTGGATGGCGGCCGAATTAACATAGCGGCCTGTTCAGTGGGTACGGCAAAGGCGGCGCTTAGACATAGCGCCACCTATGTCAAAGAGCGTGAGCAATTCAAGCGCCCGATTAGTGAATTTCAGTCTACTCAATTCAAACTGGCAGATATGCTGACAGAACTTACAGCAGCCCGACAATTGATACGACTCGCCGCATTTAAGTTAGACACAGGCCATTCTGAACAATCAGTTTACTGTGCAATGGCGAAGCGATTTTCTACAGACATTGGTTTCAGAATATGTGATGAAGCCCTGCAACTACACGGTGGCTATGGTTATATTAAAGAGTTCCCCATAGAGCGTTATTTTAGAGATAACCGCGTCCACCGCATTCTCGAAGGTACAAATGAGATTATGCGGATAATCATCGCTAAACATCTCTTAACAGACGAAAATATGCAGCTAATTCAGGGATAATAAGGCTATTATTCCTAATTCAAATACTCTATGTTTACAGTTCATCTCACACCTTTAGAAGTAGCATCGAATGACTGAAAAAAACTCAAGCAATGTAAATGCGGAATCAATAAGCCCGAGTGACAAAATACTGGTTAAGATCATAGCTCACGTCGCACAAATAACGATCAACAACCCACCAGCCAACACTTGGGATTTAGAAAGCTTAGAAGCGCTCAATGTCGTTGTAAATCGTTTAAATGCAAGGTCTGACATAAGCGCATTGGTTATTCATGGACAAGGTGAAAAGTTCTTTTCTGCTGGGGCTGATCTTAAGCAATTTGAAAGTGGCGACAAAGACATTGCCAGCAAAGTTGCGCATCGTTTTGGAGAAGCGTTTGAAGCACTAACAAACTTCAAAGGCGTGACGATCGCCGCCATAAACGGTTACGCCATGGGCGGTGGATTAGAATGCGCGTTATCTTGTGATATCCGGATTATTGAAACACAAGCTCAAGTTGCTTTGCCTGAAGCGGCTGTTGGTTTATTACCCTGTGCAGGTGGAACCCAACGTTTGAGTTGGTTAATTGGCGAAGCCTGGGCCAGTAAGATGATCTTATTAGGCCAAAGAATGAATGCAGAAACAGCTGTGAAAACAGGCTTAGCACTTGAGTTAACAGAGCAAGGCAAGGCACTCGAAACTGCACTAAGTTACGCACAATCAGCCAACAAACAAAGCCCGGACGCCTTATTCGCTTGTAAACGCCTTTTAACCGCGGCGCGCGAAAATGCCATTGCAGTGTCTTTACAAAATGAACGAAAAGAATTTGTACAATTAATCGGAGAAGCAAACCAGCTAGAAGGTACGCAATCTTTTCTACAAAAAAGACAGCCCGACTGGAAGGTTTAATGTATGAGCAATAAAGCGAAAAAAATAACCGAAACAGAATCACAAAACACGGCACCGGTACTGATCCAAATTCTTGCGGCTGAACAAGGCGGATTAGGGCTTATTACCCTAAACTCGGAAAAAACCTTGAATAGCTTAACCATCGATATGGTTAAGAGCATCAGCGTAACGCTTTCAGACTGGGAGCAAAATGATGACATATCGGTGATTGTTTTGTCCGGTAAAGGTAAGAAGGCTTTTTGTGCAGGCGGAGATATTCAAGCGCTCTATGCGTCAGCGACTCAGCCTGAAGATGGGCAATGTAAACAGGCAGAAGCTTTCTTTTTGGAAGAGTACCAGCTGAATTACAAGATTCATTCATACAGTAAACCTATTATTTGTATTGGCAATGGTTATGTCATGGGTGGCGGTTTGGGTTTAATGGCTGGGGCCAGTCATCGAGTTGTCACTGAATCGACAAAATTAGCCATGCCAGAAGTCTCAATCGGACTATTCCCAGATGTTTGCGGCACCTATTTTCTGAATCATATACCGTATAATATTGGCTTATTTTTCGCCTTAACTGGTATGGCGATGAATGCTAAAGATGCTATTTTCGCCAAGCTAGCAAATTATGCAATAGCGTCGGATAGTGCCTCTTCCCTAATTGACAATATAAGCAAGCAAAGCTGGAATGAGGATGCAGAAAAAAACCACCTTCTAGTTGATGAGCTTCTCAAGAAACTAGCCATTGATGAGCAATTACTGCCGGCATCGAATATTCAAGCTAACCAAAGCATCTTAGAGCAAACTTGCCAGCATAGCTCTCTAGGTGAAATCGTTCAGGGTATCCTTGATTTTGATGAAGACAATGTCTGGCTTACAAAGGCCAAGCAAGCACTAATAGCCGGTTCACCCTTTTCATTATTAATGATTTATGAACAATTACGCCGTCATCGCTATGCGGATCTACAATCCATTTTTAATAGTGAGCTAATACTCGCCACAAATATGGTGCGATACCCTGAATTTTCTGAAGGTGTACGTGCACTGATCATCGATAAGGATAAAGAGCCTAAATGGACGTTTGATCATTTCAGTCAGATACCCTGCTCTTTAATTGAAGCGATGTTCAGCGCCCCCTGGACAGAAAATCCACTGACTAACAAATTCGACTAATTAGTGCCTCAATGTAAAGGTACTAATAACTGTTTTGATCAACTGTTTTTATTAACACAAGAGGCAAACAATAATGACAACAATAGCATTCATCGGGCTCGGTAACATGGGATGTCCAATGGCTTTAAACTTACTTAAAGCCGGGCATACTGTTCGTGTTTTTGATCTTTTGGCTTCAGCGCTTGAAACAACAGCTGAGAAGGGTGCTATTGTTTGTAATTCTGCGGCTGAGGCCTGTCAGAACGTGAATACTGTTATCACAATGCTACCAGCTGGCAAGCATGTCAAAAGTCTCTACCTAGGCTCAAATGGGCAAGCTGGATTAATCGATACGCTCGATAAGAAAACGCTGGTCATAGATTGCTCAACTATTGATGCGGAAACAGCTAACGAAGTTCATTCACATTGTGAAACACTCGGAGTCGATATGTTAGATGCGCCGGTTTCGGGGGGCGTAGCAGCGGCGCAATCTGGCGGACTTACATTTATGTGCGGCGGGTCTGAACAAGCCTTCACACGAGCTGAAGAAGTACTTAAAGACATGGGTATTAATATTTTTCATGCGGGTACCAATGGCTCTGGTCAAGTGGCTAAGATGTGCAACAACATGCTATTGGCGATTCATATGATTGGCACGAGTGAAGCGCTAAAGTTAGGTGAGAAAAACGGCCTAGACGCTTCAACACTCTCACAAATAATGCTCGCAAGTTCTGGGAAAAACTGGAGCCTTGAACGCTACAACCCCTACCCTAATGTCATGGCGAACAGCCCTGCTTCCAATGACTATGAGCCCGGTTTCATGGTTGATTTAATGGCAAAGGATCTTGGCCTGGCAATAGACAATGCTCAGACGACACAAAGTCAAACACCGCTTGGTAAAATGGCACTTGAGCTTTATAAAAGCAAACAAAAGTCGGGTGATGGTAAGAAAGACTTCTCATCTATTATTGAGTTATTTTCTTAATAGAAATAAGCATTACTCAAGTAGTTTTCTTACGTAACTTTAGTTCGATAAAGCGGCTAGTACTTCCTTAGGAATGAGCTGCTTTTTTTCAAGTTCGAGTAAGATTTTTCCTTCAAATGAAAACTGTGGTTCTGAGACTTTCTCTAAGCCTGTCAACAACCTAAACTCAAGATTGTTATGCTCAGTTGTTCTATCTTTCACTCCAGACGAACAACTATTCACATGTCTTTTACAACCTAGCTCAGCCTTAATTTGAGCGCTAGTATCTGCCCCAAACAAATACCAATTATAAAGGGAGTTATTTGCAATGAGTCTTAATTCCTTCAAAGACAAGGCATAAGCTTCTGGCAAGACAATCCCAACATTATGGCGTTTTGGAACAATTTCATTGATTGCACTCGATTGATAGCGTGGCCAATTAACACTGATAGTACTTTTGTTTACGACGCTATTGGCCGTAATCTTGTTATGGCTAAGGTTGAGATTAGCAAGTGACACTTGTCGTCCCCCCTGCCAATACTGAGGTACGGAGTGTGGATCATAGTTTTTTACCATCTCATTATTTAGGTCGAATAATTTTTTATTGAACAAGCCAGAGCAACTAGGTTTATCGCGTTTTATTACTGCCTCAAGGACGCTATCTTCACTACTTGAAGCACAGTTGAAGAAACTATTAACATGCTCAACACTTCTAGCACCCAAGATAGGCGCCCAGAAAAGATAAACATTATACTTGGACAACTGTTGTCTTTTTTTTAGATCCCTTATGCAGTAAGGGCATGAAGGGTCTTTAAAGACGATTAATGACGGATATTTTCTATCCCATGCACTTAATAAAAATGATTTATAGATTTGGGGGTCAGGTATTTTGAAAACTTTTGATTGAGTCAATTCTGTTTGATGAAGCTTTACTTCAGGGGAGCTTTGCTCCAAACCTTGGGCACTCACTGCGTACAGCCAAATAAATAAACAAAGGAAAATCCATTTCATAGGCGTTATCTGCATCAAAAATTAATTTTGTTGAAGGGCAAGTTTTTCACGTGCTATTTGATCTTTTACCAATTTTAACGCGATGATCTGATAGGCTTTATTATCTTCAGAGAATTTGGCTTCCAATTCTTGTCTTTTTTCTAAATCTGACAAGTTCATATCATACTCAGATATGGTAATAGCTGTACGTTCATCCGCCTCTTTCATTTCATCTAAAAGCTGTTGCTTTTGATCGGCGGACAATACATTTTGCTGATAGTTCGTAACAGAGATCATAGGCTTAAAATCGGGTATCTTTCTTGCTTTGGCTTGACTCGATATCTCATGTTTAGAATTTATCACTTTTGCTGTGTTTGGGAAATTAGCAGGCACGGCGCTGTGATTGACAGTTTTGTTTGTGCCCGTTGCAGTTTCTAGTGTATTTGTCAGGTCAGTTGTTTCCGGCTTACTTTGCTCAAATTGACCATTCTGCCCTGGCATATATGCAAAGACGATTGCTAATATTAAAGATGCGAAAATGAGTAAATGTCTAAAAGACAGATATTTTGACATGACGAAGTCCTTCCCCACTTATCTAATTGGTTATGCTGATATCTGATTAATTACATTGATTATCAGCATCATGGCGCGACAGTAGTAAAGTAAGAGTCGCCATAAGTTGTGTGATTGTACCCAATGTTATTGCCCGCCAGGTCTTTAACAAATTTAGACCCCGGATTAGCATAATTGTTACTCATCGAAATATAGAAACGACTATTAGCGGCTAAGTTTTCATCTGGCGTGAAAATTATTCGTGTATCCCCTTCACTTAAACTTAAACTACCAGAAACATTTAAACCATTTGTGTAATCATAAACCCTGAAAGTTTCTGCTGTAACCGTTGCTGCATCAACTCGTTCGCTTAGCTTAATATCAACTACAGCAGTTAAAGCGATATCGGTTGCTAGATGACTTGGCGCGCGAGTGTCGACCGTTCCTTCTGTGACATCAGATACTGTACCGGTTGTGAAACTCGCAGTTACTGGGGTTGCCACGGTATTGTCCGCAAGGTCCGCTATACTGGTAGCGTCGTAATGATAAACCTCACTTGCTGAAAGATCAGCATCGGGCACCAATGTCACGGTTAAGCGCGTACTGCTTATACTTATAGATGAAGGCACAACAGCATTACCACTATCGTATAAGATAAAGCCATTTAACATAGAGTTATTCTTAATGCGTTCATCAAAGTGCAAGCTGACATGGCCGTTCAAGGGAACATCTATTATCCCGTCTGGTAATCCAAGTATATCTATAACCGGTGCGATTTCATCGCTGGTGTCACCCGTTGTAAAGTAGGTATCACCGTAAGTGGTATGGTGATAAGCCATATTATTTCCTGCAAGATCCTTAACAAATTTTGCACCAGGGTTCGCATAATTATTGCTCATCGAAATATAGAAACGGCTATTCTCGGCGAGTACCTCGTCAGGCGTGAAGATAATGCGCGTATCGCCCTCACTCAAGCTATAAGTGCCAGGCACCGTCACGCCATTGGTAAAATCATAAAGCCTGAAAGTTTCTTCAGTGACGGTCGCTGGATCGATACGTTCACTTAACTTCAGGTCAACCGTTGCATTTAAAGGAATATTGCTTTCTTGGGATAGAGGTGAACGCGTTAAAATCGTGCCTTCGGTTTCATCCAAAACACTTCCCGTTGTAAAGCTACCTGTTATTGTCTCAACTATCGCATTATCAGCTAAATCAGTTACGCTCGTTACTTCGTAGTGATAAATAGTATTTGCCAAAAGTACCTCATCAGGAATAAGCGTTACAGTTAAGCGCGTACTACTAATATATTGCGTGCTTGCTATCACGTTATCTGAAGCATCAAACAAGCTTATGCCACTGATAATAGAGTTTGTTTTGATTCGTTCATCAAAATGAAGCGTCAATTGCGTATTAAGCGGCATATCTGTCTGGCCATCCGCAATACCTGTTATCTGAACGACAGGCAAGGTTTCATCTACACTGTCGCCTGTCGTGAAATAAGAATCGCCATAAGTAGTATGATTATAGCCGACGTTATTTCCAGCTAAATCATTCACAAATTTTGCACCAGGGTTTGCGTAATTATTACTCATTGACATGTAGTAACGGCTATTTGAGACCAGCACTTCATCGGGTGTAAAGGTAATGCGAGTATCACCCTCACTCAGACTTAGGCTGCCGCTGATAATCGCTCCATTGGTATAGTCATACACTCTAAAGGTTTCTTCTGTCACCGTAGCGGGATCAACTCGTTCGCTAAGTTTCATATCTAGAGTGGCATTGAGAGGTATATTTGTATCTTGAGATAATGGCGTTCGGTATATAACCGTGCCATCTATATCATCCACCATATCACCCGTTGTAAAGCTACCGCTTACACCCGTCACTGCATTGTCCGCTAAATCTGTCACGCCACTCATTTCATAGTGGTAGCTGGCATTAGCGTCTAAATCTGCATCGGGAACGAGGGTGACAGTCAATCGAGTACTACTTACGGATTGAATTGTTTGTATGAGCGCATTGTCACTATCATATAAGCGAACCCCTTCGATGATTGAGCTGGTCTTGATACGCTCATCAAAATGTAAGCTTAAACGGGTATTCAACGGCATATCTGTTTTGCCATCTGCGATACCCAAAATCTGCAAGGTCGGCGCAGCTACATCAGCAGCCTCCCCAGTCGTAAAGTAGGTATCACCATAGGTGGTGTGGTTGTAACCAATAATATTTCCGCCGTAGTCTCTAACAAACTTAATTCCAGGGTTGGCGTAATTATTACTCATCGAGATGTAATGACGACTACTAGCGGTAAGCTCTGCATCTGGCGTAAAGGTAATATGAGTATCACCTTCACTTAAACTCAAGCTACCAGCAATAGTGACACCATTGGTGTAATCATAAAGCCTGAAGGTTTCACTAGTGACTGTTGCAGGGTCTACCGGCGTATCCACTTTCATTTCAATAACCGCGTTCAGTGGTATATTTGTGTCTACTGAAAGCGGCGTACGATAGAGAACTTTACCTTCTTTAACATCTGAGAATGATCCGGTTTCGAAGGTGTAGTTAATATCATTTTCCAATACATTTTGGGCGCGATCCAGAACCCCTGATATATCAAGAGAGTATGTGCTTAGTGGGTTCAACACACTAAGGGGTGAAAGTGTAACCAAGCTTTGGTCGTTATTAAATTGAACTTTAAAGGGCACAACATTGCTATCAGCATCCATCACGATAATTTGTGTTTGTTGCTGCAAGGCAATTGCATCTATCGCCTCACTAAACCTTATATTCAAATTAATATTGGTAGGTAGATTAGTCTGACCGTTATTAATACCAATAATAGAAACGGTTGGCGCAGTGTCATCATTTAGCGCCGAGGTGGTAAAATAATAGACTCTGTATACCGTATTATTTCCCGCTAAATCTTTAAGTCCATTGGTTATAACTCTGTACTGGCTGTCAGTATCTAATACAGCGTCAGGTACTAAGGTTAATGTTTTACCATCAACGCTTTGATTAACTGTCGCCATTACATCAGCGCCTAGCGTCACATCATACAACTGCAAGCTGCTGCCATTTATACTTGATGGGTCTATCGCCTCTGTCATTTCAAGTACAACCACGGTATTCACGGGTACACCCGTTTCATTTGAAAACGGTGATATTTGTTTTATATTTGAACTTGTCAGATCAATATAATCACTCGTTGTAAACGTTGTGCTCGCTGAAACGGCATTACCTGAAAAATCTGTCACAGCGGGGATGGTTTCTGTAATTTCGACATTCTGAGTTAACAACAGGTCAATAGACGTATAGCGTAATTCTTGATTGTTTGATGAGAACTGTACGAACAGGCCCGCCTCCTCTGGGAAGCTTAATGGGTTTATAGCTTCATCAAACCGCGCATGGAAAGATACGTTTAAAGGTACATCAACGGCACCGTTTGCAGGACTGATTGACACTAAACCAGGACTTAATTCATCTTCAACAGCTTCGGCACCTGTGGTGAAATACATGGAATAATTAGTCCATTGAGGGTCCCCGTCAGTATCAAGGATTGCATTACTCAATGCCAAAGTATATCGAGTATCAACTGTTAAGGCATCTTGTGGAGCCACTGAAACAACACGCCCATTTGCGGACAATGAAATATCCGAGGTAACTTCGTTACTATCTGGATCCGTGAGTACAACATTGTTTGCATTTACTGTTGAGCCATCTAATTCCTCAGTGTAGGAGATTAAAACAACAGGGTTCAATGTTACATTAGTTGAACCGCTGAATGGTGAATACGCAGTAGGATAATGATTGGTACCCGAGAGAGTATCTTCATCATACACAGTAAAAGAGCTCTGGTAGTTATGTAAAGCATTACCAGACAAATCTGTCACCGTGCTTTGCAAGTAAACATGAATGAGTGCACCAGGCGTAAAACTTACATCAGGTATAAATTCAATGGCATAATCATCAGCAAGCGCAGTAATGGTGCCACTTATAAGCTCACCATTTTGTGCTACATATAAGCCACTTTCGATCGTTGACGTGTCCATTTTCTCATTCACGTACATCAGAATTTTGTCAGCAGGCGCTGTAGATCCATTAACAGGATATTGAACCGTCACGCTTGGACGCGTGTTATCAATACCAACGGCTGTTGAGAAACCAGAGGTAAAGTCTGCCAGTGTGTTCCCTGATAAATCTTTTACATCATCAGTCACAATTAAGGTGATTGCACTACCAGCCGGCAGCGTTGAATTTAAGGTGACGGTTCTGTTGTCAGATGACCTGAGCACATTCGGTCTAATCAAAGTACCATTTGTCCAATAAACAAAGCTGTTACTATTGATAGTGCTGTAATCAAGTGACTCACTAAAAGTAAGCACTACCGACTCATTGGTGCGAATATCTAAACTGCCCTCTTCAGGACTAACCGAAAGTACTTCCGGTGCTGCCGTATCCGTAGAAGCCGCTGTTGTAAAGTTGAAATGGTTTCCGAAATGACGAACATTGCCTGCTAAATCATAAATGTAGTAAATACTCGCTCTGACAACCGAATCACCAGGGAAGGGGTTGAGTGGGGTAAAGGTGATAACATCATCAGCTAGACTGAAATCCCCTGCCACAGTGCCTGTTATGCCATCAATACTGACTGTGAAACCATTAAAGCTAAGCGGATCAATATTTTCATCAACGGTTACGACGATTGACGTGCCTGGGTCGACATCAGTACTTTCGTCTGCCGGTACAATTGATACCATGCTAGGCGCTAAGGTATCTGCTAGGTCATCTGCAGAAGTCGTAAAACTCATGCCATAATCAGGCAATATAATGCCGGCATAATCACAAACGCCACTCAAGGTAAGTGTATACGTTGTTGAAGCTGCCAAAATATCGGGGACGCTTAGCGTGAGTGTATTTGCATCGGTCAAACTAATATTCACACTTATTGAGTTTATCCCCTCTACCAAAACGGCTGTGGCGTCATCTATACATATACGACTGAGAGGTGTGTCTGAGTGCAGTGTTAAATTAGGGTTAACAGGTAAATCTAGAGCGCCATCAGCAAAATTTGGCTCAATAATTAAGGGCGAATTCAAACTAGCATCACCAGTGGTAAAGCTGGTGAAATGGTAAGCGCCAACACGATTACCCGCCAAATCGGTCAAGAAGGCGTTATAACTCCAGTACAAGGTATAAGTACGCTTTGGCTCCAATGCGGCAGCGGGTACAAAACTTAAACGTTGATCGTTTTCACTTAAACTCCAATCCCCGGTGACAGATTTTCCCGTCACAACATCGTATAAGTAAAAGCTGGTCGATGTGATTGATGTTGGATCTATTCGTTCATCAAAACGGACACTTATTTCTGTGTTCAGTGGTACATTTGCACTGCTATGTGCAGGGCTAAATTGAACGTATTGACCGATCAGTACATCCAGCCCGCTAGCGGTAGTAAAATTAACAATTTCGTCTGGGGCTAAGACGTTACCGGCTCTATCGATAATATCTGAAAAACTTAATGTATATGCACTATCCGGCTCTAATATATCGATAGGAATAATGGTTAGTTTTGTATAGGTGCTATCAATACTGAAGTTAAACGGTATATCCCCTTCACCCGAATCTTTAAGCAGGATTTGACCGCTTCCAGCCATACCCACAGGGTTGATCGCCTCAGATAGATTAATATGAATTTGAGCATTCGTGGGTACATTGATGCTGCCATCACTCAAACTCATTAACGATATAGTAGGTGCTTCATTATCGGTCTCAAATAATGTATTGAAATAGTAAACTCTATTAATAGCGGCATTGCCTGCCAGGTCTGACATACCATAAACATATAGGATGTACTGACGCCCTACTTTCAATACCTCTGAAGGAATAATGGATAATGTGCGACCATCGGCATTTAAATTTACATCAGCAGACACCGTCAAATTAGTTGCAGTGTCGCGAATATAAATACTCTCGGTATGAATGCTGGTAGGGTCAATTTCTTTAGTCATTTTAACGGATAAAACTGCATTGATCGGTACGGTGTTATCGCCATAAAAAGGTGAAACCTCTTTCACATCGGCGCGCACAAAATCAAGATCGGCAGCGCTGGTGAAACTGGTACTTCCGGAAATAAGGTTGCCTGATATATCGGCTATCTGTGGCAGTGTTTCAGTGATATTAGTGTTTTCTGGCAATAATATATCTGCCGGAATATACCGAACCTCTTGATTGTTCGCTGAGAACTGTACAGAAACACCCTCGCCTTCTGGAAAACTTAATGGGTTCAACGCTTCATTGAAACGCGCATGATAAGACACGTTCATAGGCACATCTACCGAGCCATTCGGCGGACTTATGGTTTGTAGCGCAGGCGCTTGAGTATCTTCAACAGCCATATCGCCTGTTACAAAATACATAGTGTAGTTAGTCCATTGTGTATCGCCATCGGTATCAAGAATGGCATTACTCATGAATAGGGAATATTGCGTACCCGGTGCTAAATTATTTTGAGGTGTCACCGATACCAAGCTGCCGGTAGTAGATAAGCTGACCACAGTATCAATCACGGTGTTATCAGAATGACGAAGTACAAAATTATCTGTGTTGACAGTACTTTCATCCAATGGCTCAGTATAGGAGACCATAATAACTGGATTCAAACTAATATCGGCTGAACCGTTTGAAGGCGAATAAGCTATTGGATAATGTCGCGTGCCGATTAAGGCATCATCATTATAAACCCTGAAAGAACTTTGATAATTATTCAAAGCATTACCTGAAAGATCAGTCACCGTGCTCTTCAAATATATATGAATCAAAGCGTTCGACGTAAAGGCTGCATCAGGTGTAAATTCAATTACATGCGAATCAGAGAGTACCGTAACGTTGCCATTAATGAGTATGCCATCCTGTGCGACAAATAAAGACCCATCAAGTGTGGTGGTATCGATTTCTTCATTAACATACAAAATAATCTTATCTGTTGTGACTGTTGACCCGTTACTTGGGTACTGCCATGTAACGCTTGGTCGCGTTATGTCATGCCCGAGAGAAGTCGTAAAGCTTGAAGTAAAATCAAGCATTTTATTGCCTGATAAATCTCTAACGTCATCCGTAATAATCAGCGTGACAAGCCTGCCGATAGGTAAGGTCGACGTTAAAGTAATGGTTCGATTATCAGTTGACCGAAAAACATTTGGACGAATAAGTGCGCCATTTGACCAGAATAAAAAGCTGTTGTTATCTACGGTGCTGGCATCAAGCGACTCATTAAACATCACCACGACTGACTCAGTATTTAATATATCCAAACTGCCATCTGCTGGGCTAACAGCAACAACATGTGGCGCGGTAACATCTGTAGCGGGAACCGTTGCGAAATTGAAATGATTGCCAAAGTGGCGTACGTTTCCGGCAATGTCTGTTATGAAATAAATACCGACATTGATCGTAGCGTCACCAGGGAGAGGGTTAAGCGGTGTAAAGGTGATTGTGCCCCCAGTAGCACTTAATGTTCCTGCTAAAGCGCCCGTAAACCCAGTCACACTCACGGTAACACCTTCCATACTGACTGGATCCAAGTCCTCATCAAACGTCATCACGATAGTTGAATCGAGCTCTATATCGACCGCTTCGTCAGCTGGTTCAATTGATTCCATGTTTGGCGCTTGGGTGTCGGCTTCGGCGTCTGAGGAAGTGGTAAATGTCAGTTGATATTCTGGTAAGAGATTAGCCGCATAATCACAAACGCCACTTAATGTAAGCGTGTACTCAGTAGAAGCTGTCAATAAGTCTTCACTGGTTAACGTTAAGCTAAAGGCATCGGTTAAAGTGACATTCAGATTAATTGAATTATCACCCTCAACAAGACTCGCTGTTGCATCATCAATACATAATCTGCTAAAGGCGACGTCTGAGGTAATTCTAATTCTTGGATTTACAGGCACATCAATTGAGCCATCTGAGAAATTAGGGTCCACATTTAATGGCACGTTCAGACTCGCTTCACCGGTTGTAAACGTTGTGAAATGGTAGGCCCCTACTCGATTACCCGCATAGTCGGTCAAAAAAGCATTGTAACTCCAATACAAGGTATAAGTTCGTTTGACATCTAGATCAGAAGTAGCAACGAAACTAATTCGCTGCCCACCTTCACTCAGTACCCAATCCCCCGTAATTTTACGACCGGTTAAATGATCATATAGGTAAAAGCTGTTGGTATTTATACTGGCCGGATCAAGTCTTTCATCAACTCGTACGCTAATGTCAACATTAAGGGGGACATTAACGCTACTGTGAGCTGGGCTAAACTGCACGTAAGCACCGATGGCGGTGTCTGAAACATCTGAAGTCGTGAAATTGATTGTTTGCGAATTTTCGATCAAGTTTCCACTTAAATCTTCTATACCATCGATGAAGATTGCAAACGTACTGGTTGCATCAAGCAAGGCGCTAGGGGTTAAGGTAACCGTACGCCTATCAGTTTCAATAGTACGAGTAACAGAAATATCATTACCATCAAGCAGCAAACGAATATTATTAACGGATAAACCATTAATCGCTTCATCAAAGCGCAAACTAAACCGAGCATTAACGGGTATATCTAAATCACCTTCCACGACGGTTGAAAGCTCCAGAGTAGGCGCTTGTGCATCTGGCGTTAATGCAGTCGTAAAGTAAAAATAGCTAGTGGGTAAATTGTTACCAAACAGATCTAGAATATTGCTAGTCAAAGTGAGCCTGTGTTGCCTGCCTACTAATAAGGCAGCATTTGGCACAAAACTGATGACCGATTTATCGACACTCAAACTTACGACCCCCGGGACAATCTGAGCCGTTGAGTTATCCAAAACATACACGGTATCGTCAGTAATTGTTGAAGGGTCTATCGGTTCGCTTAATATTACCGTTAATCTTGCGTTTACAGGGACTTCGACAGCGTTGGCATTTGGTGTGACATCCAAAACACTTGGGTTGGTGATGTCGACTAAATTGCCTGTCGTAAAGCTAAATTGAGTATCTGCTATGATATTCCCTGCAAGATCACGCGCGGCCGAAATACTCACGTTATGTAAGGTAAAGTCGCTCATTAATGAAGTAGGCGAAAATAATAATTCAAGTCCCTCAGAGGTTAATTGCACATTCCCAGGAACACCGGTGCTATCTTCTTGGGTAACAATAACCGTCGCCTGCGTGACTGATTTGCCTAGCAAGGCCTCATTTATCATAATCGATATGGGCGAATTCTCAGGAATATCTTCAGACCCATCCGCTGGGTCAATAGAAACGACACTGGGTGGCGTTATATCAGGGTTAAGCGGATCGGTTTCATTATCAACTTCGGCTTTATCTTCTAGGCCATCATTATCTGAGTCCTTATCATTTGGGTCAGTCCCAATAGCGACTTCTTCACCATCTAGTAAACCGTCATCATCACTGTCCGGGTTCGCTGGGTCTGTGGCGTAAGTATCAGTTTCTTCTGTATCGCCTAAACCATCATCGTCACTATCGGGTTGAATTTCTACTGTGACCGGGTTTGTGGAGCTCGAATTTCCACCCAGGTCGACAGCCTCAGCAAATACGTTCAACTCAGACAAATCACCCGGAACTTTATAAGCGAAAATATATGGCTCTGATGAATCACGGTAAACCACTTCATCATTAATGCTGAAATTAACCTGAGCGACAACAACATCATCACTCGCATTAGCGCTTATGTTCAAACGCCTTCCTTCAACAACAACTTGTCCATCAGTTGGCGATATGAGCTCTATAGTCGGTGGCACACCGTTGTTGTCATTGATATCACGATATTGTGCAATAAAGAGTTTAGTTGATCCGCTAGAGCCGTAATCTTGACGCACTACATAGTTTTCTTCAGTGATATAGGCATAACTGGCATCCAGCGCAATGCCCGTACCGGCGTAGTCACCTAAGCTAGAGAGATTAATTGTGCCTTGAAAAACAGCCTGACTTGGGTCAAAAATATTCACGAAGGCGACAACATTGGGGAAAAGCTGCTCTGCGTAAAATGCAAAGTCTCGTGTTAATGCGATATCTCTTGGTGCTATCTGAGCATTCCCTGCAACGATAACAGGTTTTGTTGAATCAGATAGATCAACCACCCTAAAGCCAGAACTATAAGCCGCTACATGGGCAAAACCGCCATCAACGACCACATCTTTGGCGCTATTTATATTGATACTGCCTAATCTGATAGGGCTAGATTTGTCTGTTGCATCAATCAGTATCAATGCGGTAGAAGAGACCACTACAATTTGCTGGCTTTCAATATCGATCCCTTTAACCGTGCCTAGACCACTAAGCGTCGAAACGCTAACGGGTTTATCTGGCGAAGATATATCAATAATTTCTATCCCAGAATCACCATTGGCAAGATAAGCATAATCAAAACCAACAACGAGATCCTGTGTAACGCCTGCTGTATCCAAACTGCCTTCAAGTACCGGTTGTAGTGGATTTGTGATATCAATAATTTTAAGGCCAGCATCGCCATCGGCAATAAAAGCCCGACTTCCAACAACTTTAATATCAATAGCGGTACCATTAGTGTCTAAACTGGCGACAACCACTGGATTTTCTCTATCCGCGACATCTACAACTTGCAGGCCTTCTGAACCTGCCGCGACATAAGCATAGTCGCCGTTTACATCCACATTATTGGCATAACCAGGAATCGCAACAGCCGATAAGGCGGTAGCTTCAAACTGCTCTACAACCACATTGATATCAAGAGACTGTCCACTATTCGTAGCCGTAATAATAGCTGAGCCTGGTGCGCCCGCGAAGACCTGTCCATCTTCTAGGCCAAAACTGGCAATTTCCAAATCACTAGAAGAATAGTTCGTGCCAGTTCCAGAAGCGGTTAGATCAACTTCAGAACCATCAATTAACACGCCCGTAATAGTTAACTGGGTACTTGTTTCACTATCAATTCCGTTAAAGGTCATGACTATGTTTTCAGGTATTGATCTCAGTGAAACTAGTGCTGCCTCGAAATCAACATCATCGGCATCATTAGGGTCGGTGTTAACCGCAATTTCGACCGCATCAGATAAGCCGTCGCCATCACTGTCGGCAAGAAGAGGATTTGTGATGAAACCATCATTCCCTTCTATAAGTTCTTCACTATCACTTATACCGTCACCATCTGTATCCGCCAACAAGGGAGCCGTACCTGCTTCATATTCTTCCAGGGCGCTTAAACCATCCCCGTCCTGATCTTCAAATGCATCTACAGGGTCTGTCGGATCCAAACCAAATAGGGTTTCATAATCGTCAGGAATACCATCTCCGTCAGCATCCCCAAAGCTAAAAATATTTATTCGAATAATACGTAAGACACCATCTTTGCGTATCGTTAAAATACCCTCTCCGTTGCCTGTTGAGGTAACTAGTCCATTTGAATCTACAGAAAAAATTGCGCCATTAGATGAGATGTAATTAGCCCCATTTTCTTCACTGGCGGCTGCGGTGGAGCCATCGCTGAATACTATTTGGGCATTTATCTGTATTAGTTCGTCAATGCCAAAAATATTAACTGGTTCTTGTAAACCATTAAGGGTTATTTCTTTTGGGATGTCTTTTTCTTTAGTCTTGAATTCACCGACATTAGTTGTCTGATTGGTCACAACTGAAAAGTAGTCAGTTTGACCACTTTCAGTAGAATCCTCCCGTATACAGGTTGCACGGGCACGAATAAGCCCCATATTAGAGGGTACATTTGGTAAGGTGAAATTACCGTCTTTATCAGCAGATACAGTTCGATTTAAAATATTGATTACACAGGTATCATCTAGCTGAAAAACTTCAGCTAACAATAGTGAAGGAAGTAATAATGTAATGAGGAATAATTTTTTTGAAAACATGATTAAATTCCATCTAATAAAACTGCCAAACGTTTTAAGGAGTTAATCTAAACTTACTAATATCCGGTTTTCTTTTTCACTTCTAACTGAGGTTTTACTTTCTTTAGTGCTTTCAATACAGAGTCAGGTGATAATCCAAAAATTGCCGGTATTAATATATTCTCTCCACTTTTACTCGTAATCCAATAATCTACATACTGATCTCTCGTCATCGACCTGGACTTCAGTACATGATCAATTTGTTCAATCCGCATCCTGTAACAGGTTCCATCAGGAAGATCACATTCAAATACATCCTCATTGATAGAACATCTAAGCCGCCCTTTTTTAAGTAAATTCGGAATCACTAAAAACACCCACATTCCGACGAAAATCAAGGCTAAGACGGCGTAAATTATATTCAGTTCATTACCTTTTATATTAGGTAAAAAACTTAAGCAAAATAAACTAATAGCAATCACCGCTATTGATACAAATCCAACATGTATTGCTTCAGAGCGCTTGGATCTTGTGTATGTAAAAACAGCTTTTTTCAACTCTAACCACCTTTAAACGTAAACATTTTGCATCATCCAGCTATTTATATACTGCCCTCAAATAGCTGGGGGTATGTGCGCTTCAAATACTGAGCAAAAAAGGGTGTCATCAAACTTTGCGATACACCACTACCATAATAATCCCAATCAAAATATTTATGTCCATCAGACTTGAGTAAAGGTAGTAAAAACAGGGCTTTTTCGCCCGAACCTACACCGTTTACCAGATAAATTGACACATCATTATCACCATCATTCACCTGATAAAGTTTGGTGAACGAGCCCTGATGAAATAAGGCTAAAAAAGGAGCGGATGTCATATAAACCAAGCGTGGTCGATCTCCCTCGATTCTGATAATCGGCACGAGACTATGCTCATCCATGTTTTGAGAGCATTGACCCGCAAAATTGTTCATAATTTCAAGCGACTCTGAACCAGCCACTTGTTCAATTTTCTGCTTTTTGATGATATCAACACAACTAGAAAACTGGGAAGCCACACCTGTTTTATTTCTGTTTGCCTTACTCTCTAAAGGTACGTCGATAAATACTTTTAAAGGATAAATTTCTTCACGCTGCGTGTTTGATGGGTATACCGAAAAGGATGGTGTATTGATGTCAGGGCAAGCCCCCCCTTTCCAGTTTGCAAAATTGTACTGTTCGAAAAAACGTAAAATGAGGTCTTCAGCTATATCAGGTCTATCGAATATATCGCTCACCTGGCATGCATACTCGCTACAAAAGAATCCTTGAACTGAACGAACCGATTGGCCATTATAATCATAAGAAACCACAGAGACGACATAATCACCCCACTTGAAGCTCTGTTGGATTTCAGCCGTTTTAACTGATTTATAAAGTGAAAATTTAGAGGGCGTTTTGCGCAGTTCTTCGACTAAATATGCTCTACTTGAATCATATTTAGAATAGGTGGAAAGCACACCTTCTACATCGTCTTTCTTGGCATAGTCAATAAATTTTGCAAAAGCCAGTTCTGACTTTTTGATTTCACTACCCTCAGCCAGAGAGAACTGCATGCTAATTTCACCTTTTTCTGAAAGGGATAAGCACACGTCTTTTGATAAAGAATGCGGCGATAAGAACACAATAATCAAAAGTAAAAAGTATTTTATAGTAACTCTCATTTCATAGTACCTCTCATTTCCTAGCACCTCTCATATAAATACATATCTCATATTCTAGAGTTCGTCCTTTGTTAACTGCATCCTGCTCCCCAAGACCCACCAGCATAAAACTCAACAGGATCAGTCGAACCTGACAAGGTCCACTTCTTAAATAGTAATTCGAAACTGATAGAGCCCTTTGCTGCACCGGTTATCGGGTCTAAAGTAAAACCTAAGCAATCCGAACCACATTGCGCCCCCGAGACTCTCTTTAAACCAATACTACCTTTCACAGTTAAAGCGATTGAGCCTTTACCCGTAACCGCCGTAATAGTTGTGCTCTCTTTACAGTCCGGATCAGTACAGTCAACAAGTGCCACACTCAAATCAACCTGAGGACCAATTAATGCTGAGAAAGTAGAGCCTAAGAAGAAATCGCCACAGTCTTCACCCGGGCAATCTATATCTAAGTAACTAGCTTCGCCTTTTGCGTCGACCTCGATAGTCGCTCCAGCGGCAGTTATGAAAATACGTCCTTTAACTGAGAAGCCAATAAAGCTGGTAGGCTTTTTAGGAAATTTATGCGCAATACCCAGGTTAGGTATAGTGGCTTGAACCGTTCCTTTTATGCCCGCCGCACCGGTATATTTGTTGTAAGACTTTGGTCCTGGTGTCTCACAGTTTTTGCAACACTGCTCGCCGGTTTCGAGTGACATATCAATAAAAGGCGCTAACTCGGCGGTGAATATAGGTGAGGCATCAAGCGCATCTGGAAAAGATGTTAGGGCGTTCAAAACAAAACTTGGTGCCGTATTCTCAAATTTATTCTTAATTTGACTCGCGTCACAATGGTTACCGCACTTGCCATCTTTGCAGGTATAACATTGCTGTTTTGTGGAGTTGTCGCCACAGGTCTTTTCATCAGCTGCGTTTGCCAAATCACCGCTTTCACAAACCTTACATTGATTCGCTGCAACTTTTTGAACTTCTGAAGTCTCATTCTTAGGATTAAAGCCTCCCCCACATAGTAACTCTTTACAATCATCAGGTTTCTGGTCATTAAGTGGTTGAGTTTCGTCAACATCAGGCGCGCCATTCTTACATGTACCACATTCTGCGGGTGGTTGGTCGCTGTTATTTGGGGTAGAGCCACTGCATAATTCTCTTTGGCAATTACCCTCTATTTGATTTTCTGCTACACGACTCGGCACTAAATTACAGTCTGCGGGACAGCCTTCTGTCGTGTCATAACAATGCCCGCAATCCTTCCCGTTTTGACAGCATCCTGAACCAGCTGGCTGAGAACCACAGTGCCAGCCAGCCTTAATCACACCCACACCTTGATTAGAGGCTATAATCGAACCGTCCTCGCTAACGGTACCCAAGCCTATAGAGACAAATTCTTCCAAATCATGGTCATAGGAGTACATCTCGGCTTGGGCCCCTACAGGGTGGGCATCAACATTAGGTAAAGTCAGGCGCGCTGGAGGGTCAAATGTCGCGCCCGTTGGCTGAATGGTCACAATAAATTGGGGCTGCATGCCATTGGGGGGCGCCATGGGAACTTTAGACGCATTAACCGGCGTTGCTGAAATCAAACCTTCTTTACTGCCATCAGGAAAAGTCACTGAGCCTTTTTCAATTTCTAATTTAAATCCTGGGTAACTGTCAAGCGCTAAAACCACGTCTTCAAGACCTGCATACACAGCACCATCGGTATCAATTGCGACCATATATATCGGTGCAGATAAAGGGTTGTCTACACCAGATATTGTCACAAGGTTATAACTTAACGATGGAAACTCTCCTTCGCTCGTAGCGGTTGATCCATCGGCAATCAGATGGACAGGCCCGATAGGCGCTTCTGTTATTTTAAATTGTCCTTGTTCGTCACTGATGTCCTGCCGGTTTGACCCTTCAATCCTCACTGTCACACCAGGAATAGGAATATCTAGATTGTCTAAAATAACACCGCTAATTTTAGTATCACCAGCAGCTAAGGGTTTGAAAGCAGTCGCCATAAATCCTGCTATAATTGTTTGGTCTTCTGGGCCATCTAATAAGGTTGCGTTAATCCTTTGCGCATCAATCCCAGTCAAGCTACCGAGTACAAACTCTGCTGTCGCTCGCCCATCACTATCTGTTTGTGTTTCGTATGTCTTTAGATTATTGGTAAAGGTACCATCACCAATAGACGTCTTGAATTCAACGCGGGCACCTTCAACCACGTTTGCGCCAGCATCGGTGACAGCAACCACTAGGGCCTCAGGCAAAACTTGCCCTATTGAGCCTCGTTGATTGTTCCCTGAATTAATACTAATTTTATCGCCTGTTCCGCCCGTTGCCGAAGCATTAATAACAACTTGGTTTTCATATCCAACCACAGCTGCACGTACTTTATGATTAGCCGTCCCTACACGCGTACCTACAATAAAATCTGTTGACGCTAAACCGTCTGCATCTGTTTCTGTAACAATGGCACGGCCTTCCTTATCTGATCCTGCACCGACATAGCCAGAACCTTGTACTACCCTGAAAACCACTGTTTCACCTTCAACTGGATTATTGTCTTGATCCAGAACGGTGATTTCTAATGAATCTGTTAATTGAGTGTTAATTTTTGCCGATTGATTTTTACCGCTGGTCACAGATATTGAGCGCCCTACAGGTACTGTATACTCTAAAGAAATAGTTTCACTGTTAGTGTTTCCAACCTGATCAGAACCGGAAACTATAATTTGATTCACCCCAGTACTCAGGGAAACAGTGCCTGAGTAACTACGATTGACGATAATTGCATCAACTCCATTTATGGTAATATTTGACTGTTCTTGCTCAATGGTGCCTCTGACGATATCGTTGATTAGGCCGGTTACAACGACTTCCGACTCATAAACAGTATCACCATCTTGGTGTGATTCGATAGTGATATAAGGTGGTGTGGCATCGAGTGAGACTGAAATAACATCGGTCACTGTCTGTTCATCAAGTACAGCACGTGCTTCTATGGTGTTATGACCCTCATCTAGAGATACCTGAGCAATGTATTCACCATTAATGTGTGAGACTGAGATACCATTTACCGTCAAAACGGCATCTGGGTGATCTATTGTGCCGGTAATTTCAACAGGAGATACACCCACTGTGAGTAAGGAGGCTGGGCTTGTTATTTCTACTGAAACTGCCTGGCCTGTGCTATTAGAATCATCTTCATTGAGTATGCCATCACCGTCAATATCCGGATCAGCATTATCGCCTACGCCGTCAGAGTCGGTATCTATCCATTCATTCGGATTAGCTGGGAAAATATCTTGGTCATTAGGGAAATCGTCGCCGTCTTTATCGCTATCTAGCTCATTTGGGATGTCGTCGCCATCTATATCCGGGTCAGTATTGTCTCCGATTAAATCTAAATCAGTATCCCACCACTCAGACGCATCTCTTGGGAATTCATCGTCGTCATTGAGGTAAGTATCGCCATCAATATCAGTATCTACGTCATCCGCAATACCATCGTTATCTAGATCAGCAATGGGCGGTGTCGTCGTATCATCGTCTTCACTACCACCGCCTCCACCACCATTACACGCTGTCAGAAGCACCAGGAACAAACTGAATAGAATAATACGAAACATAGAAACACCCGACCCTGGTGAATTAAGTTCAAATATCGTGATGCATTTATATCTGCTATCAATAAATAGATCACGCAAGCGTTCTAAATATTCTGGAAATAATCAAAGAGGCTAAGATAACTTACTAATAAATCAGTTACTTATTTGAATAAAGAAAAAACATGAATAAGTAATTTATAATTTTTAGCACGCTACTTATTACTTCTTTTTACTGATATTTAATTCAACGCCTTAAATTAACAAAAAGCAATATGTTTTTAGCGGGTTAAAATAGTCTTATTTAATAACAAAACAGCCTATTATATTTAAAAATAATAAAGCGTAATAACGAGAGTATCCTAACCTTAGATATATAAGTTCTATTAGATAATTAATTAAAATAAGTCAGATTATGGTCTCTAATTAAAGCAATTAAAGAAATCAGGATGATGCCTAAATACGTTTTATTAATCAGCGCGATCTGTATTTCACTGATACTTTTTAGTCAGTCTTCTCCTGACTCTAAGTTAGCGATACCCTCAAATAATAGGGTTAAACCTCAACAGTCTTCAGCAGCGGTTGAATTTAAAGATGTAAGCCTTGATTGGAAAATTCATAACAAGCATATACAAACATCTAAACAACTTAGTGCGTTGACAGAAACTCTCGGTGCTGGCGTGTGTACTTTTGATTTTAACCAAGACGGTTG
>Ga0105348_1000526_pt1 | contig 28664 bp, 26 predicted proteins | sample EN8Hudsemesocosm_2_FD_83504 | JGI IMG/M metagenome (GOLD analysis project Ga0105348, IMG submission 83504) | Methane-oxidizing microbial communities from mesocosms in the Hudson Canyon - EN8C Hudson Canyon | ecosystem: Environmental > Aquatic > Marine > Cold seeps | place: Hudson Canyon... | reverse complement strand
CTTATGAATGTTTTGAGACTCGATATGAACAATATTGAAATATATACACGACCAGGGTGTGGTTACTGTACACATGCTAAACGCTTATTAACCAGTAAGGACTTAGCATTTACAGAATACAATGTTTACCAACACCCAGAGAAGATAAGTGAAATGCGAAGTAGAACAAAGGGTCGAACTTACCCTCAACTCTTTATTAATGATCAAGCAGTTGGCGGATTTGAAAACCTGCTTCAGCTTGAAAAACAAAATCGCTTATCTAGCGAAACACCGAACGAAACGAAGTAATTACTAACTTAATTTTTTGAACACATACTTAAATTGGAGCAATACCATGTCAGCAATCAAATTATACCGTCACCCACTTTCAGGTCATTCTCATCGTGTTGAAGCGCAATTATCGCTTTTGGGCTTAGATGCCGAAATTATCGATGTCGATTTAATGAGCGGTGCTCAAAAGCAGCCTGAATTTTTAAGCAAAAATTCTTTTGGCCAAGTACCCGCAATAGATGATGGAGAGGTCACCATCTCAGATTCAAATGCGATATTGGTTTATTTAGCGACAAAGTATGACGCTGATCGTACTTGGTACCCAAGTGATCTGGCTGAACAGGCAGAGGTACAGCGCTTCTTATCTGTCGCTGCAGGAAAAGTTGCTTTCGGACCAGCTGCCGCTCGTTTGGTCAATGTTTTTGGTGCAGGTTTAGACCATAAAGCCGCCATTGACACTGCTCATGGCATATTAGCGCTGCTTGAAGCACACCTGAATGGACGTAATTGGTTAGCAACAACTAACCCGACCATTGCAGACTCAGCAAATTATGCTTATATCGCTCACGCTCCTGAAGGTGATGTATCACTTGAAGCCTACCCAAATGTACGCGCTTGGATCAAACGATTCGAATCACTCAAAGGTTTCGTTGCTTTTACGACAACACCCGTTGGCCTAAGTGCCTAATCACATCTTGATCACTAATAGGCCTAGCCATTCAAGTGGGTTCCTAGGCCTGTATATAAAATTTATTTGAGGAAATAGCGATGTATATTGAAATTCAAACACTTGCAGCAATTGGTGCTTTTCTACTCTTACTAACATTAATTCAAGGTACACGAAACGTATTAGTGCTTGGTCTATCGACGGCGGCAGGCAATCAGCATGATATCTCACCATGGGCTGGCGCAAATGACCGATTAAATCGGGCTATTCGCAATTTAATTGAAGCCATTGCCATCTTTGCCCCCATTGCCATCGCTGTTCACGTACTGGGTTTGAGCAATGAAACGACAGTATTAGGTGCCAAATTATTTTTAATTTCAAGAGTGGTACATACCATCGTATTTGTGATTGGTGTGCCATGGGTACGTACAACCGCTTGGACAACCGGCGTGATTGGAATTGTTATGGTCGGCTCAGCTTTAGTCGCTTAGGTTTTTCATACGTCAGTATCTTCTAGCGGTGTATTTCCACTGGAAGGTACTGTAAAGCATTTTTTAAACGATATAAGAGGCTTCTATGAAACGTATATTAATGCTGGTTGCAAATGGTGTTGAACCCTTGGAAATGTCCGCTTTTACCGATGTTATGGGCTGGGCCACTTTAATCGGTAAAGAAGACATTGACTTAGTAGATGTAGGATTAACACCCCAGATCAAAACAACCTTTGGCTTACAATTTACGCCCAACGCATTACTGAATGATGTAGACCTTGATAAATTTGATGCGCTCGCAATTCCGGGTGGGTTCGAACCTTCAGGCTTTTACGATGAAGCATTAAGCAAACCTTTTTTGGATGTCATTCGTCACTTTTCAAAGCATAACAAAGTGATTGCCAGCGTATGTGTTTCATCGATATGCCTTGGTGAGGCAGGTGTTCTAAGCGGTAAAAACGCAACTACTTATCATCAGGTTGGCGGAAAGCGAAAACAACAGTTAAAAAATACCGGAGCTAATTTTGTAGACCAACCAATCGTCATAGACGGTAATTTTATTACCTCCACTGGCCCAGGAACGGCTATTGAAGTAGCCTTTCAATTATTGGAACACCTGACAGATAAAGAAAATGTACAAGAATTACGTGTAAGGATGCGGATGCCGACGCCAAGCCAAGAATGGTATACCAGCGCGCAAGTGTAGTTGGAAGCAACGCTTAAGCAGTCAAATGTGACTGATTAAGCACTTTCCTTTTACTTGAATTCTTCCATTAAAAAATCAATAAAACATCTGACTTTTTTCGACAAATATCGACGATGTGGATAGATGGCAAACAAACCAAATTCCAGTGTTTTATAAGCTGGAAGGATTTCTTTCAGAACACCAGTCTGAAGCTCCGACTCAATAATAAATCGAGGTATCATTCCAATTCCACCACCCGCCATCGCAATTTCCTTCACAGCTCTAGGGCTATTCACTGCTACTTTTGAACTGACATCTATAGAAGTTGTTTGCCCTTCAGGGTCAACAATCGGCCACTGTTTTCCAATTCTGAAATTACTATCAATAATACAGGTGTGTTGAGTAATATCTTCAGCTTTTAATGGCTCACCTTGTTGAATAATATATTCAGGGGAAGCGCATAGCGTTAGCGGCAAGGTTTTAATATGCCGGGCAATCAGGCTTGAGTCATCCACACCACCAATACGAATAACGACATCAATACCCTCTTCAAGCATATCAATCATGCGATCAGATAATTGCAGATCTAGACTGAGATCTGGATAAGTTTCAAGAAACTTAGGGATTAAAGGTGAAAGACTCATTTCGCCAAACGTTTGCGGCACGCTGACTCTCAACAAACCACGGGGGGCTGATTGAGCACCGGTGACGCTGTCCACCATCACTGAAAATTCTTCAAGCAAAGGAACGGCTTGGTCGTAATATCGCTGCCCTTCTTCTGTCAGCGCCAGTCGTCTCGTTGAGCGATTAAAAAGACGAACCCCTAATCGGCTTTCAACTTGGCCCACGTATTTACTCACCAGCGCTTTTGAAATGCCCTGCCGCTCACCAGCAGCCGTAAAAGAGCCGGTTTCAACCGCTGCAACGATTGTTCTCATGCCATCTAAAGTATCCATACTTTCAACATAACATTGACAATTATTCAATGAAAGCCCTATTTATACTTCCATCATTAAATTAGATACTACTCATGTAACATCAAATGCAAAAAAGGTATGAAAATTAATTGAACTTTTAAGTCGTAAAAACGAACAAACGACACATACTTAAATTAGTTAAAACAGAATTTATTGGAGACCTGACATGACAACAAAAACTTCCTCTTTTAACGCCTCGCCCTTTCACCGAGGCGAGCAAGAGATCCAAAGTCGTTTAGGTGTTCGGGAAAAAATGGAACGTTTTGGTAGTCGGGTGATACGTGATTTTATGCCCGAGCAACATCAAGAATTCTACTCACAACTCCCCTTTATTTTTGCAGGCCATGCCGATAAAGACGGCTGGCCTTGGGCCTCTATTCTATTTAACAAACCGGGGTTCATGCAGTCACCGACGCCTAAAAGATTAGACATTAACGCGGCACCCGTGATGGGAGACCCTTTAGCCGAGACGTTAGAAAAAAGGTCCTTAGCAAAAGACGAGCACGGCACAGATACTCGTTTGGGATTGCTTGGCATCGAACTCACTTCAAGACGCCGAAACCGTTTAGCAGCACATGTCATTAACCATTCAGATGAAGGCATACACCTAGAAGTAGATCAGGCTTTTGGCAATTGTCCTCAGTATATCCAAACGCGTGAATTAGACATGCTGGACCCAAAAACCTTACCCCAACCAAGCGTCAAAAACATTCAAGCTTTCGATGATGAAGCCAAAGCATTAATCGCCAATAGCGATACTTTTTTTGTCGCCAGTTACATCAAGAGTGATGATACCAATGACAATACTCAAGCCAGTGAGGGTGCCGATGTATCACACCGAGGCGGGCAGCCAGGTTTTGTTCGTGTCGACAACGAGCATACTCTCACCATCCCCGACTATTTAGGCAATAATCACTTTAATACTTTTGGTAATTTTGCTGAGAATTCAAAAGCGGGCTTACTCTTTATCGATTTCGAATCTGGCCATATTTTAACCCTTACCGGTACCGTTGAAATTATTTGGGACAGCCCGGAAACAGAGCACTTTGAAGGCGCTGAACGACTGTGGAAATTTCATATCGATCACGGCCGATGGATACATAACGGCTTGCCACTTCGCTGGAAATTAGATGAATATTCCCCCAACAGCCTACTCACTGGCACATGGAATGAAGCAAAAAAAATGGCGCAAGCTGAAGCACGTAAAGATGAATGGTTGCCTTATGAAATTACTGATGTGGTTGAAGAGAGCAGTGTCATTAAATCACTTTACTTAAAAGCCGACAGACATCAAGCCCCTAAATTTCTACCGGGACAGTTTCTCACCATCAAAGTAAACATAGATGGAAAAGATCTAATTCGTAACTACTCACTATCAAGCGCGCCAGCTGACTCACTGTATCGTATCAGTGTTAAACGCGAACAGTCTCAGGATTCTCAAAGGCCTGATGGTGTATTTTCAAATTATATCCATGAGCATTTCAAAGCGGGCGATACCCTGAACGCAAAAGCGCCACGAGGTGACTTTACCTTCGATACCTCCAGCGGAAGACCTGCCGTATTACTTGCAGGTGGTGTCGGTATCACCCCGATGATTTCGATGGCTCGCCATGCCCTGAATGAATTAATCCGCACCCGATCAGGTGAACCACTTACCTTTATCGGCGCTGCAAAAGATCACCACCAACGCGCTTTCTTCGACGAGTTTAACGCCTTAGCGGAAGCATCTTCAGGCCAGATCAGAGCATTCTGGTCTCTGAGTGACACGGACCCATCACTTAAACCCGGCAGAGACTTTCATAATAAAGGTCGAATTTCAGCAGAACTGCTGCAAGCGATATTACCCATTGATGATTACGACTTTTACCTTTGCGGGCCAACTGGCTTCATGCAGTCTACTTATAATTTACTCAGGAAATTAGGCGTTAGTGATGCCCGAATTCAAGCTGAGGAATTTGGCCCAGCCTCACTCAAACGTGATGAAGACCATGCAACAGAAGCATTTAAGCCGCAACCTGCAGCGACTGAAGCGATCATTAAATTTACCGAATCCAAGGTCGAGCAGGCTTGGTCAGAGGGTGATGGCAATTTACTCGACTTCGCTGAATCTCATGGTTTTACGCCAGAATTTGGTTGTCGAAGCGGTCAATGCGGCGCATGTAAAACAACTCTGGTGTCAGGTAATGTTACTTACCAATCCGAACATTCATCATCCGTGAACGAAAATGAAGTACTCCTTTGTTGTGCCGTACCGGCGGCAGTTGAAGGTGAGGACGTAGTGAAGTTAAGTTTAAAGTTGTAATTAGCCCTGATGAACAAAACCGGGCAGTCTGCCCGGTTACACTTTATAGTTTAATTACCCAAGTTTTGCCGCTAACACATCGGCTTTAAGTATTTCTGGTGCCACTGACAACCACTCATCCGCTTTACTCAACAAAGCGCTTGCTATCGCACCGCTTAGATGGGCGTCCCTCCCTTCGTCATTAGCAAAAGTATCAAAAATCCCGAACGTGGTTTCATTCAGTTTAAATGAAAACCAAGTCGTGGTTCCAGGTTCCTGATTAGCCAAATCTATCGCTCCCGTTAATAAGTTTTGTACATCCGTGATGTATTCAGGCTTCGCTTCGATTTTTGCAAGGATAGCTTTGTTTGCTTTTTTCATAATTCTCTCCAGTTGTGTTTCGAACCTTAAGTATCCTTGTTTACCTTTATGCAGGTGAGTGGCGAAATTGACATTTATAATACATAATTCGCCATAATGTGAATTTGTCAGGAAATATTATGAGTCGGCCTATTTTAGTTGTGATGGCTTTTGATCAAGCCCTCCCCTCCGGTCTATTTGGAGTGGCTGATATGCTATCGCTTGCGAGCTTAAGTCATCACCATTCCCCAGACATGCATTCAACTATTACTGAACCTTTACCAGCCCCTATTTGGCAACCAAAGGTAGTCACCGCCAGTCTAAACGGTAGTGATATTGTGGATGGACACGGCCGGACCTTCAAACCCGATTGCGCAATAGGCGATATTGACCAATGTCAGGGTGTCATCATTCCCGGCTTTATTCCTTGCGCTAATTCACTGCCGCCCCATTCTTTGACTGATAAGCGCAGTCAGGACTGGCTGGTACATCAACATCATAACGGAGCACTGCTTGGCGGTTCATGTAGCGGCGGATTTGTTTTAGGCGAAGCAGGCCTTCTAAACAACAAGCGTTGCACTACCACTTGGTGGCTTCACTATGAATTGAAAAAGCGCTTTCCAAAAGCGGGTGCGGCTTGGGGCAGTATCTTGGTTCAAGATGGAAACATTATTACCGGTGGAGGGCCGCTTTCATGGGTCGATATTTGTTTACGTATGATCCGTATTTTAGGTGGAAATGACGCAGCCAATCGAACCGCCGACTTTGCCGTTGTGGACCATAATTCAAGATCACAAGACAGGTATATTCCTCAAGGTCATTTGATGTCTGCAGACCCTTTTTTAGTCGCTGCCGAAAACGAAATTCGCCAGAATCTTCATCAACCACTCAGTACAGTGGACTTAGCTTCAGCACTTGCTGTATCAGAGCGCACTCTGAACCGTCGTTTAAAACTGATCACCGGAGAAGCGCCCAAAGCTTTTATGGACAGGGTTCGAATTGATATGGCAAAAACTTTATTACATACGACTAACAAGCGAATCAAAGTTATCTCTTTAGAATCAGGCTACGCAGATGAAACCGTTTTCCGGCGTTTATTTCGTAAGCGTGTCGGCATGAGCCCGTCCGAATACCGAAACTGGCAAGACCAAAGAGCACCGAGTTGAAGCATTTAAAACTACTTGATATTGCCTTCTTTAATGAAGCCACTTAAGAGGTTACTTTTCTCCATTACTCACTTAATTATAAGTAGAACTTTCAACTTCATCATGCCCATCGATAAAAGTGTGTTATCAATAACACCAACTTTAAAGCGCCCGGCCTCTAAAGTTTCCTATACTTGAGAGACCAAATACTTAATAGAAACCATGAGAACAACATAATGATTGAACAAACCGTTGCCAACTGGCACAAGCACCTTGATGGAAAACTAGAGGGAGGTTTAGATACCTTGTTAGCCGACGACGTGGTGTTTTATTCGCCGGTGGTCTATAAACCTCAGAAAGGTAAGAACATCACCAAGCTCTATTTGTCTGCCGCGATAAACACACTGCCTGGAGACAAGGACGAAAATGGCCAACACAAATTTAACTATACCAAACAAGTACTGAGTGGAAATCAGGCGGTACTGGAGTTTGAAACTCAAATGGAAGGTAAGTTCGTCAACGGCGTTGATATTATTAGCTGTAACGATGAAGGTAAAATAATTGAATTTCGAGTGATGATCAGGCCCTTGCAAGCAGTCAATTTACTGCACCAGCAAATGGCTGCCATGCTAGAGAAAATGCAAGGAAAGTAAGTCATACCTTTAGCGCAATACAGATGTTTAAGCGGTAAACCGAACTTACGATATATATGATGCGATTGTAAGTCCCTGATATGCAGCTATTGTAAATCCAGATAGTGAACACTAAATAGCTGCTCATCATCCAGCCAGCTTTGTCGTACTCTAAAGCCAGCCTCACCTGCCAGTTTCTGAAAGCTTTCTTGGGTATATTTGTATGAGTTTTCGGTGTGAATGGTTTCCCCTTTGGCAAACACAATGGCGGATTCACCAAGCCTCACGATGTGGTCAATATTGCTTTCCAAGTGCATTTCAATTCGCTGTAAAGCCAAATTATAGAATGCGCGGTGGGAAAAGTTTTTCACGTCGAAGTTTGAGCTCGTCAAACGATTAATATGGTTCAGTACATTAAGGTTAAACGCTGCGGTCACCCCATCACGATCATTATAGGCAGCCGTTAACGTATGAGTAGATTTATGCAAATCAATACCGATTAACATGCCTCCGTCGTGACCCAACCATGGACGCAAATTGGTAAGAAACTGCTTGGCCATGTCGGGCGTCATATTTCCCAATGTTGACCCCGGATAAAATATGACCCGTTTACCTTCCGGTAACCCATCAGGGGCTTCGTCATAACTCCCAAAATCAGCACAGACAGCATGAACATTTAACCAGGGAAACTCTTTCCCCAACTTTACAGCTGAACGCTGCAAAAATTCCTTAGCAATATCCATAGGCACATAAGCTGCAGGCTTTAGTGATTCCAATAACAAGCGAACTTTTTCACTGCTGCCACTACCTGGTTCAATTAACACACAGTTCTTTCCGCAATACTCTGCGATAGCGTCGGCATGTTCAACGTACAATGCTCGCTCCGTGCGCGTTGGGTAATACTCAGGCAACGTTGTAATACGTTCGAATAACTCAGAGCCGTGGGTATCGTAAAAATATTTAGGGTTAATGGTTTTTTGTTTTTGATGTAAGCCCGCAAGAACTTCAGTACGACTATCGTTTTCGCCGGGGTGCTGGTTTTTAAATAATACATTTTCAGTAAGTAGAGCCGTCGCAAATTTTGACATGGTGCATCCTCGAATTAATATAAATAGTTTTTATTTTTTAGCTAAACGAATGCCACTAAACTGCCAGCGATCTTCTGGGTAGAAAAAATTCCGGTAACTGGGCCGAAGGTGATTAGCACTGCTCACGCAGGACCCACCCCTCAGGACCCACTGATTGCACATAAACTTTCCGTTGTATTCACCGATGGCGCCATCAGCTACTTGAAAACCAGGATAAGCCCGATAGGCACTAGCGGTCCACTGCCAACAGCTATCGTAAAGTTGCGTCAACTCATGCTCATTGTCGTGTTTGGCAACAATAGGGTGAAGCGTAGAGAGCGCTGAGGTCGTTAGTTTGTTTTGATTCGCAGCAAACTCCCACTCAGCTTCGGTCGGCAAACGAGCATTTGCCCAATTTGCATAGGCATCCGCTTCATAACCACTAATGTGACAAACCGGCTGATCCGCTTGTCGTGCTCGTAAGCCGTACAAGGTAAACTCCATAGGTTTACCCTCTACATCACGCCAATATAAAGGTTGCGTCCAATTATTTTTTTGCACAGCTGCCCAGCCATCCGATAACCAATATTGTGGTTTTTGATAAGCGCCATCGTCAATAAACTTTTGGAACTCACCGTTCGTTACCAGACGCGTTGATAAGGAAAATGGCTGAAGAAAGACTTTATGGCGAGGTGTTTCATTATCATAGTAAAAATGCGATGAACCGTTTTCTACCCCTATTTCTACCAAGCCTCCTGAATAGTTTTCCCACTGCTGGGAGTGCGGGTTAACTTTACCGGTAACTTCTTCACCCGCATAAGCAGGGTATAAGGGGTTAAAAGAAAACGAGTACTTTAGATCAGTATAGAAAAGTTCTTGGTGTTGTTTCTCGTGCTCCAAACCAAGGTTTGTGCGCTGTACGATTATTTCCCATTCAGCCGCCGTCCATGCCCCCTGTTCTGCTTCAGACAACAGTTGAGTCATGGCATCATCCACATGCTTACGGTACGACATAATTTCCGTGACCGTAGGCCGTGATAATAAACCACGTTGGGGTCGAGGGTATTGTTCTCCAATAGCGTTATAATATGAATTAAAAAGCAGCTCATAAGAGTCGTTATACACACGATAGCCTGGCACGAGAGACTTCAAAATAAAGGTTTCGAAAAACCATGTTGTATGCGCCAGATGCCATTTAGGAGGGCTAACAAAGGCTGCAGCTTGCAGACCATAATCTTCGATTTCAAGAAATTCACAAGCTTGTACAGATTGACTCCGGACTGTTCGGTAAGTCTCAATCGATATTTGAGAGTTCATACTTAATTCCATTTATATGTGCCAGCCAGAAATAACATGAGAGCTTGTCTCGCTTATGTATAAGTAAAAATAGCCTATGGATGCTTTCTTGTGTAAGTATTTTTTCTCATCTAGACAAATGGATCTCCATCCTCTTTTAGCAGTATTGGCGAGTTTGTTAAACTTAGACTTTGCGGAAATTGACTCATGAAGTCTATGTCCGCAAAGACGCCGTAGCCAATGCGATTTGTTTATCCAAGTTTAGTTGAGACGATCTTCTCTAGCTTCCCTCAAATTGTCTCTAATGTGCTTGACGTATCCAGCCCCATCTGGATTGGAGATCTCATCAATCTTAGTAAAAAGATAAGTGCCAGCTGGAGGAAAGCTAGCATAATCCGACCGGTCGTTTTCTCCTAGCAACGCGACTGGCTCAAACTCATTTCTCGGTTTGTCTTTCGCAGTATAGGTTCTACCATCGTCGGTCCCAGCGTCGTATACTGCTGCCGGAATGGTTTTCGTCTCCACCCACGCCCCATTTTCACATAGGTTTAGCGAAGAAACGCCGGTTATCCAGTCGGGACTTGGCGCTAGCATGTTCACCAAGGTCACTTGCGGAAACTCTTCGGTAAGCTGAAATTGTACAATGCTAGTCCCAGGAGAATGCTTAATGTCTTGTCCATCAAAGATGTCTAAAGCGCGATTGATTTTAATGGCCCATTCAGCTTCCTTTATCAGTTTATATCCTGACCCATGTTCAGCGATATTCTTGACGCCTTCCGAAACAGAGGACCCTGGCTCCCAAAATGAAACTTGATTATTGTGTGAGACGCCAAACAAATGAGACAAGTGAGGCTTATCTGGAAAATCCTCTGGGTGCGATTCATCACTCCAAGTACTATTGAAGACAACCTCGTAGTTAGCGTGCCCCTCACAAGCAAGTTCATTAGGCTTTGGGTTTTTGCTAGCACAGCCAGCAACGAGTAAGGTAATAGAAACGGCTAACAACGTTTTTTTAAATGGGTGCTGAGGATTGTTTTGCATTGTTGTGTCCTTTCTTGATTATTGTAAGTGCTATCTGAATTTTGTAATTGGTCAACGAGATATAATTCTCATTCAGGCGTTCAGACTACGTTCTAAGTATTTAGTTCCCAAATACCCTAATTTTGGTCTTGAATAAATAGCTTGGGGAAATCTCCGATTCAAAAATCACTTTTGCACCGAGACTTGGTTAATTATTTTCAGTTTGGGGACAACTTGGCAAAACCCTAAAAGCGCATGCAACGAAGTTAATGCAGCCTTTTTGCAATTCACGAAAATAATTAAAAGCATCATTTACTCTCTACATACGAATCAATGATTTGCTTGTAACGGCCTGATTCTTTAAGAACCTTAAGCCCATGATTAAACGCATCTCGTATCTTATCTTCTTTAAATGCCATGCGATAAGCACTAGGCTCAAACAAATTATGGAAAGTAACCAGTGGTTCGTTTGGAAGTCTGGTCAATCGGTTTCGGTAATATTTGAAAATACGGAAATCTAATACAATTACGTCAGTGTGCATCAAAAAAAGCATGGTAACCTGTTTGCCCTGGTTTGATAGCTCATGATAGTCAGAATTTTCTTTTGCCATTAATTCAAATTCTTTGCCTAAGGCCAGACTCGCTTGCTGAAATCCAAATACTCTTGTATTGGCAAGATCAGCAATTATATTGATTTTTAGATTGTTAGATCGAAGGGTAATCGCAAAATTATGATAGGTTATGTATTGATCTGAAAAGAAGGAGCCTTGTACTTCAGGGTAATTTTTTTTTATCGTCATAACTCCGTCAACATGGTCTTCCTTGAAGGAGTACTTCGATCTCAATAACGGTTGATAGCCAAATTCAACATCATAGCCTTCCAATGCAAAAGCCTCTTTGACAATATCCACCTCAAATCCGGAATCTCCGGTTTCGATGATATATGGTTCAACTGTAAGACCTGCCAATAATACCAGTGGATCACTAAAGGCCTGAAACGGAAGCAGGCAAATAAGCAAAGTAAAAGTAAACTTCATACGAGCTCCTTTACCGAAAAATTTCTCTATTTACTTAGGAACGTTGTAGTTTTATATCATGCGTCCAATGCCATCTTCATTATAGTCACAAAACCTGAGACTTCGAATTATGTAACAAGTGACTTAGTTAAGCTCTTGAGTGACCTATCAAAGCAGCTGAAGGAAATAGTCTTGAACGTCTAGCAGTGGCACCAATATGCCAAGAAAAAGAGTTTACTTTTTACTCAAACGGCACACGCAGGAGAGCAACAATAAAAAGGTCTGCCCGATAAAAATCAATATAACATCAAGCAGTGGACAATCTATCTAGCTCAACTATATTAAGTACACACTCACTCCGTAGAAACCTTTTAACAGGAATCGCCATGAACAAAAAGTTATTACTAATCTCACTTTTTTCATTCCTCTTGTTAGGCTGTGGAGGCCCATCAAACGTCAAACCTGAGCTGTTGACAACAATGAGTCGAGTTGCGATCGTAACCGCTACCTTAGAAAAAGTTGGTCAGGGTGAAAATAATGATTTGATACAATCACAAGCGGCAGAGTACGCAGCTAAAGCCTACCGAGAGAAGCTATCCGCAATTCCGGGTTGGAATATTGTTAAGCTACCTAATCAAACAGCCTTAGCTGAAAATTTTACTGACTTGGCATCATCTAAAGTTGCGACTGATGTCTTGGTCGCATTAGCGGAACAAGACCAGTTACCCGGAAAAGTCAATGGAATGCTGATGGCTCAACTCACTATGGCAGCATTACGTGGTAATGCCGATGATCTGGAGTCTCTTAAAAAGAAAGCGATTAGTGGCGCGGTGAATCAGCTTCAATTCGACATTGATCAAGGGCGTAAGAAAATCGCTTGGTCAAAAGATACTATTGGGATCCCCTCGTATTCAGCAAATCGTGATGAAAAAATGCGCCATACTTATTCTATAATACGTGATAGGATTCTCGAGGCTTACCGAGTTGAAAATAATTTAGATGGGATAGTCTTAATACATCAGGTTTCTGCCGTTGGTAGCCCTGGTGATATGCGCGTCATTGTCCAAGGCAATAGAATCCTATCTAGTCTCAAACTTAACCCAAGTATTACAATTCTCTCATCCAATAGCGAGCTTGCGTATTCTGCTGGGTCAAGCAACCTTGATGATTTGGCACCAATGAAGTTTGCAGTCCCAATCTATGTTAATGATAAATCAAATCAAAAACACAGCCTTAACCTCAATGATCCCAAAGGAGATACCCTATCCGGGTATAAGGAACTAATTGACGACACAAGTGATGATATCAAAGAGACGCTTCTAGAGAGTATCACCACCAAATAACAATCCGTTTTCGCTCCCCGAAGCAGAGATTCAAAGACTCTTCGGGGGCTTATCCACATGAGAAGAGCTGTCTAACTCACCACTCTTGCTGTATTAACTACCAACACTTTAACAAAATAGGTGGGAGCGTTTGCAGTAATCAACATTTATAACTCGTTCTACTAGAATAAATTATTGTTGAAAAATGACCGCTTTTGCTTATTCCCGTTAGGTTTCATCAAAACAAAAGTTCACTACAAACTATTTGATACGCACGCGCCATGAACTAACTAATTTAAGATGTATTAGAGCTATTTTGTGAGTAACTCCAAGTTTGTATCATAGCGCTTCATTATTTTTTCGTATTCTCCATTTCTTTTAATTTCACGCAGGCTAGCGTTAAAGTCGTCACGAACACGCTCTGAAAGAAAAGCAAACCTGTAATGTGAAGGTTTGAAAATATCATGATAAACAATAGGTTGGCGAATCTCATTTGGACTAAGAATGGATCTCTTGCCTAATTTAACACTTCGATCAAAGAGCTGTTTTCTAAAATATTTGAATATCTTTTGTTCCATCACAATGACCTCGACCCGGTGTTTAAACAACTGTTTAACTTGTAATGACTGGTCCGCTACTTCTCTATATTCACTGTTGTATCGTACGACATCACCAAAGACTGGCTCCAGAAAACTGGAGGCTTTCTGAAATGCAACGATACTTCTTCTGTTTAAGTCCTTTATAGACTTAATTTGAAACTTATTCTTTTCTAAACTCATCGCATAATTTCTAAATGTAATCACGGCATCAGTATAGAAACCTTCTACGGTCCCTTTACGTACATTAATAACCCCATCAATACTACCATCGTGAAAACTCAATAAGGTTCGGGCCAAAGGCAAATAGGAGGTCAGAACTTTGTAACCATTGGCTTCCAGACACCTCTTCAATATGGCAAGTTCCAAACCATCATTTCTTTCTTTGATGACATAAGGCGGGATAGAAAAACTAATACCGATGAGTAATTCTTGATTATTGGGTTCAGCACTGACTGCATTCAAAGAGATGAGTGTAATGATTAGTTTAAACAAAACCCTTAGCTTTCTCATAAGACACTTCCGATAGGAACATTCTAAAGAACACTATTTACCCAACCTTCAACAGTATAGCTGAACTTTATTTACTCAGGTTTACTACTAACTCAACGCTAGTGAGCACTTCTAGGTAAACCTGAAGTCTTATTAGTCCTGTCCAAATCGTTTCAAAATGTCAGTATAGGAGCCGTTAGCCTTCATATCCTTAAGTGCTTGATTGAAACGTTGAACAACCTGTTGGCCGTCGGGTCGCTTTTTGTTAATCGCGCTGTAAAGATTAAATGATTTATAAGGTGGTTCAATAATTTCAAACTTGCCTTGAAGCCTTTTTATTTTTTGTTCATGTTCTAATATGTAAAGGAGTTGAGAGCGCCCCATCAATACCAAGTCTATCCTGTCTAGGTTGAGCTTTATCAAACTTTGCGGGTAGTCAGTTGTTTCTTGAAGCGAAAACCCCATTGCTCGCAATTCGTCCATTTGAGCCGCACCCCGTCTACCGCCAACAATATACCGCCTTAACTCTTCAACTTTTGTGTAGGTGATACCCCTATCTTCATTTTGCACAAAGACTTCGTCGTTAGAGTAGATGGGGTCAGTATAGTAAAAAGTATTGAGTCGATCTTCGCTTATATAAGCGCCGAGCAGTCCATCATATTTGCCTTTCCTTGCACTTTCCAAGGCTCTTTTCCATGGCAGAAACTCAACCTCCATTTCGTAGCCTGCAAGTTTAAACGCTTCTTTGCATAGCGCCGTAAAAAAACCATTTTCAGGTAGATTTTCGCCATAAATCGGCTCCCAGTTAACCGTCGTTAAAACAATTTTTTCAGCGAAGACATTTGACGTAAAGATAAAGTTTATTGAGAGAAGTATTGAAATAGCGATCTTAAACATAAAAATATCACTCTTTTGAAACAAAAGACTCTTGTTACTATGAATAAGGTATTCGTCAAGTTCAGGTTAGTTAACCTAGGCAATTTAGCAAGTGGGGCAGGTTTTACTATTTAAAGGCTAGGTCCAGCAAAATTGTTATGATTTTGAATTGGTGAGGTCTAAACACTTTGTAGGTAACTATTAAGCAAGCGAACCATCATGCCTTTCGCTCGCTCAGCAGAATCTTTTAACCCTGTGGTATGTGCACAAACGATTGCGCCCTCTATTAGCACCAAAATTTCTAACGAAAGTTCTTGTTTGTCAGCGTCAGGGATTTCAATCAGTAATTTTTTAATAAATTGAGACAACTGTATTTTATGCTCACTCGAATAACGATGAATCGGGTGATTGATATCGGAATACTCACTACTGGCATTAATGAAGTTACAACCAAAAAAAGTATCTGAATGAAACCATTCGGAGAGTGAGTCGAACACCGCGAGCAATTTGGCATGCTGATGCTCGGGATACTTTTCTTTTGCTATCGCCCCCACCCGCGTTTCAAACCATTGTCCAAAATCATCGTGCCTCATTTCTAATACAGCTTGAATTAGTTCATCTTTTGATTTGAAATATTTATACATGGTTGTTTTAGACACGCCAGAAACAGCCTGAACTTTGTCTATACCGGTGGCATGAAAACCATATTGGTTAAACAGACTCAAGGCCGTTTTTAATAAATGTTCCCTTCTGGGTGCGACCATGGTTTAACTCTCTTTATGTCTATCAGGGTAAATAATGGCGTAATAATCACATATTTGTACAGACCTGTACACAATGTATCGTGTTGATGAATTTAACTCTCGACTCATTGTCGGTACACCTGCTCAGTCGCTTGCATAACCTGATCCCTTGCTCGTGATATTCTCGACTTCACCGTCCCTTCCTGACAAACTACGATACTGGCGATCTGCTCATAGCTTAGGCCTTCTTGCTCACGGAGTAATAAGGCTGTTCTTAACGCGATGGGCAAATTTGAAACTGCTCGGTTGATCGCTGCACGCAGGTCTTCATTTTGAATAGTCTTCTCTGGGCCAACAGTGACCATTCGCTCTGCTATTTCGACACTATTTTGCTGATCATCCACATCTAAATGATGTTGGTATTTTTTGTTCGACTTTAAAAAACTGTATGCAGAATTCACCGCTATGCGATACAACCAGGTATAAAACTGGCTATCTAGTCTGAAGTTCTTTAAGCCTTTATAGGCGCGAATAAACGCCTCTTGAGAGACATCTTTTACCGCATCTTGATCAGATATATGCATTGAGATCACCCGGGCTACTTGGCGCTGATATTTGATGACTAAGAGATCAAATGTTTTTAAGTCACCTTTTTGAAACCTTTTAATTAATGACAAGTCAGCATCTACTTTTGGGACATGCTTTTTTAGAGTGCGTGAAGTCGTTGTCCCGAAGTCTCCAATAATCAACTGTCCTAACGATTTTTTGACCGCGATGGGTGATGTTTCAATCTGTGCTGCTTGTAACATAGTCGTTCTCCTCAAGATTAATTTAAGCCAAGGTATTATTTGACGTTTGGAGCGGTTTATTGGATTGAACAGTTTTAATAGATGGATACGTATGTAGGTTTGTCATGCGGTGAAATATAAAAGCCACCGCAACCAGCAAGATACTGCCACTTAGCACTGGAAAAAGGAGAAACGAGAACCCTTTCGCCCCTAATAAAATAACAATAGGGTCAGCCCCTGCTGGTGGATGCGTTACTTTCATTAATGACATGAGCGTAATTGCAAGCGCTACGGCTAGTGCTAAAAGAAACGGGTTTGCAGGCAACAGAGATACAAAAACAACTCCGACCAATGACGATATCAAGTGACCACCAATGACATTTTTCGGCTGAGATAAGGGGCTTTCCGGCACTGAGAAAAGCAGCACACAGCTAGCGCCAAAAGGCGCCATTAACAACGGAGCATCATTACTAAGCGTTAAAATTGAGAGTAAAAAAATCCCCACTGCCCCACCTGCTCCCGATAACATCGGTTCGGTTATTTTCATGTTCAGCATATTTCTAATCTCATCTAATTATTTCAAAAGTACAGATCTGTACACCACAAAAACAATACATGAACAGATCTGTACATGTCAACCAATTTTTTTAGTGAGAAACATTGAACTTTTTACTTGTTACTTCGCTCTACCGTTCTGTCAGTCATTGATGATTATTAAAAAAAAACACATTTGGAGTTAAGCGCGATGATTAAACTATATGATTTCCCTCTTTCAGGTCATGCTCACAAAGCACGTTTAATGCTTTCTTTATTAAACATAGAATACGAGCGTATTGAGGTTGCACTCGCTAAAGGAGAACAACAAAGTGAGCACTTCTTAACACTTAATCCTTTTCACCATGTTCCTGTCCTCGATGACAATGGCTTAGTGATTCGGGATTCAAATGCGATCATTACTTACTTGGCTAAAAAGTATGGTACTGAGTGGTATCCAAACGATGCCCAGTCCAGTGCCCGCATACAAGAATGGCTGGCTGTCTCAACCAAAGAGGTGTCTGAAGGGCCAGGGGCTGCACGCTTAGTGAATGTTTTTGGTGCGGGCTTAGATCACCAAGCTGCCATTGAAAAAAGTCATGAATTGCTAACCATTATCGAGCAGCACTTAAGTAGTCGAGAATGGATTGCCATTGACCGGGTATCAGTCGCCGATATTGCTTTATTCACTTACATCGCTCATGCCCCTGAAGGTGATGTGTCTTTGGAAAACTACCCAAATGTAAATGCGTGGCTTGCGCGTATTGAAGCCTTAGAGGGTTTTGTGGGAATGCCAAAAACTGCGGTTGGTTTAGCTGTATAGAACTTGCTTTTTTGATCTATCACACTTGACGTATGAATTTAAAAATGGAGGACTAAATATGTCTATTATTACAAGCGCACAAACTGTTTGGCCCAAGATTAAAACCATTGAAGCAAATATTTTAAATGTTGACTAAGGAGTAATTAAATTAGGCGAAACGTTCAATTCTAATGTGAACGTTTCGCCCTATTTACATATTTGTGCTTAAAATGAATCGGTACAAATAAAAAAGTACGAGGCGCGTAATTGTAATACGTAAATGAATTAATTTTGTTAAACAAACGTATTCATGCCTTCTGCAACATATTCACGCGCACGAGAAATACGTGATTTAACTGTACCAGATGGACTGCCTACAATGACGGCGATTTCCTCATACTTTAACCCATCCATTTCTCGCAACAGCCAAGCCGTTTTTAAGTCGGTAGGTAAATCACTCAGAATTTTATTTAAGTGCTTCTTTAAGCTGTTTGAATTTGCAGTGGAAACTGGGTCGTCATTTGAAACCTTGCTTTCGTACAAATCAGTCTGTTCGATGTCATTAATCGAAAGGTGTTTGAATTTGTGTTGCGCCTTTTTAATTTGATTTAAGGCGGTATTGGTCGCAATGCGATAAATCCATGAATAAAAGGTACTTTCATTTCTGAAACTACTTAGCCCCCGATAGGCTTTAATAAAGGTTTCTTGCACAACATCTGAAATCGTACTTCTATCGCGAATATAAGATGAAACCACTTTTGCTACACTCGATTGATATTTGATCACTAGTAAATCAAAAGCCTTATGATTCCCTCGCTTGGCATGATCAACTAGTAACTCAGCCGTTGAGCTCTCTCCAAAGTCTTTATGCATATGGCTGGGTACTTCTATTAAATGGGGTACTTTTTCATTTTTAGTCGCGCTGTGATCAACAACAGAACGCATCAAGGGGCTATTCATATACATCTCCATTAGCGAAAGAAAGTGAAGTTCAACAGAGAACTAGTCAATTACTATGCCAAGGCAAATAAAAACACAGTTATTACTTTTAATTCAATTACTTATACGCATATATGGAACAAATAAAATTATTATTTATCTTAAATAAATCACGAAATTTCACGCTTAACTCTCGATATCTCGTGAAAGAATAAATATCCTGAAGCTACAATAATGTGACAGTTGCTTTCTTTTTAAGTAATCATTTCAATTATTGGAATTTGAAGACTAAAATCAAAGTTCGTGTTTCTTTTACTTCAATCACAAATTCGATTTCATTGATTGAACTGAGTACACATACCTCAGAGGCGAAGAATGCTTTCAGAAGAAGAAGCCATAAAAGTAATTTTACAAGGGACTGTTAGTGATACCGGGCAAGCATTCTTTGATGCACTGGCCAAAACGATGTCGACCGCGCTTGGATATAGTCATACCTGGATCACTGAAATAGTGGACGCTCATAAGCTTCATACTCTGGCGCTTTTTGTTGAAGGTATGCATCAAGAAAATGTCACTTATGATATGCGAGGCACCCCTTGCGAAACGGTTATTGTAGATAAGGTCGTTGAGCATCATGCCGATGATGTGCAGGTTTGTTACCCACACGATAAACAACTATCCAAACTTAATGCACGCAGTTACTTTGGCGTACCGATGATTGGTAGCCAAGGCGATGTTGTGGGCCACCTTGCTTTATTAGGTAATAAACCTTCTTCAAATGAACCTAACGGACTTGCCGTACTTAAAACGTTTGCCAGCCGTGCAGGCGCAGAACTAGAACGCATTTACATAGAACGGCAACTAAAAGAACAACAGGAAGAAACCCAAACAATATTAGATACCGCAATGGACTGTATTATTACACTGGATACTGAGCTAAACATACTGACCGTCAATCAATCGGTATTGAACCAGTTTGAGGAGTCACAAGCATCGATTGAGAACCAGAATTTCGCCTCTTTTATGGATGAGGCCTCAACAAAACAACTGAACAATGCCTTAGAACTATTGCTATCAAATAAAAATGATGAGCATCGTATTTGGCTGCCAGATAGCCTTAAGCTTATTAAGCAGGCTGACAAACACATCATTGCCGATGCCACCGTGTCATTAATTGAAAAAGAACGCGGCCCCGTTATCGTACTTTCTTTTAGAAATGTGAATGACCGTATTGAAGGGCTTAAACGCATTGAGTCACTGGACCAGGAACGACTATATTTAAAAGCAGAACTAAAAAGAATATCCGAGAACAATCAAATCATTGGCGCTAGCCCTGCGATGTTAACGGTATTAGAAGAAATCGAACAAGTCGCTCAAACCGATGCCTCCGTTCTTATATGCGGCGAAACAGGCACAGGCAAAGAGCTCGTTGCGAACGCACTTCACCAAAGTAGTAAACGCAAAGACAAAGCCTACGTAAAGGTTAACTGCGGTGCATTACAAGCCAACTTGATTGAGAGTGAATTTTTTGGACACGAGAAGGGATCTTTCTCTGGCGCGACTAGCCGAAGAGTAGGACGCTTTCAGTTAGCGGACGGCGGCACAATTTTTCTGGATGAAGTAGGCGATATTCCAGCCGATTTACAGGTCAAATTGTTACGTGTATTACAAGAAGGCGAATTTGAATCGGTTGGTAGCTCAACCACTCAGAAGGTGAATGTACGGGTCATTGCTGCGACACATAAAGATTTACTTCAAGCCGTCCAGGATGGCGAGTTCAGGGAAGACCTCTATTATCGATTAAATGTTTTTCCTATTATGGTGCCAGCACTACGTGAAAGAGGCGATGACATAACCGCTATCGCTCAAACGTTTAAGGATCATTTTTGTCAACAAATCGGGCGCACTATTGATGACTTTAGCCCTCTACAAATTCAACAATTAAAAAGTCACTATTGGCCGGGTAACATACGAGAGCTTCGAAATGTGATTGAACGAGCGGTTATTACGTCAAAACATGGCACTCTTAATTTAGCTCGTGCACTCCCCTCAACAAACATTGAAAAAAATGAAGATAACAACACCCACTCATTGCTGAATACACCACCGAAAGCTGAACAAGCTTCAAGGTCTGAAGCGACTGCTTTTAAAGATATTGGTGTTACAAATACTGGTACTGCAAACACCGTCATATTAAATGAAACCCAGCTTAAGGCGATTGAAAAAAGCAATATTATCCGCGCGATAGCCCAATGCAACGGTAAGATTTCAGGCGAAAAAGGTGCCGCAAAATTATTAGGCCTTAAACCTTCAACCCTAAGTTCAAGAATGAAGACTTACGAAATCGATTACGACAACTCGTGAAGACTCACGAGATCTCGTGTTTAAACTCGAAAAAAAACAAGCCACAGGCTATAGAAACTGCTAAGTTATTGTAATTATTAACTAAAATAACTTGGCACTAATTCTGCTTTTACCCTGCTATCTACATAGAGGTATTATCATGGAATTAGAACTCGTTAATAATTTTATTACTGTACTATCATCACTTTTTGTTTTTGTCATCGGCATAGCCCTACTCGCTTTGCTGGTTATATACATATTGGATGTTACCCAAACCAAACAAGCCATCAGGCGCAACTTCCCCGTGATAGGAAGGTTTCGTTATTGGTTTGAGCATATGGGAGAGTTTTTTCGACAGTACTTCTTTGCAGGCGACAGAGAAGAACGACCATTCAATCGAGCCGAACGCTCATGGGTGTATCGTGCTTCAAAAGGTGTCGATAGTACCGTTGCATTTGGATCTACCCGCGACTTAAGCCCTATTGGCAGCGTACTATTTGTAAACTGCCCCTACCCAACCTTAGCCGAAGACGCCAAGCCTGTTCCCCCCATTGTAGTGGGACCTAATTGTAAAACCCCCTATTCCACCACGTCCGTTTTTAATATTTCAGGTATGAGTTACGGCGCTATTTCAAAGCCGGCCGTTTTAGCCTTATCGAATGGTGCAAGAATGGCAGGTGTCTGGATGAATACTGGCGAAGGTGGTCTGTCTCCTCATCACATAAAAGGCGGCGCTGATATCGTTTTCCAAATCGGCACAGCAAAGTATGGAGTACGGGACGAAAATGGCCAGCTATCAACAGACAGACTAAAAGAAATGGCGGCCCATGAACAGGTCAAAATGTTCGAAATTAAACTTTCACAAGGCGCTAAACCCGGCAAAGGTGGCATATTACCGGGGCTCAAAGTGACACCAGAGATATCTGAAATTCGTCTTATCAATCTGGGTGAAGACTCGATCAGCCCCAACCGGCACCCTGAAATAGATAACGAAGCCGATCTGTTAAACATGATTAAAAAAGTCCGCGATGCAACTGGCAAACCTGTTGGTTTTAAATCTGTCATTGGTGCTTACGGCTGGCTTGAAAGACTGTGTGAAGAGATACAGAAACGAGGTATTGATAGTGCCCCTGACTTTATCACCATTGATAGTGCCGATGGTGGCACTGGTGCAGCCCCACAAAGCCTGATTGATTATATGGGCTTGCCGATAAAAGAGAGCTTGCCTTTGGTCGTCAACATTCTTAACCGTTACGGTTTGAAAGAGCGAATTAAAATTATAGCCAGTGGCAAACTCATCACTCCTGCCGAAGCGGCTTGGGCGCTTTGTGTGGGCGCTGATTTTATCGTTTCGGCCAGAGGGTTTATGTTTGCATTAGGCTGTATTCAAGCACTGCAATGTAATAAAAACACCTGCCCTACCGGTATCACCACTCACAATAAGCGCCTGCAAAAAGGTTTAGACCCTAAAGATAAAGCCGAGCGCGTCAAACGTTTCGCTGAACAAATGCACTACGACCTGAATGTCATTGCACACTCATGCGGTGTACCCGAACCAAGAAGACTAAAACGCTACCACTGCCGTATGGTGACTGAAAACGGTCGATCAGTACCCTTGGATGAGCTATACCCTGAAGAAACATCACCCATCGCAACGAATTGTTAAACCCACCATTGATAGGAGAAAGAACATGAAAGCTGCTGAATTATTTGTAAAATCATTAGAAGCCGAAGGCATTGAGTATATCTTTGGTGTGCCCGGTGAAGAAAATGCCGACTTCATGATGGCCTTGCAACAGTCTGACAAAATCAAATTCATACTCACGCGCCATGAACAAGGGGCCGCTTTTATGGCTGAAATATATGGCCGTTTGACAGGGCAACCCGCGGGTTGTCTTGGAACGTTAGGCCCCGGTGCCACAAACTTAATTACGGGCGTAGCCGATGCCAATATGGATCGGGCACCCATGTTAGTGTTAACCGGTCAGGGGGCCACGCATCGCTTACATAAAGAATCCCACCAAATTATGGATGTGGTTCAAATGTTCCGGCCCGTGACCAAGTGGGCAACCACTATATACAACGGCGAAACCATACCTGAAATTGTACGCAAAGCAGTTCGCATTGCTCGCACCGAAAAGCCCGGTGCAGTTCACCTTGAACTGCCAGAAGACGTTGCCAAGCAAGAATGCCAAGCCTGCCCTTTAACCCCTAAACGCTATCGTCGTCCGGTCGCCGATGACACCATCATTGACCAGGCTTTCAATTGCCTTAGCAGTGCTAAAAAACCCGTTATCATCGCAGGCAATGGCGCTATTCGAAAGCGCGCATCCAAGCAGCTTAAGCATTTTTGCGAACAAACAGGCATTGGCGTACTCACCACGTTTATGGCGAAAGGCGCGGTCGATATGGATGCAGAGTATTGTTTGTATACCATCGGACTAGGGAGCAAAGACATTCCAACTTTGGCGATTGATGAAGCTGACCTAGTCATTACCATTGGGGTTGATATGGTGGAATACCACCCTCGTTTATGGAACCCTAAACGCGATAAACGAATTATTCACCTCGACTTTCTACCAGCAGAAATTGATGAATATTATGACCCGACTTCTGAAGTCGTCGGAGATCTTGCACATACACTATGGATGCTCAATCAACGTTTAGAACAAGCAGAACCACTCGTATTTGATCTGGCGTCTCAAAAAGAGCTGCGCCATAAAATGAGCTTAGAGCTCAGTGAACACTCAAATGACGATACAAAAAACATCATCAAACCCCAAAAAATACTTGCAGATACACGAGCCGTTATGAATCCTGAAGACATATTACTGTCAGATGTCGGGGCGCATAAAATGTGGATTGCCAGACACTACCAATGCAATGAACCCAACACCTGTTTAATTCCTAATGGCTTTTGTTCTATGGGCTTTGCATTACCCGGTGCGATTGCTGCCAGCCTTGTTTACCCCGACAGAAATATTCTGGGTATTGCCGGAGACGCTGGTTTTTTAATGAATGTCCAAGAAATGGAAACCGCAAGACGACTTAACGTAAATTGTACGATGCTCGTTTGGGAGGATCATGAATACGGCCTGATTGCTTGGAAACAACAAGCCGAGTTTGGCTCGCATACAGACCTGGCTTTTGGTAACCCTAACTGGTTGCAACTTGCTGAAAGTTTTGGATGGAACGGCCATCGCGTTGAAAACAGTGTAGATTTCTCTGAGGTGCTGCAAAAAGCATTAACTGAAAAAGGCCCAAGCCTGATTGTTGTGCCAATCGATTACAGAGAAAACATGTTATTAACTGAACGTTTAGGAGAACTCACCCAGCCAGGACTAGCGGGTGGATAGCTGCAAAGCTTCGTTGTTGTTACTTACAAAATAATTAATTGGATTCCTACAGGTAAATAATATGAGCTCCTCACTATTAAAAGTAAATTCGCCCTACAATCAAGACGATTTGGGTTCTATCGCTAAGATGGACTGGCCTACCGTATCAGAAAAATTAGACTATGCTCTCGCGGCATTCCAAAACCGTCAACAGTGGATTCCGGTTCATGAGCGGGTCGGTATTTTAGAACGAACAACCAGACTGATGATGAAGCACCACGCGAAACTTGCCCTGCAAATTGCAAAAGAAGGTGGAAAGCCTTTAAAGGATGCGCTTGTTGAAACCACGCGGGCGATTGACGGCGTGAGACTGGCCATTGAGACCATTCGTACCGAAGCGGGCCATGTCGTTCCGGTGAATGGCACTATGGCGGCAGCAAACAAAATGGCGATGACACAGTTAGAACCCATTGGGGTCGTGGTCGCGGTCAGCGCGTTTAATCACCCCCTTAATCTGATTGTGCATCAGGTTGCTTCTGCCGTGGCAGCAGGTTGCCCAGTGTTAGTCAGACCAGCTAACGATACCCCCCTGTCATGCCAAAACTTTGTTGACTTGTTAATGGAAGCTGGCTTGCCTGAAGCTTGGTGTCAGTGTACGGTTACACAAGATAGAGCTGTAGCAGAAGCGTTAGTCACCGACCCCAGAGTCTCCTTCTTTAGCTTCATTGGAAGCCCCGGAGTTGGCTGGGGATTACGATCAAAACTCGCCCCGGGAACCCGTTGTTCACTCGAACATGGCGGTGCCGCACCGGTTATTTTAAACGACTCATCTAACCTGCAAACAACGGTTGAAGCCATCACCAAAGGTGGGTTTTATCATGCAGGGCAAGTTTGTGTTTCGGTACAACGAGTTTACGTACATGAAGCGATTGCCAATGATTTTCTTGATGTATTTAAAGAAAGAGCCGGCCAACTGAAAGTGGGCGACCCGACATTAATAGAAACGGATGTGGGGCCGCTTATTCGCAAAGCGGAAGTTGAGAGAGTCGACAGCTGGGTAAAAGAAGCCATCGAACAAGGGGCAGACCTGATTTGTGGCGGCTCAACTATCGGTGAACAATGCTACGAGCCGACCATCCTATTGAACCCCAGTGCTGAATCATCGGTTTCACAAAAAGAAATTTTTGGCCCTGTAGTCTGTGTATATACCTACAACTCAATTGACGACGCCATAAAACGGGCTAACTCTTTGCCCTTTGCTTTTCAAGCGGCTGTATTTACCACCAAACTCGAAACAGCGATGCATTGCTACAAACACCTGAACGCCTCAGCCGTCATGGTGAATGATCATTCTGCTTTTCGTGTCGATAACATGCCCTTTGCAGGATTGAAACAATCAGGATTGGGGGTAGGCGGCATTCAACACACGATTCGTGACATGCAAATTGAAAAGATGCTGGTGCTGTCAATGTAGGTCTAACGAATGAATATCACTCTCATAACGTGCACGGTAAGTTCGCTTACAATTAGGTCAGGATATTAGCTCATGATTTGGGTCGTGCTACTAACATTAGCGTTTATTCTGGGCTTCGTCGCCAACCGTACCACACTGTGTGCGGTTAAGGCGGTGGATGAAATCCTATTCCAGCATCAAGCTAAAGTACTCACCAGTTTTGGTAAAATCATTTTATGGGCTTTTGGTAGTACCCTCATTCTGGAATGGGTATTCGGTATAACCCCTATTGAAACTTCAAAATACAGTCTGAATCTACAATCCCTTTTAGGCGGGTTGATACTTGGTATTGGCGCGGTACTCAATGGTGGCTGTGCGTTGCATACATTAATTCGTTTAGGCCGTGGAGATCTTGGGATGTTAATTTCACTCGCCGGTATTTCAGCCAGTATATTCGTGTTCAAAAGCATACAGTTAACTATTCCAACTATTAGCATCTCCCATGTTACTTCACCGTTTAGTATCGATGCACAGTACAAACTGATTTTATCGATTACGGCACTTATATGGATAGCAGTTGAGTTATTTCGCTTACTTCAGCATTTTAAACAATCAAAGTGGCGAACACACATACTGGCAGATTGTTATCAATTATCCACGGCATCCGCCATTCTTGGTATCTGCAATGGTGTTTTGTTTTCCTTGGTTGGCACCTGGACCTACACCCACACTTTATTAAACAGTGTCACAACATTAGCCTCACCACAAAGTGGTCAAGAAAATACCGTTTCCTTAATGCTATGGGGGTTAACACTTACACTCGTAGCGGGGATTGCTGTTTCGTCTTTCATTAAAGGTAAGCTATCTATCCTCTTTAAACCGCAAAGAAAATGGCTAGGATATTTTATCGGAGGAATGCTCATGGGATTAGGCGCCTTGCTGATACCTGGCGGAAATGACGTACTACTTTTAAGTGCTATTCCCAGCGGCTCACCGCATGCAATACCCGCGTATTTATGCATGCTAATTGGCATTGGTATATCACTTTTACTTAAAGATGTATTCAGTAAATAACTCACATTTATAGGCGTGTGAAGTTCGCAGTTAGTTGCCACTCAACTACCTAGCGTATTTCAGGATATTTAAGTCAATTTGAAATTTATTATAAATAGTGAAAATGAGCATTATCGGCCCTTTTTGGCTTGTCTTACTAGTCCACATTCTAGTCAGTGGTTTGATGACTGATGTAATAAAACGCAACTATAGATATCTTTACAGTTGCTTGTACTGCTAGCTTGACAAATAAGGCATGTTGAAAAGAGGAGAACCTAGGGTTTATTCTTTTGATTGCTCGATAAATAATGTTGTACGAGCTGTTGATAATATCCATTTTCCTTTAGATGATTTATTTTATCAGCAAAAAGTTTTGCAATTTTGTTGGTGCCAGCTTTTCGGGAGAAGGCAAGATATACGTCTGACTGATTGATTGGCTCGGCTTCAAATTCGATTTTTTGGAGTTTATTACTACCTCTAAATAAATAGAGTAGCTCTAACTTATTGACCAGTCCGAAATTTAGCCTTTCTAAAAGTACCATATCCAAAACCTGACTATATTTTTTTAAATAGTGTCTGGTAAATAAATTTGAAGAGTCAAATTGTTCGCCATAAGAAAACCCTCTCTGCACTCCGACAGATGAGTCTTTGAGACTATTTAGGTCGCCAGAAAAAGAGAACTTATAGTTTTCTTTGAGTCTGAATAGAAGCTGATTAGTTGTTGAAAGTACATTACCAGGTAAAAAGAGTGCGAATTTATTTCGCTCGGGATTTTTTGACATAAAAGTCAATGCCGCAAGTTTACCCTGTTTTAGTAGGATTAACCCTCTGGACCAAGGAATATTTATGATGGAAATTTCGACACCTAAGTTGTTGGCAGCTTTTGTGATCAGGTCAATATGGATCCCTTTAAAAGTTTTACCTTCCATCCACTCATAAGGAGGGTATTGGCCATCCCCTCTGCCAATTAATAAAGGTTCAGCTCTCAAAGAGAGAGTGAAAAGTAATAATGAAACAAAAGCACCCACAAAACGTAATATTACCATCTACGGTCTCCGCTGTTTTGACATTAGTTTTTAGTTTCGGACGTACAAAATGACGCTGTCAGCGAAAAAATATGATCCTTAATCTTTGTTTCTTCTAACTACAAGATAGTAGAACTCTTGACTAAATGACAGTCACAGTTGTTGCTTCAGCGGTCTGAACAATAATTAATAAAGCAAGCATAGCTAATAAAACGAATTGGCTTAAACGTCTGCAAAGTAGCCCTTAGAACTTGCAGATTTCAGGATGAATCAGCCAATTTGAACATTCAGTGAACTAACGAAAATGAGCCATCCTGTGTGAAAACTCCAACAGCTGCAACTAGCCTTCATTTTGGTCAATATAAAGAGCTTTAGCTTAAAATCTAAGTAGGTTTTGACAGGAAAAAATAAAGATTTCACGCAGCGCAAGGTTTTGATTTTGGTAGTTAGAGTTTT
>Ga0105348_1000525_pt1 | contig 28777 bp, 18 predicted proteins | sample EN8Hudsemesocosm_2_FD_83504 | JGI IMG/M metagenome (GOLD analysis project Ga0105348, IMG submission 83504) | Methane-oxidizing microbial communities from mesocosms in the Hudson Canyon - EN8C Hudson Canyon | ecosystem: Environmental > Aquatic > Marine > Cold seeps | place: Hudson Canyon... | reverse complement strand
TGTTAGGCTAAACACCTTTGAGATACTTTGTATGGAAAACAGCTGTTGCGCACAACCTGCGCTATAGGTTTGTCCGTTAGGTAATGCAACTGAAATAGCAAATTGGTTAGGGTTAACTGCCGCAAGTTCTGGAATGTAATCCGCAACTTGTCCGCGTTCAGTTGCGGTACTCATCACCTGGGCAATGTCATCTAAAATTTCTTGCAATATCTTGTACTCTCTAGGGAACTTTGCTGATGTTTTATCATGATAAGACAGTAAAGGGCAAAGAAAATACTTTAAATTTTTTAGTAAGGAAAGGGCGCTAACAGTATAAGCCACTTGGCAAGTGCTATACTGGTCGCTCAGTACCTAATGCTGATAACAGAACAGCATAAATTAATGGCCTTGCTTGAGTTTAACCAGTTTTTTTAACGCTTCGATATCTTGCTGTTGAATAACATCTAAATAGTTAAAAGGTTGCACTTTCGGAGCATGAAGGCCAAGCCAGTCGATATCACTATCATGAGCAATTTTTAGGGCATGTTCGGTCAATACACTTACCTGATCCCATGACACGGCCATAGGTTGCTCAAAATTAAACGGATAGAACGAGTAGGCTATATTTGCTTTAATTTTGTTGCCAAGCACTTGTTCAAAGCGGCTAGCTAAACGACGAGCAAGCTCTTGAGTATTGTCATCTTTTTCATAACCGATAATGACAAAAGTATCATCAGCCCAGCGAATGACTAAATCATCACTATTACGGCTATACAATAACAAATCAGTAAGATTGACTAACTGACTATTGGTTACTTGCTCAATAGGATCGAGTTTAACCATAACAAGATAGAGTCGAGGTAAAATACTGCGCTGCACAGGGAGAATATTTTGATGGATTTGCGACATCAGCTGACTCGCCTGCTCGATATAAATATCGAGATAACGGCGACTTTTTACCCCGGTAACTTTATCTACAGTAGCCGCATCTTCAAGTTGCTGATTGGCTTGTTCAAGCTCAACATTTTTTAAGTGAAATTCTTGTGTCTTCTCTTTTACTTGCTGTTTTAAATTGATTTTTTGTTGTTGCTCAATAAGTAGTTTTCTATTTAAGAAGCGTGAATAACTTAGTAGCAGCACCGCAATGAAAACTGCATAAATGACATAGGCCCACCAAGTGTTCCAGGGCGCAGCTTTGATAGTTATATCAAGGGATAGGCCAGGTTCACTCCAAATATTGTCATTGTTACCGGCAATAATTTGCAGTTGATAGGTACCCGAAGGTAAGTTGGTATAAGTGGCACGTCGGGATTTACCTGCATCTATCCATTCACCATCAAAGCCCTTTAGGCGATATTTATAACGGGTGGATTCTGGAGAGGCGTAGTTCAAACCTACGTATTCAAAAGTAATGAGTCGATCACTATAATCAAATTCCAGCTGTGTTAATTGTGATAATGAGCTTCCTAACGGCATTGGCTCATTCAATTTTAAAATACTGGTTAATTGTACTTCTGGCGCTGAAATCCGGTTATTCATCTTTTCAGGGCTAATGCTGCTCATACCTTTACCTGCGCCAAAGTACAAAGTGTTATTTAAGGAACTAAAGACAGCTGAGTGGGTATATTCAAGCTCGACTAAGCCATGAGCTAGATTAAAATGTTTGAAGTCTGTATCTGAGCTTGAGTACCTTGAGATACCTTTATTGGTACTAAACCAAATATCGCCAAAAGCATCTTGAGTAATGCCATACACGGTCAAGCTTTTCATGCCATCTTTTGCACCAAAGTGCGTAAAGACAAAGTTTTGCTTATAGCGGTTTTCTTTCGTTAATAGGCTTAAGCCGGCATCTTGAGTGCCAAACCATAGATTATTAGCGCTGTCTTGAAACATCAACCATGAAAAATCATCGGAAAGACCATTCGGACTATTTTCCTGCTGTCTAAAATGACTGAATTTTTCTCGCTGAGGGTCAAGACGACTAAGTCCGGCACCAAAAGTTGAGAGCCAAATAAATCCTTGGTCATCCTCTAGAAGCTGTAAAATGTTATTACTTCCAGGGCCTAGTTCACTGTTTGATTTATTCTTGATGAAATGAGTAAAGGTACCGTCTTTGTTTAATCGGTTCAGTCCTTGATGAAATGTAGATACCCACAATTCACCTTTAGCATCTTTAATAATGTCAGTAACACTATTGGCTGAAATTGACTGACTATCTTCTGGGTTATGCTGGTATGTAGTAATTTTATTACTGATGAGATCTACCGAGTACAACCCTGAACCGCGCGTGCCGACCCATAGTTTTTTATCATCAGCAAAGAGCGTCATGATTCGATATTGCGAAAACTCCGCGCTAAAAGCGGTTGGAAAAATTGAATTTTCAGTCTCAGATAACTGATAAATTTCACCACTATAAGTACTGAAAAAAATATTGTCCTGATCAAGTTGGGCGAAACTAGTAATATTGTTGCTTTTCAATAATGGGTTAGTTTGAGTACTGTATTGTTTGAATATAGCCATATTGGGATCCCAGCGATTTACCCCTGAAAAAGTACCAATCCACATCATATTATTGCTATCTTCGAAAAAGGTAAGCACATAATCATGGCTTATGCTGTAAGGGTTATTGGGAGAGTGTTTGTATTTGCTGAAGTCATTAAGCTTATTGTGATAAATAGACAAACCATTATCGGTAGCAATCCAAATATTTTGTTCGGAATCCTGATAAATATCTTTAATGGCGTTGCTGCTAATTGTTGCACTATCATCGTCACTAGATAGTTGATAATGAGTGAATTGCTTTGTGTTAGGGGTATATTTTAATAGACCGCTATCTACTGTGCCTATCCAAATGTCACCGTTAATATCTAACAGCATGCTACTGACGAATTTATTAACATAGCTAGCACTGTTGTTATCGCCGTACTTAATCGACTTAACAAAGTTCCCTTTTAAGTCGAATACTGAAATACCACCGCCATTGGTGCCAACCCAAATCTCTTGATTATGACTTTCAATAATAGAGAGCACCGCATTGTGGGTAAGGCTGTTTGGGTTGCCAAGTTCTTGCGTTATTTGTGTCGACCTCCAACCATCTGCATCGAGGCTAATAATGTTTAAGCCATTTTCACTGGCGACCCAGATTTTACCTTCACTATCCTCAAACAATGCGTTGATGGTGTCATTGGTTAAAGCGGCCCCTGTAGTTTTGGTTGTGAAATGTAAAAAATCCTGGCTAGCTGCTCGATAAAGGTTTAGCCCACCACCAAAAGTGCCAACCCATAACCTTTGCTTTTCATCGATGAGAACACGACTAATCACATTAGCGCTTAATGAATTTGGCACAGACTCATCATGTTGAAAACTTAGCGTTTGATGGCCATCAAAACGGTCAAGTCCTTCAGATGAGCCAAACCACATAAAACCGTCTTTGTCTTGGGCAATCGTTCTGACAAAGTTATAAGACATTGGATTATCAATGCCAAAGTTTTTGAATAGCTTAGCTTCTTGGGCATTGGTAGTGAAATTGAGGGTAATTAATAATACTAAAAATATATTCTTCACAAAGCAGCTCTGACAAATTGGTAATAGGAAGACATCTTACTTATGAAAGACAGGAGATAAAAAAGCCACTGAATGTGCAGTGGCTTAAAGAGTACTGAGCTATTGTTGTTCAACCCAGTTATTAACATTGATATTCGTTGTACTTGGGTTATCTACGCTCATTCGCCAAAGTAAAGTATTTGACTCTAGGCTCATTCGCCACAATAAGGTATCTGTTTCGATATTCATCCGCCAAAGTAGCGTGTCTGTTGAAGCGATATTTCTCCAACCTTGAGCATTTTCATCAAAGTTCATTCGCCAAAGTAATGTATCTCCACCAAGGTTACTCTCACCGAGTTGCCAGATATATTCATCACCCATGCCTTCAATATAAAAATTACCATCATCGTTAATATTGGCAGGCCCAAAGAAATGGTCTTCTCCAGCAATATCTTGTGCGATATCTAATGCTTGGTTAGCACATGCGCTAGCTGTACTGGCTAATGCATCTTTTGCATTAACTACACCTGAGCCTTGCTGAAAAACACTGTAAGCAAGTTGTCCATTATCTTTAAAGGCAGCGTGTGCGCTGTCCATTAATCGACACTTTACTTCATCAGGAGTTAGCGATGGGTCTTGAGTTAGCATAAGTGCAACTACACCTGAAACCACGCCTGCTGCTTGAGAGGTGCCTGACATCTCGAAGTAATATCCACCATCATGAAATTCAGGATGCTCTTGTACTATTTGAGTGTCAAAAGCCATTAAACCGGCCAAGTGACCGCCAGGTGCTACTATTTCTGGTTTAACAAACCCTTCAAATGTTGGTCCGGCAGAGCTAAAAGTAGCTAGTTTGTCATCGCTAGTATTTGTTTCAGTATAGCTGTCTGTCATGGCTCCAACAGTAATAACATAAGGAACATTACCTGGTACGCCAATGGTCATAGGATCTGGCCCAGTATTACCAGCAGAAGCCACCACAACAATACCGGCTTGCCATGCTTTCATAACGGCTTGGTTTAGTGGATCTTCCCAGTAGTAAGAGCGGGCAGGACCACTAAATGACATGTTCAGCACTCTAAGGTTAATTTGATCTTTTACTTGCAGTGCCCAATCAATGCCACGAATAACGTCAGCATAAGTTGCTTTACCTTCTGCATCGAATGCTTTAATACCTACCAAGGCAGCGTTTGGTGCTACACCATATACTTTACCGTAAACATCGTAGTCTGCATTCCCTGCAATACTAGCGACATGGGTACCGTGACCACTTTCTTCATTACTGTAATTACTGATGTTGTTATTTATTGCATCGTAGGTACCCCAAAACTTGTCTCTACCATATAAATCGGTAGATAAACCAAGACCTGAAGAGGTACCTTGTAATTGATCTAGGCCAGTATCTAAAAAGCCTATGGTGACACCATCGCCAAAGTTACGGGCACTATGGGCTGAATCTGCTTCAATGTATTTGGGAACCGTTGCTTTAGGTTGCCATTTTCTTTTTCCCCAAGCACGACCACTTGCTAATTCGACTTGGTAATTTTGACTGACATTCACCTTGATACTTTGCTGTAGGGCAGCTAATTGTTTGTCGGTTAACTCAACGGCAAGTGCATTTATAATGTTCAGCTCATGAGATGGCGTGACATTGAGCGCTTTAACTTTTTCTTTTAATGATTGAATGTCGGTTGCGCTGATAATATAGGATTGTGACCTAGCATCAGTACTTTTGTGTAAAGTAAGACTGACCAACCAAACGAATAAACAAGCAAAGCCTAAAATAGATAAAGGTTTTACTGTTTTTTGTAATGAATTTTTCAACATATTATTCCCCTACGCTCAATACATCTTTTAAAATATCGCTATAATTTTTAAAGCATTAAGGTGTTTTCTTGTTTATATTCGGGTGATTTTTTACTGCGTTTTACATTGATTAATTAATTGTAAAAAAGAAGTAAAAATAAAATCACAGGCTACAAAACATAGACTAAACACGGCTTAAGCTCAACAACTTTTAAGCGTACACTTGTTGCTTTAAAAGCTTTTAGTTCCTTAAACGAAAATATCCAGCCTAACTAAATAGGCTGGATATCAAGTACTTGAAGGGAACTATTCCAAGTACTTAACTAAGTTCAGATTAGAAATTTACAGTCATTTCAGCTGAACAGTTATCGCTACCTTGGTCACATACTTTGTAAGTGTATGAACCGTAAGTTCTGAAGCTATCAGTGTAAGCACCATCATTTGAAGTAGTCGTTAATAAAGAACCGTTACGGAAGATGTCTACACTTGAAGTCGATGCGCCAGACCAAGTTACGCCAACTTTGTTTTTACCTTTAGCACGGTAACCTGAAGCGTCAGCAGTAATATCACCGCCTACTGGAGGAGTGACACCGCCACCACAACCATTCTCGGTTAAGTAAGCATCAGCTGCTGCAGCTTTAACAATACCGTGTCCAAAGTAAACATCATGACCAGCAGTACCACTGTCTTGAGCTGTTGCTTTAAGTGCATCACGGATCTCAGTACCAGTACAGCCGTTATGGTTTGACCATACTAGTGCCGCAATACCTGATACGCCAGGTGTTGCCATTGATGTACCACTCATAAAGCCGTAATCGCTAGTACCAATCGTTATATCAGCAGAACTTGCCGCTAAAAGCGTCGCTCTATCTTCAAAAGCCGCACCAACTGCTGGAATAGACGTTGCGTTAGTATCACCTAATGTGCCGTATAACATACCAGCTTCATTATTAATAAGGATTGCGCCAACACCACCAGAAAGTTCACAGTTTTGTACTTTATCGTGGAACGAGATATTACCGCGGTCAATGACACAAATGTTGCCATTTGCACCAGCATCAGTCGCTTCAGCAGTACCCATGTAGTAAGTGTTACCTGAAGCCGAGCCTGCATTTTCCATTGATGATGTAGCAAATGCTACGCCGTCAGCAGACATTGCTGCGCTTGTTGCCATTCCAGCAGGGTAAGTTGATAAGGTATCAACACCACCAGCAGTTACTTCGACACAAATTGTTTCGTTAGTCGTTGTAGTACGGTTTTTACCACGACCCGTTGTTTCGTCACAGCTAGGGAATTGTGAGAAATCAGCAATGTTATTGTTATTGTCGTTTGCACCAATCATCATTACTGAAGAGTAACCTGCAGGGAATGAACGAACGTCATTGCCGTCGTTACCTGCAGCAGCTAAAACTAAACCACCGTTATCAGTAAAGGCTTTAAATGCATTTTCTTCAGTGCTGTTTGCACCACCGCCACCTAGGCTCATGCTGATAATGTTTGCACCAGCACCCGCACATTTATCAGCAGCGTGAGCTAAGTCAGATGAGTAACCCCAACCTTCAGCGTTGAATACTTTGATGATATGCATATCAACACCAGGTGCCATACCAACCACACCAACGTTATTGTCTGCAGCACCAATTGTACCTGCTACATGAGTACCGTGAGGACCACCGTGATCATCCCAGTTACCTGTACCTGAATCATTATCACCAGTAATGTTGCCCCAAGCGAAATCTTGGTTAGAGCGGTCTAAACCTGAATCGATAACACACACTTTCATACCAGCATTGGCATTGAAGCTCACTTGATCTGCCTGAGATTGTACAACAGCATAAGGTGTTAGCTGTTCTGTCATTGGGTTACCAACAGTGTCACTGTATACAGAAGATGGCATACGGCGCTGATCTTCTTCAACCATTTGCACGTGTGGGTTATTTAATAAACCTTTTACTTCGCTTAAGCTTTTGCCACTAAAAGAAGCCGCTACAAAACCATTACCGTCAACTTTAAGGTCAGCGCCTAATTTTTTGGCTAGGGCTTTCACAACACCTTTTTTGCTGTTGTCTACTTTAATAATGTATCTATCGTCCGCTGCTTGTGCTGAAAATGCTGCGGTAATTGCTAATGCTAATACTGAAGTTGTAAATTTAGATGCTTTCATAGGTAATCCACTCTCTTTTAATGTTATGCGTCTTTTTGCTTTTATTATTAGTGACGCTAATTTTTATTATGGTATTTAACTTTTATATGAACTTTCCGTTCCCCTGTTTGACATTGTATTGAAATATACAGTTGCTTAATTTGGCTTCCTGCCGCTTGCATAATTCGATAGTAGCAGTTGTAAAAACTCACCCTAGTAGATTTACGACAGCTTTTAGTACAAAAACGACATAACCCTTCACGTCCCTTTTAATACGTGGCTTTTATGCTTTGTCGAAAATATAAAAAGTCGTTTTTTTAATAGTATCTGTCGATAATTTGCTAGTTAATTTTTCGCTAAAGTCGCAATCTGATAAATGTTGATTTTTTGTTAATTCTTTAAAGCAACCTCTAAATATAATGCGCTAAATAACAATGAATGCATTGCTTAAATTAGCGTGAAAATAATAATGATGGAGTAAACGTCAGATGAAAAAGAACAATAAAATTGCATTAAATGCTATTGCCTTATCCGTGTTAGCGGTAACTAGTGCATCAAGTCATGGTGCAGCAAAAGCACAATTAAATAAGGTGAACAAAGCTGCGGTAAGCGCAAGTACTGCGCCAAGCTTTGCTGAGTGGCAAGCTGAACAAAGAATCCAGCGTAATGATTACACTGATAGACTAATTATTACTTTTAAAAATAAAAGCCAAGGTAAATCAGTTCCTCCTGGTTTAGCTAAAAAAATCGGCTTAGATTTAAAGCACGTTAAAGTACTTAAAAATAATAGTCATGTTATTGCGTTAGATAAAATGCACCCCGTAAAAGATGTGCAGAAGTTTATTGAAAAGCTGCGCAGACACCCATCAGTAGAGTCAATTGAGCCTGATTATCAACGTTATTTAATGGCACAAAATCAACCTTGGGGTATCGCACAAACTCAATCTGATCAATTAACCGATGCAGATGGTTCAAATATGACTGTGTGTATTATTGACTCAGGTTATGAGCAATCTAATCCAGATTTAAATGCTAACAACGCGACAGGTACTAATAACTCTGGCACAGGCAACTGGTATCAACACGGTGGTTCACATGGTACTCACGTAGCAGGTACTATTGCAGGGGTAAATAACAGTGAAGGTGTTGTTGGTATTATGCCAAATACTAACGTTAACTTGCATATCGTTAAAGTATTTAATGAAAGTGGCTGGGGTTACTCCGGGGATTTATCCGATGCGGTAGATACGTGTGTTAACAATGGCGCTAAAGTTGTCAACATGAGCTTGGGTGGTTCAGGCTCAAGTAATACTGAAAAAAATGCCTTACAGGCTGCAGCTGATACTGGCGTTTTATTAATCGCTGCTTCTGGTAATGATGGTAACTCAACCATGTCATATCCAGCATCTTATGATTCGGTTATGGCTGTTGGTGCATTAGATAGCAACAATCAGCATGCTGAGTTTTCTCAATATACTAGCCAAGTTGAAATTTCAGCGCCGGGTGAAGCCATTTTATCAACCGTTGCTGGCGATGGTCGTTTAGGCTATATCACCGCAGGTTCAACAACCTATGGTAACGATAATGTCGTACCACAAACACATTACATTCAAAGTGGTGGTAACTATTCTGTAAGTAATGTTAATGGTAGTGCCAACGGTGTATTAGCAAGTTGTACTATTTCTGGTAGCAGCTATAGCTGTACCAATGTAAATGGCAATATTTGTTTAGCTGAACGTAATGATAACCAAAAAGGCAGTAATTACCCTGAAATTAACCCAGCTAAAGCCTGTGCTGATGCCGGAGCTTCAGCGGTTATTGTTTACAGTGATAGCACTCGCCCAGGTTTGCAAAATCCATTCTTAGTTGATGCTAACTCTGATGTAACAGTGCCAACGGTTTCTGTTAGTCGTACTTTAGGTCAACAACTAATGACGCAATTAGGCACTAATGCTAGCGTAACGGTTAATGGCTCACAAGATTATGCTTACTACAACGGTACCTCAATGGCGACGCCACATGTTGCTGGTGTTGCTGCATTAGCTTGGAGTAATAACATTAATTGTACCGCTGATGAAGTACGTGCAGCCCTAAAAAATACTGCCGTAGATATCGATGTTGCCGGTCGTGATGACAAAACAGGCTTTGGTTTAGTGCAAGCAAAAGCGGCATCTGATGCGTTAGCTTCTAGCTGTGGTGGTGGTACTACTGAGCCGCCAACACCACCGACAACTGGCGATGTTCTTGAAAACGGTGTAGCTAAAACTAACCTTGGTTCAAGCACTGAACTTAGCTTTACTATGGCAGTACCTGCAGGTGCTACCGAGTTAAACTTTGACATGGCTAGCGGTACCGGTGATGCAGATCTTTATGTTAAGTTTGGCTCAGCGCCAACAAGTACTAGCTATGACTGTCGACCGTATAAAGGTGGTAACAGTGAAAGTTGTCCAATTGCAACAGCACAAGAAGGAACATACTTTGTTAAAGTCGTTGCTTACTCTACTTTTAGTGGTGTTAGCTTAACAGGTAGCTTTACTGAACCTACTACAGGTGGTGGCGCAACGGGTGGAAGTGCTTCGGTAACAGATATCAGTGTTGCCCGTCGTGCATGGACTTACTACACCATTGATGTTCCAGCAGGCATGTCGACGCTTGATTTTAACATGAGTGGCGGCACTGGCGATGCGGATATGTATATTAGACGTGGCGCGCAACCAACATCGTCTACCTATGATTGTCGTCCATATAAAAGTGGTAACAATGAAAGCTGTTCATTTACTAACCCGACAGCGGATACATGGCATATCGGTGTTTACGGTTACTCAGCAGCTAGCGGTGTTAGCTTAGATGTAACGTATAACCCTTAGGTTATATAAATATTAGCTAACTTTGTTAGCCAGTTAATACAAAATCAACCGAGGCAATGCAAATTGCCTCGGTTTTTTATTTAAATATCGTTAACATCTTCAAAAACAAACTTCGCTTTTCGTTTACTTTTATACCAGGCCTTTTTATTTTTTCCTTTACTAGATGCCCATTCTAAAATATCTGGGTAACCATTGGATAAATCAATTCTTTCTTTAGTGTGATGCCATTTGGCAGGGATCAGCATTGCCCAAGGCAAATTTCCTTTGGTTTGATAATACCGGTCTTTTGATTTATCTGAGCTATCTTGTGCACGACCAAACTTTCTTCTGGAGGCTTTTTTAGAAGGAAAATAACCAGGAAAGTGCACCTCGATATGATCACCTGTTTCTAATACTCGTGAAATGAAACTATTGTAAGGTGCGCTACCTAAGGTTTGCGGCGGTATCGGGTAATTGAAATTTATCGTTAGGGTGTACAGTTTACCATTTACTTTTGGGCTACCTGAAAAGGTATTCGTCATCTGATACCCTTGAGGTGGAGGTAAAGCATCTTTTATTTTTTCAATGATGATGAACAAGGATTGATTACCGTCAGCTATGGGTTCAACGTCGGTTATTGTACCTTTTAATTTCATGGTAACTTGGCCGATATTGCTTACAGGGGTATTGATTAATAAGCGTAAGGAATTTTCATAGGTAGCGCCTCGTGCGGTAGGCAATATTTTGAATACAATACGACTAATTAAGCTGTCTACTTTACTTTCTTCAACGTTATAATCAAACACGGCATCATTAAAATCATAGTCTCCTTTAGCAGGCCATTCGTCTTCAAATGCCATAGTGCCAAATTCAGCGTTTGCCGGTGAGTAAGATGTACTTGTGCTCGATATTGTCGGCTTATCGGTATCTTCTAATGCAAAGTTTCATAAAAGTTTAATTCATTACCGTCACTAAAGCCATCATTATCACTATCTGCGTCGTGAGGGTCGGTATTAAATAAATAGAGTTCTTCATTATCAGTTAAACCGTCGCCATCACTATCAGCAAGGGTTGGATCTGTGCCGGTCTCTAACAGCTCTTGTTGATCGGTTAAGCCATCAAGGTCGCTATCAACTAAAGAAGGCTCTGTTTTAGTGACAGTCACTTCTTCATAGTCACTTGCGCCATCCAAGTCACTATCAATCAAGGTGGGGTCTGAGTTATAGATAACTACTTCGTCAAGATCTGTTAGCCCATCTTTGTCTGTATCCGCTATCAGAGGGTTTGATTGATACAACATGACTTCTTCTTTATCCGTTAAACCATCATTGTCACTATCACTAAGCTTAGGATCTGTCCCTAAAATATTGATCTCATCTTGATCATTTAAGCCATCACTATCGGTATCTAATTCATTCGCATTATAGGCAACTTCAATTTGGGTGCTGAGAAGTTCACGTTCTCTGTCGCTGGGGCTGGTATTTCTATTAAGTGAATAAAAGTAAGCAACACCTTGCTTATTATTGGTGTGAGTCTTGTTATTGGCAGCAATGATTATTGTATCTTCGACGATTGAAACAGTATTGCCATAATTATCTTGCTGTTTAGCATCAGCAGCTGAAAATTTAAAAACTTCACTCCATACTTCATTGGTATTTTTAAATAGATAACTCGCTCCTTTACCAGAGTTACTGCTTGTTGCACCGATGACTAAATGATCATCAAAAATAGCGACACTTGCACCAAAACTATCCCCCTGTGCGGCATCACTTGCTAGCAGTTTTGCTTGATTGGTCCATAATTTTCCCGTTCTTTTATACACATAAGCAGCACCACTTTTTTTATGCTTTTTAATTGATGGGTTATTTTCTAGCCTAGCGCCAACAACTGCATAATGCTTGGAAATGGCAACACTTGATGCAAACTTAGCTCCTTTAGTTATGTCGCCACCTTTTAAGCTTGCTTGTAAATTCCAAATGCCCTCTTGTTGGTGGTAAATATAAGCACTTCCTTCATGAGCGCGACCATGATCATCATCACCAATAATTAAATAATCATCAGCTAGCATGACTGAAGAGCCAAAACGGGCACTTTTAAATGTTGAGTTCGGTGTGATAACCGTATCTTCGATCCAGCCTAAATCAGTGTTTTTAAATAGGTGTACTTGACCTATGTGACTTGCGGCGATACCTTGTGAACCAATAGCAATATAATTACCTGTAACACTTAAGGTACTGGCAAAATTATCATTTTTGTTTGTTTCCGGGCTGTTAAGTTCTGCTTGTAAAGACCATGAATCTCCTTGGCGTTGATATATATATGCCACGCCTTTTTTCCCTTGGGATTGTTTTTCCGCACCTATAACCACTAAGTCGCCAGATATGGCAACAGCACGACCAAACTGCTGTATCGTCGCTGAGTTTTCGCTACTAGGGCTTAGACAACTTAATAAACTCCATTTCTCAGCGGAATATTGATAGAGGCAAGCTTGCCCATTGTCACTACTCAAGCCGGGGGCACCTATAACTGCAATATCGCCAGAGGTCGAGACGGCGCTGCCAAGCTTCTTATAATCATTAGAAGTTAAATCTAATGTCATCGCTTGTAAAATTGGTTCAGCTTTGGTCGTAAGTACAGAAAAGCATAAAATGATATTTACTAGAGCTAATTTCATGCTTTTACTCCTCAAAATTGTGATTAACTTGGCTATGGTTATTAATTGATAAGCTGATTCCTTTAGAAAAATCATCGTTTCTTACGACAATAAAAGACTCTAGTGTATTAGGCACTGTCAGTACGGTTTTATATTGGTAAGACTGATTTATTGTTCCTTGTTCAAGTAAATTTAACAGGGGATCAGGTTGCGAACTAAGTGTTGAATATATAGATATTTGTTCTTGAAATTGCATTTTTTCAAAGTTCAAATTGATAGTTAACTCTCGCTTGGTTGCATAGGAAAAACTGCCTTCTTCAGCAGCAATAGCCAAGGAACTTATTGCTTCTTGCTCAATTTGGTTTTGCGCAGCTTGATTGGCAGCCATAGTATTTTCAACTGTAGCGGGCTGATTTTGAGTTGTTTCTTTTTGTTCATCTTCTTCAGAAGTGTCACAAGAAAAAAGCAGTGGCATTACCATTAAAATTGATAGCAAACTTTGTTTGTCTGGCAATATATTCATAAGGACTCCCGACTTTGCAACGTTGATTAATATCAATAGTTATCTATTTGTCTAGCCTATTAGGTGTTTGCATAGCTATTCATTAAATAAGGCGTATGAAGGAAAGGGAGCAATCTACATACCACAGTGATTGATTGTAAATATTTTTATAATAATAACAGTGCTTTACGCAAGAGTTTTTTTGTTATTGGTTTTGGGATAGAGAGCTTTAGTGGATTTAAATAGCAGCTATTGTCAATATGCTTTGCAATACACAAATAAAATAGCCACGAATATTGTTTTGGTGTTTCATAATGCAAAATTTGCTTAATCTCCAAAGCTGTTTTGGTATAAGGAGTGCTCAAGGTTATTTGTTGTTAATCCGTTGATTTTCTGCAGTTAAATTGAATTCTAGGTATTGTCATTTCTAGGTATAAACATCCGTTATTTTCAATATTTCCATTATAAATAATCAGTTACTGGATAAAAATTAGTCAACACTCTATTGTTTTTTAACTGGTCTAACGTCCGATCAGTTAAACGTAATAATAAAAAGATGACGTAATAAAAATAATTATAAAATTAATGGGGATAATATGAATACAATCAAAATCTCAGCTGCTTTTGTAGCCCTGTGTCTAATGCTCTGCTCAACTGTGACACACAGTAAAGAATATAAAATCGTGCTCATTCATGGCTTTCAGCCACAGCAATTAATATCTGATGGTGACGTCAGTGAAAGTGGTCAAAACTACTGGTCGGGTTATTGGGATAGCCTTAGCGACGCTCGTATTGATTGGCCTTCATATGAACGAATAGAAGGTAAAATCGCAACAGACTATGTATGGCCAAAGTTAAAAGAATTTTCAGAAAGTAACTTTTGTTCTCCTGGTTGCATTTTTGTAACTCACTCAACCGGTGATTTAGTGGCTCGTTACATTATTGATAATCAAGAAACTTGGCTAGAAAATGCAGGCCTATCACCGTTAAATATTGTTGCTACATTTGATATCGCCGGGGCAGGAGGGGGCAGTGAACTTGCTGATTTAGCGGTCAGTGTAGCTCAAGGCACTGAAACTTGGACTTTTATTATTGAAGCAGCTTTAGAGGCTTGGTTAGGTGGACAGCTAACAGATGAAATGGGCGTCCTTCATGATTTAAAAGTGAACAATGCAAGGCAATTATCACCACTACCTGATGCGAGAATTCCTCGCTTGCGCTTTGTCGGTGATGCCAGTGAATACTTAGGGGTCACTAGTCCATTTATTAAAGGGCATGATGATGGTGTTGTCGGTTCGCATTCCTCATGCGGCGGTAATCGCCAAGCAACTTTTGGTAGCTGCAGTGCCCAAGTAGACTTTAATGGTAAAATTTCATATCAAAACAATGCTGTATCTGGTTTCATGCCGTACCATTACCCTATGCTAATGGGAGAAGATTACAGTCATGGCTCGTTATTGGAACCCAAGCATGAAGGTAAAGTTACTGCGGCAAGTAATAGCAAAAGCTTGTTAACCGGCGAAGTTATTAAGTTTAACACTTACACGCAAACTTCAGGGTGGTGGTTATGGAAAAGTAATTACCTCTATGTTCAAAACTCGAACAACGACAGTATGTCTTCACTTATATACGACGCAATTCCTAACTAATCATTAAAAATAGGCAGTTAACCTTAAGGATAAAAGTAAAGGTTAACTGCAACAAAACAGGAAAGTAGATGAGTTATGAAATATCAACAATATTTAAAGCGTATTGCCTTGATGCTGTTTTCAGCGTGCGCAGTGTGGATTTTTTGGCCTTCAATACCAGTGGAAAAAACACAAAAGACGACACAAGTTACTGTAAAGAAAACCTCAGAGCAGACCTTTGCTCAGCTAGAAAAAGTTGAAGTGACTGACAATCATGTTTCGGTCGTATCTGAAACTATTTCTTCTAATAATTCTGCGGCACTGGTTGCTAAAGTATATGCAGCGGAGTTAAATTATCCACCGTATTCTCAGCCATTAACCGACGTTGATTTTGATCGGTTGCAGCCTAACTATTTTAATCCACAATCAATACCGGTTGACAATGAAGGCAACGAGATTACGGCAGCATTATCAAAATTTCGATATACCTATCCAGAGCCTATTTTAGCTACGCTTCAAGGTGATAATATTGTTAACGCAGAACTTCAGCTCATTGATACTAACTCTGGCGAGGTATTGGTAAGTAACAGATTCGAGCAAGAGGATAACAGCTGGCATGTGCAATTAAATGGAGATCGAGATCTGCCTAGGCAATTACATGCGACAGTGCGAGCAAATGTTAACAATAAAACCATTACCATGGCTTTAGCGCTCAAATATATTGATCCAATTGCTACCTTAGAAGGCTTTGATTCAGCATTTACGCGAGATGCCGATATGATAGTGCCAGCTCAATTAACGACAAAAAAGCAGGGACTTTATCGAGTCAGGGCAAACTTATTTGATGCTAATCATCACCCGATAGCACACTTGGTCACTAAGAAGAAACTCCGCCAAGGTAGTAATGAAATAGAGTTAAAGGCGCACCAGTCAGTACTACAAGGTAAGCAACCTCCGTTTCACCTCGCTACTTTTTCGATAGAACTAATGTCACCAGCACCAGGAAAACCAACGCAATATGGCAATAGTTCAATAAAAAAATATGAAATAAAAGATTTCGCGGTATCGAGTTTAAGTGATGTTTCTTATCAACCCTCAGCTCAGGAACAGCAAAGGTTACAATTATTGCAGAAAATGTCTCAAGGATAAGCTAAATGATAAAGAGGCAAATATTGCCTCTTTATTCTCTTTAAGTTCCCCGCGAACTAATATTTTTTTTCGTTTTTTTATAAGTATTGATGCAAGGCGTAACCACCTTTTAAATGGCCAACATTGTTAAAGCCTAAGCGAGACAAGGCTTGTGCCGCAATATGTGAGCGACTACCGCTGCGACAAACTAAAACAAACTCTTCTTGTTTGTTAGTTAAATGTTCTTGAACAAATTGCACTAGACGCGTCAATGGTACGTTATCTGCAAAGTTATCATCATGTTGTAATTGGTATTCTTGAGGTTCTCGGATGTCAATTAATTTAATGTCGTCACTGTCTTTAAGTGCTTTGGCTAAGCTAGCACTGGTATATTCATGTACTGGATTTTTATCACAATCGCCTAACAGGGCGCCGCACATAATCTCGCTACCCGCTTCATCAATAATGTTTTTATCCATTCTAGCTTTTTGAAGAGCAAAATCATCACTATATATATCATTATTTATTACTTGTGCCAGAAGTGAATTAACAGACATCTCTGCGCCAATACTGGTAGTAAATTCATTATTATAATCATGGCTTGGACACAGAAGAGTATCTGGGCCAATAAGTGAATTTAGTCGCTGTAAACTAACATACATGGCAGTAGCACTACTGCAGGGGAAGTTTGTTCTGCCTAGGCTACCCATAAGAATGAGATCGCCACAAAAAGCATAATCAACGCTCAAAGGTTTTGTTGAATCTTTTACGGGCTCGCATAATAATAAACTGATGCTGTCATCGGTATGACCGGGTGTTGTTACTTTTAATAGCCACTTATCTCCTATATTGATGTAGTGATAAACGATGCCGTTAATAGTGAGACATGGTGTGTTTTCGGGCCAACCCAGCGAGTCGCTTTGTTGATCAGATAGTTGTTCTGTTTCCATATTCTCCCGACAAGAAACATGATCAGCATGGCCATGTGTGTCAATTACCGCAACTAAGGTTAAGCCACGACAATTAAGTAAGGTTTTCAAACGTTCTGCGACTTCAGGTAAAGGGTCTATGATGACTGCAGATTTACTTAAGCTATCAACATATAACCAAGTACAGCTTCCGCCCACTTTAAACTGAATCAAACCATCTAACTCTGCTTTATCCGTGATTATCTCAGCGTTTGTATTCGCTTCATCCAAGGTTAAACAGCTTTGGGTTAATGCTTGTGCAGCAAAGGCAATACGCTGACAGGCGTTATCTATTTCTTCTTGGCTCATCGCTGGGCCAAATGACATTCTAATGGCTGATTCACTTTGCCAAGCAGGTAATCCCATGGCATCTAGGACAAAACTGCGCGTTACTTTAGAGCTGCAAGCAGAGCCAGAGCTTACGCGAATATTAGCGGCATCAAAAAGATCCATAATTTCCTTTGAGCTAAAACCAGGAAGTGCAAAATTAAGCGTGGTTGGCACTGAGTTTTCAAAGTGGTGATTAAAGACAATACTTGGGAATGCTTGAGTCAGTGCATTGACAAGCTGCTGGCGAAATAAATGCAATGTTTCAACAGGTGCGAACGCAGTTTCACTTTCACCTAACAACATGCTAAAGATGGTGCTTAAAGCCGCTAATCCAGGTAAATTTTCAGTACCTGAGCGCAAACCGCTTTCTTGGCCGCCACCTGCAATAAATGCGGTGAAAGCAGCATTTTCACGCACGTACATGTAGCCAATACCTTTGGGAGCATACAGTTTATGACCACTAAAAGGCGCGTAATCAATACTGGTTTTGCTTAAGTCTAACTGCTGTTTACCTAATGCTTGAACGCAATCAACCATCCAGGCGACATCTTGGTTATTAGTACGTATGGTTTTATCTAGCAGGGCTATATCTTGATAAACGCCAGTTTCATTATTTACTGCCATGGTACAAATCATCAATGCGTTAGGCACTTCTTTGGCAATAAAGTCGATATCAAGTTGTCCCATGTTATCTACTGGGATTGCTTTTACGGTCGCGTTTATTTCAAGGATTTCATTCCAGTGTTTTAGAGATTCTGGTACTGCTTTATGCTCTGTAGCGCCGTATAGCAAGGTGTAATTTTTATTGCTATCTAAGCTTTTCTTCGCATGGGTTAAGGCTGACAAGATGGCTGTTTGAATTCCCTCAGTGGCGCCACTGGTGAAAATTATTTTTCCCTGGCCCGCTCCGGTTACTTGTTCTGCCTGCTTTCTGGTTTTATCCATAATTTGCTTGGCTTGAATGCCACTGATATGACTACTGCTAGGGTTGCCAAAAAGTGTTTCCATGGTAGAAATAGCCGCTGCTGCCGCTTGAGGTAAAACTTGGGTTGTGGCATTGGCATCTAGATAAATTAAGCTTAATGGTTGGCTTGGGGTGCTAGGGGAATGACTCATGAAATACTCTCAGTGTTTTTGGTTAATTCTTTCTGTTTTTAAATGACACTATTTAGGTGACATGTTTTGGTGAATTAACGATTCTGTTGATAAGAAAATTATTTCATGGATTAGCGGGAACAATTTTGCTTACTTTCGCTAAAAGTGCCGACTAGTTGCAGTTTTATTTTGATCTAGGTCAATATTTGGGAATAATATTCCTTGTTGGGGTTTTCTGTGAAAAATTACTCTGGAAATTAACGCTAATGTGAAACATCAATCTCAAAATGGTTTTGATGAGAGTATTTCACCTCATGAAGCTGAAGCCTTTGGCGGAGCTGTTAGATAAAGAAGTTAATGTTTAATATGCATTAGCTTAGGGGCTGTTGAGAAAGTTAATGGCCGTTTGGCAATAAATATTGGCTTACTAGCTCTTAAGTAAGCCAAGTTGTGCAGCGTCTGCCTTATTGATTTTCTTTATTTAACATCATGCTTTTAAACCATCACAGCTCAGCATGAGGACCAAACACTTCATAATGAATATTGGCGCTTGCCACACCTAAATTAAGTAATTGTTGTTTAGCAAACTGCATAAAAGCAATGGGGCCACACAAGTAAAAGTTTCCTTGTTCAACCGGCAGCTCTACCGCAGATAAATCCATTTGCCCAAAATGAACATGCTCAGTGGTGATATGCTCAGTGCGATACCAAATACTTTGTTGCCAATTATTACGCTCAATAAGCTCGGTCGTTCTAGCAGCAAAGGAATGTTGCTTGCTATTTTCACAGGCATGTAAGTAATGCACAGGCTTGTTATAACCTTGTTGGTTCAGAGTTTCTAACATCGATTGCATAGGAGTAATGCCGACACCTGCAGACACCAGCACAACTGGCGCTTGTCTATCGTTAAAGAAAAAATCTCCTGCGGGCGCGTATAAATTAACTTCGTCACCCACTTGCAATTCATCGTGTAAATAATTCGAAACTATTCCTTGCGGCACGTTACCATTTACTCCACCAAGTTCACGCTTAACCGAGATACGAAAATTCTCCCCATTGGCTTTGTCGGATAATGAGTACTGACGAATTTCATTAAACTCGCTATTTGGATCGCTGATTTCTATGCCTACATATTGACCCGGTTGATAGTCAATCACGGCTTCGCCGTCAACCGGGGCAAAAACAAAGCTTTTTACCAGCTCAGACTCAGCGACTTTCTCAACTAAATTGAATGTTCTCCCATCACGCCAACCTCCCTTTGTTGCCGAACGCTCTTGGTAAAGTTGCGCTTCTCGGTCAATAAATATTTGCGCTAACACTTGGTAGGCTGCAGTCCATGCCTCTTCCACATCGCTTGTAAAAGCTTCACTGGCTAACTCGCGTAATGTTTCAATAAGGTGGTGACCAACAATGGCGTAATGATTGGCTTTTATATTAAAACTCGTATGCTTTTGTGCAATACGTTCGACAGCGCTAGTGAGTACCGCAACATTTTCAATATTTTTTGCATAAGCGGCGATAGCTTCAAACAAAGCGACTTGCTGTCTACCAGAGTGCTGGTTTGTCATATTGAAAATATCTTGAAGTTCAGGATTATGGGTGAACATGCGCTGATAAAAGTGGCCTGTTAATACTGGGCCTGCACTCTCTAGTAGCGGAATGGTCGTTTTTATTATCTCGATATGTTGATCAGTTAACATGGTTACTCCTTAAGTAAACTGAAATGAAAAACTTGTCTTGAGCTTTTTCTCAAGGCGGATTGCAGAGCGGTTAACGTTATTAGCGCAAACCTCCTGATGATTGAACTGTTTGCTTGTTTGCTTGTTTGCTTGTTTGCTTGGATCGTTAGTGACGGCTAGTTAACTAACGATGAAAAGATTTCGCTATTTTTTTACTGGTTAAAACTGGCCAGTAAACTTTTATGAAAAGTGCTGCAGCAATGAACCAAGTTAGCGCGCTAATATTCCAACTAAGCAGCATATGATTACTTTGCAGTGCTATTGCGGGTAAGAAAGTACGTGCTAAAGCAGAAATAACGATTAAGTAAAATATCCATGGCACTAATTTACTTGGCGTTAATGCTCTACCGGTATGACCTAAAGACACTCGCGACATCATGGCAAAGATCATTAAACCCATCGCAGCAATAGTAATTAAGTGCAATGCATCGCCAAAGCTGACAGAAAATAATAAGTCGTTAGATAACCCTACTGGAAAATAACTTAAACCAACTAAAATCAGTCCTATGGCAAGGGCAAAGTAAGAGCAGTGAAGTGACCACAGTAAAGGCAGCTTTATTGTTGCCAATGTTCGCCAGTAACTCAGTCTGATTAAATGTAATAGTCCTGCGGCTATCATTAGGGTTGCAGGAGTAAAAGCAAGTTCAATGAAAGCCGTACTAAAAAAGACTAAAATGCCTAAGATAGAGACACTAATTAGCACTGGTGTTAACCAGCTTGGTGTAGTGATTGCAGAAACTTTAGCGCCAGAGACGGTAAAAAATGGTATGACTCGACCACCTAAAATCCCCATGAGTAAACAAAACATCAAGACACAGGTTCGGGCAATGTGCCGTGCCAGATCGGCAAAGCCGTAATAATCTAGCGATAACAAAGCTATATTCAACAGCATCAAAGTGCTAAGTAATGGAATAAAAAGGTAATTACGGCGATTTTTACTCTTCAACACTAAGCGAGAAAACACCAAAATTGAGCCTAACCACCACAGTGTCTGTAATGTTACGGCGACCATAAACGCGCTTGGTGAATTAATTAACAGGGCAACTCTTACAAGTAGCCAAATGATAATAAACGCTAAAACCGGTAAACCTTTAAGACTTGGTTGCCCTGTCCACGTTTGTGCCGCCGTAAGAATAAAGCCAACGGCAACGGTTGAGGCAAAGCCAAAGATCATTTCATGAATATGCCAAGTCAGTGGTGAAATAGCGCTACCAGCAAAACTAAAATAACCATTAAAGTAAGCTGTCCATAATGCTAAAGCTGACATAGAGCAAAATACCGCTAGCAAAAAATAACTTCTAAATGGTAAATCGAGCACTGGGTGCTGCGCTAAGTACCGCAAAGCACTATTGGCTTGAGGATCATTTTCCAATTGAGATATTTCTGAGTCTTGAATTTGTAGCATGTTAAAAGTTCCTTTGACCAAATCCATGTAGGGCTACGCAGCGAAGGACATAACCTATTTTGAGTAAGCCAGCAAAAATAATAGTGGCAATATGCGCGGTAACTTGCGCAGATATGGTGAAATTTTCGTCAAAAGCAAAAGTGATAAAAATACTGCTAACGACAATAAAAAATGATGTCAACATAAGGTAGTTGCCAATGACTAAACACTTTTGAAAGGCAAGTGCGTTGTTAACGTTAGGTAATTGCTTGGTGATTGAAAATTGCGAGTACATGTTAGGCTCTTCGTGCTGTTAATTAATTACTTGTTGATATTGCAAAGGAAGTGCCAAGCATTGATTTCTCTTTATTTACAAGTGCTTATGCTTTTTCCTCCTTATTGGATTGGTTTTGTAGTCATTTCGACTCTTTACTTTGGTAGTCATAAAGACTCTTTCGTGTTATTTTGTTCGGTGTGAATAACTTCAGTGACGGGCCTTCCTATGAAACAAATATCTTCAACCGCAGTGATTGAGTTAGCGTTAGATTTGGCGACGAGCTTAAATAGTAAAGATAGGTTTGACAGGTTATTGGATACAGTTAGAAAAACCATTGCCTGTGATGCAGTCGCGCTACTGTCATATCACGGGGATGTCCTTAAACCCATTGCATTACAAGGCTTAAGTCGAGATACCTTAGGACGTCGATTTTATATTGAAGAGCATCCAAGGTTTGCTGAATTATGCCAGTCAAAATCAGCGATTCGCTTTGCGGCAGACTCACCACTGCCAGATCCCTATGATGGCTTACTGATTGACAGAGCAGGGGATTTACCTGTGCATTCTTGTATGGGCTTACCACTTTATTATGACGACACCCTGCTTGGTTTGTTAACCATTGATAGTTTAACGCCGCATGATTTTGAAGACATTGATGAACGCACTTTAGAAGTCATCTCAGCCATAAGTGCAGCGACGCTTAATACCGCATTTTTACTTGAGCAGCTAGAGAATAAAGCTGATCATTCACAACAAGTGGTTGCTGCGTTAACAGAGCAAGCATGGAAGCGAGATGGTGGTGAGTTGATTGGCGATAGCCCAATCATGAACCAGCTTAAACAAGAATTAGCTATTGTTGCTGCTTCGGATTTTAATATTCTTATTTATGGTGAAACCGGTGTTGGTAAAGAGCTCGTTGCCCGTACTTTGCACCAAAAGTCTCACCGTCAACATCAGCCAATGGTTTATGTCAATTGTGCGGCATTGCCGGAAAACTTAATTGAAAGCGAACTGTTTGGTCATATCAAAGGGGCATTTACCGGAGCAGATAAAAACCGTGCAGGTAAATTCTCATTGGCCAATGGCGGTACCTTATTTTTAGATGAAATAGGTGAACTGCCTTTAACAGCGCAAAGTAAAATTTTAAGAGCAATTCAAAATAATGAAATTCAGCCGGTTGGGCAAGATAATGTTGAAGCGGTTGATGTGCGAATTGTCGCAGCGACCAATCGCGATTTAAAAGAAGAAGTGGGAGAAGGGCGGTTTCGCGCAGACCTTTATCACCGCTTAAGTGTCTACCCTATTCGAGTGCCTAGTTTGCATGAAAGAGCTGGTGATATTGAACTGCTTACTGGCTATTTTGTCGAACAAACGAAGCGCAAATTAGGATTGAGCCAATTAAAAATAACTGAGCAGGCCATTAGACATTTAATGCAATACAACTGGCCTGGTAACGTGCGTGAGTTAGAGCATGTTGTTAGTCGAGCAACGCTCAAAGCACGTGCTCGTCAACAAAGCAAAGCGATTATCTCAATAGAGCAGGCTGACTGTGGCACGTTAATTCGTACTGATAATAAAGCTGGATTTTCCCTTACTGAAAACCATGAAACCTTAGTTAATACTGTGGATGTGGCACCGTTAGCGCTTAAAACTGAAACTGAGAATTTTCAGCGACAATTAATTACGCGAATCTTGAAAGAAGAGCAGGGGAATTGGGCAGCGACAGCAAGACGGTTATCAACAGACAGAGCAAACTTAAACCGCATTGCTAAACGTTTAAATATCAAGGTTGTTAAGTCTGTGCAGTAATGATTTTTTATCTTCAAATATCGATAGTTGTCATACCCGAGGTGTATTGTCGGGTATCTAAGTAAACCAACCTAATCTAAACCAAACGCGAGCTAGTAAATAGCTACAAGTGTTATTGTTTAAAGCTATTAGCTTACCCCGTACTCAGGTTAACGAAAACCGTCATTGCGACTAACAGAGGAGATAGCAAAGACGGTTTCATTTACTTAAGCCTTATTTCGCCAATATTTTTAACACCGCAGCGTTCATCGCTTGTGTAGCGGTACCAATCACTTTCTTCGCATCGGGAGCCCAAAACGGACTGTGCAGTGAGGGTAAACCCTCGCCGGTTTCTTGTGCTGCTTGCCACTTGTCATGAGGCACACCGCCTACCCAAAAAATCATACTTTTAATGGAGTTATCAGCTTTGTAGTAGCGACCAAAATCTTCACCGGCCATTACTGCTGGCACTTCAATTACCCGGTCTTTACCTAGTTCATCAGTAAAAAGTTTTGCCATCTCTTTAGTGAATTCTGGCGCGTTATAAGTTGCAGGGGTGTATTCATCTTTTACTGTCACTACAGGTAACAGTTTTTCAGGTAAGCCCATGGCAATGCCTTCACCTTTAGCAATTCTGGCGATGCCATCAAGCAGTGTTTGTCGGGTTTCATCGGAATAACTTCGTACGGTTAATAACAATAAGGCATTGTCTGAAATTATATTGTGTTTGGTGCCTGCTTGAAAGCTACCGACAGTGACCACGGCAGGGTCTTGTGGGTTTAGCTCTCGGCTCACTAATGTTTGTAATGCGCCAACAATACGCGAGCCTAATACAATAGGATCCTTTGTCGCATGTGGATAGGCGCCATGGCCGCCGACACCTTTAACATCAATATTTACGCTATCAACATTGGCAAAAGTATAACTGGGTGTATAACCAATAACCCCTGCTTTTAAACTCGCTGAGTTATGAAAAGCCAAGGCGTAATCAGGCTTTGGAAAGCGGGTATATAAACCATCGGCCAACATATCTTTTGCTCCACGGCCACGCTCTTCAGCAGGCTGTAATATCATCACTAAAGTGCCAGACCAATTAGCTTTATTCTCACTGAGTAATTTGGCGGTACCATACCAAGTCGTCATATGTGTATCGTGTCCGCAGGCATGCATTACGTGTGCTTGTTGACCTTCTTCTGTGGTGGTAGTCACCTTCGAGGCAAAGGTTAAACCGGTTTGCTCTTTAACTGGCAACGCGTCCATATCTGCGCGAATTAATACTGTTGGTCCTTTGCCATTTTTTAATACTGCAACCACGCCTGTGCCGCCAACCTTTTCAGTAACGTCAAAGCCTAAAGCTTGTGCTTTTTTTGCCAGTTTTTTCGCGGTATTAAATTCAACACTCGACAGTTCTGGCGTTTGATGTAAGTCTTTGTATAGTTTTAATAATTCAGGAAGGGTTGCTTGTACCGCGTTAGCATTGTTGCTGGCGGCACTGTTGTTAGCGGCATGGGTAAGGGAGCTATTAACTAGGCAAAAAGCCGAGCCAAAAATAAAGGTTATAAATGCTAGGTTTTTCATATGATTGCTCAGTTTTAAATTGAAAAATCATCTTAGCCTAATGCGTATGGCTGTTCAAATATGGTGGCTCAAAATATATCAGCCTTATCAATAGTGAGGTAGCTATAATAAAGCTACATTGAATAAGGTTTGCCAAAAGTAGGCACCATTATTTTTAGTGGATCCATGTTTAATTTTTGAATTTCTTCATGGAGCGTATCAATGGGATCGTTATATCCCTCATCAGTTAGTTTAAAAGTTCCAAAGTGAATGCCAATCATCTCCTTACTCGCTAGGTCTTTAAATGCTTGTAGAGCATCCTTTGGGTTAAGATGAGCATCTTTCATGAACCATCTAGGTTCATACGCTCCAATTGGAATCAAAGCAAGATCTGGTGCACCGAGCTTGTGCTTAATTGTTTTGAAAAATTCCCCATACCCGGTGTCGCCAGCAAAATAGATCTTAAAATTATTTTCAATATAAAACCCACCCCAAAGCATTTCCCTTTTATCGAATATACCTCTGGCAGACCAATGCTGAGCAGGAACAAAAGTAATTTTAGTATTATTCGCTGTTATGCTTTGCCACCAATCCAGATCTACCGCGGAATTAATGCCATTATCTTGTAGCAATGATTGCGTTTTTAATCCAGCAACGAATTTTGGGGCATCTCTTTCATTTAATCGCTTAAGGGTATCAATATCTAGATGATCGTAATGATTATGGGATATAAGAACGATATCAATTGACGGCAGGTCATCAAAGCTAATACCAGGTTTAACAACTCTTTTTGGTCCAGCAAATTGCACAGGTGAAGCCCTGAGTGAATAATGCGGATCTGTAATTATATTTAAATTATCAACCTGAATAAGAACAGATGCATGGTTGATTACAGTAATTATTGGCTTTACTGACCTTTGGCTAGCAGGTTTATACTGCTTGGACTCAATATCATCAGGCCAAGCAGTAGACTCATTCAACGCCTTCATTTTCCAACTGAGTAGATCAAAGATACTTTTATCTTCAAAAGGCTCAATGTTATCAAATTGAGTACCATCAAAAGGTGCATTTGTCTTTGCGTAAGGTTGAGATACGCAGGAGGAGAGTAATACGCTAAGTATTAGCGCTGAGAATCTTTTCATTTAGTTTACTCGTTTTTTCTTAGTTTTTATTTAAAACCAAAAAACACTTCAAAAGCTAAGTCGGTAGTAATTTACACTAACTCGTTGCTCACTGCACTTGTCAAAATGCAATGCATAAAGAGAAACTCTTTGATAATGCAATACCTACAACATAATCCTTAATAATAAGCTGCTGTTTTATAAGCTTTTATTTGTTGGTATAAGTCTTGTATTAATAGAACTAAATTTATTAAAGTGGTGTATTCATACAATGAAGCTTTTAAAGACTCTATATAGCAGTATTTTTTTACTCGTTGCGTTAAATACTGAAGCGGGTTTAATTGACTTTGAAACGACAGCATCAGGCGGTTTACCGACAGATAATAGCACCATAGAATTCAGTGATGCTTTCATGGCTGACGCTGTAACTGTGCGCTTTGGCTTTGATAGTAACGCTGATGGTATTTTAGATACTAAAGCAGTTTTTGAAGAAGTTGGAAATATTGATAGTGGTGGTGATACCGGATTTTGGGGATTTGGTGCAGACAAAGATACTGCAGCCCCTGGTTTTACTTCACTACTGGGAGACTTTTTTTTAAGACAGAGTGAGCCTTATCAACCCTTTGGTACTTTTGTCATCTTATATGATGCTATCAACCCGGTGACTGAAGCGTCAGGTGAAATTTGGGATATCGATGGTGGTAGAAATACTGAACGTTTTCTCGTAAAAGCATTTGATGGTGAAAATTTACTTGATTCAATAGAATCACCGTTAGGTATAGACAACACATTAGACGGAAAGCCTTGGACATTTGGTTTTAGTGATTTAACTGATATCACTAAGATAGAAATCACTTTTACTGGTAGTAAAACGAAAGGTATTGGGCTTGCCTTTAATAACTTCTCTCCAATAGAAGATATTAGTCCCGTGGTGAGTGTATCAGAGCCTTCTACAATATCATTGTTATTAGTGTGTGCAATGATAGTGTTGTATAGAAAAAAATATAGCCACAACCTGTGATTATGGCGTACGAATTATGTTGTAAAACGTTGAGTATAGGCTCACATTAATAAGAAAAGTACTCAGTTAAAATAGCGGTGTAGGGGCAAAAGATAGCAGTTTTTATCAGCTAGTTATACAACAGATAACTCATAAATGTGATCTTCATGTGTTTCAGTTTCCATGATGAAGTCACATGTTTTTATCAATATAAACCCCTGTTTCTTATAAAATGATTTTGCTTTTGAATTGCCAGAAAAAACCGATAAGTTGAGCTTTTTAAACCCAGAACTCTTTACATAATGTAGCACTGTTTTATATAACTCAGCGGCGACACCTTTTCCTTGATGACTTGGTAAAATATAAAGTTTAGAAAGCATTGCTAAGTCGCTTGTCACCGCATCCATAACAGCTAAACCAACAGGTTCTTTTCCTTCGATAGCAACCCATACCCTATGGCTTTTTGAATTAAGAAGTTGGCTAAAGTTATCGGCTGAAAGATGCTTTGAAATATAAGTCGATTGTAAGTCACGGTTAGAGTCTTCAGGACATGCAAGATGAAAGGTAGTTTCTACTATATATGCCAACCCTTTTATATGTGATTGCTCAGCTAAAGAAATATTCAAATGGTTAACTCCCTCCAAGTAAATCAAGTCCGATATCCGTAATTTCATTAACAATTTCAGACCTTGATGTGCAACGCCTTAAATTTAAAAATGATTCAAAATTGAAACGAGGCCAACCATCAAAACATTTGTCAGCAATTTCTATACGCAACCCTGAATATGAAGAACTAAACGACATTGATTGAGCTACATTCATATAATCCTTGCATGAGCAAAACATTGCATATGCGTATTGAATATTGCTTTTGTTTTTGAACACTTCTGAAAAAACACTATCTACTTCTTCAGAAGAATAATAATCTTTTTTATCGAACTTTTTAACAAGCTTTCTAGGCAATGAAGTGGCAATTGCTTTAATAGAGTTTTTATCTCGGAAAGTATCTAACATGTAGGCTGACTCCTTTGCCAACGCCCCAATAATGGGTAAATATCAGTTGATTAAAATATGCGACGCAGGAGCAAAACCAACTACTTTTTGTCCGTTTTATCGGGGGAACTTCACATCAAAAAATTTCAGTAATCTCGTTACCTTGATATCGGTCCTTAGTTTTTCGATGAATCGATATCTTCCTGATGTTCCTCGGCAAGAAACCGTTGCCACTTTTTTAGGATATACAGCTCCTCCTTAAGTGCTTTATTTTCACGTTCAAGTTGCTGTTCTTTG
>Ga0105348_1000523_pt1 | contig 28799 bp, 24 predicted proteins | sample EN8Hudsemesocosm_2_FD_83504 | JGI IMG/M metagenome (GOLD analysis project Ga0105348, IMG submission 83504) | Methane-oxidizing microbial communities from mesocosms in the Hudson Canyon - EN8C Hudson Canyon | ecosystem: Environmental > Aquatic > Marine > Cold seeps | place: Hudson Canyon... | reverse complement strand
TGCTGCTGAATATCAACATTCGCTTTTGGGTTGCTTAATAAAATTTGTACCTGGCCATCACTCTGATCACCCCGTCTGAAATCAACGTTCATGACAGAAGAAAGTGCTTCATTATTAGTTGAACTGCTGGCGCTAGAAGTACTTGCAACCGCTTGATCAGGCTGAATATCTTGAGCATTGGCATTAACCGTTTTACCCATCAAAACAACTAAGCGATCATCAAGTGATTCAACAGTATAAGGAACCAGCTGGGCTAAGCTGACAATAACTCGTGCACGCTCTTTCGCGTTCACGACCGTAGCTGTTCTTGCATTGCCAAAACCAATTTTATGGTACTTGGTTTCTAACTGACTATTACTGCCAGGTAAATCCAATGAGATACGAGCAGGCTTCTCGATCGTATATCCACCCGGCGTTGGTGGCTGACCATCAAAGATCAACTCCATCTGTGTAACATCCCCAGGCAAAGCTGAAAATTTAATATCAACGAGATTTGAAGCAAAGCTCTGCGAACTGGCAATCGTTGCTAGAATCACAGCAACAAATACCTGTGCTGCTTTTATAAGACGGTGACTCATTTTTTATTCCTCTTCCATACCAGCTAATACAAGTGAGCGCGGGCGTTCAAGCCAACCACCTACTCCGTTAGGCACAATTTCAATTATATCAATACGTTGTGATAATACGCGTATAACCTTGCCATGGTTCTGACCCATGAAATAGTCTTCTTTCACTTTATGAATACCATTTCCAGGAACCGATACCAGTGCCCATAACTGGTCTTCTTCCCGCTTGATAGTACCCACCATAGAAAAAGACCCTAATGAATACTGCTCTAACTGCTCTTTCGAACGATTAAGATCAGGTTGAATATCTGAGTTAGGCGTAACTTTCCTAACAACCTCATCCAAATTCACTGGCAAATCAAATGGCGAGCGCAACCCTGTCGCACTGTAACTAAACGCTTCATAAGGTTCAAAAACAGGCAAAGGCTCAATAACACCCCGTGGCTGACTCATTACACCATCAACAAACTGCTTCAAATCTGCAGTGCCAGAAGTAACGCCGCAGGCCGTTAATAACAGCGTAAGTAATGATAAGGATAGATATTTCATATTAGTCCTCCTCATTATAGCGGTATGTCTTAGCAAGAATCTTTAGCGACAGTTTGCCAGTATCTTTACCTTTGGTACTAATAGAAAAGTCATGCAAAGTCACAATACGAGGTAGCGAGGCTACTGATGAAACATAAGCTCCAAGCTCGTGATAATCACCTTCTACCTCAATCTGAATCGGTAGCTCATTATAAAACTCAGTACTAACTTGCTTTTGTGGATTGATCACTTTCAGATCCAAGCCGTTATTCAGCGCCGCTAGTGAGATATCATCAATCAAACCAGGTACTTCAGTATCTCTTGGCAACTGTTTCAAAATGGACTCAAAGCTCTGCTCCATTTCAATCATTTGAGCTTTATACTCTTCAAGATTGGCGACCTGAAAAGCCTTATTTTCAAAATCTTTCTTTAACTGAGTTTCTTGTTTAATCTCTCGTGTTAATTTCTGACGCATAGGTTCCAGCATCATAAAATAACCACCGACCAGAATTGAGGCAGCTATAATCGAGCAAAAAATGGCTTTTCCGGCGATCGGCCAGGAACCCATGTTTTCCCAATCAATATCATTAACGTCAAACTCATTAATTTTATCAAGGTAGGGCTGCAGGTCGAATTTATTATCTTTCGCCATTATTCATCCTCCTGCTTTGCATTTTTAGGATCAACTTGCGTCATAGTTACTTCGAAATTATTGTAATCACCTTTCTGCGCTTTAACGCTGATAAGGTTTGGTCCATCAAACCAATCTGAATCATCAAAATTACGCATTAATGCAGCAACTCGATTATTGGATTTAGCACGACCTTTCACAGTAACTTGCGAACCCTTAATATCTAAACTGGTGAAATATAAATCATCTGGAATTGAACGCGCAATCTCATCAAACAAGCGCACAATAATAGGTCGATTACCTTGCAGATTCTGAATCAGCTTCATTCGCTCAAGTAACTGCTCACGTTTATCTCGCAAAGCCTCAATTTCACTAATTTGCTCACTCAAAACTGCCATTTCTGTCTGGACAAAAGCGTTACGATTTTTTTGAGCTTTATACTGACCTTCTACATTACTCGTAACAAACCAAACCAAGGCCGCGGCGGCTAACGCAACAGCAGCAATAATTCCGATAAATTCTTGCTGTCGCTCCTTGCGTAGCTCTTCACGCCAAGGGAGTAAATTAATACTTGCCATTAATCAAAGCTCCTCATAGCCAAGCCACATGCAATCATTAACGATGGAGCATCATTATTAAGCATAGAAGCATTTACTTTTTGTGATAACGTCATATTGACAAAAGGATTAGCAACAACCGCTGATATACCCAGTTTTTCTTGAGTTAGCTGATCAAGCCCAATGATTGAAGAGGTACCACCAGCTAAAATAATATAATCAACATCATTATATTGACTCGATGAATAGAAGAACTGCAAAGATCGACTTATCTGCTGCACAACGGAGTCTCTAAAAGGATCTAAAACTTCAGATTCATAATCATCTGGTAATCCACCCTCTAGCTTCGCTCGAGCAGCTTCTTCTTCTGACAAACCATAACGTCGCATGATCTCTTCAGTTAACTGCTTGCCACCAAATAATTGTTCGCGAGTGTAAATTGTTTTCCCTTGATGCAGAACACTCAAGGTAGTCATCGTTGCACCAATATCGATCACTGCAACAGTATCAACATCTTCACTGTTATCAAGCTGTGATTCGATCAAGTTATAAGCACGCTCGGTGCAAAATGCTTCGATATCAACGATGCCTGTTTCAATGCCGCCAATTTCAAGAGAGTCTTTGCGCAATTCAACGTTTTCTAAACGACAGGCGGCCAGCAATACATCCACGTTACCGGCTATTTCAGAAGGCCCTTGAACTTCCCAGTCCAATGCAACTTCTTCTAACGGGTATGGAATATATTGATCAGCTTCGATTCGAATTTGGTAATCCATCTCATCATCAGATAGTCCCTCATTCATTTCGATGTTTTTAGTAATTACCGCTGAGCCCGCTACTGCAATAGCGGCTTTCTTGCTGCTACTGCGCGCTTTCCCTAACGCTTTTTTAATCACTAAGCCTACCGCTTCTTCATCACCGATACTTTGTTCAACAACGGCGTTAGCCGGTAACGGTTCGGATGCGTAGCTTTCTACTTGGTAACGGCCATTACTTTGGCTTAGTTCCAGTATCTTTACAGACGTAGAGCTGATATCAACTCCGAGCAAAGTTTTATTTTTTTTCTTTAAAAGGCCTGCCAGCACGGTAATTCCCCATCAAATTCACAGACTTGCGGAGTATAGCTAGTTCATCGCATGAATATTTAATCATTATAAGCACAATCCTATTAAAAGAACAAAAAAGCCTTATAATGAATCGACCCGCTAATTCTAGCGACCAACACTAATAGCAGCATACATGTATTCGTTATGATGAATAGCAGATCTATCCCCAAGTTTCTATTTTGGCTCATACTGTCCGTTATTTCCGGAACCAGTCTGCTTATTTCGTCAGTATATCTTTATTTAACGCCGCAACTTCCTGATATTCAATCACTGACCAATATCGAGTTGCAAATCCCTCTCAGGATTTATACTGAGGACGGACAGTTAATTAGCGAGTTTGGCGAGCAAAGAAGAAGACCATTAACTTACCAAGAAATACCGACACAATTTGTACATGCATTAATTTCAGCTGAAGATGACCGTTTTTTCGAACATAACGGCGTTGATTTAAAAGGCCTGACACGCGCCGTATTACAATTAATTAAAACCGGCAAGAAAAAATCTGGTGGCTCAACCATCACCATGCAAGTTGCAAAAAATTATTACCTCTCAAGCAAAAAAACATTCAGCCGTAAATTTACAGAAATTTTATTAGCACTAAAAATCGAGCAAGAACTTTCAAAGGAAGAAATTCTCGAGCTTTATTTGAATAAAATATATTTAGGCAAGCGAGCCTATGGTATTGAAGCGGCTGCCCAAGTTTATTATGGGCGCTCTGTTTCTGAATTAGAATTATCGCAACTGGCAATGCTTGCGGGACTTCCACAAGCCCCCTCTGCAGCAAACCCAATCAACAACCCCAGGCGTGCAAAAGAACGACGCAACTACGTCCTAGCCCGTATGCTGACATTGGGCTTTATCGATCAACAGCAGTTCGATGATGCTGCAAAATCTACAATCATTGCACGCTATCATGGATTAAAATCTGAAGTTGAAGGCTCGTATATTGCCGAGATGGTTCGTAACAAACTTTATCAACAATATGGCGATGATATCTATCGCCTTGGCTTCCGCATTACCACAACGCTCAACAGTAAGGCGCAAACTCAAGCCAACAAAGCATTGCAAGCCGGACTGTTAAAATACGATCGTGATCACGGACTACGCGCGCCCTCAAAGCAAGAACTGCTATCGCCGGTCAAACTACAGATTTTTGATAATGAAATGACGCTCACTTGGCCGACAGAATTAGATAGTCAGCGAGACATTGATTGGCCTGAAACTCTCAATATTTGGCAAGAAAAATTAAATAAAAAAGGCCAATACGGCTTAATATACCCAGCCATTGTTGCTGAAGTTTTAGATTCTGGCGCATGGATTGTTAGTGGCCGTAAGCAATGGTCATGGTTACCATTTAATGGGGTAAAATGGGCAAAACCTTATATAACCGTCAACAAGATTGGCGATGAACCTACCAAAACCAGTGATGTATTATCCCAAGGCCAATTCATTTGGGTAACCGACAGTAAAGAATCAGGCCTGCAGCTTGCCCAAATCCCAGAAGCAGAAGGAGCATTAATTTCGATAGAACCAAAACAGGGGGCAATTCGAGCTCTCGTCGGTGGCTTCTCTTATGGCCTTAACAAATTCAACCGAGCCATCCAAGCAGATCGCCAACCTGGCTCTGCTTTCAAACCTTTCATCTACAGTGCTGCACTGGCCAATGGCTTCACACCTGCCAGCATTATCAACGACGCCCCTGTTGTCTTTAAAGATGCCGGGCTTGAAAACACATGGAGACCAGAGAATTCAAGCGGCAAATTCTATGGCCCTACGCGCTTGCGAGAAGCTCTCTATAAATCACAAAACCTGGTATCCATTCGCATCCTGAAGCAAGTTGGCCCGCGTAAAGCGATCAACTACATATCTCCTTTTGGCTTTCCTCGTGAGAAGCTTAATAAAGACCTTTCTCTTGCACTAGGAGCATCGGCCGTTACGCCGCTAGAACTTGCTACTGGATATACCGTGCTTGCTAATGGAGGCTTTCAGATAGAACCTTACTTCATCCAAAAAATTGAAGTCGGTAGTGAAGAATCTCCGCGCTTTGAAGCCAATCCTATGCAAGCTTGCTTAGAGTGTATAACAGACAGCGAATCAACTGACAGCGCTGAAACCGACACATTCTCACAAGAAAATGAACAAGCGCTACTCGCGTCTATTGTCGATCCGTTAGTAGACGACCTAATACCAGAAGCTACACCTATTGAGCTTGCACCTAGAGTCATGGATGCCCGCACACACTTCATCATGAACAACATGCTACAAGATGTTATTAAACGCGGCACAGGGAAGCGAGCTTTAGCCCTCAAACGTAATGACCTTGCAGGGAAAACTGGCACCACCAATGACCAAAAAGACGCATGGTTCTCTGGCTACAATCGTGACCTTGTCACCAGCGTATGGATCGGCTTTGACCAACCGCGCACACTGGGTCGCTGGGCATTTGGCGGGAATACAGCACTGCCTATCTGGGTAGATTATATGGGCGCCATGCTCAAGAAAAAAGAACAGCGCCCCTTCCCACAACCGGATGGCATCGTAAATGTTCGTATTGACCCAGAATCTGGACTGCTTGCACAACCAGGACAAAGCAACGCCATTTTTGAATTATTCAAACAAGAACAGATACCAGCACGCGGCAACTCGGAGCAAAGCAGTACTGAAGATGCCAATAATGACGAAGAAGAGGACTCACCAGGCCTGCTTTTCTAATGCCTAGATCTTGGTAAGGCTATAAGCAGATTCGTTATTCTATTTTTGGAAGGAAGCGGCAGAAAGCTTGAGTTTATCGTCAGATTTTAAAGCAAAAAAAACCGGCCTAAGCCGGTTTTTTTATAACTACCAAAAACTCACCAACGTTATCTAATATTAACTCTTCAATACTAGATATCGTCAATAGAGTTCAATGGGTAGTTTGCTGGGTAAGGAAGCTGGGCAACACCCGTATCAACAGCGGCCTTAGCAACAGCTGCAGCAACCACACCCAATAGACGAGAGTCTGTTGGCTTAGGAATAATGTAATCACGACCCAACTCTAAAGAATCAACACCATAAGCTGTTAATACTTCCTGAGGAACAGGTTCTTTCGCCAAGCCAGCAATTGCGTACGCAGCTGCTAACTTCATCTCTTCGTTAATAGCAGTAGCACGAACGTCTAAAGCACCACGGAAGATGAATGGGAAACCAAGAACGTTATTCACCTGGTTAGGGAAGTCAGAACGACCTGTAGACATGATCAAGTCATCACGAACTTCGTGTGCAAGAGCAGGAGCAATTTCTGGATCAGGGTTAGAACAAGCGAAAACGATTGGGTTTGGAGCCATCTTCTTCAATAGTTCAGGAGCAAGCAAGTTAGGACCAGAAAGACCTAGGAAGATATCAGCACCTTCCATTGCATCTGCCAAAGAACGCTTATCAGTATCAACAGCGAACATTGCTTTATATTGGTTAAGATCGTCACGACCTGAATGGATCACGCCTTTACGGTCACACATAAAGATGTTCTGAGGATTCATACCTGCAAGAATCAACAATTTAGAACAAGAGATCGCAGCAGCACCGGCGCCAAGAACAGTCATAGTTGCGTCAGCAAGCCTCTTACCTTGAATTTCCAAAGCATTGATCATACCCGCAACCGTTACGATCGCAGTACCGTGTTGGTCATCATGGAAAACAGGGATTGAACACTGTTCGATCAAAGTACGTTCTATTTCAAAACACTCAGGTGCTTTGATATCTTCAAGGTTAATACCACCATAGGTATTAGCGATGCGACGAACGGTATCAATAAAAGCTTGCGGGCTTTCAGATTCTACTTCAACATCAATCGAATCAATACCAGCAAAACGTTTGAATAATAAAGACTTACCTTCCATCACTGGCTTAGATGCCAACGGCCCAAGGTTACCAAGACCTAAAATAGCAGAACCATCAGTGATTACAGCAACTAGGTTACCCTTACCAGTAAAACGGTATGCATCTTCAGGGTTTGCAGCGATTGCTTTAACCGGCTCAGCAACACCTGGGCTGTAGGCTAGGGCTAAATCACGAGCAGTTTGTGCAGGAGTAGACAGTTCAACACTGATCTTACCTGGCTTAGGGAACTCATGATAATCGAGGGCAGCTTGCTTCATATCTTCAGACATTTTGCTCTTCCAATTGCGTAATAATTAGGTGGAGAGGATAGCGTAAGCCAAACCCAAATTTGACTCACATAAAAAGTAGGACATTAAATACCAAAATTCAGCCGAAAAATCCAGCAAAGCAGTCAAATTCGGCTAATTTCTACCTAATTTTTGTTGCTGATCAGCAATTAGCTGATTGCAGGGAAAAAATTCTCCAAATGCTCGTTAATGAAACGACGCTCTGGATCAAGACGCTGACGTAATTCTTTAAAGGCTTCCCATTGAGGATACAGCGCAGCAAACTCTGCCTCTGTTTTATTATGAACCTTACCCCAATGTGGTCGCCCCTGGTAACGATCAAAGATCGCTTCCATTTCAGCAAAATATGGCAAGTACGGTTTATCGTGAAAATTGTGTACCGAAATAGATGCCCCTGCACGCTTGTAGAATTGACTCAACCAAATATCGTCTTCAGCCACATAGCGATATTCAATTGGGAAAATAATATCTATGTCTTTTTCTTTAATGGTATTCAGCACTTCGCGGAAACAAGCTAATCCATCTTCCGCAGGAACCGTATATTCCATCTCATTGAAACGCATATCACGGACGTTACCAAAAATTTTATTCCACGGACCATAACGTTCTTCTACTCCCACAGTACGAGGAGCAATACTCATCACAGCACCCCGTAGGAAGGGCAAGGTATCAATTACATCAGCAAGAGTTCGAAAGGTTTGATACGCATCACCACTCGCCGCCTGCCCTTGCATTGCATCCGATTCTTCTTTTGTCACCTCATCAAATTCAATCAACAGCATATGATTAGCATGAGGTAAGCCATACGCTTCGAAATGGCGCTTTTCCAAACGCAGCTTTTCCATTTTCTCAAATGCTTCATCAATTGGCAGCATTTCAGAGCGTTCTTTCAAATAATAAGAATCACGCATCTGCATGGTGATATCGGTAATAATGCCCAATGAGCCAATATTGCAACGGGCCGCATCAAATACATCTTTATTTTCAGTGGCACTGCACTTCATCACTTCGCCACTAGCCGTTACCAGCGTTAGACCCGTCACATATTTAGAAAGCGAACCGAATTTCTGCCCCGTACCGTGTGTAGACGTTGCGATAGCACCCGCAAGTGCCTGAGTATTGATATCAGGCATGTTAATCATGCCAAGATCATTTTCCCAAAGCTCATCGCCCAATGCCGCTAAACGCGTACCAGCACCTGCAGTAACTTCCTTGGTCTCAGTATTAATATTACTAATACCGCGAAAGCGTGCCATCGATAATAAGGTTTCATTGGTAGGTACAAGCCCACTGAAGCTATGCCCCGCGCCTACTGCTCGAATCTTGCCATTGGTTTCTTTTAGCAGCTTAACTAGGCCTTCCAAATTTCTAGGACGTGCACGCTCGGCGGGATAACTTACTTGATTACCAGACCAGTTTGACCAAGGTAAAATCCCATTAATAGGCTGCGGCCCAGATGATAACTCAGGCGTACTACTACAACCCGTCGTTCCTGCAATGCCCGTGACAAATCCCATTCCTGCTGTTTTTAAAGCATGACGACGGCTGAGTTTAAACTTCTTAATATCCATTATTGAGCCTTACTTACTGTCATGTAATCAATCAAATCGACTAAATCTTCTTGAGTGCAATCACTGCACATTCCTAGAGGTGGCATGCCTTTAAAGCCGCCAATCGCGTTTGCCAATAAAACGTCCTTACCTTTTTCTAAGCGCTCAGCCCAAGCATCAGGCTCAAACGATTTAGGCGCATCGCCCACACCTGCGCCATGGCAGATATTGCAGCTGGTTTGGTAAAGTTCCACGGTAAAAGGGTCAATAGCCCAGCTCGATAGGCTGGCAAAGCTTAGCAATGCCGCCAGAATAATTTTGTGTCTCATAGACTACTCACAAGAGGTTCGATCAATATTTTTATAGTTGTACGAAAGTACCAAACAAATGGAGTTTAAATCAAGCTTTCACTCAATTTCACCCCATTATTAAGCATAAATTAGTCAAATCAGGCCTTACTGCGCTCTGGTAAAGACCATTCTACACACAATCCGGAATCCGCTACATTGTTGGCTTGAACATCACCATGGTGCATATCCAGGATTCGCTTCACCATCGCCAACCCAATGCCATAACCTCCGCCATAGCCACTAGCCGCATGATTTCTTGATTGATCTGCTTGTGTAAAAGGAGCAAAAATATCTTCCAATTGGTCCTCGCTCACACCAGGCCCTTGATCCGTCATTCGGAATTTCAACTGCTGACCGACTCGACTCAAACTTAACGTTAATGTGCCACCTTCCGGACTAAATCGAATGGCATTGCGTAAAACGTTATCAAACGCTCTTTGCATTAACACAGCATCTACAGGGTAAAAGATTTCCTCTTCTTGCAACTGCCACTCAACGGTAATTTTTTTAGCCGCCAGTTCCAATTCAGCATCCTGCAACCAAGTTTTAAATAATCGAACAAGATCTAAACGCTCAGTAGTCAATTCGCCTTCTTGCTGCAACTTAGCCAAATCCAATATTTGTGTGACGAGGTTAGCGACTTGACCCGAAGCGCGCTCAATTCTGTCATGCTCTGCCTGCAGCGAGCTATTCACATCTTTTTTCCGAGCAATACCCAGCGCTATCTGCAAGCGAGTCAGCGGAGATCGCAACTCATGCGATACATCTCGTAAAAGCTGACGATGACTCTGAAGGAGGCGCTGCAGGGAATCCGCCATATCAACAAATTCAATCGATAAATCACCTAACTCATCGCCTCGATTAAGGTTCGACCTCAAATCAGAGATATCGAAATCTCCCGCACTCAACTTTTTCGCCGCTTGGCGTAAACGTCTAATAGGACTAGTGAGGTGCCAAGCAAGTGCGCCACACAAAAGTGAAACCATTACGACTACGAGAAAGGGAATTAACCAGCGCTCGCCCTCATCTAATGAATGACGCCAATGATAGCGACTCACAGCAATGTATATTTGGTCGCGATGAACCATCGGTCCCATCATTACAAAACCATCTTCCTGGCCCCACAATGACTGCTGCTCAACAACGGCATGCTCATAAAATTCAGCGATATCATGAGAAATATCATTCAATTGAGATTCTTTAAATTTAACAATATTCCAGCCCGGCTGAAGCTGTCTCCATAGACCTCGTTTTTTTATTTTTAAGGGCTGCCTACTTTCCGCAATACGCTGCAGTAACATTTGCTCCCGCATCTCTAGTGGCCGATGAAAATCATCCTGCAACCACTGGAAAGACAAGGTCGCTACAGTCATACAGACCACAACAACAAGCCAAAACCAAAGGAAGATTTTAATAAATAACGAATTACGCCAACGCATAGCAGTGCCTAAAATTAATAATGCTAAGTACTAATAAAGATGAATACTAATAAAGATGAGTTCAACTAATCTTGAACTAGAATATAGCCTTGGCCGCGCACCGTTTTTATATACGCTTTACCATCTTTACGCTCACCCAATTTCTTACGTAAATTACTGACGTGCATATCAATGCTTCGATCAAAGGCACTCAACCGGCGCCCTAATGCACTTTGTGATAAAACCTCTTTATCAACCACTTCGCCTGCGCTTTCGAGTAAGGTTAACAAGACCCCAAACTCAGCACCCGTCAGCTCAATTTCTACATCATTCAATTTCACACAGCGAGTTGCTTTATGCAGCTTTAGCTCGTCTACCTGAATCCAGGTATTAGGAACCTTTGGCTGGCCCACTTCGATTCGGCGAAACAAGGCTTTAATTCGCGCCACCAGCTCATGGTGATAATACGGCTTAGGAATATAATCATCAGCCCCATGCTCTAAGCCCAATACGCGATCAACACTATCACCACGCGCCGTTAACATAATCACAGGTAGCATAGATTCCGTACGTAACTGCTTAAGCACATCGAAGCCATTCATTTTTGGCAACATAACGTCCAACAATACAAGGTCGTATTGACCCGTCAGTGCGGCTGTCAGACCTGATTCACCATCGTGACAAACCGTTAGTTGATAGCCTTCCATTGCTAAGTATTCCTGCAACAGCTCACCCAGCTCATAATCGTCATCGATTAATAAAATTTGATACATCAGAATCACCTTTAAACACGGGCCACCAAAGAACACGGGCCGCTAAATAATACTTATCTCTAAGATAGAGTGTAATGCGAGTCGAACAATATGAAGAAGGGTTTTACCCTTCCTTACGCTAATTTAGGAAAGCGGCAGAGACCACATACCGTAATCAATGACCTAGCAGTACTGCTAACCAGCGATTTCGCTCACTATTTTCTAGTGCGATCTTCACGACCATAGTCAAAGGGATAGAAAGTAGCATTCCTACAGGGCCAAATATCCAACCCCAAAAAACTAATGAGACAAAAACCACCAAGGTCGACAACCCTAATGAACGCCCCATATAACGCGGCTCAATGACATTGCCGAAAACCGTATTCGTCGCCAAATACAAAGCCGCCACGAGCATAGAACTCATCGGCCCTAGCTGAATCAATGCAATCAACATCGGTGGCACCGCAGCAATAATAGAACCGATATTAGGAATGAAGTTTAATAAGAAGGCGATCACCGCCCATAAAATTGCGTAATCAACGCCCATCAAGGCCAAGACAACTCCCACCACAAAACCTGTGCCGATACTGACCAGCGTTTTAATCAACAAATAGCGCTGCACCGAATCGCTAAAATTTTGAAAGTGATCAAGCGCTAACGTTTTACTACCCAGCGCTCGCCTAACTTTGTCAGGGAAGTCCGAAGCTTCTAATAAAATAAATATCACAGAAAACAAGATTAAAAAGGTATTCGTAAGCACACCACCTAACCCACTAAAGACATTAGCGACCATTTTCATTGCCGCCCCAGGATCTATGTAGTCACTGATTACGGACTTATCGACAACAATTCCAAAGCCCTGTAAACCAGTAATAATACCCTCCCCTTGTTGCTGCAGTTTTTGTTCATACTCAGGCAGATCTTGATAAAAAGCCGATAAGCTCGAACCGATCACTGTGCCTAGCGTCGCAGCAATAAGAAAAAATAGAACGACCACGAGCAGCACGGATAGTATCGAAGGCACTCTCTTCGCTTTCAACCAGATCATCATTGGCGCGCACAATACCGCTATAAAAACAGCCAACAGAAAAGGGACAAGTAACTGAGTCGCGGCTTTTAAACCCGCAACAATAACAATAAATGCCGCAATACTTATTAGCACACTGTGATTTTCTAAAGGCTTACTCATTAGCCATATATTCCTTAGATAATTTTATTTTGTTAGCCAATTACCGCCAACCCTTACTACTTTACTATTAATTCGTTAAAGCCTAGCTAGCACTCGCTCGCATCCTCAGCCATGAACCCTACTCTTGTTGATAGCCTGACTATTTAAGAAGCACATTCATGGATTGCATAATCATCAGTGAAGATGACACATGGGCACATAAGTTAGAAGCCTCGTTATCCCAAGTTAACGTTAATTGCTGTCGCCATAGTAGCAAGAGTTATCCGACGACAGAAGATACGCTATACCTAGTAGATGGTATTGGTCGCCAGCCGGATATTGCCGACTGCGGTAAGCGCATACTACTTTTTACTGACAACCCCTGCGAACAGACAGTACTGCAACTGCCACGCACCAATGCTGAACGCTGGCTGTTAAATCATTTGGGGTTAGGCAATCAAGGCTTACCTTTAGCCTGGGGGGCTTCGGCAACAGAAGGCCAAATAATCATCAATGATAAAGGCTATATTCTCAGCATTAACGAATCCATGGCACAATGCCTTTCAAGCATGGTCGAAAACTGGATAGACAAAGAACTTCATCATATTTTCCCCGATTTAATTGATAAAACACACCACTCCATCAAGCGCCAACTTATAAAACTGTGTGAAAAAGGCCAGCCTTGTTGCGGACAATTATTACCCGCCAAAAATAGCAATGGCCGAACTCGCTATTTAGAGGTTTGCGCGAGCAAGCTAGTCGGCGGAAGATTTTTATTAAATTGCCGTGACGTCACCCAGCGCACCAGTAGCCACAATGCCATGCGCCAAAAAGCCCGCTTTGACGCATTAACAGGTCTAGCTAACCGCCAGTTATTGATGGATCGTTTGCGCATGGCTCTTGCTCGCAGCAAACGTTTTCAGCGCCAGCTAGCCATCATGTACATCGACCTTGATCACTTCAAACCGATTAATGATACTTGGGGTCACGCCGCTGGGGATGCTATCTTGCGCGAAGCGAGTCAGCGCATGCAGAATACGGTACGAGAAATCGATACCGTTGCACGCCTTGGTGGAGACGAATTTGTCATCGTTATTGAAGATTTACAAGATTTACGGGATGCAGGGATCATTGCAAAGCACCTATTAACCGCATTAGGTGAAGTCTTTAACTGGCAAAGCCACGAGTTCCATATTGGCTGTAGCATCGGCATATCCATTTCTGAAGATGAGCATGATGATGCCAACAAACTCATCGAGAAAGCGGACCTTGCACTGTATCGGGCTAAACATATGGGCCGCCAGAGATTCGAATTCTGCACCCCAGAACTGACCGCTCAAGCACGCTATAAACTTGTCTTACAAGAAGGCCTACAGCAAGCGCTCAGCGACAAGCAACTTCATCTTTATTATCAGCCCATTGCGTCAACTTCGAGCGGGAAAATTCAAGGCGCCGAAGTACTACTGCGCTGGATTCACCCTAAGGTCGGTATGGTGCCACCGAAAGACTTTATTCCATTACTCGAGCAAACAGGGCTCATTATTCCTGTCGGCGAATGGATCATAGAGCAAGCTTGCCAGCAATGGAGCCTCTGGAAACAACAGGGACTGTTAGAAAATAATGCATTATTAACACTCAATATTTCAGCCTGTCAGTTCAGCTCGCAGCAGCTAATAAACTGTATTGAGAATATCGTAGCCAAATTCGACATCCCCGCCAAAACCCTCGCGTTAGAAGTCAGCGAAGAATTACTCAATACCAACCCTAAACGTCTAAGCACCTCTTTTGCGCAACTGAATAAGATGGGCGTTGATATCATCGTCGATGATTTTGGCCTAGGCAGTACCTCTTTGCACTCTCTATCCAAATACACCTTAAGTGCGATCAAGTTAGAAAAACCTTTATTAGCGTCCCTCTCGAAAAATAAAGGTTCTCATTCTTTACAGGCATTTTCTAGCCTGGCGCATAGCCTAAATGTGAAGATGATTGCAGAAGGAGTTGATGATCCAAAACAGCTTGAAACCCTTGCAAATGCAATGATTGATAGCTATCAAGGTTACAGCCTATCACCCGCTCTCAGCAAACATGAATTTGAAATATTCATGTTTGAGCAAAATAAATCTGAAAATAAAATTAACTTTTTTTACTAAAGTACTGGACACGCCATAAGAGTCTATATACTATGCGCAGCCTAAGCGGAAGTGGTGGAATTGGTAGACACGCTAGATTTAGGTTCTAGTGCCGTAAGGTGTGAGAGTTCAAGTCTCTCCTTCCGTACCAAAATAAAGAATGAGAATATGCTAGTAGGACTATTTGCTCTTTTAGTTTTTCTCATTCTCGGAGAGGCAGTCCAATCTTGGACTGCCATCCCCGTCCCAAGTTCGATCATCGGCATGGTTCTCTTGCTGATCTTAATTACCCTAAAAAACAAAATCCCAACATCGATAGAATTAGCTGCTAATAAGCTCGCCCCATTATTACCTTTATTTATTATTCCTATTAGCGCTGGCTTAATTACCCAAGCAGATATTGTTGAGCAATATGGTTTAAAACTGCTGCTCATCCTAACCATAAGCCTTATTCCAGGCGTGCTAGTTACAGCCCTAATACTGAAATGGGGCAATAAATAATGCTCGACAATTTCATTCCTGTTGAGCTATTACAACTGCCCAGCACTTGGCTTATGGTAACACTCGGCGCATACCTTCTAGGCTTGAAAATTTATCAGCAGCTGAACAATGCCCCTTGGTTACCGCCTGTTTTATCAGGCTTTATACTCGTAACATTGGCACTCTGGATAACCAATACCCCTTATAATACCTATCAACAAGGTGGTCAATTACTCAGTTTTTTTCTTGGCCCCGTTGTTGTTGGCTTGGCTATCCCTCTATTTCATCATTTCCATAACATGCGAAAACAATTTCTTCGCCTTTTACTCGCAATTACATTCGGCAGTCTTACCACCGTATTTGTTGCGGTAGCATTAACGCATTATTGGATTGGCATTGATGCCATCACCGTCACTATGGCGAGCAAATCAGTTACGACTCCCGTTGCGGTTGCGATTTCTGAACAAACCGGAGGGCTGCCTGCGCTTGCGGCTGCCTTTGTCATGGTCACCGGAATTATCGGTGCCGCTATTATCCCCTTATTGCTGAAGTTATTTCGCTGCGATAGCCCTCAAATAACAGGAGTTAGCTTGGGTATTTGTGCTCATGCAGTTGGCACTAGCCGAGCTTTAGAACTAGGCCAGGAATATGCCGCATACTCCGCAATGGCTATGACATTAACAGCCGCACTGCATGCGATTGTTTTACCTTGGCTACTTTAGTAACCCAATTACGATAAATTAATGACGCCTTAGCCTATTCGAACTATACTTTTGTCTATCGCTGTCTAATAACTAAAAATTAAGCTGAACAGGAATTTAATTCCTTCGTCCCCATTCAAGGAATAAGATCATGGGCAAGCACTCTCACGCTGTAAGTATTCTAGCCCTGTGCACGATGATGTTGATGGGTATTGCCACTTGGTACATTGGACTTGAACAAAGCTATCAGCAAAAACAGGCGTCCCTGAAAAATTTTATTCAATTATTAGACCTCACTGACCATAGCATCAATCAAGATCAGCAGAATACACTGGCGCAATTACAAGGCTTCAAGCTATACCGCATTACACGTAATAACGACGCACCGATTAGCATCTTTCCTAGTGAACACGATTTAAGCCAAAGCTTAATTTTACAAGCACTTAAACAACCCAACGGCTTCATTCCCGAACCTCTAAACCCAGATAACTTTGTATTTTATAAACATCAAGTTGATCAAAATAATACCTTACTTGCTTCGTCCTCTCGCGCAACTATCAGACAGAACTACGTATTGGCTACGCAACAAAACATGCTGATTCTATTTACGTTTGGGCTGCTCATTTCTATCGCATTATTCCTGTGGCAGTTTCAACAACAATCCAACGTCAAAAAGAAAAAAGTATCTTCAGAAAAGCAGAAGCAAGCACTAGGAATTTACATAAAACTCGATACCAATTTTCAGATCACTGACTGCAATGACGACTTTTTACTCGCCTTTCCTAATAGTAAGAGTCTGAATATTCGCCACTTAATAAAGAGCAACGAGCGAGAGAAAGTTGAGCAGTATCTTAGCCAAGCTTTGGCCAGTAAAACCCTCATCGATTTTGAATGCACCTTAGTGCGCCAGCATAAATCAGGGCAAACAGCTAACCTGCAAGACGATGAAAGTCGATGGGCTGTACGTGCGAAGCCTATAGTAGAAAGCAACAAGGCCAGTATCATCATATCCGCCGATGACATCAGCAAACGTCATCATATGGAAGTCGAGCTACGTCACGAACGTAACCGCATGCATACCTATTTAAATACTATGCATACCCTATTAGTAATCACCGACAGACATGGGAAGATCATTGAAGCCAATAACCAATTTATTAACTTAATTGGCAGTGACGAAAGAGGCGTCATTAACAAGTCCATTAGCCACTTTTGCCCCAAAAGATCTCATTATCAAATTAGCAATTATTTACGCAATATAACGCCTGAAACCAATAGCACTGCATCAACAGAGTTCTCTTTAGTCGCAAAATCGGGCAAAGAATTCACCATAGATTGGCGTATTGCACCGATTACCGGTGATGATAATAGCGAAGAAATTTTATTAACCGGTTTAGACATAACTGAATCCGTCGCTAATAACCAAGCGCTAAAATCAGCCAACCTGCAAATTCGTGAAGCACTACACAGTGCTGAAAATGCCAATCAAAGTAAAAGTGTTTTTCTTGCCAATATGAGCCATGAAATTCGCACCCCAATGAATGGGATTTTAGGTGCGACAGATTTGATGCTCGATCAAATTGTCGACGAAGAGCAAAAACAATATTTTGATATTATTCACTCCTCATCACATGCTTTATTAAACATTATTAACGACATACTCGATCTATCCAAAATCGAATCTGGCAGCTTTGAACTAGAGCAAATTAATTTTGATTTACATCAACTCTGCAATGACGTTTACCAATTATTCTCAAGTTCAGCCAAGCAAAAAGGCATTCAGGTTCTGTATTTCTATGATTCTGGCTTACCCCAGTTTTGGATTGGTGATCCCAATAGAATTAGGCAAATATTAAACAACTTATTCAGTAATGCGCTTAAATTTACTCATCAGGGGCGTATCGACATTCGCGTCCAAGGAGAGCGCTTAGCAAACCATCAATACGATTTAAAAATCCAAGTCAAAGATAGCGGCATCGGGATTGCCGAAAAGAAAGTCGGACAAATTTTCTCTGCATTCCAGCAAGCTGATACAAGCACCAGCCGAAAATACGGTGGGACTGGTCTAGGTTTAACCATCAGCCAATATTTGGCGAGTGCAATGCAAGGAAAAATCGAAGTTAAAAGTGAGCTGGGAATCGGCAGTACCTTCAGCCTGAATATTCCTCTGAAGCCAGGACTGATTGAAAACCGAATCAAGCGCAGCGGATTGACTCGCAATTATGAAGCGACTGTTTTGCTGGCTGAAGATAATCTAGTGAATGCGAAGATAGCTAGCAAAATATTAGAAAAACTCGGCATTAAAGCCGTGCTTGTTGAAAATGGTGAGCTGGCCTTACAGGAAGCCATGAATAATACATTCGACTTGATCTTAATGGACATTAATATGCCTACGATGGATGGCATAACGGCAGCAGAAAAAATTCGAGAGCTGAGCTTCCCGAAAAACCAGGTGCCTATTTTAGCGTTGACCGCCAATGCCATGATGGAAGACAAAGAACGCTGCATTAAGGCAGGAATGAACGGGTTTATAAGTAAGCCGATTAAGCAGGCCAAACTCATTGAAGAACTCGATAACATCCTCGCCAGCTCTGACTAACGATAACTAGCCGCGCCAAGTATTTAGAACTAAGCGCTTTGCTGGCTTAGAAAGTCTCGAGCCAAATACAGTGCCGCAATTGCTCGGCCTTCGGTGCAATCGTCTCGCATAACCAATTCGTGTAAATTATCCATGGGCCATTTCACCAGCTCCAAAGGCTCTGGTTCATCTCCTTCTAGCTGAGAAGGGTATAAATCTTGCGCCAGAAAGATATCAATTCCGCCTTTGATATAGCTCGGTGAAAGACTCATGTTCTTCAGGAATGTAATCTTCTTTGCGGCAAAACCAATCTCTTCTTGCAGCTCACGATTCGCCGCCTCAACCAACGTTTCCCCTAAGTCCACAGCGCCTTTTGGTAGGGTCAAAGTATATTCTTCAATACCACCACCAAACTCTCGAATCAAAGCGACATGCTTATCATCAAGCATCGCTACCATCATGACCGCACCAGAACCACCAGGAACTAAACGCTCATAGCTTCTCTCAACACCATTACTAAAACGATAATCGATCGCTTCGACGGTGAATAATCGGCTTTTAGATACAATTGATTGGTGTAAGATTTCTGGTTTTTCAGACATAATAAACAGACTCCATTTCATTAAAGCAAACTCATTTAATCAGTATACCTGAGTCAAACATGACAGACACTCCAGAACAAAATTCAACTAAAACATCTCCACTTCAAAAGGCATACAGTGCTGAGGAATGGTCGGCCATAGAAACCGTGCTACTCGACATGGATGGCACCTTACTCGACCTGCATTTTGATAATTATTTCTGGCTGCAATTTATGCCAGAAAAATATGCTGAACTGTTTGGCGTCGAACATGAAGAAGCTCATCAAATACTGAAGCAAGCATCGAGCGAGACTCAAGGCACCCTAAACTGGTATTGCCTCGACTACTGGAGCGAACGTTTAAGCATGCCTGTAGCAGAACTGAAAAAAGACATCGTTGAAAAAATCCAATACCGCCCACATGTTAAAGACTTCCTTGAGATGCTAAGGCAACAAGGAAAAAGAGCCGTTATCGTCACTAACGCGCACCGCGATAGTGTGGATTTGAAGATGGCAAAGACAGGATTAGATAAACTAGTCGACCGCATCATCAGCTCCCATGACTACCAAGAGCCAAAAGAAAGCCAAGCTTTCTGGCAGCACTTGCAGCAAGACGAGTCTTTTGATCTAGCAACGACTCTGCTTATCGATGACAGTCAGGCGGTATTAAAATCAGCTGAAAAATGGGGCTTTAAACACCTATTGACTATCTTTCATCCAGACAGTCGAAAAGCACCGAATACCGACAGCGAGCATCCGGGCATACACCATTTTGATGAGCTGTTGATAAAGAAAGATCTATAAATACCTAGTCATGGATCGATTTAACAAAACCTGCGAAGAGTGAATAATGAGCAAGCAGCAAACCAGCGACAACAAGAAAATACGCCTTGACAAATGGCTCTGGGCTGCGCGCTTTTATAAAACCCGCGCCATTGCTAAAGCCGCGGTTGAAGGTGGAAAAGTACATTATGAAGGTCAGCGCTGCAAGGTCAGTAAAACCGTAGACCTCAATGCTAAGCTCACCATTCGTCAGGGCATTGATGAAAAGACCATCATCATCAAAGATATTTCCGATCAACGACGCGGCGCTCCTGAGGCACAAGCGTTATACGAAGAAACAGCCGATAGTATCAAGGCTAGAATGGACGCAACCGAACTACGTCGTGTGATGCAACATGCCACGGCCGCCCCTGACCATCGCCCCAACAAAAAAGAGCGTCGTCAGATTCATCAGTTTAAGCACCAAAGTGAAATTGAGTAAAATATGAGCAATCTAGATAGCATGCAACGCTTTACCTTCGACAAAACCGATGTTCGAGGCGAGCTTGTTGGCTTACATAAAAGCCTTAGCACCGTACTTTCTAAGCACGGTTACCCTGCCGCGCTACAGATTGAACTCGGCAAACTGATGGCTGCTAGCGCCCTAATGAGTGCAACGCTAAAGTACGAAAGTCGTCTATGCCTGCAAGTTCGTCTGCCAGGTGATGTCAGCCTAATACAAGCTGAAACCACCAATACTGGCGAGTTACGAGCGATTGCGCGCTATGACGAAAGCAAAGACATTGAAGCCGTAGAACTGATCGGTGGACAGCTTGTCATCACTCTAGAACCAGCGGTTGGTAAACCCTACCAAGGTATCGTACCGCTAGAAAGCAACCAGCTAAACGAAGCTTTTGAATACTATTTCAAGCAATCAGAGCAGCTAGGCTCTCGCTTTTGGTTAGAATGCGACGGCACCATTGCTAGCGGCTTTATGCTACAGCAACTACCCGCTGAAGAAGGTTCAGATGTAGATGCTTGGGATAGACTAAGCCATCTTGCTAGCACCCTAAAAGACGAAGAGTTATTGCAACTCAACAATGAAACCATCCTGCATCGACTTTACCACGATGAAGAAGTTCGCTTGTATGATGAAGAAGAACTTCGCTTTGCCTGCACCTGTTCAAAGGAGCGCATCGGTAATGCCATTTCCCAAATGGGTCTTGAAGAACTAATGGATGTAATTGCCGAGCAAGGCAAGGTATCTGTCGATTGCCAATTTTGCCTGCAGCATTATTCGTTTAATAAGGAACAAATTGGCGATTTATTTCCTGAAAAAAAACTACATTAATTCATCAGTCAAACAGCACAACCAGTACGTAAGTACTGGTTTAAGTGTTTTTTTGCGCCAATACCCGTGATTTTCATTAAGGAATTACAGGTATTGAAAAAAAACTACAAGATTTCCTCCAAACCCGTCATCGAACGCCAACTATCACTGCCACTTATACCCGCCATTTACGGTGTCTCGGTTTTGTTAAGCCAAAAAATCTGGCATAATCCGCAACCTCAAAATATGGGTTCGTCCAATTATCATCTGGACGGTAAATACGATTCATTTGTGTATGGCCAAAAGCGATACAGACATAACGAGACCCCTCGGGCACTATTATGACCACATTTTATACTGATCTATCTGCACCATTGTTAGTTGAAAAAGCACTTGAGCGTGGCGAAGGCCGCCTACAAGACAACGGCGCATTCGTTGTCACTACAGGTGTTCGTACTGGCCGTTCTCCAATGGATCGTTTCATTGTTGAAGAACCTAGCACCAAAGATGCCATCGAATGGGGAGGCGTTAACCGTCCTTTCGATGCTACAAAATTCGACGCCCTTTGGGATCGTGTTGAAGAACACTTCGCAAAGACTGGCGGCTTCATCTCTAACCTACACGTAGGTTCTGATGCTGCACACTACTTACCAGTTAAGTGCCAAACTGAAACAGCGTGGCAAAACCTGTTCGGTCGCAACCTATTTATCCGCCCTGAAACATTCAACCAAGCTGACAAAGAAGAATGGACTATTCTAAACTGCGCTAACTTTGAATGTGTTCCTGAGCGTGACGGTACTAACTCTGATGGCGCTGTGATCATCAACTTCGCACAGCGTAAAGTATTGCTTGCTGGCATGCGTTACGCGGGCGAAATGAAGAAAGCGATGTTCTCTGTACAGAACTTCCTACTTCCTGAAAAAGACGTATTACCAATGCATTGCTCTGCAAACGTTGGCGAAGATGGCGATACTTGCTTATTCTTCGGTCTGTCTGGTACGGGTAAAACGACCTTGTCTGCAGATCCTGAGCGTTACCTTATTGGTGATGACGAACATGGCTGGGGCAAAGGCACTGTATTCAATATCGAAGGTGGTTGCTACGCAAAAACAATCGATCTTTCGCAGAAAAATGAGCCAATCATTTGGGATGCAATCCGTTTCGGCGCAATCGTTGAAAACGTAATGATGGACGATGAAAATCGTGTCGCTGATTACGCCGATACTAGCCTGACTGAAAACGGCCGTTGTGCGTATCCTCTAGAGCACGTTGAAAAGCGCGTACTAGAAAACAAAGGTGGCGAGCCAAAAGCCGTTATCTTCCTGACTTGCGATATGACAGGTGTTCTTCCTCCAGTTTCTGTTCTTACTAAAGAACAAGCGGCTTACCACTTCCTAAGTGGTTACACAGCGCTAGTAGGTTCTACTGAAATGGGTGGTACTCCAGGTCTTAAGTCGACTTTCTCGACTTGCTTCGGTGCTCCATTCTTCCCACGCCCAGCAGGTGAATACGCTGAGTTGTTGATGAAGCGTGTGACTGAATTTGATTCTCAAGTTTATCTTGTGAATACAGGTTGGACTGGCGGCGCTAACGGTAAAGGCGGCGAACGTTTCTCTATCCCGACTACTCGTGCAGTAATCAGTGCAATTCAGACAGGCGCTTTGCGTGATGCTGAAACTGAAACGCTTCCAGTATTTGGCTTAGAAGTTCCTAAGAGCCTTGACGGCGTTGACGCTAAGCTACTTAACCCAACAAAAGCTTGGGCTAACGAAGCAGACTGGGCTGAAGCAGCAGAAGTATTGGCTAAGCAGTTCACAACTAACTTCACTAAGTTTGACGTATCTGACGCGATTTTAGCGGCAGGTCCTAAATCTAAGTAATCGTTAAGTTGAGCTAATCACTAGCGACAAAAAACCGCTAACAACTCAGTTATTTAAACTGGAGTGTTAGCGGTTTTTTTATACCCGTTATTTGGCTCTGAATGATACGCTAGGCCTGCTTCAAATATTTAACCTGCTCAGTCAGTACAGGAATCTGCGGCATTGCTCGTATTCTTAATTCTTCTCTAATCACATCCGGAGCATGATAGTTTGACGTGGCCAATGCCATCACCAACTTCATTCCTAGCTGAGCGGTTTTAAACGGCTTGATTAAATAATCGGTATCCCCCAAAGCTAAACTGTCTTTAACATCGGGCATATCTTTTTTAGTGGTTAGCATTAAAAATGGCATATCAACCATCGCCACACTGCCTCGTACTGTATGTAATAAATCAGCACCAGAGAGCTGCTCTAACTGCCAGTCAGCAATGATCAAATCAATTTTCTGTATGCGCAGCATATCAATAGCCTGTAAACCATCGGCTGCCTCAAAGACATAATCAAAGCCCTTACTACGCAGAAAACCCGCATGTAACGTACGAAGTGACGGTGTATTGGTTACCATCAAAATGCGCTTACGCTTTAAAGCTGCAGGAATATCTTCTGAAGAGAATGTTAAGCTCATAACAATGCCTATTTAAATTGCCGCTTATCCCATAAGCAGCGGGTTATACCTAGTTCATTTAACACTAGTACAGCATTCCTGAGCGTCTAGCTTAGCTAGGGACAATTAGCGCCAATTTCAGCCATTCGCATGAGAGCCAGCTCACAGTTTAAACAGTCAAATACTTAAGCTATCTCTGCTAGATTAATTAGCGCTAATAATTTCAGTTTTTATCCTCGAACATCCACCCTAGGGTCAGTATACTCAGGCCCGATATTTACAATATTTCTAACAATTTATACCGCTTTATCAGATCAACAGACGAGATACATTATGGATTCTATTTTTACCCGCATTGCTGAAGAGCTGAACATTCGCCCTCAACAAGTACAAGCTTCCGTTGCCTTATTGGATGAAGGTTCTACCGTGCCTTTCATTTCGCGTTACCGTAAAGAAGTCACGGGCGCACTTGATGATACCCAACTGCGTAACCTGGAAGAACGCCTACGCTATTTACGTGAGATGGAAGATCGCCGCAGCACCATTATCAAAAGCATTGATGAGCAAGGTAAATTAAGCGACGAGCTTAAGCGTGACATTCTAAATGCCGATACAAAAACACGTTTAGAAGATCTGTATTTACCCTATAAACAGAAGCGTCGTACTAAGGGTGCTATCGCGATCGAAGCAGGTCTTGAACCTTTAGCGAATACTTTATTAGAAGACCCTAACCAAACACCTGAAACATTAGCCACCAGCTACATTAGTTCAGATAAAGGTATCGCTGATACCAAAGCCGCTCTTGATGGCGCTAAATACATCTTGATGGAACGCTTCGCCGAAGACGCCAACCTCATCAACAAGGTGCGTAACTTTTTAAAACAAGAAGGCACTTTATCGGTTCGCTTGGTGGCAGGTAAAGAACAAGAAGGCGCGAAATTCAGCGATTACTTCGAGCACGACGAACCACTGAAAAGCGTGCCGAGTCACCGAGCGCTAGCAATTTTACGTGGCCGTAACGAAGGTATATTGAGTTTCAGCATTGTGACGGGCGATCCGACCGATAAGTTAACCCCCTCTCCTTGTGAAGCCATGATTGCTGACCACTTCGGTTTGAAAAACGAAGGCCGCCCTGCGGATCGCTGGTTACACGAGGTTGTTCGCTGGACTTGGCGTATTAAATTATTAACGCACCTAGAAACTGAATTAATGACCAACGTGCGTGAAGCCGCCGAAGAAGAAGCGATTAAAGTATTTGGCCAGAACTTAAAAGATCTTATCTTAGCCGCTCCCGCTGGGGCGAAAGCGACAATTGGTCTCGATCCAGGTTTACGTACTGGGGTAAAAGTTGCCGTGGTTGATGCCACAGGTAAAGTAATCGATCACGATACAATTTACCCAACACCACCGCAGAACCGCTTGGCCGATTCCGCCAAAGTCATTACGGCCTTAATTCTTAAGCACAATGTTGAACTGATCTCGATTGGTAACGGTACTGGTAGCCGCGAAACAGATAAGTTCGTTGGCGATATGATCAAGTCCAACCCTGCTCTTAAGAAAGTTCAGAAGATCATGGTGAATGAAGCCGGTGCTTCTATCTATTCAGCGTCTGAATTAGCGGCGAAAGAATTCCCCAATCTTGATGTGACTATTCGTGGGGCCGTTTCCATTGCTCGCCGCCTGCAAGATCCATTAGCCGAGCTCGTGAAGATTGAACCTAAATCCATCGGTGTAGGCCAATATCAGCACGACGTTAACCAAAGCCAGTTAGCTCGCGCTTTGGATGCTACCGTAGAAGATTGTGTTAACTCGGTCGGTGTTGATTTGAATATGGCATCGGTACCTTTATTGACCCGTGTATCGGGTTTGAATACCACCATTGCTAATAACATCGTTAATTATCGCGATGAAAACGGCGCTTTTGCCTCGCGTAAAGAATTAAAGAAAGTACCTCGCTTAGGTGAGAAAACCTTCGAGCAGGCCGCTGGATTTTTACGCATTCATAATGCCGAAAATCCCCTTGATGCCAGCTCTGTTCACCCAGAAGCGTATGGCGTTGTAAAAGAGATCGCCAAACAATCTGCCCGAGATATTAAAAGTCTGATTGGTGATGGTTCTTTCTTAAAAGCGGTTAACGCGGCTCAATATGCCACGGAGTCTGTGGGTGAAATCACAGTCAAAGATATTCTTAGCGAGCTGGAGAAACCTGGCCGCGATCCTCGCCCAGAATTCAAATTCGCAACCTTCTTAGATGGCGTAGAAGAAATTAAAGATCTGCGTCTGAACATGGTATTAGAAGGCGTAATCACCAACGTAACCAACTTCGGCGCGTTTGTTGACGTGGGTGTGCACCAAGACGGCTTAGTTCATATTTCAGCGATGTCCGATACCTTCATCAAAGATCCACGCGAAGTGGTGAAAGCCGGTGATATCGTTAAAGTGAAGGTGATGGAAGTGGATGCCCAGCGTAAACGTATCGCACTTTCGATGCGTATGTCAGACGATGCTAACGAACAGGCTAATGCCAAGACCCCTGGAGAGCGGCCGAATCGTAATAACCGCAACCAAACAACTAAAACCAGTTTTGGTCCAGGCAACTCAACCGGTGGCGGTAATAAAAGTGGCAATCAAAACCAAGCTCAAGGGGCAATGGCGAATGCCTTAGCGGCCGCCTTCAATAAGAAAAAGTAAGCGAATACCTTGCGATTAATCACTGTGCGATGGATTTACCTTACTCATGGCACAGTGATTACCATACAGCGCACTTACCTCGCTCGTATCATTCCCCTATAATGCAATTAATTTTACGGCTCGAACATTGAGGCTCCACCTTGGCTAATCCAACTTATAGCAACCTGTTATCGTCACTGCGTGATCAGAACCAATTATCTTTGCTTGGTCGTATCCAGCGTGGCATTGAAAAAGAAGGATTGCGTTGCGAGCCGAATGGCCGCTTAAGTCAAACACCTCACCCACAAGCTTTAGGTTCTGCTTTAACCCATCCAAGCATTACTACTGATTATTCAGAATCCCTGCTTGAGTTTATTACCCCTGTATTTGATAACGCCAAAGATACATTGCAGTTTATGCACAACCTGCATCAGTACACTTATCAAAATATGGGTGAAGAATTAATTTGGCCGGCATCCATGCCTTGTATTATCAATGGCGAAGAAAGCATTCCTATTGCTCAATACGGCTACTCAAATCTGGGCCAGCTGAAGCACGCCTATCGCCATGGCCTATGGCATCGCTATGGTCGTACCATGCAGGCTATTGCAGGTATTCATTACAACTTCTCAATGCCTGAAGAAATATGGCCACTTCTACTCAAAGAAGAGCAGGAACATCCTGATGAACAGCCAAGCGATGTGCAACTGAAGGACTTTATTTCCAATAAGTACTTTGGCCTTATTCGTAACTTCCGTCGTAATTCTTGGTTACTTAGCTACTTGTTTGGTGCCTCACCGGCAGTTTGTGGTTCCTTTTTAGAAGGTCAAGAACACGAACTAGAAACCTTTAAAGAACATACGCTGTATTTGCCATATGCAACCTCATTACGCATGAGCGATTTGGGTTATCAGAATAATGCCCAAGCAGAATTAATTGTTTGTTATAACAGCCTCGACAACTATGTCGATACGTTATCTGAAGCGGTTACTCAACCAGTTCCTGCTTACGAAGAAATTGGTCTGCAAGAAGAAGGTGGCCAGTACAAGCAGTTGAATACCAGTTTGCTGCAAATTGAAAATGAATATTACAGTGACATTCGACCTAAACGTATCGGTAACGGTGACGAAAAACCACTGCAAGCCTTAGCGAATCATGGCGTTGAATACATCGAAGTACGCTGTACTGACATCAATCCATTTTTAACCTTGGGTATGGATGAAACTCACATCCACTTCTTAGATTTATTCTTAACGCATTGCTTACTACTCGATAGCCCTAAGATTGATAATATTGAATTCCAAGCGATCAAGAGTAATCAGCACGAAGCCGTTATGCGTGGCCGTGATCCGGATCTAAAATTAAATAATCAAGGTGTGCAGATTGGTTTACGCCAATGGGCAGATCAATTTTTGGCAGAGCTGACAACGTTAGCCGCGAGCATGGATAACGCGGCAGGCAATACTCAATACACTGATGCACTCGCGCAACAGCAAGCTAAAGTGGCTGACCCGTCATTAACACCTTCAGCTCAATATCTAGCGCAAATGAAAGAAGATGATTTAGAATTTGCTCAGCTAACACTTAAATTAGCCGCACATAGAGCCGCTGAATTTGAGCAACCTCTAGAGCCTGAATTAAATGAAGAGATGCAACTACAAGCTCAACAAAGTTTAATGCAACAAGCTGAAATAGAAGCCGGAGATCAAATTGATTTCCCAAGTTTCTTAAATCAATTTCTTAGTCGCTAAAATTAAGTAGCGATAGAAACAAAAAAGGGTTATCAATTGATAGCCCTTTTTTATGCGATAACAGAAATACTTCAGCTGACATTAATTCTGCACAACAAAGTTCTCAAAAAACAAATCATCAACATACGGCATTCCTTCAAGCTCTGTCATCAGTGCTCGCACCTCATCCAATGCAACTTTACGTAAAGTTTCTCGCCCTGCGCTGGAATTCACGATATCACTGTCTTGTGAAGTCAGAAGCAGAACCAGGTTATTACGAATATATGGACGATGTTGCGATACTACAGTCGCTGCCGCCGCCCCCGTAACTCTCAACGCTACCTCTGTCCGTAAATACTTCATACGCCCCGTATTGCCATAATTAACCACAAAATCAGGGGTTAAATGGATATACTTGGTTTCGCTGGCGACCACTTGGTTTAAGCCAGCCAAAGAAAACACGATTAATCCTGCAAAAGGCAGAAGAAACTTGAACATTATCAATACTCCCAAGTCTGAATAGATTCAAAATAGATATCTATAGAATAGAACAGTATCGACAATCA
>Ga0105348_1000520_pt1 | contig 28837 bp, 25 predicted proteins | sample EN8Hudsemesocosm_2_FD_83504 | JGI IMG/M metagenome (GOLD analysis project Ga0105348, IMG submission 83504) | Methane-oxidizing microbial communities from mesocosms in the Hudson Canyon - EN8C Hudson Canyon | ecosystem: Environmental > Aquatic > Marine > Cold seeps | place: Hudson Canyon... | reverse complement strand
TGATAAAGATCATCCAAACATCAAACCTAATTCCACCTTGAATATTGGATTTACGTATTCTGGCTTGAAGGCACTGAATATACCTGAACGAAGCCTTAAAGGTTTTCCTGTTGACTTCACCATGGGCATGAAGGCCCGTAGTAGCTTGCTCGGCGATACGGGTATTAGTAGCCCTGAGCACTGGGATGAAATTTGGCAGAATTCTGCTGATGGCGATACTCAAATTCATGCTTGGCTCTCCATTAATGGTCGCGATCAAAAGTCTATCGAGTCGCAGTTTAGTGCTATAGAGGATCTGATTAAGCAGTTTCCAAGGGGGGCGAGTTTATTATCTGGTTTAAAAGGACCTAATAATACTACCCTCAATTATCAAGACGCCTCTGCTGTTATGCAGGATGGAAAAACCACTGCTAAAGAGCATTTTGGGTTTACGGATGGCATAAGTAACCCTTATTTTGAAGGTTGCGGCAATTCCCGTGAGCGAATTGCCGGGCGTGGCAAATTAATGCGCGATGGTTCTTGGCAAGCACTAGCGACAGGCGAGTTTATTCTAGGCCATGTTGACGAAGCACAAGAATACCCTCCAGCCCCAGAGCCTAAATTATTATCTCGTAACGGAACGTTTATGGTTTACCGTAAACTTCACGAAAATGTCGATACTTTTAATAACTACATCGACAATCTAGCCAGCGATTTTGATGGCAGTCGTGATTTATTAATGGCGAAGATGTCGGGTCGCTGGCCTGATAATGGTGCCCCCCTTACTTTAGCCGCGACTGATGACGAGAAAGCCTGCTTAGATGCTCGCATGGCATCACTTAAACAGCGCATTAAAGAAGGTGATGTTCCTGCACAAGCAGAGCTTAAAAAATTACGCGATCAATGGACTGACTTTACCTTTAAGGATGACAAATCGGGAGCTAAGTGCCCTGTCGGTGCGCACATTCGCAGAACAAATACCCGAGGCTCTTTAGAGACTGAAGATGAAGCATTTCATCGCCCAGGTGCTTTGGTTGACCGGCGGCGCTTGATGCGTCGCGGACTGCCTTATGGCGGTACGGATGAAGAAGTAAGCGATACCTCTGAGCAAGGGATTATCTTCATGTCGATTGGCGCAAGCATTGAGCGACAATTCGAGTTTGTTCAGCAGCAGTGGGTTAACTATTCTAATGATTTTAAATTAGGCAATGATAAAGACCCCTTGATTGGCAGCCAAAATGGACTTGTAGGCGATAAGCACATTATTCAAGCTGACCCTAAAGGCAGTGGTGGTCAGAAAAAGAAGCCACCCTTCTTTTGCACGCAACTGCCTAGATTTGTAGAAACTAGAGGGGGAGATTACTTTTTTATTCCCAGCATTACGGCATTAAGAATGATAGCCGAAGGCATGATTGATCCATCATAGGAGTAATTAATCAGGATTTAGCCTTAGTTTGATAGGCGGTTTGCGTCACTTTTAATACTCTAGGAAACACTCCAGCAATGGGCCTCTATAGTTAGTATACATAATAAATACTTGGGGCCTTTTATGACTTCACTTGCCTTAGAAGTCGCACTGAAACACAGGGAGCAATATGATGAGCTTAAAAAAGCTCAGCAGCACCTTGAGCAAGCGCGCAATGATTATGAGCTTGGTGTCATCTCTCGTGCTGACTATATCTCAGCGACTGAAGCATGTATCAATACTATCCGAACCTGCTCTCCCTCCCCGAGAAAATAATTACCTTGGAGCTGCTATTCCGAAACTGACCTCCGTCAGGATTTGTATTAATTAGCTCTAGCTTTCAAAAAGGCTTCTGCGATAATAAGCGCCCTTTTACCTTCCGCTGAATTTTATGTCGACCTCAATACCCCCTGTTACCGATCTATCCTCTACTTATTCAGCTGCGAAAGATGTTGATCCCAAAGATTTGGCCGAGCTAATTGACTTCTTACCATGCGAAACGCCTTCTAAATGGGTTGAAGTTGCCCTGCAACGTCAGGATATACTGTTAATTAATCATGCTTATTTAGAAAAATGCGCTGCTCGCACTGCCTTAAACTTGATGTTTACCTACCCAGACAAACCTGAACTTCAACGTAAAATGTCTCGCTTAGCTCGCGAAGAATTGGTGCATTATGAGCAAGTTATAAAAATCATTAACAAGCGTGACCTCACTTACCGTGGACTTAAGCCCTCACGCTATGCGGGTTTATTAAATAAGGAAGCACGAAAACCTTCCGATGAGAAACTGATCGACTATTTGATAATTGGTGCTTTTATTGAAGCAAGATCTTGTGAGCGCTTCGCAAAACTAGCGCCCCATTTAGATGCAGAGCTGACTAAGTTTTATACCTCTTTGCTCAGATCGGAAGCGCGCCACTACAAAGACTATCTAACACTGGCCCAGAGCTATGCAAAATCACCCATTGATGATCGTATTGCCTTTTTTCGTGAAATAGAACGAGAAGCTATTGAATCTGAAGATGAGCAGTTTCGCTTTCATAGTGGTGTGCCAGCAGAGCACCTATTACGCAGCTAGGTTGGAAGCTGCTGGAGATTGCCTGCAATACTATAAACTTAGGAAAGGGTATAGCGTTATACCAACAACAATCGCCATGCTTATTAATGCCAGAGCAAATTGACTAGGGTCTTGCTTGAATTTTACGTACAAGCCTTGGGCAAGGCTAAGCTGCTGCACTCTGTCTCTATCTTCTTGCGCATTCTGATACCTAGCTTGCTGATATTCGTTTAAGGCTGCTTTAGCTTCTGGGAATTGCCCTTCATCACTTAACCAAATAGCCGCCAACCCGATTCCCCAGCGCCCCTTTTCTGTTTCGTAAACGGACAGCTCAAGCGATTCGAATAATTCTCGAACTTCATGTATTTCATCTTCAGGCACGCCGTGCAGATTGAATAATAATTTTGGCATAGTTAACTACGTTTTTACTTTTAAATATTTAATGAAAGTGAATGTTGGCTGCTAGTATTGCTTACTGATTCAGGTTTTATAAGCGCATATCATTCAGGTTAATGCCCAATGGTAAGTCAACGACTAGCTTGGCCAACTTTCTTGTTAACAAGGCATTACGCCACTGTGTTTCCAATGATTCTTTAAGCTTGGGTTTTAATGCTAATTCGGGCAATTCAATGAGTATCGTATCCAGGTCTTGATGCTGAGTCAGCAAGTCAGTTGCTGTTTTTATCCCGATACCTTTAATGCCTGGTAAATGATTGGTGGTATCACCGGTTAGTGCTAATAAGTCGACCAACTGATGAGCTTCAATGCCGTAACGCGCTCGCACTTCTTCTTGGTTGAATAGCTGGCGATCGAAATGGTTGAGTATTTGAATGCGCTGATCAACCAATTGAAAGAAGCCTTTATCTGTCGATATTATGGTACTTGATAATCCATTGTAAGCTGATTTCACCGCAATACTGGCGATCACATCATCAGCTTCCCAATGCTTAAATTCAAAACAATAATAGCCAGCGGTATTAAAGCCAGCAATAAATGCTTCTAAGGCTTTTTCTAGCGCTTCAGGCATTGGTCCGCGACCTAGTTTATAGTCGGGCCATACTGAATGCCGCCAAGTAGGTTCTTTGCGTTCAAATATTATTGCGCAATGAGTCGCATCCAAACGCTTTGCATTATCCGCTATGGTATTAATGCACCGATTCATGCAGGCTTCTTCTTTATTATCATGATCTGGCATCGCCGCGTACATTCGACGAATTAAGTTCATCGCATCAATAATCAGTAGGTGCATGGTCTTTCTGTGCCTGCCAAAGTTGATAATAGTGCCCTTCTAGGGCTAATAGATCTGCATGTTTTCCTTGCTCTACTACTATGCCATTGTCGAGTACAACGATGGCATCCGCATCAATAATCGTTGATAAACGGTGAGCAATAATTAAGCTAGTATATCCTGCTGATACTTGTTTAATCGCTTGATTGATGTTCTTTTCGGTACGCGAATCTAATGACGAAGTCGCTTCATCAAATACCATAATTGCTGGGCGTTTCAGTAACATTCTGGCGATCGCTAAACGCTGCTTTTCACCACCTGATAGCTTCAACCCACGCTCACCTACTATTGTTTCTAATCCGTCTGGACACTGACTTATAAAATAATCTAACTGTGCCATTTCAATTACGCGCGATACTTCTTCTTCCGTTGCCTTAGGCTGCGCGTACAAAATATTATTTTTCAAGGTGTCATTAAATAAAATAGTATCTTGCGGAACGACGCCGATGTGTTCTCGTAGACTGGCAAGAGAGTAGTCATAAATGGATTGATTGTTAATCAATATATCCCCTGCCGTTTTATCATAAAAACGAAAGAGTAATTTCGTCAGCGTTGATTTTCCTGCCCCACTACTGCCCACAACCGCAACTCGCTGACCTGCTTTGATAGTAAAATTCAAACCTTTAAGGATGGGGCGCTCAGGCTGATAATTGAACTCTAAATTTTGGAATTCGATACTGGCCTTATTGCTGGCAAGTGATTGACTGCCAGAATCTACCACGCTTGATTCTTGCTTTAATAAACCTAGCATTTGCTCAATGCTCGCCAATGAGGCTTTCACTTCGCGATAAACAAAACCCAGAAAACTTAAAGGAAGAAACAACTGAAACATAAAGGCATTCATTAGTGTGAAATCACCTAGGGTCATTGAGCCTTGAATCACGTAATAAGCCGATAAACACAGCATTAGTGTCATCGCGATACTGATGATTAATGCTTGTCCAGAGTTTAAGGCAAACAGGGTTAAGCGGTTCTTACGGCGGGCTTGTTCCCACTTCCATAGCGATTCATCGTAATCCTTTGCTTCGCGTTCTTCTGCAGAGAAATACTTAACGGTTTCGTAATTCAATAAACTATCTAAAGCGCGGGCATGGGTCTTCGAATCCATTTTATTGGCTTCGCGCACGTACATAGTTCTCCACTCGGTAATTCGTGCGGTATACATAACATAAGAAACGACGGCAACTAAAGTAATAAGGGCAAACCATGGTGGGTAGTTATAAAGCAATAGCCCGATTACCAGACAGAGTTCAAATATCGTCGGTAATATATTGAAAATCACAAATCGCATTAAGAAACTGATGCCGTTTGTGCCACGCTCAATGTCTCTTTGCAGCGCTCCTGTTTGACGTGCCAAATGAAAATCTAAGCTTAAGTTATGCAGATGACGAAATACTTTTAATGCCATGCGGCGCATTGCACGCTCAGTTACTCGGCCAAAGAGCACATCCCGTATTTCACCCAGTAGAATGTTTAATAAACGAACTGACCCATATGCAAGCAATAACCCAAGAGGAAACCACATCCAAATTTGCTCGGTTGTTTTTACGGTCTCTTCAGTCGCTGACAAACCATCAACTAGATATTTCAGTAAAAAAGGTACGCTGACGCTGGCTAATTTTGCCCCCACTAGACACAACGCCGCAAGTAATACACGGCCTTTGTATTCCATCAGATAGGGCCATAAGGTTTTTAGCCAAGCGGTATTTTTTAAACTAACTTCGGGAGCGTCGCTCCATCCTGAAGGTCTCATGTTTGGCCTGTGCTTACTGCGATGGCAGTATGATTGTTCTGTGATTGTTCTGTGAAGACGAAAGCTGAATTTTAGCATAGCAAACGGAGTTTTCATTAGTTAAAATCGCCGTGAGCGGTTATTATGTGGGCGTTTTAATTGTTTATTATTTAAATTTTTAGGTTGTTTATATGCGTTTCAATGCGACATCCAGTGCTTTATTAACCCTTTTTCTTTCCGTATCAAATTTAAGTCAAGCTGGCTTCCAGCTTGATGCCGGTTTCGCCTCAGAATATGTACATCATGGTATTAAACAGAGCAAAGCTAAGCCTGTACTTCAATTTGACGGAATATATACTTCTCAGCTGGGTTTGTATGGTGGCCTTTGGATGACAGGTGTTGAGCGTGGCTCCCCAGATAGTACTCGCTTTGAAATAGATGGCTTTGCTGGATGGTACGTACCTTTAGCCACCTTTCTTGCTGTGGACTTGGGAATGACTCGCGCTACTTTCACTGGCGATGCTGATACTAGCAAACAAGCGTATAACGAAGGTTTTTTCAACGTATTACTGAATGATGAGACTACTCTTGGCTACCGCTTAGCAGATGACTACCTAGGTTTTGGGCAAGCATTGCAGACACTTGAGCTAGCTCATACGGTAAACTCTGGTGAATTCGGCTTTGAATTTTCTACCCGCCAGTATCGTTACTTAAAAACCACAGAAGATGTAAATTGGGGCAGTGAAAACCGTGATAATTACTTTCATTTTCGCATCGGCGTCGCGCGTAATTATTTAGATCATAATATTGGGTTAGCCGTAGAAAAGACCAACCTTTCAAGTAAATTCGACGCAAGTACGCAGATTGTATTTACTTATAGCCGAGCCTTTTCTTTCTAGCCTAAGATCATTTTAAAAAACTAAGGTAGCAGCTGGTTATAGACTGCTGCCGAATTCTCATCTTTGTTAAATACTATTATTGGATACAAGCCTTCGGCCAGTTCAATATTTTTATCAACGGGACGGTTTGCCGGAAAGAAGACCTGCCCTTTAGGCGACACCCCACCTGGAAAAACCAACAATTCCTCGTAATATCCCTGTAAGATTGAATCTTTGAAAATAAGAACGGTATGGTGAGGTTCGTAATCATCCCCTTTTACGCGCTCCATTCCCATAATAGTGAAATCTCGAAAACTACCAAAATAATAGAATGCTAATACATGATCGGTATGGCTGTTTTTTAATAGCTTAGGAATGTGCTTGAAGATATAGCGCTCAGTCCATTGCGGACTGAGTTTAATCTCTGCACAGGTGTTTATGCTAATACATAAGCCAAGGCCTAGCGCTAGTAAGGTGTTTCTAAATAACATTTATTTCTTCTGCTAATAACAAACTATGGCAGCCCCTTAAGGCTGCTCTAATTTCAACTTGGTACCTAGATATTCTTCTAATGCGGGTAATTCAAAAGCATCATCTTCTGAAATCAATGCAATTGAAATTCCTTTTGTACCTGCGCGACCTGTACGGCCAATGCGGTGCACGTAATCTTCTGCGTCATCAGGCAGGTTGTAGTTGAATACATGAGATACACCATCAACATGAATACCACGACCCGCTACATCGGTTGCCACCAAAAGAGGTAATGAACCATCACGAAAACGCTCTAGTGTTTTAATTCGTTTTTGCTGATTTACTTCACCAGAAAGTAAGCCTGCAACCAAGCCTTTCTTGTTCAGCTTATCGCATAGGTTGCGGGTAATATCACGACGATTAGCAAAGATTATGGCGCGCTCAATTTTCTCTTCACGCAAGTATTTGCATAAAATATCAAACTTTTCGTCGCCAGCAACCATAAAGAATTTTTGATCGATGTTATCGGTCGCAACACTTTCTGGTTCGATCGTGACTTCAACAGGTTCGTGAGTCCACTGGTCGATTAAACGACGAATTTGTTCGGTGAACGTTGCAGAGAAGAATAATGTTTGGCGATCACCTTTTGGTGGTGTTGCGCGCTCGATACGACGAACATCAGGTATGAAGCCCATATCCAACATACGGTCCGCTTCGTCTAAAACTAAAACATCAACTTCGTCTAAGTAAACATCTTGACTGCCCATAAAGTCGATCAATCGACCTGGAGTAGCGACCAAAATGTCGACAACGTGATCGCGCAGCTGACGTCGCTGCTCTTCGTAATCCATGCCGCCTACGATAGTGACAACTTTTAGCCCAGTATGTTCTGCAAGACCTCGAGCATCTTTGCCGATTTGCATCACGAGTTCGCGAGTCGGCGCTACAATTAATGCACGCGGCTCGCTGGCAAAACGCTCTTCTACTGGCTGAGTCAGTAGACGATTGATAACAGCCGTTAAGAAAGCGGCTGATTTTCCGGTGCCTGTTTGTGCCTGACCTAAAATATCACTGCCTTTCAATGCGGCCGGTAACGACTGTGCTTGAATCGGCGTGCAGTATTTAAAACCAGACTGCTGAATGCCTTGCATCAAGCTATCTGGAAGCTGCATATCATGGAAGCGTGTTTCACCCTCTTTTGGCTCAACTATGAATTCTTCTAGCTTCCAAGGTTTAGCAGGTGGTTTAGCTTGTGCCTGATGTTTTTGATTACCTTTGGCTGATTGTTTGAAATCTGCCTTTTGAGCGGCTTTATGAGGTTTTTTCTCATGCTTGCTGCGATCGTGTGGTTTATTCTTACTGTCTTGTTTTGCATTGGTTTGGCTTTTTCCACCTTGCCCTTTAGTACTTTGACCCTTAGTGCTCTGGCCCTTAGTACCCTGGCTTTGATCTTTTGCTGAGCCAGTAATTGCTGAAATTATTTTTTTAAACAAGATATAACCTTTTGAATTTAGCTATTTAGTACACCGATCAATTCATTAAGCTGAAATTGATCGCTATCTAATAATGTATTGGGTTGATAATAATCCAATAGAGCTTGCTTTAATACGCCTGCACGCTCTGGAAGGCCATTTTGCAGATATATTTTCACTTGTTTTACTACATTTCTAGCAAACTGCTCTCGACCTGTCGCAATTGCCTCATTATCACCACTCAAATTATCGGTACTGACATTAAAACTACGACCGCAGGCTTTTGTTAAAATCCACTCAATGGCTTGTGGCTTAACTTCGACCTGTTCGAATTCACGTTGTTTTTCAACACTGCGGCCATCCGGCTCGTACCAGTAGCCAAAATCAACCAATAGTCGTCGCTTTTCACCAGCGATACACCAGTGGCTAATTTCATGTAAGCCGCTGGCAAAGAATCCATGAGCAAATAATATTCTATGATGAGGATTTACTTGATCAGCCGGCAAATAAATAGGTTCGTCATCACTGTGTTGTAAGCAAGTATTATGTTGATCGATGAATAATCGATTAAAAATCTGAATTAATTGATCAGGATTGTCGTTATTCATGCAGTCACTCCTATACTCCGCCAGTATTACAGGGCAAAATGCGAAGCTTACTGATTATTGACTGCCATGACAAATACTAAGCCTAATTCAAACCCGGCTCCATCCCAGCACTACCTCAAGCAACTACTTGCGCTGACAGCCCCCATATTAATTACGCAGCTTGCGCAAATTGGTATGGCAACAATTGATACCATCATGTCTGGTCATGTCGGTACAGAAGATCTCGCGGCCATCGCCATCGGGTCAAGTTTGTGGACACCTATATGGTTGTTTGTGGCTGGAGTCATGGTCGCTTTCACACCGCAAGTCGCTAAATTGGTCGGTGCAAATAAAACGGATGAAGTCGGTGATATTTTAGGCTCTGCTGTTATGACGGGCATTATATTAGGCTGCATATCGGGGGTTTTACTTTACCACTTTGGGCCATTGCTTAGTTATTTGTTAACCGACCCCAGAAGTGCAGCTTTAATGCGAGAATACGTACAAGCTGTTTCATTCGGCCTACCTGCTGCGGGGGCTTTTTTAGCACTTCGCTTTCATGCAGAGGCTTTAAATCAGCCCGGGGCTGTTACTAAAATAATGCTAGCAGGCTTGTTATTAAACATTCCTGCCAACGGTTTATTTGTTTATGGCTGGCTTGGACTTGAACCCATGGGTGGTGCTGGGTGTGGCTATGGCACTACGCTCGTTTTTCACTTCCTTTTCATTGCTCTGTTAATTAACTGCTACAAGCATCGCTTACCGCCACATCAGCGTAAGCTGTCTACATTTTTTACACTCAAGCGCGATCCCGCTGTTAGCTTAATCACCTTAGGGGTTCCTATTGGCAGCGCGATCTTCTTTGAGGTTAGCTTCTTCTCTGTGATCGCTCTTTTCTTAACGCCACTAGGTACTGATGTTGTTGCTGGGCATCAAGTCGCCATCAATATGTCGTCACTGACTTTCATGGTGCCCTTGAGTGTTGGCATGGCGATTACCGTTATGGTTAGCCAACAATTAGGTCGTCAAAAGCCGCAGGTCGCTGCACGCATTTCTTGGCTAGGCGTACGAGTAAACCTGAGTCTTGCCATTATTAATGCCAGCCTTATATTTTTGCTCGCGCCCTATATTGCACAACTATACTCGTCTGACCCCAAGGTCGTTGAGATCGGTGCCTCTCTTCTTATGTTCGCGGCTATCTTTCAATTCAGCGACGCCATTCAAATTGCAGCAGCAGGTGCGCTGCGCGGTTATCAAGATACTATTATTGTGATGTTAATCACCTTTTTTGCGTATTGGCTGTGCGGTCTTGGGCTAGGATATTTTTTAACCTTTGAAACCCTTGAGCCTCTAGGGGCGAAAGGATTTTGGATAGGAATTATCGTCGGTTTAACAGCAGCCGCCATCATGTTGAGCTATCGTTTATATAGGGTGAGTAATAAAGCACTCAGATAATTTTTCACGTTTTACCGTGACATCTAGGGGCTAAGATTGATTAAACCGACTATTGAGCAAGCGCCCTCTACCAGCGGGCCTACTGATTCAAAGCCTACGGTTAATAACAAGGCCTATGCTAGATATACCCTGATAAAACGAGTTCTTATTAGCCCGTTAATAGGCATTCGGCGCTTAATTTTTTTAACCGGTATCTTTGCATGGTTATGCTTTGCGGGTTTAGCGGCATTCGCTTTCCAATTATTTGAAATCATCCCAGAAAAAGAGAGCCTTAGTTTCCCTGAAATTCGCAGCCATGCTCAGTCGATTCACTTATCAAATTCAATTAATTCAAAGCAAAATAATCAAATTCATTGGACTGATCTAAAGGACGTTCACCGTGATCTGTTATATGCCATTGTATTAAGTGAGGATGCTAATTTTTTTAGCCATAATGGCATAGACTATGACGCACTCATTGCTGCCCTCGCAGAGAATATAAAAAGCAAAGAGTGGCGCTTTGGGGCCAGCACCATTAGCCAGCAAACCTCTAAAAACTTATACCTTAATAACAACAAAACGTTAACTAGAAAGATGCAGGAGTTATTGATTACGCATCGCCTAGAAGAGGAGTTATCTAAGAACGAGATCCTTGAATTATACCTAAACCTTATTGAGTTTGGCCCAGAGCTCTATGGTATTGGCAATGCCTGTTTATATTACTTCAATAAAATACCTGCTGAAATCAATGCGGCTGAAGGCGCCTACCTAGCCTTACTGATGCCTTCCCCAAGAAAATATCATTACACTCTGTATCAAAACGGAAACTGGTCTCCTGCGCTCATGAAGAAACATCAGCGCATATTACGTGACATGCGATTTAAAGAGCTCATTAGCATAAGCCAATACAAGCTTTACCAGAAATGGCGTTACGACAGACCCCAATATTTTAGTGACTAGATTTAACAAGACATGTATCAACATTCGATAAGATATTCGTTATTATAGTGGCGTATACATACTCTGATTGAATATCTTTGGTTATCTAGCATGCAACAAAATAAAACCCTCCCGAACTGGCTAATAATCACTCTTTTCAGCTTTTGGATAGTCGCTACACTGGTAGGTTTGTGGTGGTTCCAGCAAACTAATTTAAAAAGTTTCATTGCTGCAAAAGACGATAATCGGTTCTACCAAGCGCAGGCAATAGAAGATTTATTCACTCCTTATTTGCAGCAATTCCCTGCTGCCTTAAAAAATCAACAAACTCTATTGCACTTTTGGAGGCCTGATTGTTTGTGTAACCGAGTCAGCCAGCGACACTTCAGTCGCTTGCTAACTGAGTTCTCAACTGAAGAGTTACGTATTATTATCATCGCACATCCAATGAGCAGCAAAGCAGAGATCGACCATTTGCAACAATTAAATGGTGAAAGGTTAAGTATCATTCAAGCTAACGAGGACTTGCTCCCCCTGCCTTCAAGTCCTTCTTTAGCGCTAATTAATACTGATAATAAACTAGGCTATTTTGGCCCCTACGGATTTGGTGCCTTTTGTACGAGCAATGAAGATGGCTTTTTATCCAGTCTAGTTAATAGAATGGCTAGCGATAAGCCACTAACAACCTTTACCAATGTCATTGGCGAAGGCTGTTTTTGTAGCTGGTAATTGATAAATGGTAGCTTTACCGTTACTAGGTTTTATTTTTCAAGTTTTTCCCTAGCTTGATAAGTTGCTTCGCTAGCTGCGTTTCTTTTTGTTTGTTTATTTTTTCATCGTATTTATTACTTTGAGTATTTTTTTTAGGCTTAGAATAATAATAATTCTGTAGCTGCCCAAATAATCGCTCGATGGTTTCGCTATACTGCGGGTAGTATTCCTGCAAACGCTGACTGTAATCCGCTAGCCCTTCATTATCTTTTCTCTGCATCGATTTATCAGTTAATTTACGGTCAAACTGGCGCAGCGTTTTAACCAAGGCTGTTTCTTTTACACTGGGCTTTCGCCATAGAATGATTATTGCCGTTAAGAAAAATAATGAACAAAACAGCGCCGCTAAAGCATATAAACTTTTTTTCAGAAAACCATTACCAAACCATTCCTTTAATAAATTACCTTGCTTATCTTTATTGAAGTTAAGAACTGTTTTGTGCCAATAATAGTTTAACTCATCCAATTGCATGCGTAGGTCGTTTAACCAAGGTAAGTGCGAAAGATTTAGCAGAGAAAAGTTATTCCCAATCAACCCCTCTTCAGCCTCGCTTAATGCCTGACGTAAACCCTGGCTAATCCTATCTGGGGCAACTTCAGCCGTTGGATCAATCGATACCCAACCCTGCCCCGACAACCAAACTTCGGCCCACGCATGAGCGTCATACTGACGGACTGTTATGTGCCCACTGTCCGGATTGAGTTCACCCCCTTGATAGCCTGCAACAACTCTTGCAGGGATATTCATTGCCCGCATTAAAAATACAAAACTACTGGAGAAATGAGCACAGAACCCTGCTCTTTTTTCAAACAGAAATTTATCAATATCATTTTCCAGCATCACTTCCGGCTTTAAAGTATAGCGAAAATCATTCTGCTGATAATACTGCAAGACGAATTCAAGGCGTTTCACATCAGTGTCCTGCTCTAAATAGATTTGCTGAGCGAGCAAGCGCGCTTTTGGATTACCTTGCCCTGATTGAAAGCGCGGCAGCAGAATATTTTGCTGACGAACAAAAGAACGCAAACCTTGGGCTGCAATTTTAACATCAGGCTGTGAACGTACTCGGTATTCTTTTCTTTGCAAAAGCATTTTCTTACTAACAATTCGATCGTCGAATGTCATGCCGATGCCTGCTTCCATCGCCGCTATTCCGCGCAGACCAAAGAGCCATTTTTTATGGCTGGCTTCTTGAATTATTCGGTAATCATATACTTCAGCCTCACCAGCATCTGGCATCCAACTTTTAGGATACCACTCAACTCGATCGAGTAGCCCACTCATTGACCAGCGCGCCCTGCCATTAATTTCTTGATAGTCATCCAGTACCAGTCCACGCCAATACCACTGATCAGCTACTGGTATATTCCCTTGAAACTCCACCCTAAAGACCAGCTCATCAGAGTTCGATAAGTCGGCAATATCTCCAGGACTCATTTGCTCTGACAATCCCGTATTTGCTTTATTCGACTGTAAGTTCAACGACCAAAGCGGCCCTAAGCGCGGAAACAATAAAAACAATACCAGCATGATAGGTAGCGATAAGAACAATACTTGGCTGCTGGTTTTTCCTGCTTTACGTAAATTAATACCTAGCTGTTGATCAGAGTATAAAGTTTGGTGTAAACCGACGAGCGCAGCAAGTAGGAGCCAAACAGCCATTAGGCTGTAAAGCGCTGTGAACAACCCCTGCTCGAAGAGAAAGTTAGTCGCTAACAAGAAAAAGGATATGAAAATAATGATATAGCCATCACGCTGATTCTTAATTTCTAATACTTTTAATAAACTAGATACTAATATAAAGGTAGTTGCGCTCTCTAGATGAAACTTACCCTTTGCCGAAATTAGCACGGCGGCTATCGCGAGTATCACAACTATTATTTTGACTGCATTATTGGGGGATGGCCAACGCCCTAGGTGCATCATCCAACGCCAGCTAATAACACTAATGAACACGAGGCCTGTCCATAGGGGTAACTGAGCTTGCAGAGGTAAATAAACACCGGTGATTGCTAGCATCAACCAAATTAACGCGCTGCGTGGAAAGTTAATTGCACTCACTGGCTTTCACCTTCTAGCCCATAGAGCGCTAGGCACTTCAAACATTGATCTCTATGTGCATCACCAATACCGGGTTTTATTTCTATTTGTGGCAGCTTAATACCATAAGCTCGCCCTTCTTGCTCGGCTTGCAGTACCCAACCGGTTAAATGCGACAGTCTTTCTTCTGCATCCATGCCTTGTAAGCTAAACCAATCAAGCCATTGCATGCTTAATTGCTGATTGTCGTATTCTTTAGTAAGCAGACCCTTTCCTTTCGCAAGGTATTTCCAAGCAACGTGCTTCAGTGAATCGCCACTTCTATAATTACGCAAGCCTACGAACTCGTCATTACCAATTTGTAAGTTCGCATCCGTAGGCATGTCATCACCCTCACCTAAGCTTGCAATGAAAGGGGTCTTGATGGGTTTTGGATAAACAATGCCAGTAGTATTTAAACGCAGCCAGGTCCAGCTTTTATATAAACCAAAAGGGTATCGGGTTTCAATCCGCAATCTCGGAGTAGTGAGAAATCCACGCTGCTGCAGTTGATAAGGAATGCGTACTTCTTTTTCGCCACCTCCCGCTATGTCCGAAGGGACTATCAATGGTTCATTTTTAGTTTGTATTTGCCAATGGATCATCAGCCCTTGATGATCTCTTTTAGCATCCGATAGACGCACTGGAATTTCAACAATATCACCACTAAAGCCATGAATACTTTGACTGGTCTTAATGGTTAAGCCAGATAAGTTTCGATAGGTAAATAGCAGTGCGCTAAGAGCAACTGAAAACAACCAAAACGTGAGTCCATAGATCAGACTGTTTTGATAATTAATCGCCGTCACTAAGAGTAAAATCAACAATAAAACAAAAGACCAGCCAACTGCAGACGGTACAATAAAAATAGTCCGCTGGGTTAGCGTTATTTCTGCTGTCGCTGGGATACGACGATCGAGCCAAGCTTGCCAGCGTATACTTAGTCTTTGCTTAAGCCAATGATAAGAACCAATATCTAAATTACTCATGAATCAGTTTAATACCGCAATGCGTTGCAATATTTGACTTGAAACACCGTGCACTCCTTGCTGAGCTGCATCGGCCAAACGATGATCGATTACTGCGGGTAATACAGCCTGCACATCCTCAGGAATTAAATGTTCACGATTATGCAGTAAAGCCCAGGCTTTAGCAGCGCGTAATAATCCTAAGCCGCCTCGGGGTGATAAACCGTAACTGTAGCCACCTTCGTAGCGGGTAAAATGAATGATGCGCTGAATGTATTCCAGTACCGTTGACGCCGCATGAACACCCTCGACTTTCTGCTGCAAATACGCCAACTCATCTAATTGAATGACTTGCTCAAGCTGATCCGCAAGCTGACGACGATCTACCCCGGTTAATAGCTCCATTTCGGATTTCGCATCAGGATAGCCAATACTAATCCGCATTAAAAATCGGTCTAACTGTGATTCTGGTAAAGGAAAGGTGCCTGACTGCGATACGGGGTTTTGGGTAGCGATAACGAAAAACGGTGATGGCAATTTTCTGGTTTCGCCTTCAATCGTTACTTGCCCCTCTTCCATTGCTTCTAATAAAGCACTCTGAGCCTTTGGCGTTGCACGGTTAATTTCATCAGCCAATACTAGCTGGCTAAATATTGGCCCTTTATGAAAACGAAACACTCCATGCTGTTCACCACTACTGCTGCTTTCTTTTTCGAAGATGCTTACGCCCAAAATGTCGGCTGGGAGAATATCACTGGTGAATTGGATACGGTTATAACTGAGCCCTAGCGCTTTGGCTAAAGCGTGAGATAGCGTAGTTTTACCCATACCAGGCAAATCTTCTATTAACAAATGCCCCTTGGCTAATAGGCAGGCGATGGCGAGCTTAATCTGTGGTTCTTTACCCAATATAATTGTATTTAATACTTCGAGGGCTTGCTTGATTGTTTTTTCTGGGGCTTGCGCTGAAGGCATACTGGCTGACTCGTTGTAGATTCTTAGTATAGATCCTACAAAGGTAGCAAGGTTCCGCTTCGGTTAAAAGAAAAGAGCGTGAGAAGTATTAACCAGCCATACTGAATGATGCTCATGTGTGCATGACTGGTTATTATTTATGACAGCTAAACTAACTAATAGCCGACAAACCTAGCGCTATGTCTTTCTGTATATCATCGACTGATTCTAATCCTACCGCAATTCGCACTAGACCATCGCTGATTCCAGCTTTAGCCCGATCTTCTGGCGTTAGACGACTGTGCGTGGTTGATGCTGGATGAGTTACCGTTGTTTTGGTATCACCAAGGTTCGCAGTAATAGAGATCATGCGCGTACCATCAATTAACTGCCAAGCAGCTTCCTGACCGCCTTTCACTTCAAAAGATAATACACCACCAAATCCTGATTGCTGCTTTTTGGCCAGTTCGTGGCTTGGATGATCTTCCAAGCCCGCATAGTTAACCTTGCTAATCTGAGGTTGTTGCTGTAGCCACTTAGCTAAGGTCATTGCATTTTCGCTATGTGCTTTCATTCGTAATGCTAAGGTCTCTAGACCTTTCAAGAAAACCCATGCGTTAAATGGGCTAAGTGTTGGTCCTGCTGAGCGTAATACGCCAATTACGGGCTCAATCAATTCTTTGCTGCCGACCACTGCGCCACCTAAGCAACGACCTTGGCCGTCGATGTATTTTGTTGCCGAGTGAACGATTAAGTCCGCACCAAAACGCAATGGTTTCTGTAGTGCGGGTGTGCAGAAGCAGTTATCGACTACCAATAATGCATCATTAGCATGAGCCAAGTCTGCTAATGCTTGTAGATCAGCCACCTCGCTCATAGGGTTTGAGGGAGATTCTAGAAATAACATACGTGTCGTCGTGTCGATCGCTTCGGACCACGCTTTCAAATCGAGCAGATCAACATAACGAACATCGATATTAAATTTACGTACAAATTTTTCGAATAATACATTGGTACTGCCAAAAACATTACGCGAGACGACGATACTATCTCCCGCTTTTAGATGGGCAATTACAACGGAATAGATAGCGGCCATACCTGAAGCTGTCGCGGCGCAGTCTTCGCCACCTTCTAATGCAGCTAATCGTTCTTCAAACGTACGTACAGTAGGGTTGGTATACCGTGAATAAACATTCCCTTCTTCGTCACCAGAAAAACGTGCGGCGGCTTCCGCAGCCGAATTAAAGACGTAACTACTGGTAAGGTACATCGCTTCGCTATGCTCTCCATGAGGACTGCGAACTTGCCCAGCACGCACTGCCAAGGTTTCAAAATCAGCATCGGTTAAATCAGATTGATAACGAAAATCTCTATCGGAAAATTTACCCATATTGGTTTTTTTATACACCTTAATATTTTATTAATTTCTATGTCACACAACTAAAAACGGCCAGATGAACTGGCCGTTTTTGGGTTTATTCGGCTTGAATAAACATTTAGCAGATCATTTAATAATCAAATTACTCTTGATCATTGTGTAAATCAATTGCTACATCTTCTGCAGAGTTAACTGATGATTTTGAAGCATCGCTGCGAGCGGCTTCTAGTCGCTCGAAGTACTCTTCGTTAATGTCACCCGTTACATATTCAGAGTCAAAAACAGAACAATCGAATTCTTTAACATCTGTGCTTGCACCACTTAGACAAGAACGCTGTAAGTCTTCAAGGTCTTGATAAATTAGCCAGTCTGCACCGATAGCCGTTTCAATTTCTTTAACCGTGCGGTCATGAGCAATAAGCTCCGTTACCGCTGGCATATCGATACCATAAACATTCGGATAGCGTACTTCTGGTGCTGCAGAAGCAAAATACACATTCTTTGCACCGGCTTCACGAGCCATTTCGATAATTTGATTACACGTTGTACCACGTACAATCGAATCATCTACTAACAATACGTTTTTACCGGAAAATTCTAGGTCAATCGCATTAAGTTTTTGTTTTACTGATTTTTTGCGCTGCTGCTGCCCAGGCATAATGAAGGTACGGCCAATATAGCGGTTCTTCATAAAGCCTTCGCGATATTTAACGCCTAAACGATTCGCGAGCTGCAGTGCTGATGTACGGCTAGTATCTGGAATGGGAATAACAACATCGATATCATGATCTGGACGTTCTTTCATGATTTTTCCCGCTAGATACTCGCCCATCTTCAAGCGCGCTTTGTATACCGAAATACCATCCATAATTGAGTCAGGGCGAGCAAAGTAAACGTGTTCAAATATACACGGTGCTAGCGTCGGATTTTCAGCGCACTGCTGACTAAAGAATTCACCTTCTTTAGTAATAACAATCGCTTCACCCGGAGCAATATCTCGCTCTAGTTTGAAGTCTAAACCGTCAAGAGCAACACTCTCTGAAGACACCATGTATTCTAAGCCTTCGCCTTTATCGCGAACACCATATACTGCAGGACGAATGCCATTAGGATCACGAAACGCAACAAGACCATAACCATTGATCATAGCAACCACTGAGTAGCCACCACGAATACGCTTATGCACACCCGCAACCGCCTTAAAGATCGATTCAGGTGTTGGAATAATTTCGGCTTGCTTTTGCATCTCGTGTGCAAATACGTTCAACAGCACTTCAGAATCTGAAGAGGTGTTGATATGACGCAAATCTGCGTTATATAGGTCGTCAGCAACATCAGCAGCATTGGTTAAGTTACCGTTATGCGCCAGTGTTATGCCATATGGAGAGTTCACATAAAAAGGCTGAGCTTCAGCAGAACTTGAACTTCCCGCCGTTGGGTAACGAACATGACCAATGCCGATATTACCGACAAGGCGCTTCATGTGACGCGTTCTAAAAACGTCACTCACTAAACCGTTATCCTTACGCAGGAATAACTTATCTTTATGCCACGTTACGATTCCGGCCGCGTCTTGTCCACGGTGCTGAAGGATCGTCAGTGCATCGTAGATGCTCTGATTGACATGAGACTTCGCAACTATACCCACTATTCCGCACATGCGTAAAAAACCTCAGTTAAGTTATAAAACAAGCTAAAAATTATTAGTATATGACATCACGTGATCAGTGGCCGCAGGCAAAACTTTTCTTGCCCAATCCGCTAATATCTCTAAGTGTGGCATGAGAGTAGAGTCTTGCCACCAAGGGTCTTTAGGAACTGCAGTATATTGCAGCCCATAAACAATGGCGACGAGAATAAGTAGGCCTCGAACCAAGCCGAAAGCCATGCCAAAGACACGATCGGTACTCGATAGACCTGTGATACGTATCATCTCTACGACAAGATGATTGATCATGGCGCCGATGGTTACGGTGCCCACAAATAGAATGGCGAAGGCAACAACCCAACGGGCTGAAGGTGTGTCGATGTAATCGACTAATAAGGTTGCAAGATTGCCACTGAATATACGGGCAATAACAAAAGCGGCTACCCAACTCACTAAAGAGAGTGCCTCTTTAACAAAACCACGTCGTAAACTTAGGGCAGCGGAGACTACTAAAACCGCAATTATTGCCCAGTCAATACTCGTCATGGTGCTTCTCAACTCGTTGACGGAATAGGAAAGACGCGGATTCTAACAAAGCCGTGCTGCTACCGCCACTATTCCGGCGTATATTGACGTAACCGAATGTCTTTTATGTCTGTTTCTTTGATTAATTCAGTTTTTAAACGCTCTGCTTTTGAGCGCTGCAGCATGGGACCGACGTAGACTCGATCATAGGTGCCAATACCATTCTTCAATATATAGGCTTTGTAGCCCTTAACTCTCAAGCTATCTCTCAGCTCTATCGCATTTTTACTCTCTTTAAACGCACCCAGCTGTATCGTCCAAGCAATAGCGGATCCTTGCTCAGTTAAACTGGCACGTTCGCCAGCGATACTTGTATCCTTTGGATCGTCTTGTAATACATATCGAGGCTCAGGAGCGGTGATCTTTTGCTCAAAGCTGCCCGTTGCTAGCGCATTCAACTCAATACGTACGCGACTGCTTTTCTTTTCATCTACCCAGTCTGGGGTCATTGGCTTTTCTGGGATTGATATAATTGCTGCCTCACCCAGAGGTTTTCCCTGCAGTATATTGGGCAATATCAACGCCAGTGCTAAAACAGTAATGATAGCGCCGATAATTCGGGCTTTAAGGTTTACTTCCATTATTTAGAACCTGCTTTAGCTACTAAATGCGTTAATCCATCTAAATCTTCAAGTGCTTTTTCTGCTGCAGAAACCGTGAGAAAAGATCCTATAATAAGAATCTTATACTCTGCTTCTTTTTTGTAATCGGCTTCTTTTTTGCTACCGAATTCTTGTAAGCAAGCTTGCATAGCCTGTTTAACGGTCTGGTGACAAATAAGCAACTTATCAGAACAAGAAGCTTTTACTTGTGCGTGTAATTCTTTACTCGATTGCCCACGATAGCCTTGCAAACTGGCCAAATGCCAGCAATCAACTTGAGGTAGTGCCGCCATGACAGCCGCTGGATTTTTATCTGCTAGCATGGCTAATACTGCGACATTGCACGAATTTACCTGCTCCGCTAAGAACTCTGCGGCCTGGCCATTATGAGCAACATCTAATATAAAGGTAATAGCTTGACCTTTAAACTCACAAGTATAATAACTTAAACGCCCTGCAACTCGCGTATTTGTTACTGCTTTTCTGATTCCCGCAGCATCTGGCAGTAGGTCAAGTGTTCGCAAGCCTGCAACACTACTAGCAATATTATAATAAGGGATATGACCATGGGGCAGCTCTAAAGTTTCACCTGCCTGAGTCATCACCCAACCTTGATTAGTCGCTACAATTGAAAAATCTTTACCTTGATACTGGGTAATCGCTTGATGTTTATTCGCAGCATCAACAAATCCTTTTGGCGCATTGGGTTGGCCACAAATAAGTGGTTTATTCGCACGTGCAATCCCCGCCTTCTCCATGCCGATAAGATCCAGTGTATCTCCTAGCCAATCTTGGTGGTCCAAGCCGACACTGGTTACAATCGCTAAATCAGTATCAACGATGTTGACTGCATCTAAACGCCCACCTAGGCCTACTTCCAATAAAGCTACATCAACTTGCCATTGCTGGATTTGCCACAAAGCCGCTAAAGTGCCAAATTCAAAATAGGTTAAAGGAATATCTCCTCGCCCCTGCTCAATGGCAGAAAACGCAATGCACAGCTCTTCATCCGTGCTTAATCGCGCCTTATTAACTGAGTCTCTTCGATTAATACGTTCATTATACTGATGAATATGTGGAGAGTTGTAACAAGCAGATGTAAGCCCCTTCTCTGCCAACAACTGCCCTAGAAGTGCCGTTGTTGTACCCTTGCCATTAGTACCGCCGACAACAATGGTGATAGGTGCAGGTTTAAATAGGTCCAAAGCTTTAGCAACTTGCGTCACTCGCCCTAAACCCATTTCAATATCCGCTGGATGAGTTGACTCTAGATAACTAAGCCACTCACCCTTACTTCTACTTTCTTTCTGAAATGTTAACGGCATTCTAATACCAGAGGCCCCGTTAATATAGCCATAAGCATTCTAATTCGCATCCATAGCACTGCGCATATCGGCCAGCACCGCTTTAACTTCTGAGATTGCTTTTTGTGGATCATTAGCATTGGCTGCTATTTTATTAACCAGAGCTGAACCTACAATAACACCGTCAGCAACGGTCGCTACGGCCGCGGCCGCTTTGCCATTATTAATACCAAAGCCAACACCGACCGGGGTATCAACTCGACTACGAATACGCTCAAGATTTTTACTGACGTCAGCAACATCAATTTCGGCACTGCCAGTAACACCCTTAATGGATACGTAATAAACATAGCCTGAGCTAAATTTAGCGATCTCACTAATGCGCGCATCGGTTGTGGTTGGTGCTATCAGATAAATAATATCTAAGCCATAATCAGCAAATATCTTGGCGTTATCACCCGATTCTTCTGGTGGCATATCGACCATCAATACACCATCGATACCGGCGATTTGTGCCGCTTTTGCAAACACCTCGTAACCCATTGCTTCAACAGGGTTTAAATACCCCATCAATACAACGGGCGTATTTGCATTGGTCTTTCTGAACTCAGTTACCATTGCAATCACATCACGCAAAGAGGTGTTATGAGACAAAGCACGCTCACACGCCAACTGGATAGTTGGGCCGTCGGCCATTGGATCAGAAAAAGGAACACCCAATTCAATCAGGTCAGCTCCTGCTTCAACCAATCCATGCATCATATCAACCGTCACAGATGGGTTTGGATCACCACCTGTCACATAAGGAATTAATGCTTTTTTGCCTGTCTTTTTCAATTCTGAAAATAAAGCAGCTATACGATTCATAATAATTACCTTCTACTTTATTAAACTGCTAAGCCATCAATTTCAGCGACTGTATGAATATCTTTATCGCCTCGACCTGACAAGTTGATTACCAATACTTGATCAGAATTCATTTCTTTCGCCATTTTCATACCATGAGCAATCGCATGACTAGACTCAAGTGCTGGCATAATGCCTTCGATGCGCGTTAAATCACGGAATGCGGTCAGTGCTTCTTCGTCTGTTGCAGCAACATATTCGGCGCGGCCAATATCTTTCAACCAGGAATGCTCTGGACCTACACCGGGATAATCCAAGCCCGCAGAAACTGAGTGCGTGCCCATGATCTGACCATTCTCATCTTCCATCAAGTAAGTACGGTTACCGTGCAATACCCCTGGGCGACCTTTACATAAAGGTGCTGCGTGATCATCACCGGCCAAACCTAAACCACCGGCTTCTACACCGATCATACGTACATCGTGCATATTTAAGTAAGGATAAAACATACCAATGGCATTTGATCCACCACCGATACAAGCAATCACCGCATCAGGCTGACGACCAATTTGAGCATCACACTGGCGAATGGTTTCACGACCAATAATGCTTTGGAAATCACGTACTAACATTGGGTAAGGGTGTGGACCTGCTGCTGTCCCCAAAATGTAGAAGGTATCATCTACATCCGTTACCCAGCTGCGCATTGCTTCGTTCATCGCATCTTTTAAGGTTTTTGTCCCCGACTCAACTGCTATAACTTCAGCACCAAGCAGTTTCATGCGGTAAACGTTTAGCTTTTGGCGCTCAATATCAACCGCACCCATAAAGACTTTGCATTCCATACCCAAACGCGCTGCGACAGTTGCCGTTGCAACACCGTGCTGACCCGCTCCCGTTTCAGCAATGATTTTTTTCTTACCAGAATACTTAGCTAATAAAGCTTGGCCAATCGTATTGTTTATCTTATGCGCGCCTGTATGGTTAAGGTCCTCACGCTTTAAATAGATCTTAGCGCCGCCACAGTATTTAGTCAGCTGTTCAGCAAAATACAGCGGCGATGGACGACCAACATAATGAGCCAAATCCTCATCAAATTCTTTTTGAAAAGCTGGATCTTTCGAAAGCGTACTATAGAGCGTTTCTAGCTCATCAAGTGCTGCACTTAACGTCTCTGAAACAAAACGACCGCCGTATATACCAAAGTGCCCTTTAGCATCTGGCAATACAGGTAAATTTTTAACGCTAGCTTGATTATTCTTATCGTTCGACATTACGAACCTCACTAATAAAATCTTTAATTTTTTGTGCGTCTTTGATGCCTTTACTGGCCTCTACTCCACCGCTTATATCTACGGCAAAAGGCTGTACTTGGTTCACTGCATCAGCAACGTTATTTGCATTGAGTCCGCCGGCTAAAACCCAAGGGACTGATAATTTTGGTATTAATCGCCAATCGAATGCCTGGCCAGTTCCGCCAGGCAAATTCTCCACGTAAGCATCCAATAATAACGCCTTAGCATCTGGATACTGACTTACCGCACCATGAATATCGTCAGCGTTGCGTACACGAATGGCTTTCATATAGGGACGATTGAATTGACCACAAAACTCAGGGGATTCATCGCCATGGAATTGTAATAAATCAAAAGTACAAACATCGAGAGCACGATGTATTTCTTCAGCACTTTCGTTAACAAAAAGCGCAACAGTAGTGACGAATGCAGGGGCATGCTCTATAAGTAATGATGCTTGTTCCGCCGTAACCGCTCTGGGGCTTGGGGCATATAAAACAAAGCCTAGGGCATCAGCCCCTTCGGCAACAGCAACTTGAACATCTTGATCGCGGGTTAAACCGCATATTTTAATTCGCACTTTACTCACGTGAGCATACTTTTATTCAATGAATTTATTGGAGGTGGAATTCTAACAGAAATTAAACAAACTGTGGAAAGAGACTAAGAGAGCCATGGCTCAACAAATACTGGACCCCACGCTTGCGAAGGTATTTGAAACTGCTCAGGGTATTCAACACCGACGAAATACAAACCCGCAGAAGGTGCCGTCACGCCACCTAACGACCTATCTCTTTGCGCCAATAACTCAGCGCACCACTCAACCGGCTTACGCTCCATACCGATAGGCATAAGAACACCCGCGATATTACGTATCATATGATATAGAAACGCATTGGCCTGAACTTCAATCATTACAATATCACCATAACGGCGCACAGAAATGTTTTGAATAGTCCTTACAGGGCTATTTGCTTGGCAATCTTTAGCTCGGTAAGAGGTAAAGTCATGCTCACCCAATAGAGACTGAGCGGCTTCATGCATTCTATGCTCATCGAGCGGAAATCGGCACCAGGTTAGCTGATCATGCATTAACCCTTGTTTGATTTCTTTATTAAAAATCAAATAACGATAGCGGCGACTGATTGCACCAAAGCGAGCATGGAACGAGTCATCTACTTCGCCGATCCAGCGTATTGCAATACCATCCGGTAGATAAGTATTAACACCCATCATCCAATTATGAGGTCGGCGCACAGCACATGTATCAAAATGAACAACTTGAGTGGAAGCATGAACCCCTGAATCTGTACGTCCGGCACAGATAACAGTGATAGGTTCATTAGCAACTCTACTTAGAGCATCTTCCAGAGCTGCCTGAATAGTTGGCTCTGGATGATGCTTCTGCCGCTGCCAACCATGGAAATTCGCTCCATGGTATTCGACAATTGCGGCATTTCTTACGATAACTTTTTCTAGTGTATTAACGACTTCTTTACTGTCAATTTGCATATTTAAATCTGAATTACCCAATACTATCCATCAAGGCACGAGCATCATGCTTCTGTTGGTCACTACCTTCAGCAACCACTTCCTGCAATAGCTCTTTTGCACCTTCGCTATCTTCCATATCAAGATAGGCACGGGCCAAGTCTAATTTAGTTGCGCATTCATCAGTTCCTGCCAAGAAATCAAACTCATCATCAGATGCCGCTAATTGATCAAGATCGATCTCCTGCCCTTCTGACTTAGTAGCATCTTCAATTGCAGCATCTGCCTCAGCAGTTTCAGCTGTAAAATCAGGTAAATCTTCTAGCTCGTTTAAATCAAACTCCGAGTTAGCTTCAAAACCGGCAGGCTCTTCAACGGTTGCATCTAGAGAGATATCATTCGTAAGAGGTGCTTCTTCAGCTTCTACTGAAGGCTCTTCAGCATCATCAACTACCGCTGTCAGATCGTTAAGTTCAGCCTCAAGTGCTTGCAGGTCATCCCCTAGAACATCACCTTCGAAACCTGTTTCATCTAGATCGAAATCTAAACCAGGTAACTCTCCAACAACATTTTCTTCAGAATCAAGCAAGCTTTCTAGTTCTGCGATATCTTCAGATGAATCGTCAGCAACAAGCGACGCTAGATCGATAACAGAACTTTCTTCTTCAATACTTTCTTCTTCAATACTTTCTTCTTCAATACCTTCTGCTGCATCAGACAACTCAGATAGATCAAAGTCTTCACCTAAATCTACATCTGCAACGTCGTCTAGCGTTGTAAGCTGATCTAAACCTTCTACTTCCTCCAAAGACGGTTCGTCGTCAAGGGCAAGTAAATCATCAAGTGAATCAGTATCTTCAACCGCATCTAATGTTGGAACTTCTTCCAGTGTAGGAACTTCGTCCAACTCATCTAACGCAAGTAAATCATCTAACTCATCTGTTGAATCTAACGTGGGTACGTCATCTAGTGCAGGAGCTACGTCTAGAGTCGGCACCTCATCTAACTGTTCTAGTGCTGACAAGTCACCCAAGGACTCTAGCTCATCGATTGAATCTAATGTTGGCACTTCGTCCAGCGATAGAATGTCATCATCAGAGTCTAAAGTTGGAATAGTATCTAAATCTTCTAGACCATCAATTTCTAAATCAGCCTCTAATACAGGCACATCATCTAGGTTAAATTCAAGACCTGCATCTTCTTCGGCATCTAATGCATCCAGAGACGAAGCAAAATCAATGGCTTCCGAGTCAGGATTTTCTGCATCAGTTAAATCCAACGCCGCTTCAAAGTCTATTCCGTCTGCAAATTCATCATCTGAATCAGCAAGTCCTTCCATATCTATACCGATATCAGCATCGTCTAGCATCAGATCATCCATTGTAGGGACAGCATCTTCGCCAGTGATAGGTGCGCTTAAGCGATTACGCATTGCTAAGGCTTTTTCATTGGCTTCAACATCACCAATAGAATTAAGCTCTAGCTCTGCTTCCGCAAAAGAATTGGCGTCATCTGTTTCAAGATAAACTTCCAATAATTTGATACGTAGATCAATACGGCTTGGCTCTTGCTCAATAGAATTCTTAAGCAAATCCGCTGCTTGATCAAAACGACCATAGGCAATATAGATTTCAGCTTCACCAACGATATCAGTTGTTTGAGCAACCGTATCAGTGGCTTCTTCTTCAATATCCAGCTCATCATCTTGTGTTGCGCCGATACCTTCTAGAAGGTCATCATTAAGTTCGTCATCAGATGAGATTGCTGAATCATCTTCATCGAATTCGAAATCATCTAATGAAGAATCATCTAACTCTCCTTCACCAAACTCATAATTCTCATCAAAGCCTGCTAATTCAGGATCAACAATTTCTCCTTCTTTTCTAGCAAGACGTTTTTTAACACCAAAACCTATCAAGCCAAGTAATAATGCGATACCGCCGGCTATACCACCCATGAGAGCAGGTTTCGCCATTATTTCAGCAACCATGCCTTTTGTCTTATAGCGATCTTCAGTTTGCTGCTGTATTTGATTTGCGGCTAGTGCAGGGTCAATTTCATTTTCAGCAATAGTCTCAGCCAATACTTCTGGTTCCGTGATTGAGCTTTCTGCATCTTCTGCATAGTTAAAGTCCTCAACCGCTTCGCCTTCCGTCGCAACCTCTTCAGCAGTTGCTAGATCCTCTGCAGGAATCTCAGCTTCAGTTGCTGGTATCAATTCCGCTGCATCAGTCGTTTCTTCTACTGAAGAAACCTCAGCATTTGTACCTTCTTCTAACTGAGCTTCTTTCTGGATGTCTAGAGTTTGAATGCTTGCTAGCTGATCATCTTTAAGGGAGACCAAGCGCTGCAGTGTAGCAATCTGCTCTTCTAAAGAAGCAAGGCGCTCTTTTAGATCGTTATTCTCTAAAGTGCTTGTATCCAAGGTTTCTAACGCAATCGCTAAATCGTTTTGAAGACCTTCTTGCTGACGTCCATTGCCGGCTGTATCACTTTCAACATCGCCACTAGCGCCTGCAGATTCAGCAACTTGATTCTGTTTAGAAAGAAGCTTTAATTCGCCACCCTCATTCAGTTGCTCTGCTTTATTAGTTTCTGGTGCATTTGCAGTAGCATCGATCTGAGCACCTGCAGATTGTAATTCACGATTTTGACGCATAACTTCGTTAACAGCTTGGCTGTCGTTGCGCGCAGCCATCTGCTGCTTATTTGGAATGCGTAAAATCTGATGCGTTTTTAAACGGTTAATATTGCCGCCAATAAATGCACCCGGATTACTGTCTTGAATTGCCAGCATCATTTGTTGTGGAGATACTTGGCGACTTGGACGTGTATTTACCGCGATTTCCCATAAGGTATCATCTGGCTGTACTTTATACGTACCAGGTGCTGCGGCTTCGTTTTTCCAGCGATTACTGGGTTGAACTTCTGCTGCAACTACTGCTTGAGTTTCTACTCTTTTAGAAAAATCTTCTGTTGCCAAAGGCTGAATTTGTTCGTCAAAAACAGGCGGATCTAGCAATAGCGTATATTCACGCAATACTCGACCTGAAGGCCAATTAACTTGAACTAAGAAATTTAAAAAGGGTTCAGTAACAGATTTATCACTGCTTAAAACGATTCGATTTCCTTTTATTTCAAAATCGATATCGCTTAGAAAGAATATTTTTTCTACACCTGCACGGTCAAAATCGCCGTCAGAAGCTAAGGATGGCTTGATTTCCCACTCAGTAAGATCATCTATATTGGTCAGCTCAATTTCTGCTTGTAGAGGCTGATTGAGTGTGGACTTTAATTCAAGCTCACCCATACCCAGTGCAAACACATTGGCGCTTAGACCAAGGGTGCTGGTAATCACTAGAGTACTTAAAAGCGTGCGCTTCATTCTCTGCTTCCTTGTTGTTATTAGGCTACTTGATGCCGGTTTGCAAACAATAAAATCAAATTAAATTCATGAATCCTAAGTTGGTTTTCTCAAGACTTATGGATTCCTTTCAATAACAGTCGTAAGTATCAATTATAAATAGAGTTTTCGCAATGTTTGAAAGCCAAAATCTCACGTTTCACGCGGCTTTCAGCCTATATATTGATCAATTTTTAAAACTAAAGTGTG